>VOFC01003655.1_pt1 | contig 39443 bp, 77 predicted proteins | sample 5384161 | NCBI WGS metagenome assembly VOFC01 (sample SAMN12384722, study PRJNA508395) | human gut metagenome | isolation source: healthy gut B | host: Homo sapiens
GGAAAATGGAGCAGGAAGGACGACGACGATTCAAGCGATTCTAAATAGTATCCATTTTGGTGGGAGAAATTCAAATATTTGGAAAGATAATCGAGTAGCAGAAAGAAATCAAACAAGATTTAGGTGTCGTTTTAGATGATGGTTTCCTATCGGAATATCTTTCGGCCAAGGGAGTTGGTGCGATTTTACAAAAATGATGGCAATACAAATTGGGATGAGAAAAAATACGATACGTTTAAAAAAATTTAAATTACCCTCTTCTAAACTCATTAAGAGTTACTCATCTGGAATGAAGATGAAACTTAAAATTGCGGCTGCACTTTCCCATTGTCCTAAGTTACTTGTGTTGGATGAACCGACAAGTGGATTGGATCCGATTGTTCGCAATGAGATTTTAGATATTTTTTCGAGATTATATTTTTAGAAGATGAGTCTCGTTCCATTTTGTTATCTTCTCACATTACAACGGATTTGGAAAGCATTGCCGATTACATCGTATTTCTTCACGAGAAGGTGAAATTGTCTTTCAATTACCAACTTCGGATTTATTAGAAAAATACGGAATTCTTAAAATGTAGTGAAAAGGAATTCGAGCAAATCCAAAAGAAGATGTGATTCGTTATCAAAGAGAAAGTATCAATATGAGGTATTAATTTCGATAAACAAAAAAAATGCGTAAAAGTATCCATTCGCAGTTATCGATAAAGCGACAATTGATGAAATTATGCTGTTTTACGTGAAAGGAGAAAAATAATGAAAGGGTTATTATTAAAAGATCTTTTAAACTTATCAAGTTATAAAACGACGTTATTTGTTATTGTGTTATTTTATTGGAATTGCAATCGTTGGAACAGAAGCTTTTCTGCATCCTGTGATAAATGCAATGCTGGTCGGTATGATTGCCTTGTCAGCGGCACCCAGCTTCCGATAGTCTTCGAAATCTTCCAAGTATATTTTATCGCTTCCCGTTACCAAAAAATCGTACTATCTAAGTATTACGTGTTTGCAGTATCTTCTGTTTTGTTGGGAGGACTCATCAGGTTTTGTTATCCGTTTTGCTAGTTCTGTTTTGAACTTTCTTTCCGTAGCAGTAAAAAATCGTTTTAGTTTTGGGGGTTATTTATTAGTACCATCGGTGGAATGTTTGCCATTTCTCTCATTCAAGCCATTCAGATTCCATGTATCTAAAATTTACGGCGCAGAACGTGGTAGGGTGCAAATGTTTGTTTTTCATCTTTTTGATTGTGATACTGATTGCTTTGATTGGTGCTTTGTTGAACCATTTCACAGTTTCGATTTCCATTCAAAGTAAGTCCTTCTGCAATCGTTGCTAGATTTTGTTACTCGTTTTGACGTACTGGTTTTCTATTCGATTTCTTTTGTTTCTTGTCAAATAACTTCAAAGACAACTAAGTCTTTTTTTTCTTAAAGTGTAAGTGTTATCTAAGTATATTTCTTGTTATACTGGTAATGGAAAGGGAGTTTATTATGGAAATTTTAAAATTGGAATAACGTTAAAGTATTATGGTGTTCATACAAATATTACTAAGGCAGTAGATGGTATTTCATTTCCATATGATGAGGGTGAATTTGTTGCTATCATGGGGCATCTGGTTCTGGTAAGACAACACTTCTCAATTGTATTTCAACAATCGATAGTTGTACTGCTGGACATATCTATGTTGGTGACAAGGATATTACAAAATTAAGGAAGATGATATGGCGGATTTAGAGAGAAAATTTGGTTTTTTATTTTTAAGTTTCAACATTAGATATTTAAGTATCAGAAGAAAATATTTCTTCTCCTTGCAGAGTTATCAATAACGAAGATCCAAACAAAGTTGATCATAAAAGTAAAAGATATTGCTACTAAATTAGAGATTGCAGATGTTTTGAAAAGAGTTTCCTTATGAAGTATCAGGCGGTCAAAGACAGCGTTGTGCTTGTGCTAGAACTTTGTCAATCATCCCAAATTAATCGCCCAGCAGATGAACCGACGGGAGCATTGGACTCCAAATCTTCAAAAATGCTTTTTGGAGACGATGGCCGATATGAATAAAAACTAAATGCGACGATTCTCGGTGACTCATGATTCCTTTAGTGCTAGTTTCTGCGGGCAGTACTATTTTAAAAAGATGGTAAAATCTTTAATGAGATTGTTCGTGGTAATAAATCAGAAAAGAATTCTTTGATGGAAATAAATTGATGTGACATTATTAGGTGGAGATGTAGGAAATGTTAAGTAAATTAGCATTTCGAAATGTTAAACAGGTGCAAAAGATTATGTCATTTTATTTAATTACAGGTAACATTGCTTTTCTTTTATTTTATTTAACTTAATGGGAAATTCTAAAGAAATATTGAATTTATGTGATGTAATGAATAATTTTGCATCGTAACGTATTTTGTTAATGCATTTTTATAGTTGTTGTATGCTTTTAATTAATTATACAGTTAAATTTATGTTTAGCAAAGAAGTAAAAAATTTGGACATATTATATGCTTTTAGATTAAAAAGAAAAAAAATTTCAAAAGATGTTTACTTTTGAAAATATTATTTTTGGGTTTCTTTTTCTTTATTCATTTCAATTCCTATCGGTTATATCTTTAGTCTTTTATGTCATTCATAGTTACGAGAATGTTTGAATTGGATTCTATTGTTAAGATTACCTTTAATTTAAATTCTGTTTTATTATTTTGCTTTATTTTGTTTAATATATTTATTCGTTTTATTTTTTAGCAAGACACAGAATAAAAAAGTAAAAATATATGATTTGTTATATTTAGAAAAAGCAAAATGAAGAGAAAAAGATTTAAAAAGAATAAAGTTAGAAATGGCATTTATTGTTTCTTTCATTATTGGTGTTGTTGCAATGTTCCTTTTTGATGGACAGTTTAAAGGAATGGGGACAGAGCCATCTTTTGGAATCATTTTTCATGTATAATTTTGATTATTATCAGTATTTTATGGGGTTGCCATTACACTATCTGATTTTATTTTGAAAATCGTTTTAAAAAAAAAAAATTAAATATAGTAAAGATAATTTGTTTATAGCAAGGAGGTTTTCTTCTAAAGTAAAACAATGAGTTTACTTTGGGAACGTTGACAAGTAATTACATTTACTTTGGCACTTAAATTTATCTAGCTTATTTAAAGGACCATGTTTGACTATCAGTTAGGTATTCAGCTCCTTATGACATTTCTATTCATGCAGACGAAAGAAAGATATCCCAGAATATTTAAAAAAATAGAAGATAACTACCATTGAAGATAAACTTATATAATGGCTATAGTGAACAAATAATAATATACAGGAAAACTTTTAAATGAAGAGCGTGGTTGGAGAAACGGACCAAGTAATTAAATTAAGCGATTACAATAAATTATTGGAGCTAAAAGGCGATAAAAAGGTTACTCTAAAGATGATGAATATCTGCTTCATATCACTAAAGAATTAAAAAGATAATCTCGAAGACAAAAAAAGAAATATCATATAACTCATAAACGGTAAAACCTTAAAACAAAAAGAAATAAAATGCTGGGGTTACTCTTATGCCTGGGGAGGTATGAACACGGCTTTGTTGTAGTTGGCCTGATATGAAGCTGTTGATGGATTAACCATGAAAGAACCAAAGATTAATCGTCAATACCAAAGAAGAGACAACCGAAAAGAATTTGCAAAAGAACTAACAAGTTATATTGCTCCAGACATATGCAACGAGACTATAGATGGTGAAACAGTATGGTATTCACTTGCCAACATAACGATTAAGGACAAGAAAAAAGCAAACAACAATGGTTTATGACTCATAACCTCATTTGTTTTTGCTTTACACTTAATTTATCTTTATCGCAGTAGTTGGAACAATCCTAGCTATTCAATCACTCCTAGTGATTCTACAAAATATCAATATCGTTATAGAGTTTTAAGTAAACTAGGAGTTCGTGACGAGGTATTAAATAAAACAATATTTAAACAATTATTTGCATTCTTTATTTTTCCAGTTTTTTTTTATCCACTTATAATTAGTTTTGTTGGTCACATCCTTAAATAAGATTTTTTAATATTGTTTTAGTAACTGATACAGTTTATTTAGTATATTATTTCATTAATATAATTATCTTTGTATTAATTTATATAATATATTTCTTAGCAACTTATTTTGGCTTCAAAAGAAATATCGAAAGAAATTAAGGAGGCGAGAAAGTGTTAAATAAATTAGCAATTAGAAATGTAAAACGTAGTAGTCGTGATTACATTATTTATCTAATTACCATAACAATCGCATTTTCACTTATGTTTGCTATGAATTTGGTGTCATGGTCAGATGCTGTTGTAGATATTTATGATAATATGAATGATACATTTAAAAGTGTAGTTATATTTATAAATGTAATTGTTGTTTTTGTTATATGCTTTTTAATTAATTATACAACGAAGTTCATGTTTGAAAAAGAAGTAAAGAGTTTGGCACATATATGCTTTTAGGAATAAAAAAGAAAAAATTTCAAGATTATTCCTTTTAGAAAATATATTATTTGGTTTTATTGCTCTTATACTTTCTATTCCGATAGGGTTTGTATTTAGTCAATTTATATCTTTATTTATTGTGAAAATTATGGAGTTACCACAAGCAATTTTTATTGAATTTAATTTTATGTCTGTTGGGTTATTATTACTTTACTTTTCCTTATTTATTTGTTTGTATTATTCTTGGCTCATAGAAGAATTAAAAAGATAAATATTTACAATTTACTATATTTGGAAAAAAAAACAAAATGAAGAGAAAGTTATTAAGAAAAACAAGAATCGTAATTTATTATTTGTTATTAGTATGTTAATTGGAATTGGTTCTTATATTTTCTTAAATTTTACTTTAACTAATGATGTTATGATGGATACTTCATTTTTAACCTATATGATGGTTGGAATTCTATTATTTATTATCAGTATTTATGGTGTAATGTTTAGTCTATCTGATTTCATACTTTCTATTGTTTTGAAAAGTAAAAAGATCAAGTATAGTAAAGATAATTTATTTGTGGCTAGAACATTCTCATCTAAATCAAGAACAATGGGAATGACATTTGGAACACTTGGGTATTGATTGTGTTTACTTTATTGTTTTTAAATTTTCTAGTTTAAATAAAAGCATCCTATGATTATATCAATGAAACAACTTCACCTTTTGATGTATCAGCATTCTTTGAAACAGAAGAACCTCTTTCGAAAGTTTATGATGTTGTAGATGAAAATTACACAATTGTAGATAGTGTTAGATATCATGTGTATTTGAATACGAATTCAAATGTTGAGAAACTTTTTTTATCCGCATATTCTTATACTAGCGAACCTTATGATAAAATTATCAGATTAAGTGATTATAATCATTTATTAAAGATAAAAGGAAAAAATCAAGTAACTTTGAATAATGATGAATACATTCTTGTTTATGATAGGTCAGATTCATTTCTAGCAGAAGATAGTTCAATTAAAACGATTACATTATCAATGGAATAACACTTAATCAAAAAAGTACAACAACAGAACTTTCGTTTTTCTGGACTTACAAATGCAGGGTATGCAGTTGTTGTACCAGATGATGCGACCATGGACTAGGAATTTACCAATATTTTATGGCTATTGATACAAAAGAAGATACATCAGCTGAATTAGAGAAAAAAACTTGTAGAAGCACTTAGATCGATTTTGTGAAGTGGATGAAGAAGGTCATGAGTTTTTGTTCAACTTATCGTATTAATATAAGAGGAACTACTTTGGAAGAATCGAACGTAATGTCTGCCATTGTAACAGCAATTTGTGTTTATATGTCCTTTATCTTCTCAGCAATAGTTGGAACAATACTTGCAATACAAACATTAAGTGATTCTACAAAATATAATTATCGTTATATGGTATTAAAACGACTTGGAAGTAAAAAGATGAAAAACTTTATCAGACTATTAGAAAACAATTATTTGTTTTATTTGGAGTACCTGCAGTTTATCCAATTATAATTAGTTTTGCTGTAGTATATCTATTAAATAGAGTATATAAATCAATATTACCAAGTCCGACATTTACTTAAGTTGTTTTGGTATAAGTATTTTGATATTTATAATGATATATGTAATTTACTTTATTGCGACATATTTTGGCTTTAAAGGAATATTGATAAGAGTTAAGGTAGTCCTATCATCTAACTCTTTTTGTAGTATAATATGAATGGAAATGTGGTGAGGTTATGAATATTGCAATTATCGAAGATGATTTGGTTATCAGGGGAAAATTATCGCTTCTTTTACAAGATGCCGGTTATCAAACTACATTGATTGAAGATTTTGAACATGTCGTAGATACATTGCTAGAAGAGGATGCCAACTTAATTTTACTCGATATTAATTTGCCATTTATGGATGGTTATGATATATGCAAGAAAATAAAAGAAAAATCTAACATACCAATTATTTTTTGTTACGAGTAGAGATACCACTGAGGATGAAATCAAAAGTATTCAAGTCGGAGGTGTCGATTTCATAACAAAAGCCATATAATAAAATTGTTCTACTAGAAAAAAAATCAAAAGAGCATTAAAATTAAATGATCCCATTCATTTTAGAGAACTAACTAAAAAATGGTTACACGTTAGATTTACATTTATCTATTTTAAAAATATCAAGATCAAGAAATCGAGTTAACGCGAAATGAATTTCGTATTCTTTATTATTTCTTTACGAATCCTGGAAGAATTATTACGAAAGATGAATTGTTAGAAAAACTATGGAATGATAAGTATTATTTGGATGATAACATTTTTAGTAGTCAATATGAACCGTTTACGAAATAAAGCAAAGGAGATTGGTATTACAGAATTTTTAACGAATATAAGAGGGAAGGGATACAAATTATGAAACTTACAAGTTACTTAGAAAGTAAAATCTTTTATATTCTTTTCAAGTGTCCACGATTATGATTTTATCCCTTTTATTGGGGTTTTCTAAAATACCATTATTTTATATTGCTTTAATTGATATTATTTCGTTAGTTTTACTGATTGTTTATTTGATTTGTGATTATTATATTCAAAAGAAAAAATGTATCCAAATTACGAATTTGGTCGATCGATTAGATGAAAAATATTATATATCTGAGATTATCCCTAAGAGTAGTAATATAGAAAACAAGGCATACATTTATGCTTTAAAAACAGGCAACAAAATCAATGAATGATAAGATAAGTAAATTGGAACAAGAAAATTTAGATTACCGCGAATATATAGAAAGTTTTGCTCATGAAATTAAAACACCGATTTCGGCATTATCTTTTATCATTTGATAATAGTAAAGATAAAACTTCAAAAAAAGAATTAGATAAGATTGATATGTATGTCGATCAAATTTTTGTATTATGCAAGATGCGAAAATCCGGAGAAAGACTATTTTGTCAAACGTCTCATTTTAGAAGATGTCGTACACGATGTGTTACTGAAATATCGTACGTATTTATTAAAAAAAAGATTATGATTGAGACCGACGCATTAGATGTTACTGTCTATACGGATGCGAAATGGCTTCTTTTTATTCTTTTCAAATTGTTCAAAATTCGATAAAATATTTAACTCGTTCTAAAAAAAGTAATTCGAATTTTTCTACTAAAAGAGACAGATGGATTTGTTTACATATATGGGATAGTGGATGTGGAATCCCAGATTGTGATATTCCAGAGTATTTGAAAAAGGGATTTACGGTAGCAATCGAATGAAATCTTCTTCTACCGGAATGGGACTTTATTTATCTAAGAAATTATGCGATCGTTTAGGTCTCGATATTCGTATCTCTTCTAAAGAAAAAGAGTATACAGAGGTAACGATTTTCTTTCCAGTTGGAACTCTTCATCCGAATTCTTAATTCATAAAAAAAAAAGACAAGTCATTTTTGATTTGTCTTTTTGTATGTTTGTTATCGTAGAATTTTAGTTCTACGATATTTCTGTTGGCAAACGGATATCACTTTGATAGAATAGAAAAAAGATTGGGAGGAATTTATGAAAAATATGATTGAAGTGAATCATATTCACATTTCACTGGGAAAGAAAAAGTTTTAAATGATCTCACATTCCACGTGGAAGAACAAGAAATATTTGGCTTTTTAGGCCCGTCTGGTGCCGGAAAGACAACGACGATTAAAATATTGACTGACAATTACTAGCGGGAGAGGGTGATTTTTTTGTCGATGCTTCAAAAAGACGAGATTGTATTTTGAGTGATAATACTGGTGCGTATGAACGTCTTACTGTCTATCGAAACGTTTTGTTTTTGCAGAACTTTGCTAATGTACCTAAAAAAGCTGTTTCGGATGTCTTGAAAAAGGTGAAATTATGGGGAAGATAAAGATAAAAAAAGTAAAAAAATCTTTCGAAAGGAATGAAACAACGGTTGTATCTTGCTTGTGCCATCGTTCATAAGCCAAAGTTGTTGTTTCTAGATGAACCAACAGCAGCATTGGATCCTGCTACAACAGAAGAGATTCACGAATTATTGAGAGAATTGCAGAAATCAGGAACGACGATTTTTTTTAACGACTCATAATATGGAAGAGGCAGATGAATTGTGATCGTGTGGCATTTTTAAATAAAGGAAAAATTGTCGAATTGGGAAAACCAGCAGAATTGAAATTAAAGTATGCGAAAGATATCGTTAAGGTTTCTTTTAAGAATGGGAAAGAAGTAGAGGTATCAAAGGATGCTAAGCAATTGATGCAAGTTTTAAAAAGAAAATTCATCGCTTGGTCTTAGAGCCATTCATTCTGAAGAAGCCAACTTGGCTCAAATATTTTTAAGTTTAACTGGGAGGGAGTTAAAATGAGTTTTCATAAAATCAAAACATTGTTTTTTTATTAGGTGTAGAGGATTTATTTAAAAACATGAACGTGTTTGTTTATGTTTTAATGCCAATCCTATTTGCACTGTTATACTCAAACATTTCTGCAGGGAATTCTGAATACTTATTCTCTTTATGTATTTTATTGAATATTGCGATGGTTCCAGTTGCTTTGATGGGAACTGTTATTGCGGAAGAAAAAGAGAAAAATACGCTTCGTACGCTTATGTTGAACAACGTCCAAGGAACGGAAATTTTGTTTGCTAAAGCAGCAATTTGCCTTTTTTGTTCGTCATCGTCGATAATGTCATCATCTATTTGATTTTTGATTTACCAATGAGTCAATTCTTGCCATATCAATTGATAGGTTTGTTAGTTGGAGTGGCCGTTATTTTCTTTGGTGCCTTGGTGGGACTTTTGGCAAAAGAATCAAATGTCAGCAGGATTGTTATCGATTCCATTTATGCTGATTTTGATGGCACCTTTATTTATTTCCATGATTGGTAGTGAGATTGCAACGAAACTTTCTCATTTGTTACCAACCGATGCAATGATGAGCCTTTTCGATGTCATTGCCAAAAAGGCGAATTCTCTTTGAATACCATTGGAGAACCTACCATTGTTATCTTGGCTTGGTTTGTCATCAGTTTTGTGTTATTTAACATTGCATACAAAAGAGTAGGAATTGATAATTAAATCTATTCTTTTATTTTTTTTTATTTTATACTGGAAGTAGGAGAAGTTTATATGGAATTAGTAATTGAACATTTAAAGAAAAAATTTGGTGAAAAGAAGTGTTGAAAGATGTTTCTTTCACTTTCGAAAAGGAAAAATTTATGGTTTATTAGGAAGAAATGGTGCTGGTAAGACGACACTATTCAATTGTTTAAACGAAGATATTTTAAAAGATGATGGGGAAGTTTACTTGTTAGATGGCGAAGAGAAGAAAGTGCTTACGGAAGATATCGGTTACGTTTTGTCGACTCCTAACGTTCCTGAATTTTTGACAGGACGGGAGTTCTTAAAATTTTCATCGATATTAACAAAGAAAAATTACAGATTTAAAGACAATCGACGAGTATTTTGATTTTATCAAAATCGATGTTTCGATCGCGATAAATTATTGAAAGATTATTCACATGGTATGAAAAACAAGATGCAGATGCTTGTCAACTTTATTGCGAATCCTAGTGTGTGTTATTATTAGATGAACCGTTGACTTCATTTGACGTCGTCGTAGCGGAAGAGATGAAAGAAGTTCTAAAAAAAGAAATGAAAACGGATCATATTATTATCTTTTCTACACATATCATGGAACTTGCCTTAGATTTGTGTGACGAGATCGTTATTTTAAATAAAGGTGTGTTAGAACTTGTTCCAAAGGGTAAGAAAAATCATGAGAAGTTTAAGGCTCAAATCATCGAAGCCTTGAAGGAGGAGTAAGATGATTTCTACATTTTTCTTGTCTTTTCGATTGAAGAATGCGTATCGCGTCAATTCGATTTTGTATTCTTTGAAACAGTTACCAATCATCAAACGAATTTTACCGGAAAAGCTGTATGGGGTTCGTGGTCTTAAAATACTGGGAAATATCATCAGTGCCATTTAGGGAATTCATCATGATTTTTTGGGAAAGTTCTTATATATTGCCTTTATGATAGCAGCGATGTTAGGAATCTATCAGACCAATTCAGCGACAACGTTTTTACATATTTTCTTCTTTTTTGACGATATGCGGTGGACTGATGAATACGTATTTATTTGATCCAACCAAAGATAAATATTATGCGATGTTTCTGATGAATATGGATGCAAAAGAGTACACGATTAGTAATTATCTATATCAAATGATAAAAAGTGTTGATCGGTTTTTACCGTTTACTTGTTTTTTATGGTATGAGTGTCGGTCTTCCACTTTGGATTATGATTCTTTGTCCTATCTTTGTCATGATGGTAAAGACGTTTATTAACTCTTTGAGTTTAATTGATTTTTAAACGTACAAAGAAGGTGAAGAACGAAAATCTTCCAACTTCTGTTGTTTGGATTTTATTACTTGTTCTTTTGGTATGTGCATATGCACTTCCTTACATTTCTATTGTCATACCGACATGGTTGTTTTGATTTTCTTTGTTTTATCACTTGGACTTGGAATTTTTGGCTTTTATCAGATATTCCATTTTCGATATTACCGTTTTTTATATAAACAGTTGCTTACAAATGCACCACTTGTAATTGATCAAACATCGATTAGGCGTGATGCTTCTTTTGAGTCAGATTGAATTAGATACGTCTTTAAATAGTACGAAAGAAGGCTTTTCGTATTTTCATGAATTGTTTGTCAAACGCCATCGTAAGATTTTAACGAAAGCCATAAAGAAACAGACTATCGTCTTAGTTGGAATTGCCATTGTGATGAGCTTTTTTTGGTCAAGGTAAATGCTTCTGTTGCATCTACAACCAATCATTTGATGTTGGTGTTTTTACCGTATTTCGTTTTTATCATGTATATGCTGAACCGTGGGACAACACTTACGCAAGCGATGTTTATGAATTGTGATCATGCCATGTTATCATACCGAATTTATCGGAAACCAAATGTCATTTGGGACTTTTTAAAGAACGTTTAAAGACGTTGATTGGTCTTAATTTAATTCCTGCTACTGTCATTGGATTTACGCTTGCTCTCTTGTTGTTTTTAAGTGGTGGTACCTCTAATGTATACAACTATTTGTCTTGTTCTTTTCAATTTTAGCGATGAGTGTTTTCTTTTCTGTCCATTATTTGGTTATGTATTATTTACTGCAACCATATAACGTTCATACGGAGATGAAAAGTAGTACTTATAGTGTCGTTCAAGGAGTTACCTATTTTGTTTGTTATTACATGATGCAGTTACGTCTTCCTACCTTTTATTTTGGACTTAGTGTGTCAGCGTTCTGTATTTTATATTCTTTGCTTTCTCTTTGGTTTGCATATCGTCTTGCTCTAAGACATTCAAACTTCGTGCTTAATTTGTTTTTGATAGGTTGTCAACAGAACTTTGTCTAATTCGATAAAGTTCTGTTTCTTTTCTATTTTTTTATCATATATCATAGAATTCTGTAATATTTTTTTTGGTATAATGGCTTTATATGGAGGGATTTAAATGAAATGTGTAAAATGTGGCGAAAACAACAAAGATGGTGCATCATTTTGCTCTAAGTGCGGTAGCAAATTAGAGGCAAAAAAGAAGATAAGAAGGAGAAAGTAGAAGAAAAGAACGATGATGTCGTAACGGTTTCTATCGATACGAAAGAAGCAAAAAACTTCTTTGCTTATTTAAAAGACGTATTTGTAAGTCCTGCTAAGACGACTAAGAAAGCATTAAAGAAAGTAAAGACGACGCAAGATGCTTTCATGTTATCTTTATTCGTTACTTTGACAGCACTTGTCATCAACTTAGTAGTGAATATGGTATCTTGCATCTTCGTAAAACAATATTCGTTCTTAGAAGGAACCAAATTAATTGTCGACTTTTGCTCAAATTGGTAAACTAGACTACATTAGTTTAATCTTTTAAAGCATTTGCATTCATTGCAATTGTCATTTTAGGAATAGCATCTGTTTACTACATTGCAACTTTGGTACTAAAGAAAGAAGTTCCTTATCGTAAGTTCTTAATCGTCAGTACCAATGCATTCATTCCGATGGCTTTTGTGACGCTTCTAATTTGTCCGATCGTTTCTATCATTTCTGTACCAGTAAGTTCTTGCTTAGCACTACTTGCTCTGTTATACATGGGATTTATTTTTAGTAAGTGGTATGAACTCTTTGGTAGAAATTGAGGATACGGATTGTAAAATGTATTTCCATCTTGTTTGCCTAGGTATTTTGATGATCGCTTTCTATTTTATTACAACTGAGATTTTAGTCGATGCAGCAGTCGGCGCTTTAGGAAGCTTATCTTAGGATGAAACAATTACCGAAACGAAAGAAGAAACAGCTTATTATTGCGGTAATATGCCTGTTTCTTTTCATTCTAATCATTTTATTGGGTTTTTGGATTTGGTCTTTGTTTACACCAGTGACTGCTGCTCAAGTAAATTTGGCGGATGATAATTACATTGCCGTCAAAAAGATGGACGATATGGATATATCGATGCGCAAGGTGTATTGCAAATCGATTATCAATATTTGAATGCCGATGATTTTTACGGAAACTACGGTAAGGTAGAACGAGAAAACGATTGTGCTTTGATTGACCGTGAAGGAACGGTACTTTTTACTGCACAGGATTGCAATAACATTACGTATTATGTAGATGCGGCAAGATGGATTATCAATGGTAAACTGTATGATTATGATATGAATCAATTAGAAGAAATTGGGAACCTATCTCTTATCAACATGAAAATTTATTTACTTTTTTTCATTCTGATGAGAAAAAAGTTTGGTCTTATGAATGCAGAAGGGAAGTTTTGTACGCAATGGATTCTGACTCTGTTTCTTTTTATCAAGTCGATATCGGTTCTACTGATTCTAGTTTTGTTGGAACTTACGGAGTGTTACAGATAAATCAAGAGTACATGTTATTTCATGTGTTAACGAGTAAAATCATCATTCAATTTACAGACGACCCAATCATTGCTTTGGGAAATAATATTTTTGAAGTCGAGACGGATGATGGAACGTATGCTATTTATGTAGAAGAAAACCGAATTGCATATCAAACGGAAATTGGCGAGACGTTATCTTTTTCCAATGTTCCCGAAAAGATTTTAAGAATCGATGGGGAAGAGACTCGTTATTATTATGATTTGGACGAACAAGTTTATTTAGATTCTGTTGCTGGTATTTCCGAACAATATGCTTCTTCTGAATTTGAAGAAAAGACAAGTTATCAGACGACTCATGAAAATGGTAAATACGGTTTGTTCGGGGAACGAATCGTAAGACGACGGTTTTACCTTTGTCGTTACGATCAAATCGTCTATTTGAATCATACTCTTTACGATTATATTCATGATCAGACGGGTAAGAATTTAATCTTTTTTTGGTGGAGGACGAAAATTTAATTTTATACAATCTTGCTCATCGCTCTACAGTTGCTAGGTTTGTGTCTTCGGGGATGTCGCAACGAATCCAAATTCGACGTTCGTTTTAATTAACGAAGCGGATGGAACTGTTCTTTATAATTTTTTTGACGAATCGGAAAATGGACGTAGAAGGGAAGTCGAAATCCATCGCAATTACGTTCAGATAGGGAATACTTTATATAATGTTTCTTTGAATCCTATTTACTCTTATGAATAACCATCAAAAGATGGTTTTTTTTTTCTTCAAAAAAAAATTCTTTTGTGCTATGATTAGTATGGTTTTGTTGAGGGATTTAGAATTTTTTCACTTCTTTAAAACTGTTACATTGCCCCATAGCCAAGCGGTAAGGCATTGGACTCTGACTCTAAGACGCGTTAGTTCGAATCTAACTGGGGCAGCCAATTAGAAATTACTAGGTAACTAGTTTAGAAAGAGACTTCGTTCTCTTTTTTCTTTTCGGTTTTCGAAAACAAGTATTTCATACTTTCAATTTGGATGAAAACTTGATATGATATTGATGAGGAGTGATTTTGTGACAAATCAAGATTTAGCAAATTTATTATTTCAGATGCTAAGGATGTATCTTATTATGAAGAAAAATATCCAGAAAGAAATTTAAAGGAAGGTGCGATTGTCACTCGTTTTGCACCAAGTCCAACTGGGTTCGTTCATATGGGTAGTCTTTATACGACTTTCTTAGGTTACATGATGGCCAAACAATCTGGTGGTGTCTACTATTTGAGAGTAGAGGATACGGATCAAAAAAAAAGAGAAGTCGAAAACGGAATTGAAGGAATCTTTAACGATCTAAAAAGCATACGACTTTGAAATTCAAGAAGGATATGGAATCGGTGGCGATTACGGACCATATTTGCAAAGCGAAAAGAAAAGAGATTTATCAGGCATATGCTAAGAGTTTAATCGCCAAAGGTCTTGCTTATCCGTGCTTTTGTAGTGCAGAAGAAATCGAAGAGATGAGAAAAGTTCAAGAAGAATCGAAAGAGAATCGGTTACTATGGCTCATTTGCAAACTGTCGCAATCTTTCTGTCGATGAAGCATACGAGAAAGTAAAATCTGGTGCCAGTTGGGTGATTCGTTTAAAGAGTCAGGGGAGACTTTACTCGCCGTCACATTTTCCACGACGTCATCAAAGGCGATGTCGAATACTTAGAAAACGATATGGATATTGTCATCATCAAGGGTGATGGGCTTCCTACTTACCATTTTGCACATGCAGTTGATGATCATTTGATGCATACAACTCACGTCATTCGTGGCGATGAGTGGTTATCTTCTTTGCCGATTCATTTGGAACTTTTCGATTTACTTGGTTTCAAACGTCCGGAATATGGACATGTCGCACCACTTACCAAAAAAAGATGGGGATACGATTCGTAAACTTTCTAAGAGAAAGGATCCAGAGTGCTCTGTTAAATTCTATCAAGAGATGGGACTTCCTCCAGAAGCAATTAAACTTTATTTGTCTATGATTAGAAATACGAATTTTGAAGAGTGGTATTTGGCAAATTTGGATAAAACGTATCGTGATTTTCCATTCTCAGTTGAACATATGCCAATTGGTGGTACTTTTATTTGATACCGTTAAGATGTTTGCTACGGCAAAACTTTATTTCAGTACGATTTCTGCAAAAGAAATCATGGATGGATACTTCCTTATACGGAAAAGTACGATTCTGAGTTTTATGCTTTACTAAAGAACGACCCAGATTACATGCTTGCTTTGTTAAATATTGAACGAAATTGTGAACGCCCTAGAAAAGATATCGGTTGTTATAAAGACGTTAAAAGAAGAGTTCTGGTATATGTACGACGAGTTATTCAGTCAAAAAGAGAATCCTTATGATGCCATTACCGGTTCTTATTACATGGACGATATCAAAGAGTACTTAGAAACGGTTTATGATGAGAAGGATGAACAGCAAGACTGGTTCCAAAAAGTAAAAGACTTTGCAGGAAGTCACGGATATGCTACGAACCGAAAAGATTACAAAGCAAATCCAGAAGCATTCAAAGGAGACGTTGCTAAGTTCTGTGAAGGATTACGTGTCATGTTGACAGCATCTTTGATGTCACCAAATCTATATGACTTATTGAAGATTTATGGTAAAGAACGTCTTTTGAAACGCTTCCTAGTATTCCGTGAGAAAGTAGGAAATGCTAAGTGAGAATTGCTTTAATCATGGAAAACAGCCAAGCATCTAAAAATGCTTTGGTTTATGAAACGTTGAAAAAGGTCTGTGACCGTCATGGGTTTGAATTAGATATTACGGAATGACCGCCGCTGAAGATAAAAACTTAACGTACGTTCAAGAAGGCCTTTTGGCATCGATTTTATTAAATTCTGGTGCGGCTGACTTCGTCGTTACGGGATGTGGAACAGGTGAAGGAGCAATGCTTGCTTTAAATAGTTTCCCAGGTGTTTTTCTGTGGTCACGTTCAAGATTCTACAGATGCTTATCTATTTTCTCAAATCAATGGTAATGCGATTGCACTTCCGTTTGCAAAAGGATTCGGTTGGGGCAGTGAAATTACGTTAGAAGCAATCTTTGAACGTTTGTTTCAAGAAGATTTTGGTGGCGGATATCCAAAAGAGAAGAGAGCCGGAACAAGCAAATAAAAAGATTTTGGATTCCGTCAAAACCGTTACGTGTCGACCATTAACGGAAATTCTTTCTTCTTTGGATCGTGATTTCGTCTTGCAGACAATCGATCGTCCGACATTTCGAGAACTGTTTTTCAAACATTGTCAAGATGACGGGATTCGAACCACGATAGAAGAAATTCTTTCTACAAAATAGAAGTTTTGCACTTGCGAAAGACATGAATTTATGATATTATCATGTAGTCAAGTGCAATAGATGACCTGTTGGTGAAGTTGTTTAACACGCTACCCTCTCAAGGTAGTATTCGTGGGTTCGAAACCCATACAGGTTACCAATGAAATTAACTAGATAGAAATATCTAGTTTTTTTGTTTATTATTCATTTTTTAACAATCAATATTGGATTAAAGAAATATATAAAGTATTTTAAAACTTAGACGATAATGAAAGAAAAATGATATACTGTTATCATCAATTATTGTTAGGAGGAGTTACTTTGAAATATCAAAAGTTATGAAGCGTTGTGCCATCATTTTGTCAATTGTCTTTCTCGTTTTGGAAGTTTATCTTTGGATTCGGATGCAAAACACTTGGGATGATTTGATTCTGTCACAAAGTTCTTACGAAAGTGCTGGGCTGATGTTTGCAGGCTTATTTCAATATGGTTCGTTTTTTTAGGAATCTTTTTAATTCAATTGTTTGGTTAGAGTATTGGCTGATTACTATTTTTTGTCATGTTTATCAGAAGTATTTAGGATTTAAAAAATTTTTCTCGCTACGTTAATTGCTATTCTTATTTTGGTTTTGCTTGTATTATTCATTCGAATTTTATGTTTGATTTGGTTTGCTCTTTAATTTTTAAAACAATTATTTTTGTCAACCTTTGTCTAAATTTGTCTCATTCGTTTGGAAAGTTTTCATTCTATGATATAATCATTTTGATAAAATATACTTGGAGGGTTCATATGAGAAGTATTGAGGATTTGATTCAAGAGTTTAATTTCGATAGTTTATGGTGGGTTTATGTGCTCGTTGCAATGATTTTGGTCGTCATTTCCGTTTCTGCTTTCCTTTATAAGAAGAAACGTTCTGGTGAAATTAAGAAGACGAAAGATTACAACAAACCAACTCTTTATTTACAGAAAGGGGTTCCCGTTTCTAAAGAAGATGTTTTGTAAATTGGATCCTGATTTTTTAGATAAAGATTTTGTTCTTAGTTTGTACCATGCGTTTGCTAAGATTCAAAGAAGATTACATGGAGATGGACGTTTTAGCATTGAAAAACGAAGTTTCTAGTAAGTTATACGATATTTATAGTGATAACTTAGCAAAGTTTAAAACCGAAGGCAAGAAACACATGATTACGGATTTGGCGCCCGTACAGTCAAAGATTATTCGGGTAGAGTTAGATGGCAATAAAGAAACTGTCGAGATGTATTTGGAAGTGACTTGTTTTGATTATATTTTAGCACTTCTTTCTAGTACGGTTTTAGCAGGTAGTAAAACACAAAGTTTGCAACTTGGATTAGAACTTACTTTCGAACGGGATATTACAAAACGAACGACGGTTGATCGTTGTCAAAGTGTGGCAACGTATTACCGAAAGATACTGAAACGACTTGTCCTTTTTGTGGGGCCTTGGTTTTATCAGATGACTATGGTTGGGTATTGACGAACCGGGTAGAGGTGTTAAAGAAGACGTTATGAGTTGGACAGCCGAACGATATCAAAATTATATTGCGGGTTAAAGAGTCAAAGGAGATGCTAAGTACCGAGAGTTTACAGAAAAAATCGTTTCTACGAAGTATCCCATCATCGGTCTTCGGATGCCATTTTTTAAAGAAGGAAGCTAAGAAAATCAGTCGTGATGATCCAGAGTCGTTTTTATCTTGTGTTCGTTCCGATACATACGAAGAGGTGTTGTTAGAAGCACTCGTCATTGCCAATATTACAATTTGGATACTTATTTATCGTACTTCGATTCCTTTTTTAGATAAAATTGATAACTGGGCAGTTTGTGATACTTTGGTTTCCAGTTCCAAGATTATGTCGAAAGAGAGAAACTGTTTCTTTCGCAAAGGACGGATTTTAATTCGCTCGAAGGAACCATTTGTCGCCCGAGTTGGGTTTGTTATTTTCTTAACGCATTGTGTGACAGGTCATTATCCTAAACAGATGTTTCCTTTGATTACGCACTATCAAAGTGATTCCTATTATGTCGGCATGGCAATTGCTTGGTTACTTAGTGTATTGCTGATTGATTTTTACGACGAAACAAAAAGTTTATTTGGAAGAAAATCACTTATCGAAATTCATTTTACAGAAGACCGTATCGAAAGCATGTGACTCCTATCGCTTGAGCAAGGAACAAAAGATGAATTGCGGGCATTAAAAAAGAGGCTTATCCATTAAGCCTCTTCTTGTTGGTATAGAGTATTTTTTAATAAGTCGATGTTGTCGTTCATCAATGTGACATAATCTTCTTTGTTGTCACGTTCTTCATCGGTAATTGAATCCAGTCGTTTGAATTCTGTCGTCGATATTCCCGTTTCATCTATGATACCTTGAATGGTAGAATTAATTGAATCGTATTGTAAGATGAAGATGGTACTAACTTGGCCGTTCTCAATTAAATTTTGACGTCGTTAATTGTCTTTTCTGTCGGAGCAGAGTTTCTATCATCTAGAGAATATACCGTAAAGCCATACTTTTCTAAGAATTTTAATGTGTCGTTTGATACGACGATCGTTTTGTAGGTAGCATTTTCTGCTGTCAATTTAATTTCAGCATCTAGTTCGGATAACGTTACTTGTAATTCTTTGTAACGATCATCGATTTCTTTCTTTAAATAACTGTTCGTGATGTATTCTTCTAAACCGTTTTTGATATTTTGGCTCATCATTAGTAAGTGCGATGGATTTAACCAAAGTTCTTCTGTTCCATAGGTTAAGTCGATTCCAGAAGAAGCATCGATGATTAGTAAGTCGTTATTTCTTTCTAGAAAGTCTAGAGCGATGTCTTTATCTTTGGTAACGGCATTGTATATGAACAGTTCTTTTTACTGTAATCGTTCATCTGTTTTTCACTTAACGTGTAGTCGTAAGTATTCGTATCATCTGGATAGATAGAGTTTACTAAGGAATGTTCTCCATATAAATAGTTTGTGACGTATTCGATCGGATAGACCGTCGTCATAATTTCAATATCTTCTAGGGAATCTCTTTTAAAGCATCCGGTTGTTAGCGATGTGATTCCAACTAATAATAACAATAAAAATATTTTTTTAGCTTGCTTCATGTCTTTTCTCCTTTTTTTGGTGGGACGGGATCATATCCGGGTTTGCTAAACGGATTGCACCGAAGTACTCGTTTGGTAGCGAGATATGTTCCTTTTAAACTTCCGTGGATTTTTGATGGCTTCGATGGCATAATTGGAACAAGTAGGAGTGAACCGACAAGCATCGTGCCAAGGGCCAGGAATTAATTGATAAATTTTATGAGTCCGACTAGGAAGTATTTCATTTATGTTTCACCATTAATATTGTACTATACCTCGCTTTTTTTACAAGTTACTTGATTTGAATTATAGTTGGCTTTTTGGCTCATTTTTTGATACAATGATTCTGGTGAAGAAAAATGGAAGAACTATTAGAACGATTAAAAATTAAACCAAAAACAAGAAATTATATGAGACGGCTTTTCAACATTCTTCCTATGTTTACGAGAATCATTTAAAAGGCCGATTATGAACGTTTGGAGTTTTTGGGAGATGCGGTACTCGATTTGGTATTGGCAGATTATTTATATAACAATGCTCACGAGTCAGAGGAGATATGACGAAGGTGCGAGCAAGTTACGTTTGTGAAAATGCCAATTATCAATATGCCATCGATTTGCATTTGAGTGACTATATTAAAGTTGGTCATGGCGAAGAGGAGTCGGGTGGTAGATTTAAAAAAGGTCATCATGGCCGATATTTTCGAGGCATTGATGGGTGCCATTTACATCGATCAAGGGTATGCCAAAGCAAGACAGGTCATCCTACATATCGTCGTACCATATATTAAAAATCCGGATGTTACGTTTTTTGAAGATTACAAAGAGTGCTTTACAGGAAGCCGTACAGACAGATCGAAAGAGTGTCAGTTACGAACTTGTGAAGGAAGAGGGGCCTGCTCATAATCGTACGTTTACGACGGAAGTAAAAAGTGGATGACGTCAGTTACGGTGTGGGTGTCGCTGGAAGCAGAAGGAGTCTGAACAAGAAGCGGCTCGGATTGCCTTATCGAAACTTGCAAAATAAGGAAAGCTGTGCTACGATAGGTGTCACTTTAGGAGAAAATGCTATGAATTACGAAACCAGTAGTTATCATGTATATTTGGAAAGAGTTGATGAGTTTAGATCGACCGAATCGTATCTTTTTAACGCAACAGGCATACGGTCGAGAGATTGCCTCTTTGTATGTAGACCCGTCAGTTAGTTTATTTAAACGAGAAGACAATAAGGTAGCAACGCATTTGTTATCTAAATGGATTCTCCCACAATGTATCAGTACAACTTTCAGTTTCAACTCTTCTGTTTGGCAAAAAGTTCTCGCCAAGATGGATATCTAATTGGAACACTTAGTAATAGACCTACTACAAATCGAAAGATGATGAAAACGATTATTCAACATGTGAAACCGAATCTTTCTAAAATGTCCAATTTATATGTATCTTTTGTCTCACCTCAAAAAGATGGACGAATTACAAGACTCTGTTTGCTTAACGAATCAAAAGACAAGAAAACTTGTTAAATAGATGGCCACCCGCAAAACTTTTTAAAATTCATTGTTCTTTTCTTAGTTAGTGTGTTATGATAGGCACATAGGGAGGAATATAGAGTGAGTTATCAGAAATTTCATGTTTTGTATGGTTGCAGGCAAGGGGAAACGTTTGACGAGACGGAATGTTTAGATGTCGGTTATGAAGTAAATGGTTATGATGTTGCTTCACTTGCCATTCAACCAGGGAAGTGTATCGTTTAGTGTTTTGGATTATTCTTATGGACCTGATGATCCAACACGAGCAAAGGTATTGAATCTATTAAAGAAAAATGGTTTTGCAAGTATTTTTGAACCGGAGATGTTTGCTAGTGTTAGTGCTGGCTTATCTATAACAGATTCAGAGCAGGTAGAACAAATTTTAAATCGTACGAAAAACTTTTTGAAAGGTCAAAAGAACGTTAGCTATCGTCCTTTAAAGCCTACTTATGAATACGAGTTAGAAAAACAGTTAAAAATATCATAAACGTTATTCTAGATAAGATGCCACATCGGCCAGTTCTAAGGAGTGAAAAAGAAATTTTCACTCTTTTTAAGACTCAAAAATGAAGAAGAAAAAAACTTTTTCGCAAAACATTAAGTAGAGAAAAGAAAAAAGCAACTAAAAAAGATTCTGTAAACTCCCCCAAAAAAACCAGAATTAGTATTTATTATTAGAAAAAAATGTTATATAATTAACATGTCGAATCTTAATTGGAAGTTATGATTAAGTGAGACAGAGACATGTGAGGAAAATAAGCTCGTTTAAAATAGCGAAGCTTATTTCTTTTATTTTGCCCCGAAACACTTTCACTAAAGTAGAACCAAAGTCTAATAATTGACGGATTGTATGAGCAAACTGAGTAAAAGAAGTAATGGACTTTCATGGCATTATAGTTAAGAGAACACATATGAGAAATGTTAAATAAAATATTTTTTGATTGTTAAAACCATGATTTTCGATTTTCCATCTTCGACGTCCCATTTCAATTAAACATTTAATGTTATTATCTGTAACAGGTAAGCTAGTTATAAAAGTAAATGTTTTCTCTTTTTAGATTCTATATGTTCAATAAATCGAATGATATTAAACTTATATTGATTATATTGATAATCATTCACAACAAAATAATTCTTATGAATGGAACCAGAATTAATTGCAATTAAACCATCAAAATCTTGATTGACAGTTCTCAATTTATCAGATTTCAAACGAAACATAAAATCCCAGTTGTTATCTAAACAAAGCTTGATAAAAAGGACCAGAGGCATATAAAGCGTCTCCAGTTATAATAAAGGAAAGTTTCGGCAAATTTTTTCTTAAGTCTTATAGCCATTCTTTTAAAAGCTTTCATTTCACAATCTTGTTTTTTTATATTGATAACATCTGGATTTGGATTTTCAATAAATTCAGAATCGATGCTTAAAACAAAAGAATCAAAAACAAGTTTTGCTTCTAAAACATGATGTTCATAGGAAAAGTGACCATCCGAATGTTTTCTTATTAAACAATGATCACAATGTTTTTTGATTGAAAGAGACTAAGCCTGTTCCATCAATTAGAAGTTGGAACTTACCGTTATATCTAAATTTATCAAACATCTTAGATCGAATTAATGTGTAGACAATATATTTTTGAATTTTACGAAGTTCCTCAATGTTTAAATCGTCAAAGACATCGTTGATTGTATCATAGTGAGGTAAGTCATTCAGTTTAGTATTTGTTATTTTTTGAAAGTGTTTCAATTGTTAATTCATTATTAAACTTATTTGTCAAAAGAATTCATTGTAGTAAGACCACATAGAAGACCAAATAACCGAGTGACACAAATTACTTTCATATCATAAGTAACTTTTTTCCTTGTTGTCTTTACATCTGTTAAGTTTTCAAACATAATAAATAATTTTGGTAAATATTTATCTATTATATTATATAAACCACAGATTAGTGATTTGTCTTTTTTTAACTCTCTTTTTTCTTTTCTATTCACAATAACCAACGCCTTTGTTTTATTATATCAAATATTTTATTGCGAAGAAATTTCACTCTTAGAGCTGCACATCGGCATTTTTTCTTGCGTTTTTTCCTTTTTTTGCTATAATATGGGTCGAAAAAAGGGATTGGTGAAAATGAACATATTATTTACTTTGTTAATTCAAAAGCCTATTGATTTTACTCGTCAAGATTTATCAAAAGATGGATCTTTACGAAAAGGTTGATGCTGAACGACTTTATTTATTAGAAGAAAATAAAAAGACGGGGAATGCTCTTTATATTTTTAGATGGAAAAAACTACAGATTTTAGGAATCCTGAAAAACGCACTTATCTTTTTATCTTCTATCGATGGAACTGTTAGAAATTGTCCAATTAGCGAAGAAGAGTTAAAACATCTTCCAAAGAGAAATACTTTGCCTTGTTTGGCTAATGATTTTGAGAAGTTTGGCTCTGTACTTCCACACGATATTCTGGTTTCTCATAGTGGAACTTTTAGAAGATTTTAGAAGTGAACTTTCTTTTTGGTTCCTCATTGCTTTCTATAATTGATTCGATTTCTGATGACAGTTGTCTTCCTTGTGACCAAATTTCTTGTTTTCCCCATCATTTTATGAATTGTGCTGCAATCTTTAATCGGTTTGGACAATTGGTAAACGTTTTTGTTAAATTAAAGAAAGACAGGGACGATGGTTCGATTGTATATTTTTGTAATCTGAATCATGTTTTTTCGGATTCTGTAAGTGACGAAGTAAAGAATACTATTCGTCGTTCTCTCAAATGCTCTTTTTCTGATTTTAAACCGTCTGATGTTTCTGAATTGTCGTTAAAAAATGGTGCTCGATTTTTTGTCCAACCGATGAAAATTAAAGATGCTAAGATGAGTAGAGCATTTCAAAATGCAGATTTTGTTTTGGCTAATTATGGCAGTACAGCATTTCTTTCTTCTATGATTTATAATGGTGGATCTGTAATTTGTATTCAAAACAAAACCATTACTTACGATAATTTCGTTCCATTTAATGATGCTTATCAAGATTGTGATGATGAAATAATTAATCCAAGTTCAAGACCGGCAAAAAGCAAAAATATTTCGATTTCCACATTGAAAAATAATAAAAAGAGATTTCAATTTGAAAAAATCTTTTTTTTTGCTATAATGAGAAAGGTTTCATTTACGATGAAAAATTAAGAAAGGAGATTTATTGTGAATAAAATTAAAATATTTGCTTTAGGTGGCTTGAACGAAAACGGTAAAAACATGTATGTCGTATCCGTAAACAAAGATATTTTTATATTTGATGCCGGCCTAAAGCATGGAACAGATAATATGCTAGGAGTGGATTATATCATTCCTGATTTTTACGTATTTAAAACAAAATGAAAAAAGAGAATTCGAGGAATCTTTTTAACCCATGGACATGATGAGAATATGGGAGCAGTTCCTGATATTCTAGAAAGTATGCCAAACATTCCGGTTTATGGAACTCGTTTGACGATGGAAATTTTAAAACAGGATTTGGAAGAGAACCACATTCGAGCAAATCACTTACATGAAATTCGACCTCATAATAAAATTGATTTAGGTCATGGACTTTCTATTTTCCCAATCAGTGTGACACATTCGATTCCAGATGCGGTCGCATATGTTCTTTATACGAAGGATGGTGCCATCGTCTATACGGGAGATTTCGTCTTCGATTCAACGATGATGGGTTCTTATAAAACCGATATTGGTAAACTTGCATACGTTGGCAAACAAGGTGTTTTGTGTTTGTTAAGCGAGTCTTTCTATGCGGATAAAGAGGGCCACACGAGTCCTAATAACCGGGTTTGTTCTGTCATTCGAGAAGTTTTTGCGAAAGAGTGACGACCGTATCATTGCAACAATTTTTTACGGCTCATATTTATCGTATTCAAGAAATCTTTAATGAAGTCATGAAGACCAAACGAAATATCGTCGTCATGGGGAAAAAATTTACAAGATACAATCAATAAATGTTTGGATTTGGGATATTTGACGTTTGATCGAAGTCGAATTGGTGACTTATCTAATTTAAATGATAAGAACGTTGTCGTTTTGATTTCCGATGAAAAGAAAAAACCGTTTGCCAATTTGGACCGTATCATCAACGGGTTTGATAAATATATCAAATTAAAGGAAACGGATACGATCTTTATTACAGAGCCTGCTTATGAGGGAATCGAGAAGAGAAGTGCTGAAATCATGGACGAGATTGCCATGCATAATTGTGATGTCGTTGCACTTTCTACTAAGAAACATCTACTTCATCATGCTTCTAGAGAAGATTTGATGTTGATGATCAACTTGATGAATCCGAAGTACTACTTCCCAGTCAAAGGAGAGTACCGCAAGCAGTATGCTAATGCCGAAGTAGCAGAAAGTTTAGGAATTCCAAAGAGAACATCATTTTGAAACAAAATGGCGATATTGCAAGTTTTACGAATGGAGTACTAGATCACTCTCCTGAGAAAGTGCCAGTCGATGAAATCTTAATCGATGGTAAGAGTCAAGGTGACATTGGAGAACTTGTCTTAAAAGACCGTGAAATGTTAGGGGAAAATGGCATCGTCATTATCAGTTGTACGTTAGACCGGGCAACGAAACAAATTTTGGCAGGACCAGAAGTACTTACGCGTGGATTTATCTTTGTTCGTGATAATTTAGACTTAATTAGTGAAACCAAAGAAATCTGTTTGGATATTATCAATCAAAATATTGCGGCAGATGCTCATCGTATCGATTATAGTCAGATTAAGAACGAAGTTCGTGAGACTCTAGGAAAGTACTATTACAAAGAAACAGAATGTAAACCGATGATTATTACTGTCATTCAAGAAGTCTAAGGACTTCTTTTTATTTACTTTTGACCGCATTTCTGTTATAATACTCGCCAAGAAAGAGGGATGGCTAGTGACAGATTACGAAGTAGAGAAAGATGTTAAAGAAGCATTGCGTATTATTCGTAATGGTTTTTCAGTTCCACGTTTTTTCGTCCAGTCCGATTACAGTAAAGTTTTTTGCCTTTAGTAACGAATGGATTCCAGGGTATTTACCTTATTTTTCGATAGCGAATCAACCGGCACTTACCATTACTGGTTCTTTGGATCAGGCTTTTGTTTTTAGCTCAAAATGGTGCCTCTTCCATCGATGCCTTTGATAAGAATCCGTTGGTCAAATATTATGGGGAATTGAAGTTAGCAGCCATTAGATGTTTATCTAGAGAAGAGTTTTTGGAATTTATTCCAACTTCTGATAATCCCTGATGCGTCGTTTTCACCAAAGATTTGTAATGAGATTTTTTTTATGAGATGCCAGAGGATGCACAGAAGTTTTGGTTTTCTATTTATAGGAATGTGAAAGATTCTAGAAAGATTGCCAATTTATTTCGAACGGAAATGGTGCCTTTGATTTCGGATGCAAATTACTATTCAGAAGAAAACTACGACAATTTACAAAAACGTTTGAATCAAATCAATCTTCGGTTTTATACGGCTGATTTCTCATCGTTACCACAATGTATTTTGAATAAAAAAGGGTATTATGGAACCATTTTGTTATCGAACATCTTTGATTGGGGTGATTTTTAGACCGTATGTAGCAGCCGATTATGTGACAGAATTACATTCTTTTTTATTCTGTTGTCGAACATGTTGTCAAACCTTTGTTAACTGATGATGGCGTGTGTCTTGCTAGATATTATTTTGGAGATCATCGTGACGACGTGGAAACGTTCATGGAGCATCATTCCTTAGAGGATTGTCCGAAAGAGTATGTCAAAAGTGCGCGGTGTTCCTTCTGTCGATTTGTACCGAAAGTCTAAATTCTTAGGAAACGATTGATTTTTTGTTTGACTATTTTGTGGTTTTGTGTTTAAATATTATATGTTTGAAGCCTCTTAGTGCTCAAACCACATCAAAAAGGTTAAAAAACAAGTTTATTCTTGTACCTTCCGAGTGAGTCTAGTCAAAAAAATAAGGAGGTATATTCATGAAAGCAGTTATTAGACATGGTGGAAAGCAATATTACGTAACTGAAGGAACTGTTCTATTTTTAGAAAAGATTGCAGCAAATGAAAACGATACAGTTACTTTTTGATGAAGTTTTAATGCTTGATGACAAAATTGGTAATCCGCTTGTAAAAGGTGCTACTGTTTCTGGAAAAGTTTTGAAACAAGGTAAAGGTAAGAAAATTACGATTTATACTTACAAACAAAAGGAAATAGTAACCGTAAAAAACAAGGTCATAGACAACCATATACAAAAGTTGAAATTACAAAGATTAATGGTTAATTATGATTAAAGTTTCTGTAACGAAAAAGAATCAACAAATTCAAGAAGTATCGATTCAAGGTCATGCGATGTACGATGATTTTGGAAAAGATATCGTCTGTGCTGCTGTCAGTTCTTGTGTGATTACGACAGTGAATGGCATTTTTAGAGATCGATAAAGATTGGATTTTAGCGAAACAAGATTCGAAAGGTGTGTTGATTCAAGTACAAAATAGTAGTGATGTTTGTCAATCGTTACTTGCCAATATGATTTTCTTTATTGGAAGAGTTACATGACCAATATCCGAAGAATTTAAAAATAATTAGTAAGGAGGATACCAAATGAGATTTTTGTTTAATATTCAGTTATTTGCTCACCATAAAGGACAAGGTTCTACATCTAATGGTCGTGATTCTATCGGTCGTAGACTTGGTGCCAAAGCTAGTGATGGTGAATTTGTAACAGCTGGTTCTATTCTTTATCGTCAAAGAGGAACAAAAAGTATTCCCTGGTGTAAACGTTAGAAAGGGAAGCGATGATACTCTATACTCAACTGTAGATGGTATCGTTAAGTTCGAACGTGTCGGTAAGGATAAGAAGCAAGCAAGCTGCTATCCAGTAGGAGAATAACCGTAAAAAGTGGCAATAGCCACTTTTTTGTTTGCTTTTTTTGATATGATGATGAATGACAAAGCAATATGGAGGTGCTATTATGGTCGATTTGAAAGCGTTACAAAAACAAGTTTATCAAAATAAGATTGAAAAAGGATTCAACGTGACGAACATTGAAAAAAGAATTCTGTCTAGCATATGGAGAAATGGCCGAAGCGTACGAGGCGTATCGGAAAAAGAAAGATGATTTAGGAGAAGAGTTTGCTGATGTCATCATCTATTTATTGGGTTTATCCGAAATTTTAGGAATCGATTTGGAACATGAGTTACTTCATAAAATTGAGAAGAACAAACATCGTGAGTATCAAAAAATAGATGGTGTCACTGTCCGTACGAAGGAATACGAAGAATCGGTGTAAAAACTTGTCTATTCTATTCGCTTTTTTACTTTCTGGGTATATAATGAAGAAGGTAAGAAGGTAAGGGGAGTTTTTTATGAAAGGACGTAAGTTTATTGATTTTAATGGTGTCATTTTAGATACGGAATCTAGAATGATCGAGTTGAAACGGCAATATCCAGGACTGACATGGAATGAATTTGCAAATACATTGATTGGGATTTTTACTTCGAACATCACCAGTAATCGATGATGCTATCGCTCTTTTACGGGAGGTTTCGCAAATGGACGATGCTAGAACGACGATTTTGACAAATGTCGATTTGATTGTAGAAGAAATTGCTAAAGTTCATTTTTACGAAACCAAGGAATTACGTTGCCAATTCAATTTGTTCCGCCATCTATCCAAAAAGTCTGAAGTTTATATTCCTGATAAGGATGATATTTTGGTAGACGATAGACCAGATAACGTCATGTTTTGGAATCAATGTGGTGGCAAAGGCTATTTGTTTCGATCCTAACGATCAGTTTCCGGAGTCGTTACCAAAGATAAAAGTTTGAAGAACTTATGGAAGTAGTTCTATTAGTGTCGAAATTTGACATTTTGTATTTTTTTTGATATAATATGCTTAGTTAATTGATATCTATTTGAGGAAAGGAAAAATAAAATGAAAAATAGAGATGTTAATTTAGAGAAGTTAATAACGGAAGTAAACACAATTCGTGAAAAAAGTCAGCCCGATTGCTATTCTTATAAAGAGGGCATGCCTGCAAAAAATAAAAAAGCCTTTAGAAGAATTAAGTCGAAATCACAATCATTCTTGGGCAGTTGAAATTTTTTTACGAAATCAAGATAATTTAGATGCGATTGCTATGAATTATCGTGGACATAAAAAATTACGTATGGTGAGATGTTCTCTCATGCATATGATTATGCAAAATCATTGAAAGAATTAGAGTTCGTGAAGGGGATCAAATTCCAATTTGTTCTTCTAATATCCCAGAATTTGTTTATTTATTTTTTAGCAGTTAATTTTGTTGGCGGTGTTGCCAATGTCATTGGTGAATGGTTTGATAAAGATTATTTGAAATCTATTTTTTTAGATCAAACTAAGAGTAAAATAATTTTTTGTAAGCGATGATATTTATTCTGACATTTTACCTGTAATTGAAAAAGTCTGACGTGAATCAAATCTATGTTATGTCGCTAACGGATTCGTTGTTGACTGATTCAGAGGAAAAAAAAATTGACCCTTATGAACAGTTTGATTCTTTAGTTTATAAAATGGAGAATAAAGTTGGTCAGATTAGAGAAGAGAGTTCTAAAGACGTTTTAGATATGACACAGTTTGAAGAAATTGGAAAAAATTATACTGATCCGGTTTTGGCATCAACAGATTTAAATAGTCTTTGTACAATTACTTACACCAGTGGAACTACTAATCCCGGTAAGCCAAAAAGGATGTATGCATGCAAATCGAAGTTATATTACATTATCTCGTTTTAAAGAGTCTGATGTTTCAGGAATGCCAAGTATGAGAGGCTTAACTGTCTTAGCGCATATTCCTACTTATACTCATATGGACTTAACTTGTTCAATTTCTGATACCTTTTTCGAAAAATGTACGCTTGCTTTGGAACCGTTTTTATAGTGTTGAATTTTTTTCCCGTATTCTTTGTTGATTAATAAGCCAAATTTCGTACCTGCAAGCGTTGCGGCTTGGGTGCATTTAGGAAAGCTATTAGAATATGATTCTCGTTTTAAAGGTGTTAAGATGCCGTTCTTAATGTTACCTACAATAACAGGAGAAGCTGCATCTCCAGGCGAAGAAAAATTTTTTAAATTATGTTTCTAGAAAACATAAGTTTGGTACCGAGAAACTTCCGTTTCCTTTAGCCCCTGTTACGTTTTTCAATTGGTGGTGGAACTGGTGAAAATAGTGGAGTTTTTGTAACATTATTTAAAGCATTACAAGAAAAATTATTATCCAATTTAATTAAAAAGGATACTTTAGGATTAACACCGTATAAAATGGTCGATTTAGAAGTTCTAGACGAAAACGGAGATTATTGTGAAATTGGTCAACCTGGTATTTTGGTTTTGAATTCACCTTGTGATATGATTGGGTATGTTGATCCTTCTTTTGAATAATAATACGCATATAGTAGATCGTTCTGGTAAGGAATGGTACAATTCTAATACATTCGCCATGAAAAGTGATAAACATGATAGAATTAAAATGTTGGGTAGACCAAGAGACGTTATTCTTTTGTCTGATTCATCTAAGTTACCATACTTTGCTTTAGAAAAATGAAGTGTTAAAAGATACAAAAAATATTATGTCTTGTTCGTTAGTTCATATTCCTGATTCTGATCAGTATGTTTGTCATATGGAAATGCAACCGACTTCATCTCAAAGCGATGAAAAGATTTTGAAAAGTTGTGCCGAACGATTACAAAAATAAAATTCCAGATGAAGTATTAGATCAGCTATTTTTCCGGGTTCGTTCTTTTGAAGAATCTTTCCCAGCAGCACCTAGTGGTAAGAGAGATACTAAAAGTTAATTGCAGAAGGAATTACCGATCAGTGTATCCCTTGTCGTGAGCTACTTCCAAAGGAAAAGGAATCAGAAAGAGTTTATGTAAAAAAATAGATAGTTAAAACACATAGAAAGTCTATGTGTTTTTATGCAAAAAATGTCAATTTATGGACTTTTATTTTTTTTATATGATAAAATCCTTTATAGGATAGGTGAGTCTTATGCAGTATACATATTTTATTTTTGTGTACAATGATATTTTCAATTGCTTTAAATATTATTTATTTTTCAAAAAAGCATGTTGTTAGTGGCGAAACGAAAATTTTTTCTATTTTATTGGTTTTGAATTTTGTCGGACTTTTTACTAGAGTTTTTATGTGCTTTGGTTGGTCATTTTCTTCCACCTGATATATTATTGTCACATATCATGACAAAAGTATATTTATCTTTACCTTATTACCTTTGTGTTGTATATGACACTTTACATTTATACGATTTGTTATACGACATCAAATAATTTGGATTTAAAAAACATTATCGTAATTTGGAAATTTTATCGTACGTTATTTATGGAATTTGTGCCCTTGTTATGTTCTTGTTACCAATTAAAACATCAAACGGATACGCTACAGGGTTAGCAATTAATTTTGTTTATGTTTGCTCTACGTTATGTATGTTAATTTGGTTTATTCCCATTATTAAAAATCGGAAAACGATTAACTTTGGGAAAATTATTCCGCTATTCTGTTTCATGGTTTTTATGACACTTATATCTATTATTCAAAAAAATTAATCCGCAAATTACAATTGTAACTTCTATGGAATTTTTGATTATTTTTATTATGTATCATACAATTGAAAATCCGGATATGAAAATGATTGCGCAACTAAATCTTGCCAAAGAACAAGCGGATAAAGCCAATCAAGCGAAGAGTGATTTCTTATCGAATATGTCACATGAGATTAGAACACCTTTAAAATGCAATTGTCGGTTTTGGACAAGCTCTTAGTGAAGAAGATTTGCCGCCACAAGCAATGAGTGAAGTAAAAGATATCATGATGGCTAGTGACAACTTATTGGAAATTGTAAATGGTATTTTAGATATTTCTAAAATTGAATCTGGAAAGTTAGAAATCATCAATAAAGATTACAGTTTTAAGAAAATATTTGATGAAGTAGTAACGCTTGCAAAAGGTAGATTGGGTGAGAAACCGTTAGAGTTCCGAGTTGCTTACGATGAATCGATTCCTCCTGTTTTATTTGGAGATTATTCGAGAATCAAAGAGATTATGATCAATTTACTTACGAATGCAATTAAATATACGCATGAAGGGTATATCGAATTAAAGGTAAGTTCCGTTATCAAAGACGATATTTGTCGGATTATTATCTCTGTGGAAGACTCTGGTATCGGTATCAAACAAGAGAACATCAATAAGTTATTTACGAAGTTTGAACGGTTGGGAGTTGAAGAACACGCAACGATTGAAGGGACTGGTTTGGGTCTTGCAATCACAAAGAAATTGTTGGATTTGATGAATGGTCAAATTGTCGTTCAAAGTGTCTACGGTAAAGGAAGTCGTTTTACTGTTGCAATCGATCAAAAAAATCTCTGTTGGTCATAAATTAGAAGATACGGCGTCTTTGGATTTAACAGAGTTGGAGACGATAGACTTTTCTTCTAAGAAGGTTTTAGTTGTCGACGATAATGTCATCAATTTAAAGGTTGCACATCGTTTGTTACAAGAGTACAAAGTTCAGATTACAGAAGTTCAGTCTGGTCAAGCGGCTATCGATTTAATCAATGCTGGTAATACGTACGATTTGATTTTGATGGACGATATGATGCCTAAGATGAGCGGGGTTCAAACGTTACAAAAAATTGAAGACGATTCCGGGATTCCAGATGAAGGTTGTGGCCCCTTACCGCCAATGCCATTACGGGTATGCGTGAGAAGTATTTAGCAGATGGCTTGACGAATATTTGGCTAAGCCGATTTCTAAAAAAGAACTTGCAAAGATTATTAAAAAAATGTTGGGTAATTAACGATATTTTATGATATAGTTATATATAGAAACTAAATGGTAAGATAGGAGATAATTATGAAGGATGTAAATTTATTAGTAAATAATGGAGTTAACGTAAACAAAGCATTGGAATTATTTGGAGATATGGCAACATACGATGATACGTTGGTAACATTTTTGAATGATGCTGAAAACAAATTAAAACAGATTGATGATTACAAAGAAAAGGCAGATATGGCAAATTATGCAATTCTAGTACATTCTTTGAAAAGTGATGCCAAATACTTTGGTTTCGATAAGTTGGCAGAACTTGCTTACGATCATGAGATGAAGAGTAAAAGCCAATGATTTCTACTATGTTTCCGATCATTTTGATGAATTGATGACCGAAGCAAAACGAATTGTCAATTTGGTTCGAAAATATTTAGGAAAAGAACCGGTAGAGCTGCTAGATGATGACGATAATGGTAGCGGTACTGGAAGCAAAAATCAAACGATTTTAGTGGTTGATGATTCTGCTATTATTGTAAATTTCGTCAAGAAAATATTCGATAATCAATATAACGTTTTAATTGCCAATGATGGTGCGCAAGCACTTAATATCGTAAAAAATACACCATCTAGTCAAATGGCATGTATGTTATTAGATTTGAATATGCCAAATGTAAATGGATTTGAAGTATTGGATTACTTTAAAAAATAACGATTTATTTAAGAAAGTTCCAGTATCCATTATTACTGGAGAGGGTTCTAAAGATATTATCGAAAAAGCATTTACATATCCAATTGTCGATGTGTTGATGAAACCGTTTAATGAATTGAACGTCGAAAGTATCGTCAATAAAACAATATCATTTAAGAGTGAGTAAGTCACTCTTTTTTTTTTATAATTGTATGGTATAATTAGAAACAGTTTTGGAGGTGGTTGCATGTTTGTAGATGACGTAACGATCAAAGTAGAAGCTGGTAATGGTGGAGACGGATGTTTGGCATTCCGCCGGGAGAAGTATATTCCGATGGGTGGACCATTCGGTGGTAATGGTGGTCGTGGCGGAAGTATTATTTTCCGTGTCGATGAAGGTCTTCATACGTTGCTTGATTTACGATATCAAAAATTATTTAAAGCGACGAAAGGTGAGAATGGAAAAGGTAAGGGAATGGATGGCGCAGATGCTAAGGATGTCATCGTCAAAGTTCCACCTGGTACGGTTGTTACCGATACCGAAACGGGACTTATTTTAGCGGACTTGAAACACAATGGCGATGAAGTTGTCGTTGCCAAAGGTGGTCGTGGTGGTCGTGGTAACATGGCTTTCAAGACACAAAGTAATCCGGCACCAAATTATGCTGAAAACGGAGAACCTGGAGAAAAGAAAACTCTTCATGTCGAATTGAAATTACTTGCTGATGTCGGCCTTGTCGGACTTCCTAGTGTCGGTAAGTCTACGATTTTATCGATGGTATCTCGTTCGAAACCGAAGATTGCCGCTTATCACTTTACGACACTTTCTCCAAATTTAGGAGTTGTCAAAGCCCGTGATGGCAGAAGTTTCGTTATGGCTGATTTACCGGGATTAATTGAAGGAGCTAGTGAAGGGGGCAGGACTTGGCGACCGTTTCTTACGTCACATTGAACGAACCAAGGTCATCGCTCATGTCATCGATATGGGTGGTGTCGAAGGACGAGATGCGTACGACGATTATGTTATGATTTGTGAAGAACTCGGCAAGTTTAGTCAAAAGTTATTGCAAAAACCTTCTATCATCATTGCCAATAAGATGGATGTCGAAGGCGCAGAGGAACGTTTAAAAGAATTTAAAAAGAAAGTAACGGGAATTCCAATTTATGAAATTTCTGCGATGAAACATGAGGGTTTAGAAGACGTGTTGGACGCTCTTGCAGATCTAATCGATCAGTCTAAAGAAACGGATGAAATCTACGAAGATGATCAATACGAAAGTCATGTTCTTTATAAGTTCCAAAAGAAGCACCTTATACGATTACGAAAGAACGTCAAACCAAAGATGGAGCAGTTTGGGTTATCAAAGGTGCCGCCCTTGAAAAACTTCTTCGCATGACGAATTTCTCAACGGATGAAGCAGCTTATCGTTTTGCTAGAAAGTTGACGAAACTAGGAGTCGACGACAAACTTCGTGAGATGGGTGCTAAATCCGGTGACATCGTTCAAATATTAGATTTCTCATTTGATTTTAAAGAAAAAAAGAAACTATTTTGCAATAGTTTCTTTTTGGTTGTTCACTAGGAAGTAATTTTTCCAATCCTTTTAGTTTGTTTTAAACGATCCTCGATTGCTTCTATTTTTTTTTAAACTGTACAAATCGATATCGTTTGGACCGATTGGCTGTGTCGTTGCAACTTTTTCACTACGACGTACTAGTTTCATTTTTTTCTTCGTTTGCTAAAACATCTTTTAGACTTTGATATAAGTGTAACTTTTTGCAATACTTGCTTTTTTGATATGTAGATAGCACAGACGATGCCACCTGCTAAGGCAACTCCTAGGCCAACTGCTAGAACTGGTATTGCGGCCCCAATTGCAACGCCGTATGAAGTACTTGCAAGTGCACCAGCACTGATGCCGCCACTGATCATTTTTATGAATCCACTTTGATTTCGTTTATCTTTAAATTGTTCGTCGTATGCGGCAATGTCTTTTGCCATCATGGTGTCTAGTGTTTGTTTTGTTTCTGGTGTATTTTGCAAATGATCGATTCGCCTTTTAAGAAATCGACCCGAATGCGGTTGCCATCTTCTTCATATTTTTTAATGGTTTGATTTGGTAGTTTGTTTGGTACTTCTTCTTTCATTTTTATCCTCCTTATTACCGCGGATGATCAACTGATCTCTCTTTTTTTAGATTTTGACGGAACCTTCTGGAAGTAGATAGGTGTAGTAACCCTTCCGTACCCACCAGAACATCTTTTTCGGATTTGCAAGAACGATATACTTTTTAAGACGATGTTATCTTTATCTGCAATGATGGCATCGATTCGTTGACATGCAAAGTAGGTTTGAAAATGTTTCCGTTTCTCTAGTAGAAACCATAATCAAGTGGTTCGATTACAAACATGAGACATTTCATGCGGTTCCAAAATCCTTCTACTTTTTTCTAGATTGATTTTTAATTGATTAATTTTGATGTACATATTTTTCCCTCTAATCATGCTTATCTTATCATAAAGGTAGGGGATATACAAGAATCTAAATAAAAAAATTCTTTTCATGTTTCTTGTTTTGTGATATTATATTAATGCTAGTAAAAAGGATGTAGGAATTGGAGGTATTATTATGAGTGGACATTCTAAATGGGCAACTATCCACAGAAAAAAAAGGATTAATTGACGCAGAGCGTGGTAAGGTCTTCCAAAAAAAATTGCGAAAGAGATCTACGTTGCTGCTCGTGGTACAGATGGAAACCGGATCATGTTCCTGCACTTCGTGTCGTATTAGAAAAGCAAAAGCTGCCAATATGCCGAAGGACAATATCAAAAAAAGCAATCGACAAAGCAACGGGTAATTTGGATGATGTCGTATACGAATCTATTCAATATGAAGGATACGGTCCAGGTGGCATTGCAGTCATGGTTGAGTGCTTGACTGATAATAGAAATCGTACGGCTTCTACAGTTCGTGCAAATTTCTCAAAACACGGTGGTAATTTAGGAACAAACGGTTCCGTTAGTTACTTGTTTAAGAGAAAAGGTGTTATCACGTTTGAAAAAGGAAATATCGATGAAGATACAGCTATGATGACGGCATTGGATGCTGGAGCAGATGACTTCGATGCGACAGAAGATGGATATGAAATTTATACGACACCAGATGTGTTCTTAGCTGTGAAAGATGCAATTTCTTCTTTGGGAGTAGAAGATTTTTACGACTTGTGAAATTACATTTGTTCCAGATAATTACGTCTCTTTAGATGATGAAACCAAAGAAAAAGCAGAACGTTTAATCGAAGCTTTGGAAGATAACGATGACGTTCAAGAAGTTTATCATAATTTGGATAATTAAAAATTCTATGATTTCATAGAATTTTTTAGTTTTTGAAAATAGAAAGTTTTTTTATTTGGAATTTTTGTAACTTTTCGATTTTTTTCGATAATCGATTGCCATTTTTTTAGTTTTTGAGCATTGATTATGTTTTGTTGAAGTATCATTATTTGTTTTTCACTATTTATTTTTCTATGATGATAAAAAATTTTGATAAATACTTGGGGAAACTCCGATTATCTTAGAAAATGTTTCTGAAAAATATTCTAACGATTGAAAACCATTCCGAATTGATACCGATGTAATAGAATGTTTGTTATTGATATCAGAAAGTGAATTTATAATTTTTAATGTATTAATATAAGTTGTAATTGTTGTTTTTATTTCTCTTTTGAATAGTTTAGAAATGTAAAATTTGTTAAAAAAGAAATAATTACTAATATCGATTAATGATATTTTTGTAGTAATGTTTTGATCAATATAATCTAGAATTTGGCAGACTATTTCATTTGAATACATAATTTCACCATAATTAATATAGCACATTTTTTATATAAAAGCCAATATTGTTTAAGTGCTATTCAAAAAAGCGTGATATTATTATACCTGAAAGGAAGGATATGTATGTGTTATGCACGCTGGAGTTCGGAACAGGAATTAAAAAGGTAACCACACCTGTTTCTGGTTCATTCAAAAATTGAAAAATCAGGGTTACCAATGGGGTATGATCAAACAAATATGTTTATTAATACCAGTGAGAGTCATTCTTTAATTATTGGTGCAAGTGGAAGTGGAAAGACACAATCAATTATGTTGCCAATGTTAAAAATGTCTATTATGGCAGGAGAGTCATTTTAATTCATGATGTAAAAGGTGAATTGTATCGTCAATTTTCTTCAACTTTGAAAGAAAACGGATATCAATTAGTGCTACTTGATTTTCAAGATAAAAAAATATGGTAATTATTGGAATCCTCTTATGTTACCATATGAACTTTATCAATCTGGAGAAAAAGATGATGCACTTGAATTGTTGAATTCACTTGCTTATTATTTGTTATATGATGATACATATAAAGGAAGTAATAATGATCCATTTTGGGAAAATACTTGCCGTGATTACTTTGTAGGACTTGCTATTTATTTGTTTGAACATGCCAAAAAAGATGAAATTAATCTAAATAGCATTTTTAATTTATCATCAGAGACCGTATATTAAAAAATGAAATTACCAAATTACCAAAAACTTCTAAAATTTATTTGAATTTAGCATCTACTGTGTTAGCTCCTCCTGAAACTAAAAGGTAGTATTTTGGCTGTATTTAATCAAAAGGTAAAATCGTACATTGTTAGTGACAAACTTTCTCAAATGTTGAGTTTGACAAATTTTGACTTACATAATATTTCTAATCAAAAAACAGCAATTTTTGTAATTGGTGGTCACAAAAATGAAACGTATCATTTATTTCCATTATTTGTTGATCAGTTATTTTATTTGATTCAATCTGATCATAATATTCAAAATAAAAAGTTTTTTAATATTATGTTAGATGAATTTGAATCATTAATGCCAATTCGTAATTTTACATTTTTGTTAAATGACGCTAGAAGAGATAATATTCGTTTTATTTTATTTGTTAATAGTTTGACATCTTTAACTCAAACATATGGCAAAGAAGATGCGGAAATGATTAAATTCTTTGTTGGTAATATTGTATATTTATTTTCAAATGATTTTTAATACCTTACAAGAAATTTCTCATTTGTGTGGTAATCGTTGGGATGAAACGAAAATAGGGAAGTACCTTTAATTGGTTTTGGAAGAATTAAAAACATTATCTTCATTTGAAAGTGTTATGCTTATACCAAGATATATGCCATTTCGTTTGAAATTGTTACCAGATTATGTTACTCCTTGGCCGGTTACTTTTTAGGAGAAGATCCAAACTTACGACAAATGTAGAAATTTCTATTTATAAAGTCCAATCTTAATCTCTATTTTTTGAAAAGAGTGAAAAATCACTCTTTTTTGTTATAATATTTGCGAGGGGATATTATGAATTATCAACAAAAATTGGAAGAAATTTTAGAAAAGAATCCAATCATTTACCAACTCTATTATTGCAAGCGTGTTGTGCTCCTTGTTCTAGTTATGTATTGGAATATTTATCATCTCA
>VOFC01004156.1_pt1 | contig 39443 bp, 66 predicted proteins | sample 5384161 | NCBI WGS metagenome assembly VOFC01 (sample SAMN12384722, study PRJNA508395) | human gut metagenome | isolation source: healthy gut B | host: Homo sapiens
GCGGCCCAGCCGGGAGGTGGCCGCGGAACTCGGCATCTGCATCGACACGCTGCGCAGCTGGCTGAAAGCGGCGGGCGCACCATCGCCGGGGCAAGCTGACCGCCAAAACCGCGACGCCAGACGCCTGCGCGAACTGGAGGCGGAGATTCGAGCACTGCGCAAGAAGCTTGAAGAGAAAGACGGGGTCATTGACATCCTAAAAAAATCCGTCGGCATACTTTCCAAACCATAGAGGACAAGTACCGATACATCCGTACGGCCCGCGCGGGGGCCTCTGTGGAACTTGTATGCCGACTGCTGGAGGTCTCCCGCAGCGGGTACTACGAATGGCTGGGCCGCAAACCTTCTTTGCGCCGGCAGCAGGATCAGGAACTGAAACGCCGGCTGCTGAGCCTGCACCAGCGTTATCCCGCCCTTGGGCTGGACAGCCTGTATCACCTGATCCGCCCGCAGCTTTCCTGCTCGCGCAAGCGCATCCACCGCCTGATGAACGAGATGAACATCTCCTCCACGCGCAGGCGTGCCTACAAAGCCACGACCAACTCAAGACACGCGCACCCCATCGCGCCCAATCTCCTTGCGCGCCGCTTCTCCTTTGACAAGCCAGACACCGCATGGGTCGGCGATATTACCTATATCCCCACCGGCGAGGGCTGGCTCTACTGCGCTGTTGTGAAAGACCTTTGCACAAAGCAGATCGTCGGCTACGCCTTCTCCGACCGCATCGACACAAATCTCACTCTCGCCGCCCTCGGCATGGCCGTCCGGCGCCGCAAGCCTCTGCCCGGCCTCATCTTCCACTCCGACCGCGGCGTCCAATACGCCGCCTACGCTTACCGTCAGCGTCTCGCCAGCCTCGGCATCCGGCAAAGCATGTCCCGCAAGGGCGATCCCTATGACAACGCCGTGGCCGAAAACTTCTTCAGCTGCCTCAAGTGCGAGTGCGTCCATCTGCGCCATTTCGCCTCAAGGGCACATGCCATGGCAGACGTCTTCGCTTATATCGAGACCTTTTACAACCCAGTGCGCCCGCATTCCTCAGTGTCTCTGCCGCCTGTACCACGGATACATTTCCTGTTCCGGTTAAATAAGACGCTAATCCGGCAACTGCCGGACATGGATTTACTGCCATCCCTGCTGTTAAGGTAGTTGCTAACAGAAGTCCTGCTTTTGCCTTTCTACGCTGATTTTTCATTCTTTTTTTCGTAACTGTGTCTGGTTGGTTTATACATATTTTTCATCCTTGTGATTTCATTTCGTCACTTTTGTCTGAAACCATTTATGCCTTTATATGTATGTGTGTTTGATATTTGGGTCGATGCAGTATGATCTACGCGAAACACGAAGCTCCACATATAGGCATAAAATGGTTTCAACACAAAATTCATACCTATATTATATGAATTATAATACATTCGTCTTATTATCGAAAATATCCTGCCATACGTCAATGTTATCTGCCTGATTGTCAAAAAAAAAAAATGCCTATTTGTCATTCGTGGCTATCCATTTTTTTGTGATTATGCTATAATTTATAAAAATTTTTGTGATTTATTTTTTATGTTTTACTGATATGGATTGTGATAGAAAAGGGGGTTGCCTGTTATGCTGATCTCACATTTGTGATGATTCAAAAAGTGATTGTCTACGCCTGATGCACCATCTTTCTGCTTATGAAAATGAGATTGGTGCAGATTTTTCTACGGTTGCTTTTTCAAGCGGTGATGAGATGTTTTCGTATCTGAAGAAACACCGGGAAATCCCGGATCTGTTTTTCTTAGATATTTATATGGAGGGAAAAAGACGGCATGGAAGTCGCCAGGAGCTCCGCAGGCAGCAGGTGACAAGCGGCATTATCTTTACTACCTCTTCTACCGAGCATGCCATGGACAGCTATGAGGTACATGCGCTTTATTATCTGCAAAAACCTTTTACCCATGAACATTTTCTGATGGCGATGCAACGATGTGAGGCTTTGATCCAAAAGCTCAAAAAAAGCTCTCTGTCTCCGCGAAGGGCAAAGAGCTTTCGATCGCATTTTCTGATATTTTATATTTAGAGACCGGACGGCATACTGTGATCTTCCATACACGCAAAGAGACCTTTTTCCGTACCCGGAAGCTTAAGTCGTTTTGCAGACGCTTTCGCAGATACGAAAAACTTTCTTTCCTGCGGTCGCAGTTATTTAGTCAATCTGGATTTCGTGGACGGATTCTTAAATCAGGATTTAATTATGTCTGACAATTCCCTCGATCCCGGTTCCAATCCGTAAGCAATCCGAAACTGCCCGTATTATTGAGGAATACAAAAATTCTTTGGGCGAAACCTACGGTTACTTTCTGACTGTACCTTTTGCGAATGGCGTTTTGCTCATCTCTTTCTGATTCAGGACAGTACTGTCTGTATGAGACGAACAATACGCTCCCATTCCTGCATGGCTTCTGGTAAAAGTTCTTCAACCTGTCTGCTGTTTCCCTGCTTTTGCAGTCTCTTCTAATTCTTCAAACAGATTTCCAAGCCGTTCCGCTCCGATGCTGGGCTTCCCCTTTGCTCCCATGTACCTGTGCTATAAAATATTCATCAATATCCGTGGTATGTATTTTTTCTCTTTTTTCTTCGTATTCTTTGATGAACATTTCTAACAGATTCCGGTAAAATTCCACATCTCCATCCGCAAACTGCAGACCGTTCGTTACATTGATCTCACCCTGTTCTAAGACATGGAAAATCCCTTCAGGAACTGTCTTTGCTTCCTGCTCATCAGACTCCCAGCCTAAATATCTGCCTAACAGTCGTTCTAATTCTTTGGGCTTTATGGGCTTTGTGATATAATCGGCAAATCCTTCTTTTAAATACATCTGCTCTCTGCTCCCGGCAGTGCGTTTGCCGTCAGTACGATCACGGTCGTATAGCGGTTCCTGCCCGCTGTATCCTCCTGTATCTGATGCAGTGTCGCTATGCCGTCCGGCTGTGGCATTAAGTGATCTAAGAAAATTAAATCATAATTTCTTTTTCTGCATGCTTCTATAGCGGCTTCTCCACCGATAACGGTTTCTAAATGTACATTTGTCTTTTTCAAAAGATGTTTTAATACTTTTAGATTGGTTGTGTTATCGTCTGCATATGAGTATCCATTTATTACTTAGGTCACTTATTTGTTTTGTTCTGTCTGTATTTGCAGTTGTATCTATATCGGCTGTCACATCGGCTCTTCTTCTTCTATTTGGAACATCCGAGTGTCCGGAGATTTCTTCTCCTGTCGCTTTTTCAGCTTCATAGATTGCCTTTTCGATCAGTGCAAGCATCTGTTCTCCCGCTTTTTCTGTTTCCTTGGCATACTCTAACACCTGTTCCTCTTTGCTCTCCCGCAATATCATTTCGTTCATTCCAAGCATTGCGTTCATCGGTGTACGGAGCTTGTGGCTGATCTGTATCAGGATATTCTGTTTTGATCTCGTTGGCTGTCCGCAGTTCTTCCATCTGTTTTAACTGCTGTGTCTGATTGATGAACCAGAGCATCATGCCGCTTTTTTTCTTCGTGCTCTATGATACTTTCGGTTCTAAGCTCATAGATTTCTTCGCCCCACTCTAACATATGGTCTTCTTTTTTTCAACACTTCTATGATGTCCGGGTATTTGGAGATTCGCTCCCCTTCCCGGATGCCCGGATACATCGCATTCATCCTTGCGTTGACAAAGATAATGGTATTTTCATTACTCAGTACAAGCAGTCCTTCGTCACCATGATTAAACGCATTGTCTACCGCCGCATGCAGGGGAACCGAAGTAGCCGTATTTTACCATTGCCATCATCATACAGAACATCGTAATGGTCATGGCACACACTACCGGATTATAGCTGCCAAAGACTCCTAAACCTTTTAATATCAGTTCTAAGGCAAAGATTCCGTTTCCTGCTGCTATATAAAGGATTTTTTTTTTTCTGTGTTGCCGTACTCTGTCTGTAACGCACACCACAGCAGATCGGATCGTCAAAAGTACCGCTGCCATATGGATATAGTGCATCTTCCAGATGATCCCGCCGCTGACATCGATCCTTTGATACATTCCATCATTTAAGATCTTCATGGAATTGTAAAAATAAGGATTGTGTTCTGCCGTAAACACACCGACTAATACCACCGTATTGATCGCTGCCTGTATGATATAGATCCAGCCGGGTATTTTTTTTAAATAGGCAAATTCGGAAGCAAACCACAAGAGTGCCATCAAAAACCTGCCTGCCCGACATATTGGACACAGAGACCGCTCAACGCTTCTCCTACCGTATCTGCATGCATCAGCTCTAACTGAACCCCTATTACAAAGATCACGGTAAATACGTCATATAGCACAAATGCCATCTGTGCTCTGGATGGCTGTTGTCTGATCACAAACAACCACGAGCATAGACAGCATTAATAAGATCGCTGCTATATTGACTGCTTCAAGTACATAAAACATGTCTGTTTTCTCCTATATTAACTGAAATATACCAGCTCATCTTCTGGCTTTTTCGCCGGTTTTATTTCTACCGGATAAAGAACCGGTCCTTTTCCACGATACTCTTTTGCAAATTCCACTTTGACTTTTGCCGTAATCTCGATCCAGGATTTATGAGGTATCTTATCGGAATCGGATATTTGCACTTAAATCCGATAAAAGTAATATCCTCCACACAGCAAGTCATTGCAAAACGTCCCGGTACAAAGACTCCTTTTTTCATTTTGTCCGGGTTATAAACTAAGGCTAAGAACTTGATCGTCTTTCCGTCATATTTTTTGGATTGTCCATGGCATCGAGGTACCACAGTCCGTAATCTGCATCGGATAATTCGATAAAATCCGCACTGGTGTCAAATGGAACGTCCTCCATCTCACGCTCATCTAAGGTTCCGTCTTTTCTCTCATAGACGATCTGGGCTTTCCGATTCAGTGCTTTGACATTCCGGCGGAATTTTTTCCCTTGGTGTATCATCATCACAGCGGTTAAAAATAACTACATCCGCATCGAACAACTGCTCCATAATCATCGTCCGCATATTGGTCAGATACATCTCAAAAGTGGTCGCATCGGCTGTCGCTAAAGATTGTACGATCACCCAGCCATTTGGCAGTTCCGTCTCTTTTAAGGTATCCATGCCCCAGGTTCCGTTGTATTCGATAAAGATGACCTGCGGTTGATATGTCTCATTGAGGGTTTGCAAGGTCTTTGCATTAAAATCCTCTTCTTCATCGATTGTCGCAAGTTTTACATTGATGCCGGCTAATTTTCTCCTCGTCATACTCCACATCTCCGTCCTCGCAGGCAATAATCAGTCCACGGTCTTCTTCCGTAAAATCGTTCTCAAATAATGTCTCTAAGATTAAAGATGTCTTACCGCTGTCCATAAATCCCGTAAATAGATATACCGGAATTTCCTCCATGCTGCTGCCCCCTTGCTCTATCTTTTTTATACCAGTTCAAACAGATGCTCTAACTGATCCTCCTCAATATCGGTTCCGATCACACAAAGTCTTCCTGTATAGTCAGGCTCGCCGTCAAAGCTCATATTCACCCGGAACCATGTCAAAATAAATCCATGTGCCGTCCTCTGCCGGAACCATGCCTTTTGCTCTTAAAATCGTACCATATTCTTCGGTATCGCAGAATTTCTTTAAAATGTCCTCTACCCTCTTTCGTGTAAATTTGTGAGGTGTCTCCCTGCCCCAGCTTGTGAATACATCATCTGCATGATGGTGATGATGATGTTCATGGTCGTGGCATCCGCATGTGCAATTTTCATCATGCTCATGATGATGCTCATGCTCCTCATGGTCGTGGTCGTGGATGATGCGTGTTCATGCTCCTCGTGGTCATGGTCATGATGGTGGTGATGCTCATGCTCTTCGTGGTCGTGATCGTGTTCATGTTCTTCGTGGTCATGGTCATGATGGTGCTCATGTTCTTCCTCTTCTGCTTTATGATGTGCCTCTGCAAGAAGTTTCATCTCAAGAGAGTCCTGTCCTTCCATAACTTTGAGAATCTGCTCACCTTTGATGGCATCCCAAGGAGTTGTAATGATTGCAGCCTTGCCATTTAATTCCTGCATCTGTTTTACGCAAAGCTCTAACTGCTCCGGTGTTGTGCTCTGGGTTCTGCTTAATACGATTGTTGTTGCAAATTCAATCTGATTATTGAAGAATTCGCCAAAGGCTTTCATCTGTTTGGATGCTTTCTTTGCATTTACAACTGTAACCAGTGCATTTAATTTCACATCCTGCTCTTTTTCTACATCAATAACAGATTTCATTACGTCAGAAAGTTTACCAACTCCTGACGGCTCGATTAAGATACGGTCCGGATGGAATTTAGTAATTACTTCATTTAAATTCTTTCCAAAGTCTCCTACCAGGGAACAGCAGATACATCCTGAGTTCATCTCGGTAATCTCAATGCCGGAATCCTTTAAGAATCCGCCGTCGATACCGACTTCACCAAATTCATTTTCAATCAGTACCAGCTTCTCACCAACAAAAGCCTCTTCTATCATTTTCTTGATAAATGTGGTCTTTCCAGCTCCTAAGAAGCCTGAAATAATATCAATTTTTGTCATTTTAACATCCTTCTTTCTAATAATTAAAGTGTATTTCACACTGAATTGATTTGTCTACCTATTGCAATATAGCAGAAAAAGTAAAATTTCTCAAGCAAACCGCGTGAACTTCATACAAATTTTATAAATAGCTTTTCTCAATATCAATGGGTATGATAAAGCCCTGCATAAATTCCATTCCGTGCAAGCAGCTCCTCATGGGTGCCCTCTTCTTCGATTCCCTGCTCAGTCAGCACCAGAATACGCCCTGCATTTTCTATCGTAGAAAGCCTGTGGGCAATTACAAATGTTGTCCGGTTCTTCGCCAGCTTCTCTAGTGATTCCTGTACCACCTTTTCACTTTCGTTATCCAGTGCTGAGGTTGCTTCATCAAAAATAAGAATCGGCGGATTCTTTAAAAATATGTCATAACCATCCGGCAATGATAAAATAAATTCATGGGCATTGGCATTCTTTGCTGCCTCAATGACTTCTTGCCTTGTCGCATCCGGCGGTCACGCTGACCTGTGCTTTTTTGTGATCAGTATTCCACCTGCGACTAACACGATGACCGTGATCATATTGATAAATGCCGTCAGTCCTGAATGATAACCTCCCATATAGAGGTAACTGTCTTTTTTTGCAGCTAAAAATCCATCGTTGCCGACTTTGAATTTTTCTTCTTCCACTCTCGTTTGCAAAAGATTTTTACCACACGGATGCCCGATAAATTATCCTCAATCTGGGCATTGATATCGGCAATCTTCACGCGGTTTCTCGCAAAGGCTTTTTTCATTTTACGGTTAAAAAAACCACGCATACAAAAACATGAACGGTATCAGTGCAAATGCAGCAAATGTCAGTTTCGGACTGATTGTGAATAATATCACAAAGGCTCCGATAAACTTCATTGCAGAAATGACCACATTTTCCGGCCCATGATGCAAAAGCTCCGTAATATCGAACAAATCCGAGGTAATGCGTGACAGCAGTTGTCCCACCTTCTGATTGTCATAAAAGGAAAACGGCAACTTCTGATAATGCGCAAAAATCTCTGCTCTCATATCATACTCAATCTTTGCTCCCATCACATGTCCGTAATTTGCTATAAAATAATTGCAATAGCACTGAAATAAAATCAAAACGGTCATCATCAGACCCAGTTTTAAAATTACCCGGAATGCCTCATCCGTCTCATAATATATCACAGTCGAGGTGATATAACGTACCACCAGCGGAATCACCAGTGTAATGATGGATGCCATAATCGCAAAAAACATATCTGGTCAAAAAAGATTTTTTTTATAGGGTTTATAATAAGAAAAGATACTTTTTTCTTCTCCACGTTATCACTTCCTTTACGTTTTTATTCCGTCAACGTTTCTTATCATACCTTCTTTGCCATGAAATGCAAGCTATGCTATAATGCTGTCAGACAATTTTTCAAAAGAAGGAGGCTTCCCTATGAATCCAAAACAGACCTTTTATGAACATCAGGCAAACACGATCATTGCAAATTTAAAAAAACGTCAGATGGACGGCTTCTACTGTCCAACCTGTAAAGACGCAGTAAAAACAGCCATGGAGCTTGTATCCACCGGCGACAGTGTAAGTTTTGGCGGCTCCATGACACTTTCCGAATCCGGTATCATGGACGCTTTGACCGCCCGTGAGGACATCACACTGTATGACCGCTCTAAGGCTTCTACCCGGAGGAAGTCGGCGATATTTACCGCAAAGCATTTTCCTGCGACACCTATTTCATGAGCACGAATGCCATCACCCTAGACGGTGAGCTTGTCAACATTGATGGCAACGGCAACCGCGTAGCCGCCCTGATTTTCGGCCCGTCACAGGTCATCATTATCTGTGGAATGAACAAAGTGGCAACCGATACCGATGCTGCCGTCGCAAGGGTTCGCAACATTGCTTCCCCGCCAAACTGCAACCGCTTGAACAGAAAGACTCCATGTGCCACCACCGGTGTCTGTGCAGACTGTCTTTCCCCGGAGTGTATCTGTAACCATACCGTGATCACGAGGCGCTGTGGTACACCGCACCGGATCAAAGTGCTGTTAGTTGGGGAAGAGCTTGGGTATTAAAATTCTTAGAACTTATATGATAGAAAAATCCCAATCACCTTGCGGTGAAAGTTACTTCTTATACTAAATAGCGAAATCGTCATCTTTTGCGAAAAGGTTTATACCCCTCTTATGGGGATAGCCTTTACCCCCACTTCTGTATCACTTATCTGTGATTCTGTTCTTTAAATCCATATCATTCATCCAGTCTTGAAAAACTGAATAATTTTTACATCTTCTCCAGCAGCCTTTATTCTATCCTCTGCTTTCTTTTGTTGTGCTACACTCATAGCTTCAGATGCTTTCTTTGCTGTTTCCATGATATGTATTAACTCATTTCCAAAAACACTCTGTATCTGCTGATCTTTCGCTTCAATACGCCCCACGCCATTCAAAATCTCTGTATTATTCCATACTTCTCTTTGCCCTTTATGATAAAGAGTAACAAGTATTACTCCCATCATATTTGTTAAAAGTACCATAGGTCTTTTCATCTTCGTAACAAAAAGTGTAACTACCTATCCCTCTATGAAAAGTCGCATGCGGTTTCAAATCTGCAAAATTGCTCGCACCAACAGATAATTCTTTTTTATGTCATCAAAAAAAGAAAATGTGATTTTCTATTTTCCCTAAATCATTACGTTTTCCTCGCAGGAATTCATTCATTATTTTTTCAGATTCAATCAAACATTCCAACGCATCTATACCAACCACTGAATTCTCAACAAAATCTAAAATATCCAAATAAAGACTTCTCCAATTAACAGAAGTTATAAAGTAAGCCAAATTCTCATCGTACAAAAATAGTTTTCTCCTTTTTTAAATAAGGATGAAATATTTTGTTAGCAAACCAAGTTTCTTTTTTCACTAAATAAATCCTCGCAATCTCCACACAACATGTACAACTTCTCGCTATCCTGTATGGTTTTGTTAGGGTTCTCTGTACTCCGAATATTACCTATTGCTGTTTTCTTTAATGTCCTTACAGCCATCTTTGGCACTGTATGGCTCAATTCCAATTCTGCTTCATTTCCACACAATGCACATTTTGTTAAGTTATACATTTAAATCACCTCTAAGCATACTCGCACACTTATCATACCATATCCAACAGCTTTTCACTATCATAGAAGATTAAGTAAAAGCCAACCAGAAATTGTGACTCCTATTAGTATCCTTTTCTTAGTAGCACGTCATCAGTTAGCCTTTATCAATGTTTCTTCATTAAATATTCAGTAGCAAAACACTTCTTTTTGAATTCTTATTAATTATATCAGATATGTCGAATCCAATTACATCCGATATCCTCGACATGGTTCTTTTGAGTTCCTTTTCTATTTCATCTATGTGTTGAACTTTGAGTGCAAATGGTGCATCCGTCTCTAACAACACATGATCAATTGGTATAGCTTTTATCACTTCCATTCCCGATTTTGTTTTCAACATTCCCGGATTTATTGAAAAGTAGCATCCCAATTCAATCGCTTTTTTTCTAATTGTGGCATAGAACCTGTAAACCAATGAAATATATATTTATTACTCTTTTTTGTCTTTTTTGTATGTTCTTAAAATTTCAATTACCGTACTTGTCGATTTAAGTGAATGAATAGAAATCACTTTTTCACTGTATTGTTCACATAACTTAACAATCTTACTAAAAATATTTATTTGTAATTCTTTGGTCTGAATATATCCTTTACTAAAATCCAATCCCACCTCACCAATATAATGGCTTTTTTTTCAATGAGAGATTTAAATAACTGCATATCATCATAGCCACTAGATACTAATTGCGGATGCATCCCTAAACCAACATGAATATTTCTAGCATTCTTGCAAAATTGTATTTCTCTACTATATGCCTTCGGTGTAGTTCCAACCGCAAATAAATTCATATCAGAATTCTGTATTTCATTTATAAACTCTAGCATATTATCCATTAAATCTAAATGACAATGTGCATCATAAATCATTATTCTCATCCTCTTGTGCTAAATTATCCTGTATAAAAGCATCTACTTCTAATAATCCTCGTATATATGTATCAGCTAATTCTCTCAAATACTCATCATCCTGCGGTAATGGACCTGGCTTATGTATATAAAATAAAAGCACGATTTCTATCCTGTTTTATTTTATCTATTGCATACTGGAAAGAGCGCAATTGAATTCCCATTCCTTCTGCATTTTTATTCTGCATTTCATAAATAGACGTTTCGGTATACACTGTTCCATCATCCCCAAACGCTTTATGCATTGCAGCTCTTCTAATTAAAAACAAGGAACACAATAACCACAATGTTGTTGACTGAGTTGTTTCCATCTTGCTTTTTCCTGGTGAAGAACATGAGAATGATAATTTCATCGTCTCATAAAGAACATCCTTGTTTTTACATTCCCCTGCCATTTCTCCCTTTGTTTTATTCCAATAAGGATTTTTACTGATAGATTTAACCCTAATCCCACTAATAATTCATTCCACAAAGAAAGATAAAATGGATGCGTTGTTCTTGTACTAAATGAACCTACTCTTGTTTCATCCAATGGTACATTCAAAGCAATCAGACCATTTTCCGGAACTAACAGTTCATTGATATTATCCATGCCAGTCATTGCAAAAAGGGCATAACCGATAAATAGGAATGATCTACTCCTTGTATTGTTATCATTACCACCTGCCGGAATATAATCACGTGGAAACACCATCCACAAATCTAACCATGTATGTAAAACATCTGGATATAACAAGTCAAATTTATTCACAATATTTTTTTTGAGCATTTTTAGTAAGTCCTTCTCCAGCATGACTTATTAACAAGGTATTTTTCTTATTCTCCATCAAATTAATGGTACTTATAAGACTATCCATTCCACCAGAGAATAATGATACTTCATCATATTTATTTGATTTTTCTCTTACTTCCTCCAAATTATTAAACTGCCATGCTCTACTCGACAACGTAATTTTCCATAAATCTCCTGTAAGAAATTTTAACATACGTTCAACCGTACGAATCTGTGAGTCCCATATCTCTACATTTGATACCGGTATTTCTAGTTCAATTTCTCTCGTCCAAGAGTCCTGTCCATGCACCACTCTCTCAATTCGCGTATCAGCCATATAAACCATTGTTGCAAGCGACATGATATCAAATCAATTTCAGAGGGATACACATTTTCTTCATATAATTTTTTCTTAATGTGGCTTAATCCATAGTTTAGTTCGCCATTAGAAAGCATAGGGACATCAACAATAACTGTGCCATCCATTTTCTGCGAATCTATATTTTCAATATCATAATTTGCTCTTAATTTATATCGACTCATTCATTTTCACCTGCACTTACCATAATTTCAAACGCTGCCTTATACACCCGGTCCACTATTCTTAAAGAATCACCTTGTCGAATATTTCCAGCCTTGATATCTAAATTGATAACAGCATCCGATACAGAACCCTTAACAAAATCCTTCATTTGAACAATTAATCTGTCTGATATAGCTCGTTCTTGCTAGGCAACAATATAATCTTGTTACCAATATCATTCGTGATTCTATTAAATATCGCATTTGCCATGGTGCGTTCCACAATCACCATAATCTGCTCTGAAGTCAAATCCTCAAATTTAATTGTAGCTATTTCTGGTGATTCTTCGATTGCGGAAATATAAGCCGACCTCGCAATGCCTTCATCTTGTGGTCCCCCATCTGGACAGATAAAGTCTGTAATAGCTATAAATGCGTCACTAGCTGTCTTATGTGAGAGATTCTCTATAGAAAGATACTGTTCAACAGCCCTTGCACCACCTGAAGCAAATACACCTGCAACATTTAATAATCTTGCAGAACTGCTTCTAGCAGCTCCCATTCTCTGTGTCGCATTTGAACTACCACCCAAAGAATTTCTTATGTAATTAGAGACACTTTTACGGCCTAAACTGCTATCCCGTCCTCCTGAATTTATATACCTCGTGAACTCTCCTCGTGGTGTTCTAAAGCGATCCACATCACCCACTGGTGGAATTTGACTACCATCGGGACCAAGTCCATTTTCATTTTGTGGATTTACATCTGGTTGCTCTAACCATGACGGTACCAAAGGTGTTCCACCTTTTTGTCCTCCATTATGTGTTGATGTTCCCATTTATTAATTACCTCACATCTTCTTTAAAGCTGCTTTAACAATTGCCGTCCCACTGCTTTTCAATTTATCAAAATATTGATTTACTCCTTTTCTTTCATCACAATCTTTTGGAATTGCTTTATCCCAGCCATGTATAATCCACACACCAGCCTTATCTACAGGAATAGCATCTATAAAATCAACTAAACTTTTACGGAGTTCCGGCTTATTCTGTACCAATACAATCAAACCATCAATCCCTTTTGGTTTCATATCAAATTGCCCTTTTTCCATAATTTTTTGAGCAACAATTCCGAACACTTGATCTGATTCTTGATTTGTCAAATTTTTCAAATCTTCAACACGACCTACAATAATCATTTCATCTCTAAAAAGTAGCTCAACTATTTCTGATAGATCATTTTTAGAAGTTTTACCTGAAAAATAATCCATTTTTTCTTTACATGCATAATAATACGGTCTTAAGTCCTTATCTGTAATTTCTGGTTCTGTAGTAATCCACTTCCAAATCTCGTTTAAATCATACCATCGCTCTTTTGCTTCTACTGTTTTCTTATCTTCGACCATAGTTTTTATATCAGCTAGTATTTCAGGAACTTCATCCCATTTCCTTCAGAATCCAAATGATTAGGTAATGCCTTATAAAAATCTGGTTCATAGTATTCTGCCAACATCATCTTTGCCAAAATCGCAAGTTCCAGTTCGTCTCCAAAGCCACGATTCTTAGCAATCTCATAACGTAACAAGAGCATATTTACAAACCTTTTTATCTTTCTAGGATTTCCATCTGTATTTTGTGCTAATAAATGGCATATTTGAGTGGCAATTAATACTTCCTTCGATGACTTTTCATAATCATTTCCAAGAATTTCTTTCACGTCATCAACCGTAAGACTTTCTACATTCCAAGGCTTTCTGATTCTAGATAATCCCTCTTCTCTCAGCTTTTTATAGTTTTCATTTTCATCTGGCAAAACAGAACCCACCATAAGAAGCATTATGTATATACACGCTTCTACCTCACCTAATGCTGGAATTCTAAACGGAACTTGAATCAACTTTTCCAAATACTTATTTGCAAAGGCCTCACCTGCATTAAACTTATTTTCATCTGTTGCATCGGGAAAATGTTTTTTTTAACCGCATAGCGAATCATTCCCTCGTCTGCTGCAATTACAAATGCTGTTGTTTCCGTAAACATAAACAGTCTTACAGCCTCTAACGTATTAATCGCCACATCAGGTAAACATCTGTCAAGATCATCAATTAAAACAATAAGTTTCTCAATAGCTGCATCTTCTAGCAGTTCGGCAAAATTTTCCTGAAACTCTGAAAATTCTTTATTACTTGATATGTCCTCTGTGATTTTTTGCGTCACTTAAATAACCTCCAATAGATTCAATTGCTCCAGCAATTCCCTCTTCCGTAGTTACGGTTGATTTTAAAATATCCATTGTTGAAGATAATAACGTAAGCGGTGCTGTACCTGTCGCAATTCCTAAAGCGGTTTTACCCGCAGTCTTAGCAACAGTCATCCAATTTATATTTTTCCACAGTTTTTTAATATTTCCCCAGACTTAACGCCAAGTTTCTCTTTCTTCTCAAGCTCTGAAATAATAGAACTCATCAAAGCTACTTTTGAGTCTTCAAATCCCTGGTGTTTCCAACCGTTAAATCGGATACAAGAATACTTCTTTCCTGACACTGAAGAAGCCAGTTTCACTTCATTTTCTACCATTTCAAGAATGCTGGATTTACCAGCACCCCAGTCCCCATGAATACCGATAGAAATCGGTTGTTCTTTACTATCCTTAATAAGAGAAACTATTGTCTTTGCTATTGCTTCATTATTAAGTAAATCAACTTTGGTTTCATTATCAGATAAAATCATATCTTCAACCCCTTCATTAATTTCAATTCATATCCTCACTAATAACTGTAGCAAGTAACGGTTTGTATAATTATATATATTAAAAAATACTCAACACCTTAATTTCTACATTATTTTACCATATTCCCATTTATTTTACCATCTTCAAAAGAACAAGAAAAAAAAAAAGCCGATCAGGAATCGCAACTCCCAATCGGCATCTTTTCTTACTCTTCTTCATTTTACATTCAATCTCCGTTCCGTCCAGGAACACCACCAACAATGTTCCATCTCCAACGTCAGACAGGTATTACCCAAATAGTACCCATCCATAACCGTCAGTGTCATGGCAAGGTCAGGTTTCTGCATATTCGTCAGATAAACTGGAAGAAGATACTGCACTCTCCCCTGATATCCCTGTGGGACTACAAGCCCCGGTTCAATTACCGACTTCCTTCTTCCAAGTTCTACTGCTGTTTCAAACAATAACGGCAGATTCTTCACCTTCCGAATTTTAGCCGGAATTCGCTCCAGGTTCTCTTCATCTCCCAATATGTGATTTACGTTTACTCTTATAGGCCACTCTGGATTAAAGTTAATGCCACTCTGCGCCATATGATAGACGGGCTTTTTTGTGGTAATGGCTCGATGTATCTTAACTTTGGAGACAGTTCATCACAAAAACCTCTAAAATACCAATCTCTTAAAGAATCCGAAAAATTGTTTCTTTCAAAATAACCATAAATCCCCTTGTACTGAGGTGTGTATAATCCAGTATGGAAGCAGACACATTCGTTTTCCAAATGAAAATACTGTCTGCTTTTCTTGGATCACTTTCTGAATTAAAGTCAATAACCTGCTTGCGAAAAATTGTATGTATGTAACGTTCTAAAATGGGGGTGTCTGCATTCTTTGTTTCCGTGGTAATCCTAAGTTCACATAAATAACGTCTATAATATATTTATTACGCACGTAAGATTTAAGGAGGGATTTGAAATGAGTGATTTACCACAGATTTCTGAAGCTGAATTTGAAGTTATGAAAATCGTATGGAAACATGCGCCGATCAGTACCAATGAAATAACAGATAAATTATTACAGACCACAAGCTGGAGTCCGAAAACGATACAGACTTTAATCAAACGTCTTGTGACCAAAGGCGCTCTGACTTATGAAAAACAGAGCCGAGTGTTTGTTTACACCCCAGTCGTGAAAGAAAGCGAATACATCGGCCAGGAGAGCAATTCTTTTCTGGAACGATACTATGATGGGGATATCACTGCCATGCTGTCTGCATATATAGAAAATGACAGACTATCTGAAACAGAAATAGATACCCTCCGCTCCCTTCTTTCAAAGAGGTCAAAAAAAGGAGGCAATTAACGTGGCTGATTTTATGATACGCTTTTTAATATGCAATGTATTTATCAGCGGTATCATCGGAATTCTTTTGATAGCCAAGCGGATATTCAAAAACAACCTGTCCAGCCGGATGCAGTATAATCTGTGGTTCCTGCTTCTTGGGTTGCTGACAGTTCCCTTTATACCGTTCCGTCTCATCGGATTTCCACAAATCTTCTCGTGGCTTGGTAACTTAAGAAGTTCTCCTGCTTCTGGTACCGCAATCACTATAGGGGAAGCTGCCGGAATTAATCGAACTGGAAATACAGACTGGATGAATGATTTTGCACTTTCTGTAAATAACGAGACACCATCCATTGCTGGATACATATTATTAGGGATATGGACTGTAGGCATTTTTGCAATGATTATATTAGTAATCAAATCCTCACTCCGCCTACGCAATTTGGAGAAATCTGCACTTCCCCTTCAGAACCCGGAGGTACGCAGACTATATCATCGATGTTTGGAGGAAATGGGAATTCACAGAAATATCCCTGTTTACAGTACTGCATTTTTGAAATCCCCGATTATTGTGGGACTTTTGAAACCATGTATTTATCTGCCGATTCATCTGATCTCTGATTACAACGAATCCGATATGCGGTATATGCTGTTGCACGAACTGCAGCACTATAAGCACAAAGATGCTGTTGCCAGTTATCTGATGAACCTTTCCGGAGTGATATATTGGTTCAATCCTCTTGTCTGGTACGCTCTGAAAGAAATGCGTAATGATAGAGAGGTTGCCTGTGACACTTCCGTTTTGAAAATGCTTGAAGAGGATGCTTACGAATATTATGGCAATACACTGATTAACTTTGCAGAGAAGGTTTCACTTACTCCTTTTCCGTTTGCCGCCGGCCTTGGTGGAAACATGGAGCAGATGAAACGAAGAATTATCAACATTGCCTCTTATGAGAAGCCGACATTTATGAAAAGACTAAAAGGTATGACTGCATTTGTGTTGACTGCTGTCCTTCTCATGGGATTCGCACCTTTTATTTCCACATACGCAGCAGACGGAAGCCACTACCAATGGGATTCCTCTTCTGAGAATGTTTCCTATGTAGGCCTCTCCACATACTTCGGAGAATACGAAGGCAGCTTTGTTTTATACGATTTGGAAAATGATGCATGGAGCATACACGACAAGGAGCATGCCACCCTGCGAGTTGCACCAAACTCCACCTACAAGATATACGATGCCCTGTTCGGATTGGAAGAAGAGATCATTACACCGGAAAATTCGTTCATTGCATGGAATGGCGAAACCTATCCATTTGAAGCATGGAATGCGGACCAGACCTTTACAGTCAGCAATGAATTCCTCTGTGAATTGGTATTTTGAATCTGTGGACGAACAGCTTGGGAGCCGCTAACATTTCCAACTATATTGAGGAAATTGGGTATGGAAACGAAAATATAAGTGGTGATTTCTCCACCTATTGGATGGAGTCTTCCTTGAAGATTTCTCCAATAGAGCAAGTCGAGCTTCTAACCCAGCTGCAGAATAACAGCCTGGGCTTCGCCCCTGAAAATATCAATGCAGTAAAAGATGCCATCTGCCTTTCCTCTTCCGATGCCGGAACATTCTACGGAAAGACCGGAACCGGACGTGTGGATGGCCAGGATGTGAACGGATGGTTTATCGGTTATATCGAAACTGTAGATAATACATACTTTTTGCTACCAACATTGGTGCAGACAGCGATGCTACCGGAGGCAACGCAACTGAAATAACCATGTCTATCTTGTCCGACATGAATATCTGGAAATAAAGAAATCGGGTAAAGGTCAATCTCTGACTTTTACCCGATTTTTCTTAATTCGCTATCTGAACAAGCCCTTTGTATTCCCATGTCGCTCCATAATCAGTTGACTGAAATACAATCCCATCTTTCTCCGCTGCATCTGTGGTAACCGTTATCGTCAATGTGTCGTCCTCTTTTTCAGGCATATTCAGGTAATCAAAATCCTCCACCGTAAATCCGCAATCGATAGCGATTTGTGGTAATTCTGAAACAAGATCCATTGGAAGTTTCATTTCTTCAAAGGTCCTTCCGCCATCGCGAGTGACATATAAGCGGGAATAGGACTGGGATGCGCCTGTAATTCCTGCAACCCCAAAGTTCGCATCATAAAATATTAAACCTTCTGCAACTCCCAATTGTCCACTGAACGGATCATCATTTATGCATTCCCAAGTAGAACCACCATCCATTGTCTTTTCCATTACATAAAATCTGCTTCCGGCAGCTGCATCCGTTATCACCAAACGCCATCCATTATTTTCATCTAAAAAGAAATACATAGTTCCATCACTTTGATCCACAGTCCAACTTTCTGTATCTTTAGCATCCTCCACCTGCTGCATCGTATTCTCCTGCTTCAATTCTTGTTGACTGACGTACTCAGGCTCCATAATATATCGAACAGGTGTGACACTATTTAAATCAGGAATATGCAAAGATACCTCCAACCCAACGATTTCTCCACCGCTTCTAAGCTGAGTAAAATTGCCGGTTCCTGTTTCAGTTCCATCACCATCTGCATCTCCCGAAATATATTGTAAGCCTTCCTCTGAACTAAAAAGATCTTCGCCCCATATAGAGTATTTCATAAATCTGCTGCTCTTCAAATGTTTCAGCCCACGCCTCTACCTGACTCGTCCAGTCTGAATTGTTCAAAATTTCAATCATTGGAGACAAACGCATATCGTCACTATATTCTCCATTCACATTACCATCTATCCAAACAGTCATATCATTACTGCTGTCTGCGTCATAATCAATAAGATACGTTTTTTTCTCTCCAGCCTCATTTTTTCCATATATGAATGCATAAATCCTTTGAATCGTTCCGTTTTCATCAAATGACACCTATTTATTTGCAATATAGAGTTCTTCCGGCAGTTGCAATGCTTCATCCAAATCCATCAGAATCCCTTCTACACCATCCTCAAAAAGATTATTATGCTCCAGTTCTACTTCTTTTTTACGCATCCACTCATCAAGTTTCCAAGACAGTGCCCCGTGATACGGAACTGCAGAATAAACGATACGTCCACCAAAGAATAAAGTTGCTGCTATAAGGAGTATCATTTCCGTATAGAAAAGTTTCTTATTTCCATTATCTCCTGAATTAACTTCTTGATTATGCCTTTTTTCGAAATCAGCCAGAGAACCACTGTGCCAACCAATCCTATTATACCTAACGCCAACATCGGTATATGCCTTCTCAAGCCACCATATTGACATAGATGCCAGAATTGATACAACATAAATATATATAGTATTAAACTTACTTTTCCCGTGATTTTATAAATATATTTCATGTAAGTCTCCTTTCTTCATATCTGTAAAAATACCATAAAACACCAGTATTATCAAATCATTCTTTAATACGGTATTGGTAATCTGGTATATGCATAATTCCGTCATTTAGGATTTCATTCCCCAAATACTGAAACCTGCCATCCTCTGCAAATCTTACCGTAAGTTCATGGGTAATGACTGCATCATCGCAAATGACCATGTCGCAAACTGCCTCCACCGTTAACATAACCGTCCCATCCTCATTTTCTTTGATGTCGACAACCTCCGGCAGAGATGTCCCAAAGAAGGTAGGCGCATAATTAAAGCATCCAAGTCTCGCCCAAAGATAGGTCTGGTTTTCCTCATCAAATACTGCGTACTCTCGTATCTGCTCCGCTGTTATGGGAAGATACTCCATAATCAGACTTTCGAATTCTTCTTTCGGAATGCCATTTGGATAATCTTCAGAATTGAACTTTTCGCCATATTTCATTCCATACAGATATTCAAACATCCCGTTATAATCCAACTCATTCAGATTTTCTATATTCCAGTTTGAACACAAAAGGTTATTTCCCTGATATCCAAGACCTCGAACACAACGTTCAGACATTTCACGCTGTTCCTCTGTCATAGGTTTTATTCTGATCAGGCAGCTTCCATCCATAATTTCACTAACCTCTGGCGGCTCTGGCACACACAGCTCATAGCAGAACCATCCTTTATCCGTATATTTCCACTCCTTTAGTCTTGTATATGAAATGTATGAAATTCCCGGCTCGTTGTCAGCATTCCAGATTCCTCTTGTACTTACAACATACATATCCGTTCCATCAAAAATGAATTTCATTCTGCCCAGTCCACCATCATTGTGGATTTCATAAATTACTACAGAACCACTTTTCCCTTCCATACATTCTTTCAGAAAACTATCGACACTTTCATAATTCCCCATGTTAGAATACGTTACCATCGTAGCAATTGGATATCCTGCGTCCTTTACCTTCTTCTGCATTTCAAGAACCGTTTGATCATCCAAAACAACATTAGATGCTATCCCTTTATCTGCTGTTTCATAAATGTCAAGATAAAGTTCCATCTGCTTTTTACAGTCACTCTCAGCTTCTTCCCTTTCCTGTTCATCTACCGGAAGGTCATAGCCCTTTTCCCATTGTACTGCAGCCTCTTCCTCAGCATTTTTTATTTTCTCCGTGGAAGATACTTCTTCCGTATCTTCCACAAGAGATTCTCCCGCAACACTATCTTCTTTTCCACAGGCACACACGAACCCCCCAATCAGAAATACCATGATCAGTAGAATGCTTCTTTTTCCTTAATACCATAAAATCATCCTTTCGTTCTTGCTATTGGCGGCAGTTCCAACTCAATTTGTTCTATAGAATTGGAAAGATACCTGAAAGTTCCGTCTTCAAATGGCTGGACCACAACCGTATTCCGAAAAGCGAGATCAGAATTATAATCCGGCCATACTCCATCCACGATAAGTGTAATCGTTCCATCCGCATTTTTTGTATAGTCAACTACTTCTCCAAAAGGTGGGTATGGGCTGGCATAAATCATCTCATATTCATAGCTGTTACTCCCTTCATCATACCCACAATACTCTCTTAACTGTTCTATCGATACCGGAAAATAAGTAGTCATTATCCTTTCATATTCCTCTGCCGGAATCTTCCAATCTTCAGTTTTCAGATTTTCACCCGTGGAAATTCGGTAAATATCTTCATACATGCAAGGCATCAAAATATCCTCTACATTGCTACTGTTCCAGTTTGTTACAAGCACATTGTAATTCACATAACTTAGTCCTGATATGTATTTCTCCGTCAGTTCCTGGCAGTCTTCTGGAAGCGGTTCTATTCTCCAATACTGTCTCAAACTTGCATGTGCAATCACATATTCATATGCGTAGATAAAATACCCTTTTTCCGTAAGTTTGATTTCAGCCACATTACTTACCGAAGTTCCCTGTATTTCAGGCACTCCACCTTCCTTCCAACGAACACCTATATAATAAGTCTGCAACTCACCTTTCCGGTAAATAAAAGTAACTGCTCCAATCAGTCCATCTCTATGTACTTCGAATACCGTAACCATCGAGTCCCGTCCATCCAAGTAATCTGCATAAAATGCTTCGATTGCTTCATGATTTTGCATAGCAGTATCTTCTTCAACACTTACCAAACCGTTTGTGCCCAATTGTTCCACCACGGCTTTCCTCTGCTCTTCGGTAAATTCATTAATACCGGAAGAGTAGCTTGGTGCATCTGCAATTACAATATCCTTATAGATTTCTCTGACCGATTCTGCCGCTGACAAAGCCGTACTCTGCAGTTGCTCTTTCTCCTCTTCTGAAAGGAGATCATCACTGGCTTGCGGAATAAACCAATATGCTGACTCTGTGGAAATTTCCGCATTCTCGGCTTCTTCTGTTTCTGCTTCGCTATTTTCGATTTCTATAGGTGGCTCCCATACTTCTTCTGCCACCTTTTGCTCTTCTGCATGCAATTTTCCCCCAACAGATTACTCCAACTATCACGAAAATCAACAGCAGTAAAATTAGAAGTCCACATCTTCTAAGCAGCCATTTTACATCCTCCATTATTCTCCTCCGTACAATTCTTCCCATTCTTCCAACGTCAACCGTGGCGTATGCCAAGTTTTCTCTGTAGTTGTCTTCGGATGGTATAATTCGATTAGATACATATTGTACCCGTCCATTCTCTAACGGACGAACCACAACCTCGTGAGCATATACCTTGGAATCACCCGCATAAGGGAATACTACATTGGCTGTAAGTGTAATTGTCCCATCGCTGTTTTCTGTAAAATCGACTACCTCTGAATATGGATATTCCGGGTACTCTACTTCTTCGAAGCCTCTCGGCTTATATTCATAAGTTGAATCCTCCGAATAATAGACGGTTTTGGATTGCAGCGTTTCACTATCAATATTGAAATATTTCATAATAACACTTTCAAATTCCTCTTTTGGAATCCGATAAACTGCACTTACTGCCAGGTTGTCATCTGCAATATAGGGAGCATACTGACCATTTACTTTTGGATAGAGAATGTCATACATATCATAGAAATTCAAAGCCCCGAAATCATCCTCGCTCCAATCCACAATAAACATGTTATTCCGTTCAAAGCTGATTGGGTTGAGATATTTCCGACTCAACTCCCGATATGTTTCATCCAATGGCTGTACCCGCAATGCGGTATGCTCCTCTGCCCCACTCAATGTAAGAACATACAATTCTTCTGAAAACCAGACACCGAAAAACATCAGGTAACCTTCTTCTGTATAATTCCAATACTCCGCCTGATAACTTCCAGTAACCTCTCTTTGTATATCTCCATTTTCGTACTTGTAATAGCTTCTGACCACATCTACATTTCCGTCTTTTGTGTGTAAATCGTATTTTACAAATCCGCCTAAATAACTGATTTCAAAAATCGTTATTTCTGCTTCCTCCTGTGCATCCACCTTTTCGCAGAATTTCACTACCTTCTCTGGGTCCGTCATGTTAATTTGATTTCTGCTGTCAACAGCCGGATATCCATTTTCTCCAAGGCGATTTACAATACTCCGAATCATTTCCAAATCAGCTATCTTATTTTGTTCTGCTGCTTCTTTATAAAGATCCACACAGATTTCTATAATTTCTTCCGCATTCTCCTTCAGAATCTTCTGGAATAGCCTTGAATATCAATTACTGTTTCCGAAACTGTATCTTCTTCCGGGGGATGCATCGCTACACCCTGAAACACTAAGCATCAGTACAAAACTAATTACTGCTAAACCACTCTTCCAGGACCAGGCCGTCTTTCTTAACAACATATCCACTTCCTCCTCTACCTTTCACATCTTCTACCATGCTAATAATCAATATAGGACGTTCTACCGTATCTTCTGCTGTAAAAATTGCAAACCATCCTAATTCCGTACCCGAAAGTATCATCCTTCGATGCCTTGATTTCTGCCGTACCTGTTTTTCCTGCTAAAAGAATGTCATCCCGATGGGCTGCATATCCAGTTCCATTAGAATCATTCACAACCTTTTTTGTTCCTTCCAATACACGACTTGCTGTCTCGTTAGAAAAGGCTCCCGGAATCCAATACTCAGCTACCGCGTCTTTCTGATATACTAAATACGGCTTTATAACATTTCCCTCATTACAGAAAGCAGAATAGATACAAGCCATATGTAACGGGTTCACTAAAATCTGTCCTTGTCCGTAACCGCTGTCAGCTAACTGTATTTCAGTTTCAATGCCTTCTGTATTGGAATACTGTGATTCTGCCATCTTAATCTCAAATGGCAGTTCCTCATTAAAACCAAGTCCTGTCAAAGAACTTTCCATCTCTTCTGAGCCAATCTTTAATGCTGCCTTTGCGAAATAAAAATTATCAGAATAAATCAAGGCATTCTCTAAAATGACTGGTTCATACGCATGAAGCGTTGTTACATGATATGAACCCCACGATTCATTCTTTTGCCAACTTAATCCTACGTTGCCGTAATCTTCCATCGGATCGATTGCTCCTGATTCCAAGCCGACCGCAGCGGTAATTGGCTTGAATGTAGACCCCGGACACAACACTTGCCGGAAGCGATTATACATTGGCTTATTCTCATCCTCGTTAAGCACAGTCCACTGCTCACTCGACAATCCCATAATAAAATCGTTATTGTCATAGGCCGGTGTGCTGACCAAAGCCAATACTTCTCCGATATAAGGATTCATGGTCACCGAGCAGCTTTTATCTTCCTTAAACTGTTCGTACAAGGAAATCGGCAAATTGGCATCTATCGTAAGCTGAATATCCTGCCCATGCTGTACCAAGATACAAGCCAGTTCCTCCTTCTCTTTGCCTTCCGAGTTTACAATGTAAATCCTGCAACCGTTCTGACCTTTCAGTTCACTCTCGAACAATCCCTCCATTCCTCTTCTGCCTATTACACTATTGGATGTATAACCTTCTCCTGCATGTTCCTCTAAATCTTCCGCAGTAACGCTTTGAACATACCCGACCAAATGCGCAGCTGCTTCTCCTAATGGGTATTCACGCACTTCAACATCAGATATCATCACTCCTGGAATCTCCAGCAACTTTTCATGCCTTTCTTTCTCCTTTAGGACTTCTTCCTCTGGACTGATAGACATTAACTCAATTTCTTCCACTCTTGGAATCGTTTTAATTGGAACAAAAGAATCATCCTTTACCCACTTTGCAGACAGTTTCTTTTCTATCGCTTCCAGTGTGATTTCCAATAGTTCTGCAATCTGTACGATTGCTTCCTCTCTGTTTTCCAACTTGCCCGGAACGATTCCAACCGAAGATGCTGTACCTTTTCCTGCAAGGACACGTCCGTTCCTATCCAGAATTTCTCCTCGTTCTGCCTGTGTAGTGGAAACTCTTAGTTTATCTGTAGAAGTTAGATTCGGAAAAATCATGGAATCATCCCAAACCAACTTATATCCTTCTTCGTCCTTTAGGAAAAGTGCTTCATTCTCGAAGCTGATAGTTCCTGCAACTGTATCGAAAGAAGTCTGGTAGGTTACCATCATTTGCTCCTCATCATATGCAATAATCTGGACAGCCATATTCTGGGCTTCTATACCTTCATAAATAGCTGAATTCCGTTTTATGAATTTCTCCTGACTGATATTTCCCGATGCCTCAATATGGAGCATCGCATACATTTCTTCATACTCCTGTTTTGGAATATAATCCATATACTCCACCAAAAGTTCTTCCGGTGTCCTCCACGCATTTTTCTTTGTTGCTATCATTCCTGCCACACATACTGCAGAAATTACCGCAGCTATTCCTATAGCAGCACTCGCAATCCATAGGATCCTGCTTCTTGTTTTCTTTCGCTTGTTTCTGCTTTTTCTTTTCTTCATATTAACCTCCATTCATTTTGCTTTGCTGATATGGTCATATTCTATTTTCAATGTACACTACATCTCCAAAATATTACATCCGTAAGATTTGGAAGCAAAAAAATTTTTCTTTGATGGGTATATCGTACTATACATTCCTCCTTCCTTTTTATTACATGTGTAAGATTTCGTAGCAAAAAAATATCGTCCGAATTCCTGCTGCACTTGTGTAAATATTACATCAGTAAGATTTAGAAGTCAAGTTATCTTTATATAAAAAGTCTTCTGCCGGGAAGTATCATACATTTTCGCAAAAGCGATACCATTTAGCAAAAGCCTATTATTCAGCCCTCCATCTATCCATTTTGCATTAATCTTTTTTGGCATATTTTAGCAAAGCCTTCATTGCAACTGTCCCATTTCCAATATTATTATCTTCCATTAAAATATCGATGATATGAACGTACTTCCTTTCTAAACCATCAATTTCTTGTGTATTAACTTCAAAATAGATTCTAGGCAATCCACAAATACCTTGATACCTTTCTCCAAAGAGTAATATTGAGTTATCATGTAGCACAACAATCAATTCTTCCTTATTACCATTTTCTTCTAACCCAATTATTTCTGCTGTTGGAAGTAGAGAAAAAATTCTCTTCATAAGCCCGTATTTCTTTTTTTCGTTATGCTCCATCGCCGCTTCTACTCTACGTACTTCCCTGCAATAACTATTATTTAATTCCGTATATGCTTCATTCAATTCTTTCTTAAAAATCCATCGACACATTTTCTTCTTCATCAAGTTTCTAACCTCTATAGTTTTCACATTTTCACTATCTCTTTTGCGAAAAAGTATTCTTTCGCCAAAATGTATATCTCCCGTTCTCCAAAGCCTATCCCCTGGGGTAAACCTCCTGATATATCATCACTCTACGGAAACAGAAACACACATCTATTTTTTCTTCCAAAATCGCAGAAACCTTTGATTTATTGGGCTTTTTCTTGACAGAAGGCAAACTGTCTCCACATGTACAGTGGTTGTGATTTTTTCTTTATTTAATACTTCCGGATACTATCCTCCGCTTCATCATCTGACTTCTCTATGGCACGGATCTCTAAATAATAACCGGCATTCTCATTGACCTTTACATAGACACGGTCACCAACTTTGGCTCCGCGGATGGCTTTGCCGTCGGAGATTCAATGCTGATATAATTTTTCAGGGAATTGCCGCGTACACTGGTCACTAATTTGTAGACCTCTTCCTCGTCATCATCCTCAAAATAAACGGTTACCCTATTGTTCAGTCCGACCTCGTCCATCTTTGACTCATCCGAAATGACGCTTGCCGTCTTTAACATTCTCTAAATACCGGATACGGCTCTCATTTTTATTCTTTTCCTTTTTTCGCTGCATGGTACTCAAAATTTTCACTCAGATCGCCCCTGCGCTCTTGCTTCCTTTACGGATTCGATGAGCTCCTTGCGAAGTACCAGCCTGCGGTATTCAATCTCTTCTTCAATTTTTTTCACATCGCTCTTTGTAAGCTGTTCTCTCAAAATTCTCCCTCTTTTCCTGTTTCCACTCTAATGCTTACATCTTCTCCGGTGCTTCAAATCCAAGCAGGTCGATGCAGATTTCCAATGCAGATTTTGTCAGTTCTAACAGACGGATATATCCTGCCTGTACCGCTGCATCTTCCTCCGCCATGATCTTTTGTCTCATGGTAAAAATGGTTAAATGCATTCGAGAGATCATAAATATATGCACAAATCTTATGCGGTGCTTTCTCCTCATATGCATTTTCCATTACAGCATTAAACTTTGATAACTCTAACATCAATGCTTTTTCACTGTCAGAATGTGCCGGCTGTATCACATCATCTTTTGCACACTTACCTGCCTCGGCATATTTTGCTAAGATCGACTTGATACGCACGATGGTATATAAAATATATGGTCCTGTATTTCCTTCAAAAGAAGTGAAACGATCGATATCAAAAATGTAATCTTTAGATGCCTGATTGCTTAAATCTCCATATTTGATTGCAGAAAGTGCTACGATCTTTGCTGTTTTTTTCTGCTTCGTTCGGGTCTACCGTATGGTTTTCCGTAATCTTTTCGTACATCTTCTCGTTGATATTTTTTTCATCAGCATTTCTAAACGCATAACGCCGCCTTCACGGGTCTTAAACGGTTTTCCGTCCTTGCCGTTCATCGTACCAAAACCTAAGAACTCTAATTTGGTATCCTCCGGTACAATTCCGGTCTTTTTCGCACAACGGAATACCTGTACAAAATGCAGTTCCTGACGCTTGTCTACCACATAGATAACCTCATCTGGGTGGTAGTCCTGCTCTCGCATGATCAAAGTTGCTAAGTCTGTTGTTGTATACAAAGATGCGCCATCGGATTTTAGGATAATACACGGCGGGATTTCTTTTGTATCCTCTTCTTTTGCAACATCTACTACCAGTGCGCCGTCACTCATATAGGCAAATCCGTCTTTTTTTTTCATCTGCTGCACCATATCCGGAATGTACGGCTGTGCATCGGATTCTTTCTTCCAGAGGTCGAAAGATACATTCAGATTTTCATAATTTTTTTTCTTTAAGTCTGTCACGGACACATTTAAAATATGGGCAAGAAGTGCCTGATATCCTCTCCGTCCTGCCTGTAATTCAGAGGTTGCTTTCATGGCTGCCTCTTTATACGCCTCATCCTCTTTGGATTTCTTGCTGGCAGTCGGATAAATCTCCTCTAACTCAGAGATTGTAAATGGTGCTTCTTCCGGGTATTCTCCGGTATAGTTCTCATCATAATATACAAGCTCCGGTTTACGCTCTCTAAGCTCGGTAATGATCAGACCCATCTGTAGTCCCCCAGTCACCTAAATGCACATCACCGATTACCTCATGTCCCATAAATTTTCCAATACGTTTGATACTCTCACCGATAATTGCAGAACGTAAGTGTCCGACATGCAGCGGTTTGGCAACATTCGGTCCGCCGTAATCAATGATGATCGTCTTTGGGTTCTTTTTGCTTTTTCACATCCAAGTCTTTCTTCATCTTTCTGCATAGACTGCATATAGGATGCAAGATATTCCTTTGATAAGATCAGATTTTAAAAATCCCGGTTTCACGGAATCTACCGACTCAAACATCTCACTCTGTTTTAATTCCTCTGCCACCTTATCTGAGATCATAAACGGTGCGCAGTGATATTCCCTTTGCGGCAGCCAATGCACCGTTGCACTGGTACTCGCAGAGGTCGGGGCGGTTTGAAAGTGTCACTCTTGCATATTTTTCATCGTAACCGCAGGCAATAAATGCCTTAGTCACTTCCCCTGTAATTAAATCCAGCATTTTTTCCATAAAAGTATCTCCTTATATCACCAAATCAAAAGAGGGTAAGATGACTTACCCTCTGCATAATCTATTATAGTATAATACTTTTTGAAATCCCGTGCAAGTTCTGGCAGAAACTTAAGAGAAAAAGTTCTCAGCAATCGTATAGCTTTCTGTTTCCTTGATACCGCCGGTTAAAAAAATGTGCCATATCTTTATTGAAAAAGTGCATTTCGACACCACCCTGCTCATCTGCAAGTACGAACTCATCGTCTTTGATATAACCGTCATCTAATAAGTATTTTGCAAATACGCAATCCGCCTTCATACTGCTCTGCTTCTCTTCCGCTCTTGTCATACATCCGCACTACGATCTTTGCCGTCATCTAAGATCGGTCCATACAATAAACCGACTGCATTGCTTCCAAAATTTCTCTTACAGAGCATTTCGATATTACGCTCCTGTAAGTGGATGTCATTTTATTCGGATCTAAGATCAGGTAGTTGTTACCTCTTCCTCTATATTTCTTTAATGTGATCGTTTCCATAAACCTGCACTCCTTTCGCTCTGCCTTTGTTTTATCTTTTATCTATACTTTATTATATTTTATTTTTTTGCATTTTCCAGTGTGTTTTGTGCTTGAAAATAGGCAAAAAGTGCTGTAGGATAGTGTTAGAGCATTTGTGTGTAATTAAAATAATTTTTTTATTTTGGGATATGTGCGTGTTTGTTGACGATTCTGCTATTTTCCGGTGTAGCGGTCTGAGATTCCCTAAGCACACTGTGGATTTACTATGAAATACGGACGAAACCGGGAAGATTCGCCATCCATGGCTCAGCTCCCCCCTTTTTCAGACATCCATGTCTGAAAATTTCTGACTTTGCCAGAGTGCCAAGGGATTCTATGACCGCTACACAGTCAAATATGCTGAATCGCCAACGACGAACACTGCACAGCTAAGCAAAAGAATATTTTATTCATTATACTCACACAATAACCAGATATCACCATACAGGGGAGGAATTTTTCAGATGTATCCACCGGAGGAGAATTTAAGAAGCGGTTATTTACAACAGAATTTCAGGTTGTTTCATTTAAAGGACAAAAAGGAGCAGCAGTTTGACTTTCACTACCACGATTTTGACAAGATTGTGATTTTTTTATCAGGCAAGGTTACTTACATTGTGGAGGGAAGTCTTACCACTTAAAGCCCTGGGATATTCTTTTTGGTGCCGCACCATGACATCCACAAGCCGGTCATTGACGGCAGCAGTGTCTATGAGCGTATTGTCATCTGGGTAAAAAAATGAATTTATGGAAAAACAGCACCGCAAGAACTGTGACCTCTCCTCCTGTTTTCAGGAAAGTCTTGACCGCAGCTTTAACCTGATCCGCGTCCGCTCTTCCCTGCAATCGGAGATCCAGACGATCATCGCCAATTTAGAGGACAGTCTGCGCAGTACGGAATTTGGCTGTGAGTTATTAAGTGATACCTACTTTTACAACTCTTAGTCTACATTAACCGCGTGTTTTAGATGCTTCTTTTACAAACGATGAGACGGATCTGACCTATGACAAGCAGATCACGGAATTACTCAAATATATCAACTCTCATTTAGGGGAAGATTTATCGAATGAAACGCTTGCTAACCGGCTGTATTTAAGCAAATATTACCTGATGCACCGCTTTAAGGAAGAAACCGGTTACACCTTACACAGCTATATTGAACAAAAAAAGGCTGTTACACGCCTCCGAACTGATCAAGGAAGGTGTCCCAGCCATGAAAGCCGCCCAGGAGTGCGGCTTCAAAGAATATTCTACTTTTTTAAGGGCGTTCAAACGCAACTTTCATATTTCTCCAAAGGAATTACTGACGGATGTAAATGCCCTGTGATTCTATAAAATCCTGCAACTCGTCCTGTGCATCCTGTGACCATTCCGGATTTAACTCCTTTTTTGTCTTTTCCTGCTCTTTTTTGTTCCTCGCTCCGTTCCTGTCTCTTTGCCACATCACTCATTGCACATCACTCCTCTGTCTGACTGTCATGGATCACCTTGTCCAATTCCTGTCGCTTCTCCGCTAAGATCGCATTGATCTCGCTCTTTGGTTACCGGATTGTCCGTCTCGTTCGTGCCGTATCTGCTAGAAGGCGGCATTTTTGCCTGTTCTAAAAAGCTTCCGTTGTTCCATCTCACGACGGCGTTCTAACTCTAATGCGGCTTTTTTGCGGCTTCTTCTAAGCGTAACCGTTCCGCAGCTTCCTGCTGCCTTTTTCGCTCTTCTTCCTCTTTTTGACGTGCAAGCTCTTCCTGTGTGACATAATGAACATTGTATCCTTTTATAATGCTGTTTTTCAGCTTCTCACGTCTGTTACGTTCATCGATTAAGTCTCTCATTGACATCCCTTTTCCCATCCACTTTATGGTCTTATTTTAGCATATCATTTTTTAAAAATAAAGATATTTTGAATAACTTTCCAAGAGAAAGCACATCCTAGTATCGTCCTCATTTTCCCTACATATTTTTCATTCAGGAGGAACTGTCATGGCAGCATACAAGGTGGAAATCTGCGGTGTAAACACTGCAAAACTCCCTATTTTAAAAAGGAAAGTGAAAAAGGAAGAACTCTTTGCTAAGATCAAACAGGGAGACATGGCTGCCAGGGAAACTTACATTAAGGGAAATCTGCGGCTCGTTTTAAGTGTCATCAAACGTTTTTCGAATCACAATGAAAATGTAGATGACCTGTTTCCAGATCGGATGTATCGGTCTGATCAAATCCATTGATAACTTTAACCCGGATATGGGGGGTAAAATTTTCCACATATGCCGTGCCGATGATCATAGGGGAGATCCGAAGATACCTGCGCGACAACAACTCGATCCGTGTAAGCCGCTCTTTGCGTGACACTGCCTATAAAGCGATCCATGCGAAAGAAATCTTAACGAGGACTGCTTCTACGGAACCGACATTAGAAGATATTGCAAAAGAAACCTCCACAAATTATGTTTTAAATGATGGCGGATACGGCCAGCCTCACACATACCGGAAGCAGAAATGATAACCAATGGTTTCTTGCTGAAGTTAATCATTTTAGATTCATCACTGGTAACAGACGTTTTCAGTCCCGGGAATCCAATCGGATTAATACCCTGCTCCACTAATTTCTTTGCCTCATCAGAGAAGCAGTCTTCTACACTCTTATGGAAAATATTTGTTGCCTCCACAGCCAGCGGGCTGTCGATATAGGCCTCAAAATCTTCAAACTCCGGCAGCAGATGTTCTGTCTTAATCCGTCGCAGATGATATAGCATTTCCTGTGTACGACCTACAGAAAATGCCGGAATGACAAGATTACCACCTCTTGCAAATGTCCGCTTAATTACTGCCGCAAGTTCCGGTGCATAATCCGGCGGATCTGCATGTATCCGGTCACCATAAGTTGATTCAATCAATACATAATCTGCTTCATCGATAAACTGCGGATTTTTAATCAATGGCTTATTGCCATGACCGATATCTCCGGAAAATACAATTTTCACGGTCTTATCTTCTTCCGTCAGCCATACCTCAATGCTGGATGAACCAAGAAGATGTCCTGCATCTACAAACCGGATTTTTACTCCATCACAGATTTCAATGATTTTATTGTAATCACATGCTACAAAATGCTCTAAAACCCCCTGTGCATCATCCATATCGTAAAGAGGCACTACTTCCGGTAATCCGGCTCTCCTAGCCTTACGGTTTCTCCACTCTGCTTCAAACATCTGGATGTGTGCACTGTCCTTTAACATGATATTACAAAGTTCGCTGGTTGCTGTTGTCGCAAATATCTGTCCCCGGAATCCATGACTATACAGCAATGGAAGTAAGCCTGAATGGTCGATATGGGCATGTGTTACAAACACATAATCAATATTGGATGCATTCACCGGAATCTCCTGATTCACATATAAATCCGGTCCCTGCTCCATACCACAATCCACCAGTATCCGCTTATCCTGACATTGCAGAAAATGACAACTTCCAGTTACTTCATGTGCAGCCCCTAAAAACTCCAATAACATAATACCATCTCCTCGCCATCTCTTTATTGTCGAACTTATGATAGTATTATTTTATCATATTGGACAAAAAATGTATACATTTTATTCGTTTTTTATTCAAATCGCACAATTTCTTTCTTCAATCGTTTCATAATCTTTTTCTCCAGCCTGGAAATATAGGACTGGGAAATTCCTAATAAATCCGCCACCTCTTTCTGGGTCAGTTCATTATCATTTTTCGAATTGATGCCAAACCGCAGTTCAATAATCGTCCGCTCCCTGCCGCTTAAATGCTCAATTGCTTTATTCAAAAGCTTCTTTTCAACCTCAGTCTCAATATCCCGGTAAATGACATCTTCATCTGTTCCTAAAATATCCGAAAGTAGTAATTCATTTCCGTCCCAGTCCACATTTAACGGCTCATCAATGGATACCTCTAATTTCGTCTTATTATTTCTACGCAGATACATCTTTTTTTTTTTAAAAACATAGAATAGAAAGACGGTATGATCCGAATTCCCATTTTTCCCGGCAGATTCATTTTTATGTACATTTTCTGCTGCTCCTTTTCCTTTACCATAATCGCCCATTTAAAATTATCCTGTATGTACTGTCTTTTAAAAAATTTTTCTTCCACAATGGCAAAAACTGCCGGTTGTATCGCAATTTTTTTTTTTCTTTCTTAATAAAAAAGGGAATCCAATGTCACCGCCTGCACCATGCCGTGCTCCTCTCCAAGTGATACAAACGGTATGTAGCGGTACAACACCGGCTCCTCCCTGTAAGCATCTCTAGCGTGTTCTTTTCTATAAGGCTGACCGGAAGGTTGCTGTACGGGTCCATAAGCAAATTTCCCGTATCGAAAAAACCTTTTGTGGAAACTTCTTTCCCTTTATGGCATACTCTGATATCATAGATTTTTTTCTTCCTCCTTCCGGTCCTGAAACAGGAGTAAAAATATAGTCACCACTCCTGCTATGCCTCCCATAACCCATCCAAAGAGATTCCTTTGTCCTAAGAGCCGGCAAAGCCACTCTACCGAACCGCCAAGCAGCAGCATGATCAGATATCCCGCTGCATAGTCTGTCAAAAATTCACGAATACTTTTCTGCTGAAAGCAAAAATAGAACATCAGCGGATTGATAAGAAGGTGTACAAGTATTTTATAAATCCCTGCATTTTTCAATAAAAGCATACTGGCAGCCGCGACTCAATACGCCCAACAATGCCATCACTGCCATTCGTCCTGTTTTTGTCTGTTTTCTTCTGACTTCCCGAATAAGGAAGAGGGTCAGGTAGTCGAAGAAAAAGTTGGTCACGATGTATGCATCTATGTAAAACTCATAATGCACCTGCTACCTCCATTGCTGCTTTTGAAATCTCTTTGATCGGTACGAACCTATTATATGAAATATCAGATGCTTTTTTTGTCAAAATCAAAGTGGCGAAATACAGGAATCATCCTGTCCTTTCGACAGACCTTCCCATAATATCCGAAAATCCAGGATCGTTACAGAACGGTAATTGCGTAAGAAATTTCTTATAAGGATCAGGGTGTCAAAAAACTTCAAACCGCCTTTGGACACCCTGATCCTATAAAACAAAAAAAGAAAGCAGATCTCTCTGCTTTCTTTTACGTTATCTATCGTAATATACTTCCCTGTTACTATTTGCGGATCTTGAAGCTCTTGATCAACTTCTCTAACGTTCCTGCCCTGATCGCTCATTTCCTGACTTGCTGCCGCACACTGCTGTGAAGTTGCGGAATTTATCTGAACAACACTGTTGATCTGCTCAACTCCCTGATTGATCTTGCCATCGTTGCTGCATCTGCCTCTAATGCTACCGCGATCTTGTATACTTCTGCAGTCGCTGCTTTAGAGCTTTCTACAACCTGCTCTAACTGTTTTGCAGTCTCATCTGCAATGACTTTACCTCTCTCAACCGCGGATACGGAGGTCTCGTCAGATCACGGGACTCTTTGGCTGCTTCCGCACTCTGTGCTGCAAGACGGGATACCTGATCTGCTACCACGGCAAATCCTTTTCCTGCTTCTCCTGCTCTTGCTGCCTCGATGGAAGCATTCAGTGCTAACAGATTGGTCTGTGAAGCAATGTCATTGATCGCTGCAATAATGTTGCCGATCTCCTGAGAGGTATTATTACTGATCTCATCCATGGCTTCGACCATTTCCTGCATCTTCTGGTTACTGATCATAACAGCTTCTTCGGAAGATTCTACTTCCTTGCTGATATCTTTTGCATTCTTTGCATTACCGGATACGCGCTCGCTGACTTCGTCAATCGTTGCCGTAAGCTCTTCTGTAACACCTGCCTGCTCAGTTGCACCTTCTGCTAAATCCATGGAACCTGCTGCTACCTGTTCTGCTCCGTTGGTTACCCCGATCTGCAACGCTTTGAACGTTTGTGATCATATCTGCCATACTGTGCTCAAATGCTTTTAAAGGATGTTAAGATTCCTTTGAAATCTCCCTTCCATTCTACGGATGGATTGACAACAAAGTTCCCTTTTTCAAATTCCTGCATTGAAGCACCGATATCGTCTACATAAGAAGATAAGGTTGCTATAGAAGATCTTAAGCTGTCTGCTAATGAACCCAGCTCATCATCTGCCTGATAATCCAAAGTGCTGTGAAGATTTCCTTGGGACAATTCTTTCGTTGTCTCCTCCAATGCAGCTAATGGTATCAAAATAGATGCAATAATACGTTTTCCAACTACTACTGCGGATGCGATGCCGATTAAATTGAATATGATAATAAAAATAATAGCGGAAACTACATCACGCTTACTTGTAAACATCAGTTTGTCCACTTGTTCATCTGTGATCTTTTTGTATTTCTTTTGCGGTATCTACTGCTTTCGGATAATGCCGGTACACATTTTGTCAGTATCTTTTCCGTTGCATCTTTCTGATTTCCTGCTTCAATCTCATCGATAATATCCATACCGATGGTCCCCCACTCATTCATCTGGGTCACATACTGATTATAGAGCTTGTCCTCAATGACCCCTGTTTTTTTTCATTGCATCTAACTCTTGATCAACATTCTTTAAAGCATCGTCTACATTTTTCTTATATGTATCATAACTTGACTTATCGTCATTTAACGCCATCTCACGGATATTTCTGGCTGCAATATTTACATTCAGTCTGCACATCTGAACGGCTGTGTCAGCCCGCTGTACTTTGTTAGAATAATTACTGAGATTTCTAAGCAGTATCGTCTCTCCTACGATTGCTAAGATTCCTGAAAATACCATCAGTACGATCACGATCAGATAGCCGGTTATCATTTTTTTCTGACAAGCATTCCATCTAATTTTTTAAACATATGCTTCTCTCCCTTTTTGTGTATTTTTTGTATTCTCTCATATACGATTATTATAATCAGATTGGTAGGCTTTTGCAATATTGTTTTCGTCATATTTTGTCAAAAAAATGCAATTTTTACACTGTCCTTTAGAAACATCCGAAACCTGTCAAAATTACCGTTCTATACAGTCTGTGATGCTTTGCCGTATTCTGCATTTCTGTCACAAAATCATCCACATCTGCCTTCAGATATTCTCCTAACGCATGATACTCTTCCCGGTTCTGCACTATGGTGCTGTCTATAATCTTTCTACACTGTTTTTTTTAACTCCTCTGCTGTCTGACTGCATACCAGCTCTTCTAATACTTCGTAGGGTTCTTCCTCCTGTGATGTACTGCCTGTCACCAGCATTTTTCCGAGCAGATGTCTTAACAGTATCCTACACAGATTGTCAAACTGCTTTTCGTAATCGTTTCGGTAACTCTTTAAGATTTCCCGTACATAAATATGCTTCCTTGGCCTATTCTGTTTTTTTTCTTTACGATCTCATATCCGGTCTGTCGATTCGTTTTCTGCTCTGCATTCATGCCTCATCCTCCCGATATTTTCCGATATATTTTTTCGTACCGGTCCGCACTCTCTTGCGAATGTATCAAGTTCCGTTCCCTCTAAATAATCAAGATCTCCGGCACAGATTCCATCAAATTTCTCTTTCATGTACTCTAACAGCTCATCATCGGTCAGTTCATCTAAGGATTCATTTTTATACAGATAAAAAATATCCTGTAACCGCATCAATGTATCCGCATAGTTTTCCTGCATGATAAACGGGGAGTCGCAAAAATGAAAAACCAGCTTTTTAGGATTCCCTCCCCAAATTCTACTCTCTGCCGCTCCCTTAAGCTGTTTTTCCGCTCCTGTACCAGCAGTTCTGCGTCCTCCCTGTCTAACTCTAAACCAAACTTTTTGTATACCGGTTGGTCTGCATCACTTCCTGCATCTGTTTTCCTGTATAAATTGTTCCATCCAATTTTTTCTTCCACTTTTCAAACCCTCCAATCACCTGTGGTCAGAGGATTATAACGCAGTTTGCACTCCCATACCAGTCTTGAAATTTTTGCCATTTTGTGGTATTCTAAGACATATCATCACGAAGTGAATCTATAATATTTTCTTTTTTTATCTTACTTACGGCATATAACATCGTAATGAACACGATGAGCAGGACACTGCAGATGCTGATCCCGATACTTACCCATGGCAATGTAAATTTGATCTCATCCAGTCCTACGATCACCTAATGACAGATTTTTTTGCAATTTCTTTATCATCTTCTACTAAAAATATATGTTTCATGTTATCTATTCTGATACTCCTCCCCTGCTCATGCAGGTAACGTGCTCCGTGCGTATATCATCCATCAATTTCCAATGGATATCACGGTTGGTATGATGATAGATAAATCCGCATTTTTCCTGTACCCGTTTTGATTTCTCATTTCCATCAAAATAGCCACACCAGATCCTGTCTAACTTCAAATCTTCAAAACCGTGCCTTAACAGTTCCTCCACAGCTTCCGGTATCAGTCCCTGTCCCCAGAACGGCACTCCGATCCAATATCCGATCTCTCCTTCGGTGTCAGGAATATCTAAATTACTTGCAGACCCGATCATCAGTCCTACACTGCCTACTGCCTGATCCCGATCTTTTTGGTATTACTGCATAGGTCTCATCCGCAGATAATACATTCTTTATGATCTCTCTGCTGTCTTCTACCCTTGTATGTATCGGCCAGCCGGCAATGGGGCCAACCCTTGGATCTTTTGCGTATTCATACAGGCTTTTAGCATCTGATTCCTGCCATTTACGCAGTATCAGTCTTTTGGTTGTTAATTCCATGAAAATTCTCCCGTTCTTGTATTGCTATGTTTTTTATTCTACCTTGATTGATACTTTAATCGTACGGCTGGCATAGGTTCCTTTTCCCTTTGCCCTTTACGTTGATCGTATATTTTCCTCGGTGTTCCCTTTTTGATGGTTACCTTTCCTTTATTGTTTACCGTAATATATTTCTTACAATTCTTGGACTTACTGTAGGTTACCGTTCCTTTGCCTTTGTGACACCGATCTTAAAGGAATAGTTCTTTGCAAGTTTTCCGGTAGATGCCTTGGCTTTGTAAGTCTTTGACTTGACTTTTACAGTCATTGATTCTTTTTTGGATCACCAGTTTTGCAATATTAGACTGTGCACTCTTATGCGTGCTGGTTGCTGCAACTTTTGCTCTTACATAATAAGTTCCGACTTTTTTCGGATAGTTTTTCAGCTTCTTTTGCACTTCGCATCCGTATAATAGGTGTAGGTTACTTTTCCTTTGCTTCCGGTTACCTTCGCCTTACCGATCTTGATCGCTTTGCCTGTGTAAATGGCATACTTGTCCTTTAAGACTACTTTTTGAGGATTTTTTCGTACTTGTTTTTCCATTGTCCTTGACTTTATTTTCACAGAGGTCTGATAGTATTTCGTTTTACCTGTGATCGTTACATTTCCCAAACCTACAAACGATACCTTTCCCTTTGCATCTGTTTTCGCGATCTTTGTATTGCCGGATGCCCAGGTGATATTTTTACTGCTAAATGCCACTTTTTGTCCAAATTCCGGATTGATCAGCCACAATTTTGCCTGTGTCTTTTTTCCAACCTGACATTTTGCACTATCAATCCCAATACTAAACTGATATGTATACTCTTTCGGCGTATTCCATATGATTCCCCTGCTTGTGATCGCTTCCCGAAAAGTGCCGTTTGAATATACATCGACTGACTTACCGTCTGATTCGCCGGTTTTGCTGCTGCCTGCGGATTCTCGGCATTCCCAAAGCACTGCGCCCATGTATAGACTCCATCCATATAAAAACATCCGATTCCTACCGTTGTGGCATCTTTCGAAAGAATATTCTCTCTATGACCTTCTGAATTCATCCAACTGTTCATAACTTCTGAAGCCGAACTCTGATTAATCGCAACATTTTCTGCGATCATCGCTGCATTTGCCGAAAAAACAGCCTGCACCATCCGGTCTTGTATGGGAAAACAGCACTTCCTGCCTCCTGCTCTGATCATCGCTGTTTCTAATAAGCTGCTGTCCATCGTCAGTGCCGACAAACCATTTTCCGCTCTTTTTTATTTACAATGGAAAGAACCTCAAAAGGCTTTTTATAATCTCTGGTACCGGAAATGGTGATCTTCTCTGCATAGTGAAGTCCATTTTTTACCAAACTTCACAAGTTCTTTATTCCGGCAGTTTACCTGTACTCCCGCCTCAAAAGGCGTTCTCATCTACATACTGTGTAGATGCCGGAAGCGTAATACTTGTTAAAGAAGGGCAATTTGCAAAT
>VOFC01002803.1_pt1 | contig 39426 bp, 60 predicted proteins | sample 5384161 | NCBI WGS metagenome assembly VOFC01 (sample SAMN12384722, study PRJNA508395) | human gut metagenome | isolation source: healthy gut B | host: Homo sapiens
TAAAAACTTCTCTCCGCCGCGTCTCGATGGCCGGAGGGAAAAGTTGACCGGCTGTGATAAAATGAAAAAGAAGGAAGGGAAGGAAATGGACGAGCGGATAAAGCCTACGGCGCACTATCATCTGCCGGGACTTTTTTGAGTTTTATGAATTTTACCGCGTGTTTCTGCCGCTGTTTTATGAGCACAGGGAATAGTTTTACGATTGGTGCGACATCGGCTCGATCTACGGTGCGCCGGCAGACTGCCTCTGGGACGGCGGACGCACCGGGTACGGGGACGATGATCCGCGCGAGGTGCTCTCGCTGCTGCGCGAATACGGCATTTCGGCGCGGCTCACGTTCAGCAATTCCCTCCTGCGGGAGGAGCATCTCTCGGATAAAAAGTGCACCGGTCTCTGCGCGCTTTTCAATGAGAGCGAAACGCCGCGAAACGGCGTCATCGTCCATTCTGAGCTGCTGCTCGCCTATCTCCGGCAACGGTATCCCAAGTTGTATTTCGTGTCCTCCACGACCAAGGTGCTGACGGATTTTTCGGGACTTTCAGAAGGAACTCGAGCGGGAGGAGTTTTCGTATGTCGTGCCGGATTTTCGCCTGAACCGGAGGTTTGACCGGCTCGGCACGCTCCCGCAGGCGGAAAAAGACAAGGTGGAATTCCTCTGCAACGAGTGCTGCTATTTCGGCTGCCGCGACCGCCGCGCGTGCTACGAAGCCGTCAGCCGCCAAAACCTCGGCGAGGATGCGCCGGAGCACCGCTGCGCCGCGCCCGACGGCGCGCAGGGCTACCGGTTTTCCAAGGCTATGAAAAATCCCGGCTTCATCGGCGCGGCGGACATTCGGGATATATCTTCCCATGGGCTTCTCCCATTTCAAGATCGAGGGCCGCACCCTCGGCAGCGCAGTGCTGCTGGAGTTTCTGCTGCACTACCTGACAAGACCCGAATACCATCTCCCGGTCCGCGAGGAAATCTATCTTGACGGCATGCTCGATCTCTTTTAAAAGGAGCGGAGAACGCGGGGGCGCGGCGGGGGATCGACCGGGCTGCTTTCCTGGATTTTTACAATGAGAAAAAGCGTGTAAATTTCTTGTAAAAATGTTCTTGCACTTTTTACGATGTTGTACTATAATCACGACAAAAACCCGGTGTGCTGTCTCCGGTATTGTTACTTTTATCCGAAAACCGGGTGTGAGGTATGGCATCTTTCAACGCTGTTATAGAGCATCTGCACGAAGTGAATCTTGTCTCCATGCTGGTGCGCTTTGCCATCGCACTTCTCGGCGGCGGCATCATCGGCATGTCCCGCGGCAAGCGCCAGCACGCCGCCGGACTGCGCACGCATCTTCTCGTGTGCATCGGCGCGGCGTCCGTTATGATGACGAGCTTGTATCAGGCACAGAATCTCGGTGTGCCGGGCGATGCGTTCCGTATGCCGGCGCAGGTCGTGAGCGGCGTCGGCTTCCTCGGCGCGGGCAGCATCCTCGTCACCGGCAAGCGCCACGTCACCGGCCTTACGACCGCCGCGGGCCTGTGGGCCTCGGCGTGCATGGGCATTGCTTGCCGCGGGCGCGGGCTTCTATGAGGGCGCGCTGATGATGTGCGTGCTCATCTATGTTGTGCTCGTTTCTCTCAACAAGCTCGATTCGACCCATGTGAAGGCGTCGCGGGTGATGAACGTATATGTGGAGCTCAAGAGCGGCGTGCCGCTCAGCGCGCGCTGCGCGCGGTCAAAAGCATGGGCATTCAAGTCAACGACATACAGGATATCGGCTCGCGCAGCGCGGAAACGCACGGATACATTCTGGAGCTGGAGATCATGCGGCCGGAGCTGGGTCATGTAGAGGCGGCCGAACAGGTTGCGAAGATCGAGCAGGTCGAGTTCTGCGAGGAAATGAAGGCGTAAAACGGTCAAACACCCTCACTCCGTGGAGGGGGCGTTTGAGGGGCTGCGGCTCGCTGCAGCGCACTCGCTCCGCCCCCACGCTTGCGATCTGATAAAGTATTTTTGCCGACGCCACATGTCGCCGGCAAAAATGTTTTTAACTTTATTTGCTCCTGCGGGAGCAGACTCTGCGAGACAACAGACCGGCGGCTTTCCGAAAAGGAGAGCCGCCGGTCTGTATAATTTATAATATCCAGAAGAGCGCCGCGCCGAGGAACGTGCCGACGGCGTAGCCGAGCGCGCCGCAGATGAGACCCGGCGCAGTGAGCGCGTCGCAGCGCAGCTGCTTTTGTGACCGCCGGGATAAACGCCGGACCGTACAGCCCTGCCGTCATCGTGACGATGGCGCAGTCCGCGCCGATGCGGAAAAATGCGGCAGAGCAGAAGATGCAGCAGCGCGGAGCATACGGTGATGGAGGCGAGCAGCGCGACCGTGTGCAGCAGATTCCCGCCGAGCGTCCCGAGATCGAGCGAGCTGGCAAGCGCGAACGAAAAACGAGAATGAGATAATGTCCCGCGGCGGAATTTTTTCCTTCACATTCCGCACCTTCGGCACGAACGAGAGCGCAAGCCCGAGCGTCGTTCCCGCGATCATCACCGCCGGGACGAGCGGATCGGTGAGTGCGCCGCCCTTGACCTTCCATATCGCAAAGCCGATGACCGCGCCGACAAGCACGCATGCGAGCGAGAGGGCAAGATTTCGCACGATGCCGCGGTGGAAGCCGTTCCATTTGAGCGCGTCCACATTTTCCGCGCCGCCGTTCTCACGCATGTAAGCGCCCTGCTTTGCGTGCCGGTCGAGAACTTTGGCGCAGAGAGGCTTCGCAAGCGTAAGGATGAATATGTAAAAGACCGTGCCGACGATCATATCGGAGAGATTGCCGATGGCGATCGTGTCGCCCGGCCCGCCGAGAATGACGCCGATGGCGTTGAAGTTCGGCGAACCGCCGGTATACATGCCCGCGGCCATCGCGGCAAGCTGCTGTCCCCACGGGAAGCCGGCCCCGAGCGTCCGTCCCAAAACCACAACAACGGCGCTCACGGCAAGCAGCAGAAGCGCAAACGAGATGAGCACCGGCTTTGCGAGCCGCCGCACATCGGCGAGATTTGTGCCGAACATCAATAGCGGAATGGCGAGCCCGATGCATACATAGCTGCCGATCTGCCCGACATCGGCGTTCAGCCGGACGTCCAGCCCGGCCTTCCGGCAGAGAAACGCCGCCACCGCGACGACAATGCCCCAGAAATACGCCATGGCGATCGTGCCGAATGTGCGCACGAGCCCCTTTTCCCGCTGCCGCAGGATAAGTACCGGCACACCGAACACCGCGATAAGCTGCAAAACCGTAACGATCATGTTTCTTCCTCCCCATAGCGTCGATTGACAAGGGCACACACGGTTCTGCCGGGCGGAAATGCCCTCATACTGCGTCAAAGCCCTTGAGAATACACAAAGTATTCTCTGCGGCCTTTTCCTTGTCTGCGAGCATTTCTGCTCCGGCAGAACTGCTTCGCATCGGACAGCCTTGGATTTTCGAGGGATTTTTTTGTTCTTTTGGACGCAGGCGGGCTGTCGCCCGCCAAGGGCAAAAGGGCAAAAAGCACCGAAAGGACTTACCTGTCCGACGTGTGTGCTCTTGTTAATCGACGCTATCTCTGCATAAGCATACCGGATTTTCGTCGGAATGAAAAAAGAGAAAAGAGAGATTTTTCACATACCCTTTTCAAAATCGAATTAAAGTGATAAACTGCGGAGGAAGAAAAGGAGGGAAGTACATATGGATATTTTATCTCAGCTCAACAGTCCGGTCATGTATCTCATCTGCGGCGGCATTATTTTCTTTGTTGCGCTGGTGTGCGTGTTCTTCATGGTACGCGCCTACCGCGCCGGGCGTCGCCATCGGTATGGACAAACGAAAATGAATCGCACCATCACCGCGAGCGCCACGTTTGCCGCGCTCCCGAGCGTCGGCATCCTGCTCGGCGTCATCGCGCTATCGGGCAGTCTCGGTACGCCGTGGTCATGGCTGCGCCTTTCGGTCATCGGCGCACTGCACTATGAAACGCAGGTCGCGGAGGCCGCGGCGGAGGCGGTCGGTCTGCCGGGCCTTTCGGCTCGGCAATGACGCCGCAGGCTTTTACCACGATCGCCCTTCTGATGGGTGTCTGCATCATGTGGGGCATGGTGTTTTCGATCTTCTTTAATAAGAAATACCTCGCGTCTCAAAGCGCCGAAGAAAAACGGCGCGGCGGGCGGCGGCTTCGGCGACACGGCCATGACCGCCATGTTCATCGGTCTTGTCAGCGCGTACATCGGCAGCTACATCGGCGCTCTCGTTCCGGCGCGGGGCGGTTTACGTTTGCGGGAAGCTGGATGCCGCTTGCGGTCGTTGCGGTGTCGGCGGCGGTGGTGGCGGTGTTTGTATGGCTCGCCGAAAAGAAGAACGCCGCGTGGGTCGATAACTTTTCCATTGGGGGCAGCAGGTTCGCGGGAATGGCGGCAGCGGTGCTGCTGCGCGGCGTGTAAGGAGGAAATGCAATGAACGAACAGGAAAAAGACCGTCCGGTTTGAGGCCTACAACCGCCGGACGCACACCTATGGCCGCATCGCCTGCGGCGTGACGCTCGTGCTGCTGCTCGGCGCGCCGTTTCTGATGGGCTACATTCTCGGCGCAATGCCCGATATGCGCGCTTTTGGCCGCGGCTTTCTCGCTATTGGCATCGTGTGGCTCGTGAGCTGCGTGGCGGAATATCTCGTCTATACGCCGATGCTCGGCGCGGGCGGCGGGTATCTCGCGTTTATCACAGGCAACCTCATCAACATGAAAATCCCGTGCGCGGTCAACGCGCGCGATATCGTAGGGGCCAAGACCGGCACGCCGGAAAACGAGATCATCTCCACGCTCTCGATCGCCACGGCGTCGCTCGTGACGATCGTCATTCTTGCGCTCGGCGTGCTGCTGCTCATCCCGCTGCAGCCCGTGCTGCAAAGCCCGGCGCTCCAGCCGGCATTTGACAATGTCGTTCCCGCGCTCTTCGGCGCGATGGCGTATAAGTACTACCGGAAGAACATGAAGATCGCGCTCTGGCCGCTTGTCCTTATGAGCGTGCTCTTCATCCTCGTGCCGGGGCTGCTCGGCTCAACGAGCTTTATGATATTGCCCTCCGGCGCGATCGCCATCGGCGTGGCGTACTTCCGGTACCGCCGCTCGCGGAAGGAGACGGCGGCATGAGAGTCGTAGGCTATGTTTTGCTCGCCGCGCTCGGCGTGCTCGTGCTGCTTCTGCTTGCGGCAGTGATCCGCACGCTGTGCATGAAAAAAAACCTCGGATTATACGCCGCACCCGGACGCCGCGCGCGAGCGGGAGTATGCGGAAAAGCTCGCGCATGGTAGCGTATGAGACCGTGTCGCACCCGGACGATCCGGAGCTCGAAAAGTTCCGCGGCTTTCATAAGCTGCTCGCGGAGCTGTATCCGACAGTACATGAAAAAGCTGGAAAAAACGGAGATCGACGGGAATCTCCTGTTCTTCTGGGAAGGCAAAAACCACGACAGGCCGCTCGTGCTCATGTCGCATCAGGACGTTGTCCCGGCGGAGGGAACGTGGGAGCACGCGCCGTTCTCCGGCGACATCGCCGACGGCAAGGTCTGGGGCCGCGGCGCTTCAGACACAAAGTGCAGCGTCATGGGCTTTTCCAGGCGTGCGAGGAGCTGCTGCGGGAAGGGTTCGTCCCCGAGCAGGACGTGTACCTCTCGTCCTCCTGTACGGAGGAGTTCGCCGGGCCCGGCGGCGGCAAGCTCGTGGACGAGCTGCGTCGGCGGGGCGTGAAGCCGTTCCTCGTCTGCGACGAGGGCGGCGGCATCATCTCCCGAGCCCATCGGCGGCATTCATGGGAATTTCGCCATGCTCGGCGTGTTTGAAAAGGGAAAGGCGGATGTGCGTTTCACGGCGCGCTCCAACGGCGGCCATGCGAGCGCGCCGCCGAAAAACTCGCCCGTGGCGCGGCTTGCGGCGTTTGTGGACAGCATGGAAAAGCACCCGCCCTTCCGAAAAAAAATTCGAGCCGGAGGTGAGCGCGATGTTGCCCGGCTCGCGGCGTACGCGCCCTTCGCACTGCGGCTTCTCTTCGGCAATCTCTGGCTTTTCGCGCCGCTTATGAAGCTCGTCATGCCCGCGCTCGCCGCAGGCGGGCGCCATGCTGCGCACAACGGCGGCCTTCACGATGCTCTCCCGGTTCGGACGCCTGCAACGTGCTGCCGCAGGAGGCAAGCGTGTGGGCCAATCTCCGGTTCATCCCGCATCAGGGAATGGACGAGAGCCTTGCGCTTATCAAAAGCGCGCGGAAAAGTACGGTATCGAGACAGAAGTTCTCTCCGCGAGCGATTATTCTGCCCCCGCGGATATCCACGGCGAGGCGTGGCGGCGCGTGACCGATACGATCGCCGAGGTGTTTCCCGGCCTTGCCTGGAGCCCGTATGTCATGACCGGTGCGACGGACGCGAAGAACTATCAGGCGATCTGCGATAACTGCATCCGCTTTGCCCCGGTGATCTACGGCCCCGAGCAGATGCGCGGCATGCATGGCGTCAACGAGAACATCGAAACGGCGTGTTTGCCGGGCGCGGTGGATTTCTATAAGGCGCTCATTGGCAAAAATCGCTGAAATTGCAATTTGAAACGATTTTTTGGGTCAAATCTATTGCAAAATCGAATCAATCGGGCTATATTACAACCAAAGAAAAAACCATTCGGAAAGGGTGAAGTTATTTATGGCAGGAGCACACAGAATCGGCATCCTGACGAGCGGCGGCGACGCCCCCGGTATGAACCCCGCGATCCGCGCCATTGTGCGCACCGCCGGCGCCGAGGGGATCACCTGCATCGGCATCCGCCGAGGTTACGCCGGACTCATCAACGGCGATGTTTTTGAGTTGACCGGCAACGACGTAGACGGCATTGCCCGCCGCGGCGGTACCATTCTCTATACCGCCCGCAGCGAGGAATTCCGCACGGAAGCCGGTGTTGACAAAGCCGCAAAAGTCTGCAAATATCTTGGCATCGACGGCCTTATCACCATCGGCGGCGACGGCACTTACCGCGGCGCGCTGGAGCTGGCCCGCCGGGGTGTCCGCGTCGTGGGTATCCCCGCGACGATCGATAACGACATGGGCTGCACCGAGTATACCATCGGCTTTGATACCGCCTGCAACACCGCGATCGAGGCCATCGACAAGCTGCGCGACACCGGGCAGAGCCACGAGCGCGTGTCGGTCGTAGAGGTCATCGGGCCGCAACGCCGGCCATCTCGCGCTCTACACCGCCTTGGCTGCCGGAGCTTCTGCCGTGCTGCTTCCCGAAAAGGAAGTCGATCTTGAGCATGATGTGATCGATGTGATCCGCCGCGGCTGCATCCACGGCCGCCGCCACCACATCGTCGTCGTCGCCGAGGGCGTGGGCCATGTCCACGAGTACGCGCAGACGATCGAAGAGAGAGACCGCTCGAGACCCGCGTGACGGTCCTCGGCTACATCCAGCGCGGCGGCGCGCCGAGCGGACGTGACCGTGTGTCCGCCGCGATGATGGGCGTGCGCGCGATCGACGTGCTCAAGTCGGATGCCTCGAGCCGCGTCATCGTCGAGCGGAACGGGCGTTTTGAGGATATGGACATCGAGGAAGCGCTCCAGATGAAGCGCGAGCTCGACGAGGAGATGTTCGTTGCCTGCAACCGTATCGACACCTCTTATCAGTACCACCACAAGAAAACCACCTGAGCCGGAGGGCGTCCTCCGGACGATGAACAAATGAAAAATGCGGTGTCTCGCAAAGAGACACCGCACTTTTGCCGGAGGATCTATGAAGAAATTTATCGGAAACAAAGACTTTTACAAGCTGGTCGCGGCGCTCGCGCTGCCGCTGCTGCTGCAGAACGCCGTATCGACGTTTGTGAATCTGCTCGATAACCTTATGGTCGGGCGGATCGGCACGGAATCGATGTCGGGCGTGTCCATCGTCAACCAGCTTTTTGTTCGTATATAACCTCTGTCTCTTCGGCGGCACGGGCGGCGCGGGCATTTTCGGCGCGCAGTTTTTCGGCCGCGGAGATTATAACGGCGTCCGGCATACGCTGCGCTTCAATATCCTGCTCTGCGCCGGGTTTACAGTGATCGCCACGGTGCTGCTCGCGCTCATCCCGGATACGCTCATCGGCGCGTTCCTGCACGAGGCGGGCACCGGCGGCGATCTTGCGCTCACGCTCTCGGAAGGCAAGGACTACCTTCGCATCATGCTCTTCGGTCTGCCGGCGTTCTGCCTTACGACGGCGTATGTGAGCATACTGCGCGTCACCGGCGACAACCGTCTGCCGATGAAAGCGAGCATCGCGGCGATCTTCGTCAATCTCGTTTTCAACTATCTGCTCATCTACGGCAAGCTCGGTTTCCCGATGCTCGGCGTCCGCGGCGCAGCCATTGCCACGGTGCTCTCGCGCTATGTGGAGTTCGGCCTGATCCTGCTCGGCACCCACGGGAAGAAAACGCCGCCGCGGTTTATCCGCGGGCTGTACCGCGGCTTTGCGATCCCCGGCCATCTCGCCGGGCAGATCGTCCGCAAGGGCATGCCGCTGCTCGTGAACGAGATGTTCTGGTCGCTCGGCATGACGATGCTCACGCAGTGCTACTCCTACCGCGGGTTGGACGCCATTGCCGCGCTGAACATCAACTCCACGGTGCTCAATCTCTTCAATACCGTTATCTTCACGATGGGCAACACCGTCGGCATCATCATCGGCAACCTGCTCGGTGCGGAGGAGTATGACCGCGCGCGGAATTACTGCCCGAAGCTCGCCGCGCTCAGCTGTGCGGCCAGCGCGGCGGTCGGCGTTGTGATGTTCCTCGTCGCGCCGTATGCCCCGCGGCTTTACAACACCTCCCACGAGATCATGACGCTCGCCGCGTCGCTCATGCGCATCTGCGCTCTCATGCTGCCGGTCCACGCCGTGGTAAACGCCGCGTACTGGACCATCCGCGCCGGAGGCCGGACGTACATCACCATGCTTTCGGACAGCGTGTTCACCTGGGTTGTGTCGGTACCGATCGCATGGGTGCTCATCCATAAAACGGGCCTGCCGCTCGTGGAGGCGTACCTCTTCGTGAACCTGGCCGACCTTATCAAAAAATGGTCATCGGCATCGTGCTTCTCCGCCGCGGCATCTGGGTGCGCAACATCGTCACCGGCGAGGAGATCGCGGCCGGGAATGCTGCGGGCTGATTTCCGGTTGTATTCTTCACCGTTTCGGTGTAAAATCGTTTCAATGAGGTGAGAACAATGCATCGAATCGGTGTTTTTGACAGCGGCATCGGCGGTCTTACGGTGCTGCGCCAGCTCCGGCGGGCATTCCCGCAGCTGGATATGGTATATCTCGGCGACACCGCCCGCGTACCCTACGGCGGGCGCTCGGTCGAGACGATCACGCACTATGCCGAGGACGACGTGCGCTTCCTGCTCCCGCAAAGGACGTGGAGGCGATCGTCATCGCCTGCGGCACGGTGAGCTCCAACTCGCTCGACGCGCTGCGCGAAAGTTTGACCTGCCGATCTACGGCGTGATCGAAAGCGGCGGCGCGGCTTGCTGCGAGCATGACGAAAACGCGCTCCGTCGGCGTCATCGGCACGCAGGCGACGGTCAAGAGCGGGGGGCATACGAAACGCACATCCGCGCCATAGACCCCGGTGTACACGTCGTCTCCCGCGCCTGCCCGCTTTTTGTGCCGCTCGTGGAAAACGGCATCGCGCCGGACGATATCGTCGCGGAGACGGTCTGCTCGCGGTATATGGAGGCCTTTGACGGCAAGAATATCGACGCGCTCATCATGGGCTGCACGCATTACCCCGTGTACCGCCCGGCGCTCGAAAAGCGGCTGCCCGGCGTGCGGATGATCGATGTCGGCGAAGCGCTCGCCGAAGCGCTGCGGCCCCTTTTCGCCGAAAGCCGCGGCACCGGCGCGGTCGAATACTACGTTACGGAGCGCAGCGCCGCCTTTGACGAGATCGTCCGCGTCATGGATCCTTCGCTTGACCCTGCCGCCATCCGCGTGGAGAACGCTTTTATACAGTAAAATATAGAAAAATGAGCCGTTTTCGTTACCGAAAACGGCTCATTTTGTGTAGAAACCAGCCGGGAAACATACTTGACGAACACGCCGATGTGTAATATAATTTTGCTATCGATATAGTGCAAAACTCAACAAAAGAGATATAAAATGTGGAGGAGTCAGCATGGATAAGCAGACCAAGTCCGGAATGCCTGTGGATGAAAGCAAATATTCCTTTACGATCCCCCGCACGGACGAGCCGAGAGAGAAGATCCTCAAGCTCGGCGCGATGATCACCGACCGCATCGGCAAGGTCACGGGCAACGATCCCGAGTATTGGGGACTCGCGGGCGTTGTTACGGACGAAATGGCGGATGTCGCGCTCAAGATGAAGGTGCGCAAGCCGAAAACGACAGCGCAGATCGCCGCGCTCACCGGCAAAAGCGAGGAAGAGCTCGAAAAGCTGCTCACCGAGATGGCGTACATCGGCCTTGTCGAGTACAACTGGGAAAATCTGGACGGGAAAAACCCGAACCACGAGAAGCGCTGGACGCTGCCGCAGTTCGTTCCGGGCAGCGCGGAGTTCGTCAACATGCGTCAGTCGCAGATCGACGAGCACCCGGAGGTCGCGGCGTTCTTTGAGCGCATGACCTTCCTGCCCCTGGAGAAGGTCACCCCCATGGTGCCTCCCGGAGGCGCCGGCATCGGCATGCACGTGATCCCCGTGGAAAAGGCCATCGAAACGGAGAACAAGTCCGTCTCCATCGAGCACATCTCCCACTGGCTGAAAAAGTACGACGGCGTTTACGCTTCGCCCTGCTCCTGCCGCATGTCCCGCGCCAAGCTCGGCGAGGGGCTGCGGCGACGATCCGCAGGACTGGTGCATCGCCGTGGGCGATATGGCGCGCTACGTCGTCGAGACCGACCGCGGCCATTACATCACCTATGACGAGGTGCTCGAGATCCTGCACAAGGGCGAGGAAAACGGCTTCGTCCATGAGATCACGAACATCGACGGCGAAGAGAAGATCATCGCCATCTGCAACTGCAACGTGAACGTCTGCAACGCGCTGCGCACGAGCCAGCTTTTCAACACGCCGAACCTCTCCCGCAGCGCCTACGTTGCGAAGGTCGAGAGCGAAAACTGCGTTGCGTGCGGCCGCTGTGTTGAGACGTGTCCCGCGGGCGCGGTGAAGCTCGGCCAGAAGCTCTGCACGAAGGACGGCCCCATCGAGTACCCGCGCCACGAGCTGCCGGACGAGACAGCCTGGGGCCCGGATAAGTGGGACATCTACTACCGCGACAACAACCGCATCAACTGCTACGATACCGGCACGTCCCCGTGCAAGACGGCGTGCCCGGCGCACATCGCCGTGCAGGGCTATCTGAAGCTCGCCGCGCAGGGCAAGTACCGCGAGGCGCTCCAGCTCATCAAGCGCGAAAACCCGTTCCCCGCCGTATGCGGCCGCATCTGCAACCGCCGCTGCGAGGACGCCTGCACCCGCGGCACCGTCGATCAGGCCGTCGCCATTGACGAGGTCAAGCGCTTCATTGCCCAGCAGGATCTCGAAGCCGCCACACGATTCATCCCCCGAAAAGGTCATCCCTCGAGGGCGGATTCGATGAGAAGATCGCCATCATCGGCGCGGGGCCGGCGGGCATGTCCTGCGCATACTTCCTCGCCGAAAGGGCTACCGCCCGACCGTGTTCGAAAACAAATCTCCCCGTCCCGGCGGCATGCTGATGAACGCCATTCCGAACTTCCGTCTCGAAAAGGACGTTGTGGAGGCCGAGATCGACATTCTGCGCGAGATGGGCGTGGAATTCCGCTGCGGCGTGGATGTCGGCAGGGACGTCACCATCCCCGAGCTGCGCGCACAGGGCTACAAGGGGTTCTATGTTGCCGTCGGTCTGCTAGGACGGCGGACGTCTCCGCGTTCCCGGCGACGACGCCGAGGGCGTTATGTCCGGCGTGGACTTTACAAAGAAGGTCAACCTTGCGCCCGAAACGAAGCTCACCGGCAAGGTCGTTGTGATCGGCGGCGGCAACATTGCCTCCGATGTCGCCCGCACCGCCGTGCGCTGCGGCGCGGAGAGTGTGACGCTCTATTGCCTGGAGGGGTACGACAAGAAATGCCCATGGGCGAAAAGAGGACCGCACCGAGTGCGAGCGTGACGGCATCTCCATCCATGCCGGCTGGGGCCAGACCGCGATCGACACCGAGAACGGCCATGCCAAGGCCATTCGCTTCCGCAAGTGCCTGTCCGTCAAAAATGCCGAGGGCCGCTTCGCCCCGCGTTTGACGATGCCGGACCGAGACCGCCGAGGCGGATACGATCCTACTGCATCGGCCAGCACGCCGCCTGGGGGCTGCTCGCCGGAAAGGTGGAGTTCAACCCCAACGGCACCGTCAGGCCGATCCTCTGACTTACCAGACCGCCGAGCCCGACATCTTCGTCGGCGGCGACGCCTACACCGGCCAAAAAGTTCGCCATTGACGCCATCGCCGCCGGCAAGGAGGGCGCCGTGTCCCTGCACCGCTTTGTGCAGCCGAACACGAGCCTCACCATCGGCCGCAACCGCCGGCAGTTCATCGAACTCGATAAGAAAAACGTTCTTCTCGATATCAACAGCTTTGACAACACGCCGCGCCGCCAGCCCCGGCAACGAGGAGCTGCGCCGCACGATGCAGGACGGCCGCGCATGCTTCACCGAGGAGCAGGTCAAAGCCGAGACCGCCCGCTGTCTCGGCTGCGGCGCGAGCGTCGTCGATCCGAACAAGTGCATCGGCTGCGGCATCTGCACGACGCGCTGCGGCTTTGACGCCATCCGTCTCCACCGCGAAAGCGTCCGAGTGCAGCACCATGGTGCGCAGCGAGGACAAGATGAAGGCCATCCTGCCGTACATGCTCAAGCGCGCCGTGAAGATCAAGCTCAAAGGGCAAAAAGGGGCTGAGCATGCACGAGCTTGGGATCGTATTCCACATGATAAAAACCGTCGAGCGCATCGCGGAGGAAAATGTTCTTACGAGCGTTTCCTCCGTCACGCTCGAGCTTGGCGAGGTGTCCGGCGTTGTGCCGCACGAGCTCACATCCTGCTGGAACTGGGCCGTTGCGCAGACGGAGGTTTTGAAGGGCGCGGTGCTTAGGATCGAGACCATTCCCGCCGTGACGCTTTGCGAGAACTGCACCCATACGTATCCGGACCGTCCCGCAGGGGCGCGTCTGCCCGCTGTGCGGCAGCGAGGAAACCGTGCTCCTGCAGGGCAACGAGATCAATCTCAAAGAAATCGAGGCTTGCTGAAATGGACAGTGTACGCATCATAGAGATCAAGGGAGAGCGTTTTTGCCGACAACGACCGCGAGGCCGACCGTGTCCGCGCAAAGCTCAAGGAGGAAAAAACATTCCTTCTCAATCTCATGTCCTCGCCCGGCTCGGGCAAGACAACGACGCTTCTGCGCACGATCGAGCGCTTGAAGGACGATCTTCGCATCGGCGTTATGGAAGCGGACATCGTTTCCTCCGTAGACGCCGAGACCATCGCCCCGCGCGGGCGTGAAGAGCATCCAGCTCCACACCGGCGGCATGTGCCATCTCGATGCCGGAATGACCGAGCAGGGGCTTACCGAGCTCGGCACGGCGGACGTCGATCTCGCGGTGCTCGAAAACGTCGGCAATCTCGTCTGCCCGGCGGAGTTCGATACGGGGGGCGCGGTGAAAACGCCATGATCCTTTCGGTCCCGGAGGGACATGATAAGCCTCTGAAATATCCGCTGATCTTTACCGTCTGCGACGCGCTCATCATCAATAAGGTGGATGTGCTGCCGTACTTTGACTTTGATATGGACAAGGTGCGCGAGTACGCGCTGCGGCGCAACCCTCGTCTGGAGATCTTCCCGATCTCCGCCAAGACCGGCGAGGGCGTCGAGGCCTGGACAAACTGGCTCAAAAAGCAGGTCGGGACTGGACGGAGGAATGAAAGCAAAAAACGGAGCAGTCATTTCTGACTGCTCCGTTTTTCTATGGAGAGCGGCGAGCTATTTTACTTCTGCGGTCGTCTGCGCCATGACGGTCAGCGCCTCGAGCACATCGGCCTTCTGGCTCTCCTCGTAATACGTGCCGGTGTAAATGTAGAGGTAAGCGCCGGTCACGGCGTAGAGCGTGACCTGATCCGTGGGCGGCGTGGCGAGGATCGCTTCGCGGCCCCCAGCATTGTCGATATCGGTCTGCGTGATCACGCCTTGCTCGAGAAGCCGGTCGAGCATCTCGTCGTTGAAGCGCGTGACCGTTTCGGTGTAGATCACGCTCTTGCCGTTGATCGAGCGGAGCTCGGCATTGAGGATCTCAATGTTGGGGAACGATTCGGTAATGCTTTCCGTGAGCTTGTTCATGTACTTTTCTGTGAACTTGCCGCTGTAGGTGCCGGACTGCTGCGCGTTGATGTTGACGGCCTGTCCGGTTCCCTGCGTATCGTTATAATAGATGATGAGCGGGGAAGTGCCGTCGCTGCCGGTCCACTTATCGGCGGGATACTGCGTCGAAAAACGTGCTGTTGCTGACCGTTCCGAGCGTCATGGAGGAGATCGACCTTCTCCAGCGGGGGATAATCCTCCTCGCTCACGGTGCCGCATCCGGCGAGGATCAGGCAGAGCACGAGACAAACGGCGGCGAAGCGCCGCAAAAGTTTTTTTTTCATAGCTATCACTCCTTTGCTGAGTGACAATGATTTTACCATATCGCTGAGGAAAAGACAACCTTTATCCCACCGTCTCGCCGAGCTTCCCGGCGAGCTTTGCAGCGGCTTTACCTTCCAGCGCAGCACCATGCCGAGCGCCGCGCCGACGAGCGCCTGCAGGATCTGATAGGGGAAGTTTTGCGATTGCCGCGGCGGGCGTCGCGTAGATGAACGCGCGGCCGAGCGAGTAGCCCGCGACCATGATGACCGCGCCGAGCAGCACGCCGATGAGAGACGCGATCACGGGCTTCTCCTTCATCATCCGGTGGGCGCAGAGCGAAATGGCGACCGCCTGCAATCCGTGCGTGACGAGTGAGACGAACATCGGCGTCGGATAAAAGAAGAAATCGCCGAGGAACGCGCCGACACCGCCGACGCAGAACGCCCCCAGCGGGTCAAGAATCAGCGCGGCAAAGCAGATGATCACGTCGTTCAGATAGAGATGTCCGCCCGGAACGGGAACGCTGAACACGCTCATGCTCATAATGATGTTCATCGCCATCAGCAGCGCCGTTGTGCAGAGCCAGCGCGTGCCGTGTTTCGTTTTTCGTTGTCATGGATATATCTCCCCTTGTATTTTTTTTCTTACCCATAGCTTACAATGTTCTGGATATATTAAAATATCCAGAGAAGGAGAAAAAAATAATAATACCAGATGAAACAGGACAACGAACACCGCCCGGCGTATCTGCGCCTGTATGAGCGCCTGCGCGGCGAGATCGTCCGCGGCGATTATCCCTTCGGCGCGCGGATGCCGTCCAAGCGGCAACTGGCCGAGGAGGAGGGGCTGAGCGTCGTCACGGTAGAGCACGCTTACGCGCTGCTGACGGACGAAAGGGTATCTCGAAGCGCGCCGCCGCAGCGGGCACTATGTGCAGTTCCACGATACGGACGGCTTTGTGCCGAGCGCGCCGGTAAGACCGGCGGCTGTCCCGGCGGGGGGAGAGGGCGGACTTTCCGTTTTCGGTGCTCTCGCGGGTGATGCGCCGCGTCATCAGCGAGTACGGCGAGCAGCTTCTGGAAAAAAGCCCGAACAACGGCTGCGATGCGCTGCGGCAGGCGATCTCGCGCTATCTCGCGCGCAGCCGCGGCATCCGCGTGAAGACGGAGCAGATATTCGTCGGCTCCGGCGCGGAATATCTCTACGGACTGATCGTGCAGCTTCTCGGCGCGGCGCGCATCTACGCGGCGGAGGATCCGTCGTATGAAAAGATCGCGCTCGTTTACCGCGCGCACGGCGCTTCGCTCGAGCTTCTGCCGCTCGGCGCGGACGGCATCCGCAGCGACGCGCTCGCCGCCACGCGCGCCTCCGTGCTGCATATTACGCCCTACCACAGCTATCCGAGCAATGTCACCGCGTCCGCGGCCAAGCGGCGCGAGTATATCCGCTGGGCTTCCGAGCCGGGGCGGTATATCGTTGAGGACGATTTCTCTTCGGAATTTACGGTCGCGTCAAGCCGGAGGAAACGGTGTTCTCGCTCGCCGAGAGCGGAAACGTGATCTACCTGAACACGTTCTCGCAGACGGTCGCGCCGTCGCTGCGCATGGGCTATATGGTGCTCTCCGGAAAAGCTCGCGGCGCAGTACGCCGAGCGGATCGGGTTTTATTCGTGCACCGTGCCGCTCTTTGAGCAGCTCGTGCTTGCCGAGCTGTTGGAGAGCGGCAACTATGAGCGCCACATCCGCCGCACCCGCCGCGCCCTGCGAAAAAAGAACAGAAAAATAAAATGCCCCCGGAAAGGGGACATTGAACGGGCGGGCAGAGCCCCGCCCGCAGCCTGTCGAAAAAGCCTCGCAGAGTTTGCGCCCGCAGGCGCAAATAAAGTTTTAGTCATTTTCTCCGGCGACATGTGCGTCGGAGAAAATACTTTACGGCTCGCAAACGTGCGAGTTGTGCGCCTTTGGCGCACAGCGAGTGCGCTGCGGCGAGCCGCAGCCCCTTCAAACGAGAGCCCAACGAAGTGGGTCTCGTTTGAGAGCTTGTCAAAAATACTTTTTTGACAAGCTCTGGGCGGGGCAGAGCCCCGCCCGCAGGTGAGAGCGGCAGGTTAAAGCAGATACTTTTCCATGGCCCAGGCAGCGCCGTCCTCGTCACAGGCGGGCGCGATGACGTCCGCCGCGGCTTTCACGTTCTCGGGCGCGTTCGCCATGGCGATGCCGAGCCCGCCCAGCGGAGCATGGAAATGTCGTTTTCCCCGTCGCCGATGGCGATGGTCTCCTCGCGCGGTATGCCGAGGATCGCCGCCACGCGCGCGAGACCCGCGGCCTTGTTGACGCCCGTTGGCACGATCTCCAGCGCTTCCGGGCTGGACGCAAAAGCAGTCCACCGGCTGCGGCGGCGCGCTGTGCAGCTTTTTTTTCGCCGCGCGCCGTACCGTCAGCGGCAGACCGAGCAGCAGGATCTTGTATATCCCCTCGTGTGCGACCTCTTCGGGGGAGGGCAGCGGCAGCGGCGTGCTCGAGGAGCGCTGCGCGTACATCTCTCGAAGCGGCGTTCACGCGGTCGGTATAAATGCCGCTGCGGCCGTAAACGATGGCGGCGTTCGCCCTCCGGCGGCACCAGCGGAGCATCGTGAGCGCGGTCGGTTCGTCCATCATGGTCTCGGAAAGCGTTTTGCCCGTCGTGCAGCTCTGCACCAGTCCGCCGTTTCCGAGAATGAGCGGCACATCGCCGGGGAAGAGCTCACGCGCGACCTCGGCGCTGCCGCCGAGCCGTCCGGAGGCGAGCGTTACGAACTTTCCCGCGGCATATACGGCGCGGATCGTCTCGCGCGTGTGCGCCGAAACCTTCCGGTCGGAGCCGGTGAGCGTGAGATCATAATCGGCGGCCATCAATCGGTATGCCATAACATCGACTTCCTTTCCCGCGAAAGTATAACGGACGGCGCGCCGGAATGTCAAGAGCGCGGCGATTTACGAACGGCGAAGCATGTGGTATAATAGCCGGGAAATATCCCACAGGAGGAAAAACAATGATAAAGCTCGAAATGGAACTTTCCGATATCGATTACGAGGTCCTGGTAAAGGAGATCCTTCCCAAAGTCGCCGACCGGCTCAAGCAGAACGGCAGCCCGCTCGCGCCGCTCCTCTCCGGCGGCATGGCGGCAAGCGTTCTGCTGCGCGCCTCCGACAGCGTGCGCGACCGCATGGCCGCGGAGATCCTCAACGCCGCCGCGCCGCGCCTGACCGGAACGCTCGAAAAGCTCGCCGCCGACAACGGCATTCCCTGCAAGGTGCAGGGCCCGCGCGCGACCGCCGCACAAAAATAAGAGACTCCATATGCATTCACAGCCCCCGAGAGCCTTGGCTTTCGGGGGGCTGCGCCTTTCCGAGAGAACAAAAATCCCCGAAGACCGAAGTCTTCGGGGAAAAATGCCGTATCCGGATCATCGTCCCGCCACTTTTGAGGGGCGCCAGACGAAAGGCGAGGATAAGCGGGGTAAGCTGTTACACGATGCGGCGGGCCGCGACGAGACGCATGCCGGCGGTGCTGCTGAGAGACTGAATGCTCACGACGGCGCCGGGTAAGGCGCGTGGATGAAGTTGCCGCCGCCGATGTAGAGCGCGGCGTGCCAGATGTTGTACACGCTGCTGCCGAAGAGCAGGATGTCGCCGGCCTGCAGGTCGTTGAGATCCACGTCCACGCCGTTGTAGTACATGCTCTGCGCCACGCGGTTGAGCGAGTAGCCGTGCTGACCGTAGGAGTAGTACACGAGACCGGAGCAGTCAAAGCCGACATCGGGAGAGGTGCCGCCCCAGACGTAAGGCACGCCGAGATACTGCATCGCGGTATCGACGATCGCCTGCGCGGCGGAAGCGTTGTGCGAGAAGCTGGGCGCGGCGGGCGTTTCCGGTTCGGCCGGAGTCTCGGCCGGGGTTTCGGGCTCCTGCGCGGGAGGCTCGATCGGCGTCACCTCGGTGGTGGTGTTTTCGGTAGTGTCCGGGGTCTGCGGCTCGGAGTAGATCGTGCCGTCATTGCCGGACACGGTCGCGGCGGAGATGGTGTAGGTCTTGGAGGTGCCGTTGAGCACGACATAGTCGCCGTAGATGTAGCCGGTGCTGCCGTTATATACGCATTCATACCAGGAGCCGCACACGCCGTTCACGCGGATGGGCGTGCCGGTCTCAAGCGTTTCGATCACGCTGCTGTAGGTGCTCGGGCCGCTGCGGAAGCAGATGCCGGAGCCGAGAACGGTGGCGTTGCTGTCGCCGGTCGCGGGAGGCGCAACGTAGGTCTGCGAGGGAACTTCCTGCGCGGGCTGCTGCACGGTCTCCTGCGTGGTCTCCTGCGCCGGAGCCTTGTCCGGGACGGAATCCACGTTCTCCGCGGACGGGACCTCGTTGAAGAGCAGGTAGTAGGAAGCCATGTAGCCGGTCTTGCCGTTGTAGCTCACCTTGTACCAGCCGTAGCCGGCGTCGCCGAGAACGTAAACGGTCGCGCCCTGCGGGCGGCGGCGTCAATAACATTGCTGTTGAAGCTGCCGCTGTCACGCAGGTTGACTTCGCCCGGCGTTGCGATGAACGCTTCGCCCGAAATGGCAAAACGCGCTGCTCGTGAGCAGAGACGCCGCCAGAAGAAGCGTAACGATAACGGAAAGCAGATTCTTGCAGTTTTTCATGATCCCCATACCTCATTTCCTGGAGCTGGTGCGCTGTTTCGGAGGTTAGTCCTTCGTCAGCGCTCGTTCGAGAGCCACACGCTCGCCACGTCCATGGCGGCGTACAGGCTGCCTTTTTCGGATTTCTTCACGATGCGGTCGCGGCTCTTGACCGTCGGGTCGGTGAGCTGCAGCTGGACGCTCACGCGGGTGGCGACCTTCAGCTCACCGGCGCTTTCCGCACCGGCAACCGGCTTGACCGGTTTCGTGTCCATGATCTGGAGCATGATGACGTATTTGTCGGACATGCTGCCGTAATAGAGGATGTTGTCCTTGCGGCGGAGCGGGTGTCCCTTGTACACCAGCGCATTCTTAGCGGATGCCAATTCAAATCACCTCGAATTTGTAACCAAAATGTAACACATTGTATCCCGCCTGTCAACAGAAGCGGAGCTTTTTGTGAATCACGCACAGTTATTACCGGAATAAAACCGTTTAAATTAGCCGTTATGACGCAAAATCCGGCAACAAAAGTTACAAAACGGCGAGCAGAGGGGATCGTTCTGCGTTGGCCGCCGCCGGAAAAACGGTAACAAAACCGGAAAAACTGGCTGTTGGCGGGGAAAACCGCAGCGCCGGATGGCCCGGCGCTGCGGCGGTGTTCGCGGGGAGGGGGATGCTCAGTCGTCCTTTACGGATTCGACGACGCCCTTTGCAAGACCGGCGATGCCCTGGATCTCGGAGGGAATGATGATCTTGGTGGCCTTGCCGTCGGCGGCGGCGGTGAAAGCCTCCAGCGCGCGCAGACGCAGCACCGGATCGGTGGGGGCGGCGTCGTTGAGCAGACGGATGCCGTCGGCGGTCGCCTTCTGCACGGCGAGGATCGCGGCGGCGCGGCCTTCGGCCTCAAGGATCTGCTCCTGCTTCTTCGCGTCGGCGCGGAGAATGGCGGATTCCTTTTCGCCCTCGGCCTCGAGAATGGCGGCGCGCTTTTCACCCTCGGCGCGCAGGATCGCCTCACGGCGCTCACGCTCGGCCTTCATCTGCTTTTCCATCGCGCTCTGGATCTCGCGCGGCGGGAGAATGTTCTTGAGCTCCACGCGGTTGACCTTGATGCCCCAGGGTCGGTAGCCTCGTCAAGAATGACGCGCATCTTGCTGTTGATGATGTCGCGGCTCGTGAGGCACTGGTCAAGCTCCAGATCGCCGATGATGTTGCGGAGCGTCGTGGCGGAGAGCGTTTCGATGGCGACCATCGGCTGCTCGATGCCGTAGGTATAGAGCTTCGGGTCGGTGATCTGGAAGTAGACAACGGTGTCGATCTGCATGGTGACGTTGTCCTTCGTGATCACGGGCTGGGGGGGAAGTCTGCGACCTGCTCCTTGAGCGAGACGCGGCGCGCCACGCGCTCGATGAACGGCAGCTTCACATGGAGACCCTGCCCCACGTGGTGCTGTACGCGCCGAGACGCTCGATGACGTAGGCCTGCGCCTGCTGTACGACGCACAGGTTCGTGATGATGAGTACGAGCACCAGCACGAGAATGATGGCTAATACGATCATGGGATTTCCTCCTTATTAAAATACAGTGCGGATTCAGCGCACACTGCGCTCTACGATGAGTTTTACGCCCTCAATGGCGCGGACGGTGACGCGCTCGCCGGTCTCAATGGCGACGGCATCGTCGGTGCTGCGCGCGGTCCACACAACGCCGTCAAGCTTTACGGCGCCGGCGGCGGCGAGATTGTCGATGCGCTCGGTGACAACGGCGGTGCGGCCGATGCTGCGGTCGGCGTTGGTAGCGACGCTCCGGCTGTCCACATACCGCTTCACGAGCGGCCGCGTGAGAACGAGCGTGGCGACGGAGACGATGACGAACCAGAAGATCTGGAGCCACACCGCCGCGCCGAGCGCCGCGCAGATGAGCGCCACGAGCGAGCCGAAAACGAACCAGATGGATACAAGTCCCGCGGTCACGGCTTCAACGATGAGAAACACGACGAGTGCCACGACCCAGAATGCGATCGTTCCGGAAGGTGGGATCACGGAAAAAACCTCCCTTATTTTAATTTGTATCTATCATCATACCGTATTTTCCGCCGCTCGGCAATAACATTCTCACCAAAAATCACTCTTTAAATCGTGTAAAGCTCCATCTTGCCTTTTTGCCGCCGCGCGTTACAATACAGTTATTAGCTAACAAGCTAAAATGAAAAAAGGGTACAGGTAAAACGCTGTATGAACAAACACTTGAAAAAAACCGCGCAACGAGGAAATGTATAAGGCGATCCTTACGCTCAACACCGTGGAAGAGCTGATGAAGTTCTTTGACGACCTCTGCACGGTATCCGAGCTGCAGGCGATGGAGCAGCGCTATCAGGTGGCGGTGCTTCTCAGCGAGGGCATGATCTATAACGACATACTGGAAAAGACCGGCGCTTCGAGCGCAACGATCAGCCGCGTGAACCGCTCGCTGCAGTACGGCGAGGACGGCTACAGCGTAGCCTTCCGCCGTCTGAAGGAGCAGCAAGCGGAAGAAGAGAAGGAAGCGGAAGAAAATGAGCCAGTGCTATGGACCTCTCGCCGCGCGCTATGACGCGCTGACCGGAGACGTGCCGTACGAAGCGCTGGAGACATGGTATGAAACAGCCTTTGCCCACAGCGGCAGGGCCGTTCATACGGTTTTGGATCTCTGCTGCGGTACGGGTACGCTCTCGCTGCTTCTGGCCGAACACGGGTACGAGATGATCTGCGTGGACGCCTCGGGAAATGCTCTCGGTGTTCCAGCAGAAGCTCTGCGAGCTGCCGGAGGGCGTCGTTGCGCCGATGCTTCTCTGCCAGCGGGCGGAGAAACTCGATCTTTACGACACCGTGGACGCCGCGGTATGCTCGCTCGACGGCGTGAACTACGTGCGGCCCGAAACGCTTCCGGAGGTGTTCCGGCGGCTGCATCTGTTTCTCTCGCCGGGCGGTACGCTCTGCTTTTGACTTTCTCTCGCCGGGGCATATGCGCTCGCTCGACGGGCAGTGCTTCGTGGACGAGGAGGACGATACGCTCTGTCTCTGGCGCTCGGAGGTCGTGGAAAACGAGCTGCGCTACGGCATGGACATTTTCCGCCGCCTCAAGGAACAGACCTACCGCCGTGAGCAGGAAGAGCATACGGAGTATATCTATACGCCGGAAACGCTGGAAAAGCACCTCGTCGATGCGGGCTTCGGCAGCATCCGCCTTTTACGGACGGCCCGCAGCACAACCAGGGACGGCTCTTCTTCACCGCCGAGTGCGTGAAGGAGTAAAAAGAAACCAATGCCTCCCTTGTGCAAAGGGAGGTGGAAAAACCGCAGGTTTTGACGGAGGGATTGCAGACTGTCGCGTGCTTCGTCAAACGACAATCCCTCAGTCAGCCGTAAGGCTGACAGCTCCTTTGTGTAAAGGGAGCCTTTCCCACAGAGCCATTTGCAAGTAAATTTCTAAGGAGAAAAAACCATGGGCAAAATTCTTCGCGCCGTCACGAACGACGGCACGGCAAAAATATCCGTCATCACCGCGCCCGACATGGTCGAGCGTGCGAGAGAGATCCACCATCTGCACCCCGTCGGCACGGCGGCGCTCGGCCGCACGCTCTGCGGCGCGTCGCTCCTCGGCGAAATGCTCAAAGGAGGACAACGCCGCGCTGACGCTGCGCATCCAGGGCGGCGGGCCGATCGGCACGATCCTCGCGGTATCGGACAATGCCGGCAATGTGCGCGGCTACGTCTCCCACCCCGAGGTCGATCTTCCCATCCGCGAGCGGGACGGCAAGCTCGACGTCTCCGGCGCGGACGGCAGGGAGGGCCTTCTCACGGTCAGCCGCGACATCGGCCTGCGCGAGCCGTACTCCGGTTCCTCCGCGCTCGTGAGCGGCGAGATCGCCGAGGACCTCGCGGCGTTTCTCACCGAAAGCGACCAGCTCGGCTCGGCGTGCGCGCTCGGCGTGCTCGTGAATCCGGACGGCAGCGTCAAGGCCGCGGGCGGCTTTATCATGCAGCTCATGCCGAACGCCGCCGAGGAGACGGTCAAGGCGCTGGAGGACAACATCTTCCTCATGGACCAGCTTACGACCATCCTCGACGAGGACGGCGCGGAGACGGTCATCGCACAGGTGTTCAAGGGCCTTGCATGGCACAAAACGGCGGAGAGCGATATGGCGTACAAGTGCTATTGCAGCCGCGAGCGGGTGCTCGGCGCGCTCGCGAGCCTTTCCGCGGACGATCTCGCGTCGCTGCGCGAGGAGAAGAAGGATATCGAGGTGCGCTGCCAGTTCTGCGACGCCGTGTACAACTTCACCCCCGAAGAGATCGCCGCGCTCAACGCGCCGGAGGAGGACAAAAAAGCATGAAGCTTTCGGATACGCTGCTTCAGCAGGAAGGCCTTTCCATGGCGCACGACGGCGCGACCTACTGCGGCACGCGCGGGGAATATACGTTCCTGATCCTGATGGGGCGCAACGAGCTTGTCGTCTCCGTTCTCCGCGGCGGGGAAGAACCGGATAAAGAGAGCTTCCGCGACTTTGTCAAGGCGCGGCCGGAGCTCTCCGGCTGCAAAACAGCGGGGGGACGCGCGTCATCTTTTCCCTCCGCCCCGGCGCTGCGGCGAAAAGCTATGCAGGGGAAGATCCACACGCTCCTGCCGGAGCTTCTCTCGTTCCTGCATGAAAACGGCTACGAAAACTGCTGCGAGATCTCCCACGCCGTCGGCGAAACGGTCGGCTGCATGACGAGCGGCGTGCCGCAGCTTGTCGCGCCGGCGCTCTTTACGGAGCTCAGCCGCAAAGCGGATCAGAACGAGCGCATTCAGGCCGAAACGCCCGAAAACATTGGCCGCGGCATCCTCGGCGCGCTCATCGGCGGGCTGATCGGCGCGGCGGCGATCGTGCTCATCGGCCAGCTCGGGTATGTTGCGGCGATCTCCGGCATGGTGCTCGGCTACTGCACCATCGGCGGCTACCGCCGCGGCGCGGGCAAAGCTCTCCGCTCTCGGCATCGCCGGGAGCGTCGTCGTGATGCTCGCTGCGGTCTATCTCGGCAACCGTGTGGACATTGCGATCGCGGCATCGCGGGAGCTGGATCTCTCCCTTGGTCAGGCGTTCGCGTGGATGCACGAGCTGGTGGACGCCGACGCCTATCGGAGCAATCTTATCACGCTCTATCTTTTCTCGGCCATCGGCGCGGTACCGGCAGCGTTCAACGCGCACAAAGTCGCCAAGGAAAAGGGACGCGTCTACCGCATCGGCGAATAAAATCGATAAAATCTCCCCCGCCAAAGCAATTTCGACGGCAGAGTCAAGACCACCGGCTGCGCCGGTGGTCTTGAGCGTCTCAAAAAGTATTTTTGACAAGCTCTCAAACGAGACCCACTTCGTTGGGCTCTCGTTTGAAAAGGCTGCGGCTCGCCGCAGCGCACTCGCTGCGCTCGCACGTTTGCGAGCCGAAAAAGTATTTTGCCGACGTACACGCCGCCGGCAAAAATGTTTTGAACTTTCTTTGCGCCTGCGGGCGCAAACTCTGCGAGGCTTTTTCGACAGACTGCAGCCGCAGCGGAAAACCGCTGCGGCTGTTGACTGCTTTGAGGGGTGTGTTCACAGAGCGGGCGCGTCCGGCGATAAATTCCCCGGCGGCGTCCTCCGGCAACGTGATGCGGCGCTTATACACAATGCCCTTGTATTTCTTTTTCAGCTCGAGAAACACCTCACCGCCCGGCCCGGTCACACCGTAGCTGCGCAGCCGCAGCTTTTCCTTGTACGCCGGCTTTTCGAGCGGGGCGCGGATGAGCCGGTAATCGGCCGTATCGTAATATATATTGCAGATGGTGCTCTCGCCATACTCATCCGGGACCATCCGCGCATCGAACGCGGCCTCGAGCGCTGCGCGTTGCGCGTCCGTGATGCGGTATTTGAGCTCCCGCCGTTCAAAAGTATATCCGTTCATGGTGGCGTCTCCTTTGCTTTGATGGTGCTGCTATACGGCGATTTCCTGAAATCTTCCTGAAAAAGAAAGCCGCCCCGAAGATTTTTTCTTCGGGGCGGTGAGGTTTTGGGAAGGTGCGGGACGAGACCGTTCATTCCTCGGGCGCTGACGGCGCGAGGGATGCGCTGCGGCTCGTCTGTCGGTGCGGGCGTCGGTTCCACGGTGGGCTCCGGGGTCGGCGCCTCCGTGGGCGCGGGCGTCGCGGTCGGCACGGGCGTCGGCTCCGGCGTCGTTTCAAGATCGCCGAAAATGCCGGTGTCGTAGCCGCGGTTCGTCGGGTCGTTGAACTGGATCACGGGCAGCGGCTCGTTGATCTGCGACATGATGCGCCGCCAGATCTGCGCGGCGGGGTTGCCGGAATAGTACATGGGCGCGGGACTGTCGTAGCCGGTCCAGACGGCGGTCACATAGTACGGCGAGAAACCGCAGAACCAGCGGTCATAGTCGTCGGAGGTCGTACCGGTCTTACCGGCGACGGGCATTTTGCCGTAGCCGAGATAGACCTCGTAGCCCGTGCCGTACCACGCGGCGGCCTCGAGCATTTCGGTCATGCACCGGGCGGTGTCCACGCTGAACACATGGCTCGTGCGCATGCCGTTTTCGAGAACGGTGTTGCCGTTTGAATCGGTGATGAGCGAATACGATCTCGCGTACGTCATCTCGCCGTCGTTCGGGAAAGAGGTGTATGCCTGCGCCATTTCGCGCACCGTTACGCCGTAGGTGAACTGGCCGAGAGCGAGGGGGGGCATAGTCCCGGTCCGCCTCGACGAGCTGGAAGCCCATGCGCTCGGTGAGGTATTCAAAGGAAACGCTCGGCGTGAGCTTATCGATGATCTGCGCGGCGACGGTGTTCTTCGAGCGCACCAGCGCGTCCCAGATGGTGATGATGCCGTCGTAGGAGCTTCCGGAGTTGCGCGGGTACCAGTAGGTGCCGCGCAGCTGGATATCGGGGCTGTCGTCCACGAGCGTAGACTCAGTGATAAGGCCGAGATCCATCGCCGGGCCGTAGGACGCGAGCGGCTTTGCCGAGGAGCCGGAGGGCCGGTGCGCGTCGATGGCGTAGTTAAAGCCGAAGTTGCGGTCCTTTTCGCCGATCGCGCCGCCGATGGCCTTGATCTCGCCGGTGAACGGGTCGATGACCATGCAGGCGGACTGCAGCGGCTGGCTGCTGTAGTAATAGGGCTGCGGCATGCTGTCCGGGTCGGTATAGATATCGTCCACGACCTGCTGCACGAAGGGATCGACGCAGGCGTAGATCTGATAGCCGCCGTGGTACAGGAGCTGGCGCGCCGCGGCCTCGGAAAGACCGAGACGTGACTGCAGATCGCTCAGCACGTCCTTGATGACCATTTCCACATAATAGGAATAGATCTCCTGCTGGTAGACCTCGTTTTCGCCGCGGATGAAGTGCAGCTCGTCGTTATCGACCTCCGCGACGGCGGCGGTATATTCCTCATGGGAGATGTAATCCTGGTCGTACATCTCGTAGAGAATGGTTTTGGTGCGCTTTTTGTTGTTCTCCACGCTGGCGAAGGGGCTGTAGCGCGAGGGGTTGTTCGTGATGCCGATGATGCTCGCGCACTGCGCAAGCGTGAGATCGCGCACGTCCTTGCCGAAATAGGTGTTCGCGGCCATCTGCACGCCGCTCGCGCGCCCTCGCCGAAGTAGACAACGTTGAGATACCACTCCATGATCTCTTCCTTGGTGTATTCCTTTTCGAGATCGAGAGCGCGGAAGATCTCCACGAGCTTTTCGCTGCACGGTGACGTCGTCTTCCGTAGTGACGTTTTTGATGAGCTGCTGCGTGATCGTCGAGCCGCCGAAGTCGTTTTTCATGCCGAGGAACATGTTGACGAACGCGCCCGCCGTGCGGTACCAGTCCACGCCCTTGTGGTCATAGAAGCGCTTGTCCTCGATGGCGACCGCCGCCTTTTCGAGATACGGCGGCAGCTCGTCGTAATCGACCCAGATGCGGTTCTCGTCCGTTGCCAGCACCGCAAAGCTCTACGGTCTGGCCGTTGTTATCGTAGGCCCAGACCGTGCTCGAGAGCGAGATGGCGTAGTCCTCAAGCGTGATGTTCAGATCGGTCGTAAGGGTATTCTTCACATAGTAGGCGAAAAATGCACGCGAAGAGAAGACCGCCCAGCAGCAGCACGAGCAGCACCGAGAGCACGATGCGGACAATGAACCGCACCATATCTCCCACGGTGGATATGGCGGCGTCGCCGACGGCGAGCGCGGTGCGCGCGCCCGGGACATGCCGCGGGAACGCTTTTCGCGCGGCGCTTTTTTTGCTTTTTCGCGTCCGGCTTCTTCTCCGGCTCCGGGGCAGCCTTGGCGGTCTCGGGAGACGGCGCGCCGTTTTCCGGCGCGGCTTTGTCTGTCTCCGGCGCGGGCGTTCTCTGCCCCGTCGCGGGAAGCGGCACCGTATCGCCGGATACGGGCGGCATGGGCGCGGTATCGCCGTTCGGTATATCGTTGTAGGGGCGTTTCTGATCCATAGCTGCCTCCGGAATCGTCGAGCATGTGCGTATAATAATAAGTCATTATACCATACTTCTGAGAAATATTGTATCCGAAATGGAAATTTTTTAAAGCAGGTATATCCATAGGACGGAAAAAACGGGTAATTCGTTCATTTTTCGGGCATACTGCGCGGAGAAGGCAGCAGGGAAACGGAGGAAAAGAGCCATGAAAGCAGGTCATATCGGCGCGGTGTCGCTCGCGCTGTGCGCCGCGGCGGGCGCGGCGATGTTCGCGCTTTCGGGAGGAAAGAAGGCGGAATACTGCTCGCTGGGGAATACCACGGGCGCGTGGCGATCTTCGCGCCGGACGAGCGGACGCTGCCGCGGCAGATCACGGCCATCGCGGTGCACACGCTGCCGAGCGCCGACCGCGCGGCGCTCTCCGGCGGCATCGCCGTATACAGCCGCGAGGAGCTGTACGCGCGGCTCGAAGATTTCGGGTCGTGAACCATTCGAGCGGATACACTTGATTTTTACCGCATTCATGGTATAATCAAAATACCCGAAGGAAACGAACGGGATCCATACAAAAGAGGTGCTGACATGAACGAAGATTTCGGCGGCGATATCATTACCATCTCCGACGAGGACGGCAACGAGTTTGATCTCGAGCTGCTCGATACTATTGAATTTGAAGGCCAGACGTACTGCGTGTTCGTCCCGGCAGACATTGAAAACATGGACGTGAACGATCCCGATTACGGTCTCATCTTCCTGAAGAGCCGCGAGGAGAACGGCGAGGAGCTTTTCGACTCCGTGGACGACGATGACGAGCTGGATCGCGTGTACGAATACTACCAGCAGATTATGGAAGCGGAAGAAGAGAAGGAATAAGATTTTCTTTCTGCGGTGCTCGTAGCCACACTTCACCGGGTCATTTTAAACCCACATTAGATATAAAGGGACGCCTATCTCCGGCCGTGAATTGCAGGCCTCCCGGCTTTTTTGCCGGACGTTGGAAGCGCGGAAGCGATCGGGCGGCGACCCACCTGCCGAGTCGTGCAGGTTCTAATCTGACCCCTACGGCATTGCGGAGGGGCGCACCTTCGGGTGCGCCTTTTTTATATTCAAATGGGAGCCCTGCGGGCTCTCCCATTTGAGGGATCGCGGCTCGCCGCAGCGTACGCTCTTCGAGCGCACGTTTGCGAGCCGAGAAGGATTTTGCCGACGCACATGTCGCCGGCAAAATGATTTAAACTCCATTTGCGCCTGCGGGCGCAAACTCTGCGAGGCGTTTTGACGTTCTGCAGGGGGCTTTTGGCGCACCTTCGGGTGCGCTTTATTCTCGGGCAATTTGCCGCAGGGAAGCGTGCCGCGGCGGCGCGATTTCTCTTTTTGCCGTTGCGCAGAGAGACTGCTTCATCGTATTCTAACAGCATACTGAGTAGGAAAGTGATCTGCGATGACATCCTTGCAGAAATGGGGAAAGTCCGTCCGCACGACGATCCCGGTCATGGCCGGGTATCTTGTGCTCGGCGCGGGCTTCGGCATACTGCTGCGCACGCGCGGCTACGGTCTCGGCTGGGCGCTTGCCATGAGCGCGTTTATTTACGCCGGGTCGATGCAGTATGTGGCCATCGACCTTCTGACCGGCGGCGCGTCGCTCCTGACGACGGCCGTTACCACGCTGCTCGTGAACGCGCGCCATCTTTTTTTACGGCATTTCCATGCTCGAACGCTACCGCGCCGCGGGAAAATACGCGCCGTATCTCATTTTCTCGCTGACGGACGAGACGTATTCGCTCGTCGCCGCGCGCGAGGATCTCACCGGCGCGGAGTGCTTCCGCATCTCGCTGCTCGACCAGCTTTACTGGGTGCTCGGCACGGCGCTCGGCTCGCTTGCGGGCGCGTATCTGGACTTTAATACGACCGGCATCGACTTTTCGCTCACGGCGCTCTTTCTCACGGTGTTCACCGAGCAGTGGCTGGAGACGAAGAATCACGCCCCGGCGCTCATCGGTCTCGGCGTTTCGATCGTCTGCCGTCTTCTGTTCGGCGCGACAGCTTCCTGCTGCCGACAATGGGCGGCATGCTCTGCTGCCTTTTGGTGCTCGACGCACGCCGGACGAAGAAGGGCGGCGAGAGCGTATGAATACGCACGCCGTTTTGCTCATCGCGGTCTCCGCGCTCGTCACGGCGCTCATCCGCTTCGCGCCGTTTCTTGTATTCCGCGGCGGCCGGGAGACGCCCGCCGTGATACTGCGGCTCGGGAAGCTTTTGCCGTGCGCGGTCATGAGCATGCTCGTGGTGTACTGCCTGCGGAATATGGACTTTGCCGGCGCGAGCCACGCCCTGCCGGAGATCATCGCCGCGGCGGTCGTCGTGCTGCTGCACGTCTGGCGGCGGAATACGCTTTTGAGCATCGTCGCCGGGACGGTCGTCTACATGCTGCTCGTGCAGCTTGCGTTTGTGTAATGGAATAAGGATAGGGAAGGGGCTGTAGTAAAATACGGTTTTAGTGCTTAGTGAATATGGCCTTCTCAAGAAATCGAAAATAGGGAGAAATCACAGAAAACTGTGGTTTCTCCCGCTAAAATATTGAGCTGGATTCCCGGAAAATCTAATTGCTGCAGCCCCTTGCTGTTTTTGCTCAGCCCTCCTTGTTATCTCCGTCAGGATCGCAGGAAGAACAGTAAAAATCCCACGGGCTGTATGTTTTGTTGGGACAGGTGTTGTGTTTCCCCATGCAGTAATAGGATTCTGTGCCGCTTGAAGAAGATGACGATGACGAGGAGGATTCGGACGACGATTTTGCACCGCTCGCCGCAGAGGTCAGACATTTCATGCACCACGTCGCATCCTCGTCGATGTAGCGCCCGCATTTTGCGCATGTGCCAGAATGAACGGTACAGCAGTTGGTATCCCCGCTTGAGGCGATTGGTCTTGTACATCCTGCATGCGCACATTTTGTTGTCGATGTGCCGTATTCGTTCGTGAACACCTTTTCTGCAGTATCGGTTTTTTGCTCTGCCGCAGGAATCTCTGCCGGTTTTTCCGCCGGAGGTTCCGTTGCCGGGGACACAGTTTTTTTTTCTCCAACGGCTCTGCTGTTGGTTTCGGTTCATTTTCCGATATTTCGCATGCAGTCAGACTGAAAAGGAGGCACATTGCTAAAACAAAAATCAGAATTTTTTCATTTCCTCTTCCTCATTTCCATGGAATTGTTTCTACCGAATGTGACTGACTGTTCCAGTAATGACTATCGCCCCAGTCGTAGTATTTGCCCCAGTCTTCCGCATCGTACGAATCATCACCGCAGTTTGCAAGCAGAAGAAGCGAGAGCACGATGGCAATAGCAATAATCGCTTTTTTTCATTTTATCACTCCTTTGTGGTGTAAAATTGTATTGTTATTCTATCATTATTAAACCAATAAATCAAGTTAATCTATAAATTTATTATACGGACCGTACCATATTGTTATACTGATACGGGTGATTTCATGGCGATTGATTATACAATGATCGGAAAGCGGCTGAAAGAGAGCCGCATGGCCGCGAAGCTGACGCAGGAAAAGGTGGCGGAAGCGGCGGATATCACAACGGTGTATCTGTCCAAAATCGAAAACGGAAAGGTCACGCCAACGCTGGATACCCTCGGCGCCGTCTGCGCGGCGGTGAATGCCGATCTGGGCTACGTTGTGTCCGGCTGTCAGTACAGCCAGAAGACCTACGGCAGCGAAACGGTGCTGCAGCTGTTTCAGTCCTGCACGCCGGAGGTGAAGCCAATCGCTCTGGCGGTGCTGAAAGACCTTGCCGCGCTGCAAAGGATAAGGATAAGGAATAAAAGGAATAGGCAAAGCCGGAAGCCCGTGGGCTTCCGGCTTTGCCTATATACGGGAAAGTGGTTATTTCTTCCGTTTGGTCTCTTCGACAAATTTCTTCCAGCTGCCCTTTTTCTTATTGACGACTTTCAGCAGCGCTTTGATCTGTGCGTCGGAAAAGACATTTGCCATGCGCGGCAAAGCTTTCGTCGGGCATATGCTGCATGTCTGGCGGCGGAATACGCTTTTGAGCATCGTCGCCGGAACCGTCGTTTACATGCTGCTCGTGCAGCTTGTGTTTGTGTGAATCAATTTGCAAAAATGGCCGGAGGCAGTTTGTGATACTGCCTCCGGCCGTTTTTTATCCGACAGGGCCGGGCATCAGATGCTCTTCCGCCGCTATGCCCTCCTCCGGCAAAATACGGACTTCCAGCCCGGTAATGTAGTTTTCCGGATGGCCTTCACAGCATTGATCGACGATATTCGGCGTGATCACGCAGTCATCCACGCGCAGCTCCCGGCGGCTCGCTTCCGCGAAAAGACGATCAATGGAGTCCTGAATCGAGAGATACGGTCCGTAATGATAGCCGCAGAGATACTCGCCCGCAGGAATATAGGAGAGAGCCTGCTCCGCCATCAGCTCGGGGAAACGGTATTCCTGCACGGGGGTGTCTTCGTAAAGCAGAGCGCCGAACCATTTGCGCTCACCGCGGTAAAAGCCGACGGTAGGATAAAAGTAAAAAAGCTCATGCGTGAAGAGATTGATCTCATCGCCAATGTGCAGAAAGGCGCGGCGCGGAAACGTCCGGACGGAAAACTTTCCTCTCTGGCTGGAGGATTGCTCCCGGTCGATGAATTCCACTTTTTGCTGGATGATCTGAATGGTAGCGTTCAGCTCGTCGCATTGGCGGCGAAGTTTTTCCGCCTGTTCTGAGAGCATTTCAAGATTGTCCCGCAGCGCGTTGTTATGGAGAAAATCCCGTATCCGGGCGAGCGGGTATCCAAGGCGGCGCAGATATCGTATGGTGGCGAGCGGATAGACCTGGTCAAAGTGATAAAACCGGCGGCTGTTTTCGCTGTTGCGTACCTGCGGGACGAGAAGCCCTTTTGCGTCATAGTGGCGGAGGAGCTGCACATCCATGTCGAAAATTTTTGCAAGCTCGCCGATCGACAAAAATTCTTTCATAAAACCTCCCAAGTTTTCTCCGGCACTGTCGATTGGTTTTGTAGGAACATCAGAAAAGCTCCGGAAACAGAAAAAAAGACTTGAACCTAAAACCATTATAGGTTGTAGCGTGAGCATATCATTTTTCTGCGATCGAATCAAGTTGATGGAGGAAGAACATGCAAACTTTTTTGAAGAACGGCTATATCGTCTCCATGGATCAAAACGACACCGTGTTTGACGGCGGCGGGGTGCTCGTGGAAAACGACCGCATCACGGCGGTCGGCCGGGTCGATCCGGCGAAGATCTCGCCCGACGCGGAGGTCATCGATCTGCGCGGAAAATATGTACTGCCCGGGTTTGTGAACACTCACGTACACACCTCCCAGCAGATTTCCCGCGGAGTGGGCGATGATGTGGATTTCATCTGCTGGCTTCACGACCGGATGTGGCCCTTTGAGAGCAACATGACGGAGGAGGACTCCTATGTGTCCACGCTGATGACCAGCCTGGAGCTGATCCGCTCCGGCGTAACCTCCTTTGCTGAGCCCGGCGGACAGTTCGTCTCCGGCATGGCCCGGGGCACGGCGGAGTCCGGCCTGCGCGGCAAGCTGGCCAAGTCCGTGATGGACTGCGGTGAAGGCCTGCCGCCAATCTGGCAGCGCACCATGGAGCAGGAGCTTGAGCAGCAGGTCGCGGATATCGAAAAATATCACAATACCGCTGACGGGCGCGTGCAGGTCTGGTTTGGCCTGCGCACCATTTTCAACAACACCGATGAGCTTTGCGTCCGCACAAAAGAGCTTGCCGACAAGTACGGCGTCGGCATTCACATGCACGTGGCGGAAGCAAAGGAAGAAAAAGGAATACACCTACGCGCGGTGGGGTGAGGGACGGTCAAGCATCTGGAACGGCTCGGTGTGCTGGATAAAAATCTTCTGGCGGTACACACGGTCTGGCTGACCGATGAAGAGCTGGAGCTCTTCCGGAAGCGGGAAGTGAAGATCTCGCACAATCCCGCGTCGGCCATGCGGGTGCTGGGTTTTGCCCGCGTTCCGAAAATGCTGCAGATGGGACTGATGCCGTCCATCGGCACAGACGGCGCTTCGTCCTCCAATCACATGGACATGGTGGATGAGATGTGGCTCACCAGCCTTATTCACAAGGGGTGGCGGCTCGATCCGACGGTCGTCCCGTCGCAGGATATCCTGCGCATGGCGACAAAGTGGGGCGCACGTGCGCTTCTCGATGAAAATCTGTATGGCAGTCTGGAAGCCGGGAAAAAGGCCGATTTGATCGTCATTGATCCGCACGGCCCATCCATGATGCCGGTCAACGATAAAATTGCCGCGCTGGTCACGGCGATGCATTCGGCCAATATCCAATCCACCATGTGCGACGGCAAGTGGCTCATGCGTGAAAGAAAAAATCCTGACGCTTGATGAGGAGGCAATTTTGAAAGAGGCTTGTGAACGGGCCGCAGCCATTTATAAGCGTGCGGGCATCGTTCTGCCGGACCGTTTTCCGGTCGTAAAAGTCTAAACTGGTTTTCTGCGGTACACCGTGCCGCCGGAAATAAAACGGGTCAACAAAATACAAAAAATTTTGGAGGTACAGCATGAATCTGAAACTACTGTCTGTCGCCAAAGGCGAAACCCCGGCAGATCTCGTCATTCGGAACGGAAAGATCGTCAACGTTTACTCCGGTGAGATCTACGAGGGCGGCGTGGCCATCTGCGGCGACACCATCGCTGCCGTGGGCGATGTGGAATACTGCATCGGCGAGGGCACCCGGGTGGTGGACGCGGAGGGAAAGTATCTGACCCCCGGCTTCCTGGACGGACATATCCATCCGGAAAGCTCGTCTCTCTGGCGATTCGGTCCCTTTGCGGAAGCGGTTCTCTCTCACGGCACGACGGGCATCATGACCGACCTCCACGAGGTAGGCGTTGTTTCCGGTCTGGAAGGCATCGAAGCGATCCTGAAGGAAGCGGAAACGACCGACCTCAAGCTCTATTTTGTTGTTCCGTCCCATGTCCCGTTTTCCCCAATCTCGAAACGAGCGGAGGACGCTTCAACCCGGAGATCATCCGCCGCGCGCTTCGCCGTCCGGACGCCGTCGGCCTGTCGGAATGCGTCGGTCCCTATATCACGGCGGGCTTCCCCGATCTGCTGGAGTCCTTTGACACAACGCTGTCTATGCCCGGCAAGACTCTGCAGGGCCATCTGCCGGATATGTACGGCCCGGCCATGAGCGCATGCATTGCCGCCGGCGTGTCCACCGACCATGAAGGGTCCTTCTGAGAAAGATGTGTTTGAGCGGCTGCGCAACGGCTGCCACCTGATGATGCGCGAGGGCAGCGCCGCTCGGAATATGCCGGTGCTGCTCAAGACCGTGATGGAAAATCATCTGGACACCGCCATGGTCAGCATCGTCACCGACGACCTGCATACCGTCGATCTGCAGCAGCGCGGCCATCTGGACGACTCGCTCCGCACGGCCCTCGGCATGGGGCTGGATTTCGTAAAAGCCATTCAGATGGTCACGGTCAACTGTGCCCGCGCGTTCAATCTTGATCATGAGATCGGAGGTCTCGCTCCCGGCCGCCGCGCGGATATCAACATCACCACCGGCCCGGAGGATTTCCGCGTGCTGACCACCTTCGCCGGCGGCCGCCAGATCACAGACAACGGCAAGCTGCTGGTGCGCTATGAGACGGCAGAGCATGAGCCCTGCGTGCTGAATACCGTTGCACCTGAAGCCCCGGTTACCGCTGACAGCTTCAAGACCCGCGTGTCGGCCAAGGCAAAGAAGGTCAAGGCGCTTGTAATGGACACGCTGTCCCTACATCCCTTTACGAGCCGCCGCGACGTGGAGCTTCCGGTCGTGGACGGCGTGGTGCAGTGCGACATGGAGCAGGATGTGCTCTACATCGCGCAGGTCGAGCGGCACGGCAAAAACGGCAACATCGGCAAGGCGTTCATGGGCGGTTTCCACATCCGCGGCGGCGCGATGGCGTCCTCCGTCGGCCACGACAACCACAACATCATCGTCCTGGGCGACAGCTTTGAGGATATGGCCCTGGCGGTAAAACCGCTGCGCCGAGCTCGGCGGCGGCCAGGTCATCGTCCGCAACGGCGAGATCGCGGCGGAGGTCGCGTATCCCGTCTGCGGCCTGCTGAGCGATCTTTCGCTCGACGAGCTGGCGGATAAGAAAAAGGAGCTGAACCGCGTTGCCCATGAAATGGGAACAGAGATCGCTATTCCGTTCATGTTCCTGAGCTTCATCTGCCTTGCGGCTATCCCCGCTTACGCCATTACCGACTGCGGATTTATCGACGTGGTAAAGCAGCAGGTCGTTGATCCGATCCTCGAGGTCGTGGAGTAAGAGAAACAGAAAAAACCAGCGAATAAAAAGGGAGAAAACATGAAAAAGACTTCTTCAGACTTGCAGGAACACGGCACCACGGCGAAGCGCGAGGTGCTTGCGGGCATCACGACGTTTATGACCATGGCCTATGTGCTGGCAGTGCAGCCCTCCGCCATCTGCGGCTTCGGCCCCGATCCGGTGTTCACGGACGTGAACGGCCTTGTCATCAGCAAATCTGCGCTGCTTGTCATGTGCGCGCTCGTCAGCGGAGCGATTACCCTCTTTATGGGGCTTTATGCAAATCTTCCGCTTGCCCTTTCCACGGCGATGGGCAGCAACTTCATTCTCGGCGGGCTGGTCAACAGCGGCACGGTGTCCTTTGGTTGGGCCATGGCGCTTCTGCTGTGCTCCGGCATTCTGTTTATCCTGGTAACGGTGCTGGGCGTGCGGAAAATGGTGGTGGATCTGCTGCCGAAGAATCTGAAGATCGCCATTCCGACGGCGGTCGGCTTCTTCATTGCGTACCTCGGCTTTAAGAACACCGGTCTGGCTTTTTTTTCAAACGGTCTGGCGCTCGGAGATTTTCTCAGCCTACGGTCCTCCTTGCGCTGATCACTATGGTCGTCATGGGCGTTCTTACGGCGTACAAGGTCCGCGGCGCCATCCTCATCGGCATTGTTGTCGGCACGGTCATCAGCATTCCCATGGGCGTTTCCGCGCTGCCGGCGTCGGTTTTCTCTCTGCCGGATGTGAGCGAGCTCGGGAACCTCTTCCTGTGCTATGATTTCAAATCCATTCTCGCAGACATTCCCCGGCGCTCTCGTCTGGATCTTCATTCTGTTCACCAGCGACTTTTTTCGCCACCTTCGGCGCTTTGATCGCCGTGGGAGCGCAGACGAATATGCTTGACGAGGAAGGAAACTTCCCCCACATTGAAAAGCCGTTCCTCGTCGATGCCGTCGGCACGGTCGTGGGCTCCGGCACCGGATGCACCACTATCTCCACCTTCATTGAATCCACCATCGGCGTGGAAGCAGGCGGCCGTACCGGGCCTTACGGCGGTTGTCACGAGCATTCTGTTCTTCGTCTGCGTTTTCCTCTCGCCCCTTTTTCCTCATGATCCCCACCTCCGTCACGGGCGTTGCTCTGATCTTTTGTCGGATTCTCCATGCTGTCGGGCTTTACGAAGCTGGACTTCTCCGACTTCAAAGCTGCTTTCGGGCCCGTTCGTCATGATCATGTTCGGCACCTTCACCGGCGACATCGCCGCGGCAATCTGCCTCGGCGTTCTGACCGACGTGCTGATCAAGGTGCTGACGGGCGATACAAAGAAGGTCCACCCGGTGCTCTATGTGCTGTGCATCCCCCTCGTTCTTTATTTTATAGTGTAACGGGTTTTGCTGAAAAAGGCTCTCAGATCTGTGATCTGAGAGCCTTTTCCTTTATAAATAATATTATATATATTTAAGCACGCTTGTGTGCCCGTTTCTTTTTTGTTTCGGCAAGAAAATCTTCCAACCGTTTTTTCCTTGTTGACGACTTTCAGCAGCGCGCTTGATCTGATCGTCGGAAAAGACGTTCGCCATGCGCGCGGCGTTGCGCCACGGCATATCGAGCACGTACATGAGATTCCCGGCGTTTTCCTTGCTGCCCACAAGATTCATCACGCGCCGCGCGGCTTCCAGCGCGTTACAGCCCTTTGCCAAGACCGCCGGGGAGATATTTCCGCGGGAGATGGCGTCGTTGAAGTCCACCGCGCCGCGCTCTTCCCAGCGCGCGGGCGGGATATCGTGCCCGAGCAGCGCGGCAAAGCTCTCGTCGGACACATGCTGCACATCCGCGCGGCGGTAAACGTCAAATTCCGGCGCGGCGTATTCATCGAAGGGCGCTTCACCGGCAACATGCACCGTGTGTACAAGCCGCAGATCGCGGCAGGACGCGCCGACGCAGAGCTCGTACTCGCCCCTCTTCCACGACCCAGCGGTTCTTCGCGCAGCTCAAACGGCGAAGCTCCGCTCGCCGAGCGGGAGGAAGACCGTCTTTTCCTCGCCGGGCAGCAGTTCCACGCGCGCAAAGCCCGCAAGCGAGGCGCAGGGCGCAGCATGCCGAGTGTCTTGCTGCGGACATAGAGCTGCGCGACCTCCGCTCCGGCGCGGCTGCCGGTATTCTTCACCGTGAAGCTCACGCCGCCGGGCGAAAATTCGCCGGGCGCGTAGGAAAACTCCGTATAGCTCAATCCGTAGCCGAACGGATATTTGACGCGCTTATGCGCGCTTTCATAATACCGGTAGCCGACGAACAGCCCCTCGCGGTATTCGCTCGTCGCCTCGCGCCCCGGATACCACGGCGCGCAGGGCGAATCCTCAAGTCGGACGGGCATCGTCTCGGCCAGCTTGCCGCTGGGTTCGCCTCGCCCGTGAGCAGCGCGGCGCACGCGCTGCCGACGGCCTGCCCGCCGAGATAGAGATGCAGCACCGCGCGGACGAACACATCCCACGTCATTTCCACCGGACTGCCGCACTGCAGCACGACGCCGACATTCGGATTGACCTCCGCGAGCTCGCGCAGCAGGTCGAGCTGGTGTTTCGCGCAGGCGCATATGCTCGCGGTCGTATCCTTCCGTTTCGCTGCCCCTCATCCAGACCGAGGAAGAGCAGCACCTTATCGCTTCGCGCGCGGCGAGCGCCCCTTGCCCGGCGCAGCAGCCGCGGCGCAGCGGCTCCGCTGCGGAAAAAGCCCTTTTTCGTATCCGGTGACGTTCACGCCGGCAGCGCGCAGCGCGTCGAGCGGCGCGTCCACCTGCGTGGGATTGACGCGCGAGCTGCCCGCGCCCTGGCAGCGCGGCACGGCGGCAAAATCGCCGATGACGGCAACGCGCTCGCCCTGCCGCAGCGGGAGAAATTCCTTTTCGTTTTTCAGCAGCACGGCAGACTCCGCCGCGGCTTTCGCGGCGAGCGCGTGGTGCGCCGTGCCGTCGAAAACGCCGCCGCACGCGAGTGCTTTCTGCGCGGTAAAAATAAAGTCCAGCACGTGATCCACCTGCTCGTCCAGAAGGGTCTCGTCGAGCGTCCCGTTCTGTACGGCCTCGACGATGTGCCGGTCGGTCTCGCCGTTGGAGGCCGGCATTTCGAGCGACGATCCGGCGCGCACGGCGGCGACGCGGTCGTTGTTGCCGCCCCAGTCCGAGACGACGAGACCGTCAAAGCCCCACTCGCCGCGGAGGATATCGCGCAG
>VOFC01000602.1_pt1 | contig 39412 bp, 44 predicted proteins | sample 5384161 | NCBI WGS metagenome assembly VOFC01 (sample SAMN12384722, study PRJNA508395) | human gut metagenome | isolation source: healthy gut B | host: Homo sapiens
GCGTCTGCCAATTCCGCCATATCCGCATATTCTGTTTTGTTCGCTGCCGTTCGGCTCGGAACGATAGTTATTATACCACGGAAAGCGGGAAAGTCAAGCGATTTTTTCAAAAAAGTTTTTGCAATCTTTTTCCGTATATTTTATCTCACGTCCCTGCGCGCAAAAAAGCAGACATCTGCCCCGGTGATGCCTCGCATGCCGGGGGCACAGGATGCCTGCCAGACCACGCTTCTTATTTTGCAGTTTTTCCTGAATTTTCTCAGATACCCCAGAACGCGCGGCCAGAGGCACCCAGGCCCCCAGCCGGTCAGGACGCCGCCAGCGTGAAGGGTACGCCGATGCGCAAAAAGTCCCGGGTGCGGACGGTCTCGCCGTTCTTGCGCAGAATGCCGATGGCTGCGATGTTGGCCGATGCGCCGATGGGGGTCAGGTTGCCGCCCAGCGTCGCGCCGGTAAGCAGACCGAAGTAGAACAGCTCCGGCTCAATGCCCGCGCCGCCGTTCATGAGGGCGGCGACGCCCTGTACCACCGGCAGCATAGCCGCCACATAGGGGATGTTGTCGATGAAGGCCGACAGCCCCACCGATACCACCACCAGCAGCACATACAGCCGGAAAGCGGCTCGTCTCCGGCTGCGGTGGAACAGCTGCGCCGCCGCGTCGATGACGCCCGCCTTGCCCACTCCTTCCAGTAGGATGAAGAGGCTGAACAGGAGCAGCAGGGTGTCATAGTCCAGCGCCCGGGCCGTCTCGCCCAGCGGCCTCAGGGAGCGGCTGCGCCAGCAGGCCCGGGCGGCACCGAAGAGGCAGAGCCCCATACAGACAAGGCCGCTGCGGAGGGTATAGAGCAGATGCAGCACGCCGCCGGACGGCTCGGGCAGGAAGGACGCCGCGATGAGCAGACCTACCGTCAGCAGGAGCAGCGCCGTGGGGACGTCGTCCTCCACCTCCGTCTCCACCGCGACATGGACGGGCTGGCGCTGGTCGCGGAAGAGCCAGAACAGCACCCCAGCGAGGCCAGCGCCCCCAGCTCCACGCTCCAGAAGATGCCGGGCCGACCCTCCATCCAGAAGAAATCGAAGAAATTCATCCCCGCAAAGCCGCCCAGCAGGATGCTCGTGGTGTCCCCCACCAGCGTTGCCGCGCCCTGTAAATTGGACGACACCGCAATGGCGATGAGCACCGGCACCGGCGATCGTTTCAGCCGCCGGGCGATGGCAAGCCCCACCGGGGCCACCATCAGGACAGTGGCCACATTGTCCACGAACGCGCTGATGAACCCCGCCAGCAGGGCCAGCACCGACACGGCCCACCGGACATTCGGCACATGGGCAATGAGCTCTTCGGCCAGCCGGGCGGGCATCTTGCTCTGGAATAAAAAGAAAGACCGTACCCATCATCCCTGCCATCATCAGCAGGACATTGAAGTCTACGGCCCGAGCGGCGTCCGCCAGCGTGAAATCGTACACGCCCAGCTTCCCCAGCAGCAGGAACGTCCCGGCCCCGCCCAGCGCGACCCAAGGACGATACTGCTGCACCGCCAGCATCAAAATATAAAACAGGACAAACAGGCTCAGCGCCAGTGTCATTTCGTCTCCTCCGCAGGTTCCAGCGGCTTGGCGTCTTCTTCTATCATCCGATAGCCGACGCCCAAGCTCGTTGAGGATGTAGGTATTGCTGCCCGGGCGGCTGCCCAGCTTTTTGCGGATATTGGCCATATTCACCTGCAGCTTCTTGGTGCTGCTGGCGTCCGTGTCGCCCCAGATGGCCCGGACGATGGCCGCATAGGTCATCACCCGGCCGGCATGCTGGGACAGGAAAGCCACGATGTTGTACTCCGTCTGGGTCAGGCGCACCTCCTGCCCTTCCACGAACACCTTGCGGCGGTCGTAGTTGATGGTGAGGCCCTGTGCGCTGAACACCCCGCCGGGCAGGCTCCCGCCGCCATAGCGGTTCACCCGCAGCGCAGCCCGCACCCGGGCCAGCAGCTCACCGGTACCGAAGGCTTGGTGATGTAGTCGTTGGCGCCGAGGTCAAGGGCCTCGATCTTATCCCGCTCGGTGGTGCGGGCCGACAGCACGATGATGGGGGTCAGATACTTCTGCCGGATGGAGCGGATGGCGTCCAGACCGTCCCGGTCGGGCAGGCCGAGGTCCAGGATGACGAGGTCCGGGTTATAGGAGATGAACATGGTCATGCCCATCACGCAGGTCTGGGCTACCAGCGCCTGATAGCCGTTGGTCTCCAGCAGGGTCTGGATGAAGCTGCAGATGTTCGCCTCATCCTCGATGATAAGTACCTTGAATTTATTATTGCTCATCCTCTGTTTCCTCCGTATCCACTTCTTCCGTTTCCAGCCAGAACCGGATGGTCGTGCCCTCACCGGGCGTGCTCTCGGCTTCGATCTCGCCGCCATGGGCCTTGATGATGGCCGCACATACCGACAGCCCGATGCCCATGCCATGCTTGCCGCCCGACGAGGTATCCTGCGTCAGGGTCGTGCCGGTGAAGAGGGTCTTGAGCCGCTCTTTCGGGATGCCGCAGCCGTTGTCAACGACTTCAAACACCGCCCGCTGCCCCAGCGTGAACACCCGCAGCGTCAGGCAGGTCATCCCCTTGGCGTGGAGCACCGCGTTTTCCAAAAGGTTCGTCAGCACCTGCTGGATGAGCATGGAGTCCATCGGGATGACGATGAAGTCATCCGGAAGCTTTACTTCCACCGGTACGCCGGGGTGGAGCTTCTGGAACCGCACCAGCACCGTATCCACCAGCTCTTCCAGCACGGTGGGCGTCTTCTGGATGGCGACGCCGTCGGCATCGATGCGGGTGACAGAGAGCAGATTCTCCACCATCCGGTTGAGCCACTGGGCGTCGGCGCAGGCCTCGGAAAGGAGCTTTATCTTCTGCTCCCGGCCCAGCGAGTCGTAGTTGTCGATGACGGTCGAGCAGGACCCGTAGATGGACGTCAGCGGGAGTGCGCAGGTCGTGGGAGACTGCCCGCAGGAGGTTGGCCCGCATCTTTTCGGCCTCGCTCTCCATCCGCAGCTGCTCCTGCTTTTTTGATGCGGGTGGTGAGGGTGCTGGTCATGAAGGACACCACCAGCATCACCACGCCCGAGAAGATATTCTCCGGGATGGTGAAGTTGAAGGCAAAGTAGGGCGTGCGAAACGCAAAGTTGACCGCCAGCACGCTGATGACCGAGCCGGCCACGCCCCACCAGTAGCCGTCGGTGTACATCGAGACGAAGAACACCGCCAGCAGGAACACCATCGAGGCCACGCCGTCGATGCGGCCGCTGATGAACTGGATGAGCGTCACACAGGCGAACGCCCCGATGAGCGCCGCCAAAAGTACCCAGACGTCCTTTTTCCGGAGCATCTGCTTCATTTGCTGTCCCTCCCGATATATATTCGGTTATACTGTAAAAGTATACCACAAATAAATTAAAGATACAGCAAAGGGTGGGTATTTTTCCATGGTTTCAAAGGGTTGACAAACGTGCGTTCCTGGCTCACACAATAGAATCATCTTTTTTATCGTAATAAAGGAAAGGGAAAGAATATGCTGTATTTTGAGAACGACTACTGCGAGGGTGCGCATCCCGCCATCCTGCAGAAGCTGACGGAAACGAACTTCGAGAAGGTGTCCGGCTACGGCACCGACCCCTACTGCGCCAGCGCAAAAGAGAAGATCCGCGCCGCCTGCGCCTGCCCCGAGGCAGATGTTTCCTTCATCTCGGGCGGCACCCAGACCAACTCCATCGTCATTGCCTCCCCGCTCCGCCGCTGGGAAGGCGTCGTCGCCGCCGCCACCGGCCATGTGGCCGGTCATGAGGCCGGTGCCATCGAGTTCACCGGCCACAAGGTCATCGGCCTGCCCCAGAAGAACGGCAAGCTGGACGCCGCCGATGTAGAGGACTTCTGCAAGACCTTCTACGCCGACGCGAACCACGACCACATGGTCTTCCCCGGCATGGTCTACATCTCCCACCCCACCGAGTACGGCACCCTGTACACCAAGGCTGAGCTGGAGGCCCTGTCCGCCGTCTGCCATGCCTACCATATGCCCCTCTTCGTGGACGGCGCACGTCTGGGCTACGCACTGGCCAGCGAAGAAGGGCACCGATGTGACGCTGGCCGACCTCGCCAGGCTCACCGACGTCTTTTACATCGGCGGCACCAAGGTGGGCGCACTCTGCGGTGAGGCCGTGGTCTTCCCCCACGGCGCACCGGCCCACTTCATGACGATGGTAAAGCAGCAGGGCGCTCTGCTGGCCAAGGGCCGCCTCATGGGCATCCAGTTCGACGTTCTCTTCACCGACGACCTCTACACCCGCATCAGCCGCAATGCCATCGAGACGGCCAACGCCCTCAAGAAGGGCCTCGCCGCAAAGGGCTACCGCTTCTTTATGGACTCCCCACCAACCAGCTCTTCGTCGTGCTGGAAAACACCCAGCTGGCCGCGCTGGAAGGCAAGGCCAAATTCGGCTTCTGGGAGAAGTTCGACGACAGCCACACCGTCGTCCGCATCGCCACCAGCTGGGCCACTAAGATGAAGAGATCGAGCAGCTCATCGCTCTGATGTAACTGCCAAAACCTCTCCGTTTTATGCGAAACGCCGGTTGCTTTTGGGGCGTCAGTATGCTATCTTTTGAATATATTTTGAAAGAAACATGTGTGGAAGGAAGGTTTTCTCTATGGGCTTTTTTGACAGGCTCTTCGGCGGCAGGGCAAAGACTGCGGAAGAGACGCGGTTCCCCGGTGAAAAGATGGTCGTCAAAGCCCCCATGGACGGCATCGTTCTCCCGCTGGAACAGCTCCCGGACGAGACGTTCGCCGCAGCCATCCTCGGCCCGGGCTGCGGTATCGAGCCAACCGGCGGCACGGTCTACGCTCCCTTCGACGGGAAGGTCACTTCCATCGTCTCCACCCTCCACGCTATGGGGCTGGAAAGCACCGAGGGCATCGAGCTGCTCATCCACATCGGGATAGACACCATCGCCTTGCGAGGCAGCAGCTTCACCCCGCTGGTCGGGAAGGGGACAGGCCGTCAAAGCCGGAACGCCCCTGCTGAACGTGGACCTCGACGCCATCCGCGCCGCCGGGCTCTCCACCGAGAGCGCCGTCATCGTGACCAACGCCGACGACCTGCCAAAGCTCCATATCATCGCGGGCGGCATCATCTCCACCGGCACGCCGCTGTTCAAATTCGAGTAAGATCCAAAAAAGACATCTGCCGTCGGCAGATGTCTTTTTTGTTATGCTCATGCTTTTTCGGGCTTATACTGCAGGACCCGCTCGGAGACGAGGCCGTTGAAGAACTGGATGAAGGGTCCGAGGCAGAACGCGCAGATGAGGGTACCCAGACCCACAAGACCGCCCAGGAGCCAGCAGAGCAGGGCGCAGAAGGCGTCGGTGAAGACGCGGCAGCCGAAGTACTGGAAGTGCGTGTAGTCCCGCAGACCCAGCGAGAGGTAATCGTAGGGCGCAATGCCGAGGTCAGCCGTCTGGTAGAGAGACGCGCCCAGCGCCGTCACAAGGCACGGCCAACACTACCCACACCAGCTGTTCCGGCAGGGACGCTGCCGGGCCGAAGGCCGCGGCAATGGGGTCGTAGAAGAAGGTTATGATGAACCCCACACCGATGCCGTTGACGAAGGTGCCAAGGCCGATGTACTTGCGCCCGAACCAGAACTGCAGTGCAAAGAACAGGATGTTCGTGCACAGGTTCTGCACGCCCAGCGAGATGCCCAGCATCTCGGCAAGGCGCATATTCAGTGCGCTGATGGAGTCGTTGCCGAGATGGGACTGCTTGAAGAGGGCAATGCCCAGACCCAATAATCACAATGCCCACCACCATGCCCACGATGCGGCGAGTGGTCGGCTGGGTGGTCGAAATGCTCATGAAACGGCCTCCTATTTATTTTTCTCTATTATCCTTTTTTTGCAGGAGGGTCGGCGCAATCAATATTGCACAAATCTGTTTCAGTTGTGGAAAACTCATCGTCTCAATCTTCTCAGCCGGGTCTTGTCCAGCCCCTCGCCGATGACGATGAGCACCTGCTGTCCCTGCGGGATGGTACAGCCGTCTGCCCGGCAGCGGTGGCGTTCAGCTCCAGCCAGCCGTCCGGGGCGGGCGCAAACCCCTTGACCCGCAGCACCTGCCCGCAGGCGGGGTCGGTGAAGAGGGACGGGATGTTCTTTTCCAGCTGAGCACCGTGAGGTGCTGTTCCAGAAAGCACAGGCCGAGGCCGAAGGCCTTGTGCTCATCAAAGTGGAGCTTTTCGCAGCTGGCCTGCCGACAGCCGCACTTTGCCGCAGGCGGCGGTGCAAGTTCGGCGTCGGTGAGGGCGGCCCAGTCCCTGGTGAGGATCTCGTCCGGGGCAAAGCGGCGGGAGCACTTGCAGGCTTCCAGCGCACGGTCCAGGTGGGCAATGGCTGCCCGGCACTGCTTCTGCGCCTCAGAGGCCAGCTGACAGCGGCTCAGCAGCACCCGGCCTGCCCATTGCGTCTCGGAGGCCAGCAATATTCCGCCTGCGGCGGCGACAGTTCTTCCGGCAGAAGGGCATCCACGATGGCGATGACATTGCCCAGCTGATACCAGCGGTCCAGCGGCTCGTCCCGCAGGATGTCGAAGAATTCGTCCACATCAAAGATGCCGCTGGGCTCCACGATGACCCGCTCAAAGCCCCGCATGGCCATGGAGATGAGCTTTGTCCGCATGCGCCGCTGGTGGGTGTCGCAGTCACACCCGCCGCTGATGGTCTCCAGATCGCAGCCGGGGCCCAGCACCTCCTGCACCAACATGGCATCCACGTTCACCGCGCCGAAGTCGTTTTCCAGAATGCAGACGTTGTGCCCCTGCTCCACCAGATACCGGACGTACCGGCGCAGAAAGGTCGTTTTGCCGGCCCCCAGAAACCCGGTGATCAGATCCACCTGTACCATTTTTTTCAAAGCACCTCCCGTGCCGTTTTTTCGTTTTGGCCGGGTGCCAAATTGCGTTCCTCACCGTATAAAAAAGAGCAGGATATTCCAGTTTTATATGGAATTTCCTGCTCTTTTGGGCGGTTCAGAAGCGCTTCCGGCGGTTGCTGTCCTAGATAGCTCGGAGGATCTCCGCTGCCTCCGGGGCAATGGGGTCGGGCACAGCGGCCGGCCGCGCCAGGAAGTAGCCCTGCAGCAGGTCCGCGCCCAGCTCGATGACGGTGCGCAGCTCGGCGGCGGTCTCCACACCCTCGGCAATGATCTGCATGCTGCGCGGGTGGGCGTAGCGCACCACGTTGCGCAGGATCTGCTGCTTGTCGGGATCCGAATCAATGCCGCGGATGATGGTGATATCCACCTTGATGAACCGGGGCGAAAGCTCCAGCAGGCTGCCCTCGTTGGAGAAGCCGCTGCCGTAATCATCCAGCGCGAACATGCCGGAGAAGCCCGGCGCGTGGCGCTTGATCTCCAGTGCCTCCCGGTTCATCTCCTCTTCCTCGGTGATCTCAATGACCATCTGGCGGCGCAGCTCGTGCCAGCGCTGGTCCATATACTCGCTGTCCTCCCGGCGCAGGCAGACGCTGGCAATGGAGTTGATGAAGATCAGGGCCTGCCGGTCCACGAGATTTTTGCTGCGCAGGTTGTCAAAGCCTTCCAGCGCCTTGCGGAAGGTCAGCCGCTCGATCTCGTACAGTGCCCCCTGCTCCCGGGCCAGCTTCATGATGGTGGCCGGGGAGCGCAGGGTGGGCAGGTCGACCGCATCAGCGCCTCGTAGGCGACCACCCTGCCGCTGCGCGCCGAGAAGATGGGCTGGAAGTAGTAGTACACTCGCTCTTCGCTGATGAGCTGGTGGAACTCCCGCCGGGTGCGGGCGATGTAGGCCTCCTGATTGTACACGCCGATGTCAAAGTCCTTCATCTGCCCCTTGGTGGAGTGCTTGACCTGATACATGGCAAAGTCGGCATACTTTTTTCAGGGTCTCCATGTCCCGGCTGTCCTCCGGGTACCATGCCACGCCGCCGGAAATACTGATGTGCAGGTCGCTGCCGCTGGGCAGTACCACCACGGCCTGCCGCATGGCGCGGGTCAGGTGCTTCCAGCTTTTTCCGCGCAGCTGCTCCCGGCCGGGATAGCCGTAGAACAGCAGCAGGAACTCGTCGCCGGACAGGCGGGCGCACACGGTGCCCGGCGGGCTGTGCTCCGCAATGCAGCGGCCGGTGTTCTGGATGTAGTGGTCGCCCCAGTCGTGGCCGTAGGTGTCGTTGATGTGCTTGAGGTCGTCCAGGTCCATCATCAGCAAGGCTGCCACGCCCAGCCGCTCCGGATTCTGGAACAGTTCATGACTCACGCGGTGGAATGCCTGCCGGTTGTACAGGCCGGTCAGAATATCGTAATCGCGCTCCCGCTCAATGCGCTTCCGCTCCTGGGTAGCGGCGGTCACATCCTCGGCCAGACCCACCTGCACCCGGTCCTCGGTGGTGACCCGCAGCATGATATAGCGGGTGCGGCCGCCCTGCACCACGGTCAGCACCTTGTCCCCCTCCGCGTTGACGGTGCAGGGGCGGGCCAGCTGGATGTGCTCCAGCAGTTCTCCAAAGGTGCGCACGGTCAGGCTGCTGTCGTCCACCTCCGGGGCACCCAGCAGGGCAAAGAAGTTTTTGGTCACATACACACTGCCGGTGTCATACCGCAGCTCGTAGCCGCCCAGCTCCACACTGGCCATGTCCATGATGCGCAAAAACTTGGTGGAGTTGGTCACAAGGCTGCTGTTCAGCTGGGTGATGGCCTCCGCAAAGCGGTCCAGCTCCCGGATGCCGGTGTGCGAAAACTTGGGGAAGGTCTGTTTGCCGTTGGCTGCCAACACCTCGCAGTAGAGCTGCTCGGCATGGGGCGGGCCAGACCGCGGGACACCAGCAGGCTGCTCACAGCCCCCAGCAGCAGGGTGAGGAGCACCGCAGCGGTGATGACCTGCTGCACGGTGCGGGCAAAGCGGAACAGGATGCTGCTGCGCACCGTGCCCACCAGCAGCCACTTTTCGTTGGAGAAGGGGGCGCGTTGCGGCTGTACAGGTCCAGGCTCTGGACCGCCGCATAGCCGGTCTCGTCGTTCAGCGTCAGCCAGCGTTCGCCGTCCGTCTGCCGGCAGGTGATCTTTTCCACGCCCGCGTCGATGACGTTGGCATCCAGTCCGTCGCCCGCCGTCAGCGTCAGGAACAGTTCCGGGGCCGACAGGCCCGACGTTGTGGACACCAGCAGATAGGTGCCCTGCCCGCCGTCCTGCAGCTCCTGATACGGCATCTTGGTTTCCAGATAGCTGGTCAGGATCTCCACACCGATGACGCCGTACACGGTGCCGTCCGGCAGGATGAGGGGCTGGGAGTAGGCAATGGCCGTGCGCTCGTCACCGGTGAGCTTGTAGGTCTGGGTGAGCCAGCGGCCGTAGTCGGCGGCGTCCAGCTTTTCGTCATCCTCCCAGGCGGTCTGGAACACGGTGCGCACAAAGCTGCCGTTGGTCAGGCCGCGGTAATTCAGGGCGGTGCTCCAGCTTTTGTCGGTGGTGATGCCCAGCGCCTTGACCACCGCCGCGCTGGAACGCTCCAGCATCAGGTCGGTGTTGCAGTCCGAGGGGCGGGCGTCCGGGTCCAGGTCCCGCAGGTACACGCTGGGCATGGGGCTGCCCACTTCCTTTTCCGCAAGGTCGTGGGTGTTGATCACAAGAAAGATGCCGGTCACGGGGCGGGCGCGCAGTGCACTCACCAGATAGGGCGCGGCGGCTTCCATCAGGGGGTCAGCGGCCTCGCTGCTCTGGTCCATCGTGTCCAGCGAAATGGTGCCGTCCTGCAGCATCTGCTGGGTCAGGTTGTTGATGGTGGTGGAAATGTCGGTGAGCTCCTGTGCCTTGATCAGCATATCCTGCAGGTAGCTGGCGCGGTTGCGCACCTGCATGTTCACGATCTGCTTGGCGTTCTGGTTCAGCCGCCCGGACACATTGGTCAGGCCGATGCCGGTCGACAGCAGGATCACCTCCGCCAGCAGCACCGCCATCATGGAAAAGAGGATGGTGCGGAAGATCGGCTTCTCGGGCCGGTGCGCTTTCCACGCACGGTACTTTTCGGCAGGCTTCATGGCACTTCCCCCTTTTCCTGTCGGTTTCCGGTCGTTACGCTCAGCCGGCGTACTTCTCCAGTGCAGTGCAGATGCCCCCATACCAGGCATCAAAGTATTCGTCGGTGAGGAACTCCGCTTCCGCGTCGGCGGCGGGCTGGCCTGCGGCCACCCGCTCCTGCACCGTTGCACGGTCGGCAGAGGCAAGATCGCTCAGGCTGTATTCCAGCACCTTGCGGGCCTTGTTGCCGCCCGCAAAGGACTTAGGGGCGTATAAAGGGTGTTGTTCTTTACGCTCTGGACTGCATTCGAGAGGATGCGCTCCATCTTCGGGCTCAGTTCCAGGCCGCTGGTCTTGATGGCCTCCATGTCGTTGGCAGCCGTGGTCACCGGCAGGTAGCCGGAGTCCACCGAGAAGGAGATGTTGTTCTCCGGCTGGGTGAACCACTTTGAGGAACTCCACCGAGGCATTGATCTCTTCCTCCGTACCGGCGGTGACCACCATACCGGCACCCTGCTGCACGGCCACATCCTCGCCGCCCGCAAACTTCGGGGCTGGGCAGCACCGTCATGTCGATGTCGTAGCTCTCGGTGTCGTTCACCATGACCTGCGCGGGGAAGAAGGTGGCGCTGGAACTGGAGCCCACATAGGCCAGCACGTTGCCGGTCTTGATATCATCGCTGCGGAAGCGGCCGGTGGCGGCAAACCAGCCCCTGACAAAGGGCACATAGTAGTTGTCCCACAGCTTGCGGGCTACGTCCTTGTCAAAGTTCAAGGTCATCTTTCCGTCCTGCACCTCGAACAGGGTGTCGCCCAGCTGCCGGGCCCCCACCAGCATATAGTTGGCCGTGGCATCGCGGCCGAACAGCGCCTTGCCGTCGTCCGGCTCCGGCGTCTGGGCGTCGGTCCAGTCATAATAGGCACCGGCAGTGGCCACCAGCCCTTCCACGGTGGAAAGGTCGTCGTAGGCGGCACCGGTGGCCCGGGCAAACTTCTCCCAGTCGGTCTCGTTCAGGAACATCAGCTCGGTGGATTTTGCCACCGGGAAGATCTTCATGCTGCCGTCGCCGTCAAAATCGCCTTCGTCCAGGTAGCCCTGCACATACTGGGCGCGCTCGTCCTCGGTGAGGTACTGGCTCAGGTCCACCAGCATGCCCATCTGGTCCAGCGCATAGGCGGTGTCAGCATAGGCCGAGAAGATGTTGGGCATGGCCGCAGCACCCACCTTGCCCTGGGCCGCATCCATCACGTTGGTCTCCAGGTCGCTCATGCTGCCCTGGCTGGCACTTTCCACCCGGATGCCCTTTTCGCGGCCGGTGGTCTCGTTGAACTGGTCCACCAGCTTGTTGAAGCTTTCCAGCTGGTCACCATTGTAATAGGTCCACACGGTGATATGGGTCACCCCGGCGGTGCCGCCGGATTTTCCGGTGCTGTGCGCTGCGCCGCCGCAGGATGCACAGCCCAGTGCCAGCGCCGCAGCGCACAGCAGACTGACGAATGCTCGAATGTGCTTTTTCATCGTAACGCTCTCCTCGCTTTTCCCACAGCGGCACCCACTGCTGCTTATCCGTTTAACTATACCACGCTTTCCGGGGCGGTGTAAACCAAGCGTCCCAAAATCGTACCAAAATCGTCACATTCACAACAATCCCGCTCAAGTTTCGGGCATTATTTCCACTTTTTTCCGGCAGCAAAAAGCCGCCGGGCAGGAAACCTTCTCCTGCCCGGCGGCCTTCTTCTTTTATGGTGTTATTTCCTGCGGCTTACTTGCCCATGGCGTGCTTTGCTGCCAGCATGCCGAAGGTGTAGCAGCGGCCCAGGGACAGGCCGGTCTGGTGGAACGGATAGTCTGCGCCGCCGTAGAACACGCCGCCCACGTTGCCCACGCAGTACAGGCCCTCGATGACCTTGCCGTCAGCGTCCAGAGCCTGGCCGTTGGCATTGGTGTTCACGCCGCTGTCGATGGAGGACACGCGGATGTGCTTGCGCACGCCCCAGAAGGGAGCCTTCTCGATCTTGTGCATGTAGGCGCTCTTCTTGCCGAAGTCCGCGTCGGTCCCCTGATCGCACAGCTCGTTGTAACGGTCGATGGTCTTTTGCAGCTCATCGGCGGGCACGTCCAGCAGGGCGGCCAGCTCCTCGATGGTGTCGGCCTTATAGGTGTCGATCAGGTTGGTGAAAACGCCCTGCGGGTTCTCCACGGCACCGGGGATGTACTTGGTCATCACCTGCTCCGGCACGGGGCTGTTGGCGTAGCTCATGTAGTCGCTGTCGTAGATCTGGCAGTACCAGCCCAGAGAGCCGTCCGGGTGGTTGGCATCCACGTTGGCGCCGTTGTAGCGGGGCACATACTTGGTGATGTTGCCCATGTAGACAAAGCCGGTGTCCTCGTTGCAGAAGCGCTTGCCCTCCATGTTGACGTACAGGAACGGTTCCTCGTACATCAGGCCGGAGTCGAAGTCGTGCATCATCTTGGTGTGGCCCAGATTTTCCATCTTTGCACCTGCATCGATGGCCATGATGTGGCCGTCGCCGGTCTTCTGGTACTGCTTCTTGTCGTAGCCGTCCACGTCCGGGCACCAGCGCTTGACCATGGCCTCGTTGTTCATGTAGTCGCCGGTGGCCAGGGATGACGCCCCTTGGAGGCGTTGAACTGGATGTACTTGCCGCTCTCATCCTTGGCGATGACGCCGGTCACCTTGCCGTCGTCATGCACCAGCTTGACGGCGGGGGTGTTGAAGAAGGTCTCCAGATTGGAGTTCTTGGCCTGCACGTTCTCCAGCACAGTGGCCAGCACGTCGCCCACGTTCTTGGGCTTGGGGCCGATCCACGGTGCAAAGAAGTAGCAGTGCTCATCGCCGAAGTCGTAGGTGTCCATGCGGTCCTTCCACACACCGGTCAGGTCCTGGCTGGTGCACATGTAGGCAAAGATCTCCTTCTCGTCGTTGTGCAGCAGGTCGGAGGGATCCTTGTTGCTGTCCACAAGGCTGCCGTCGCCGTACTCGGTCTGGTCGGTCAGACCGGCGCGGTTCAGATACCACATCAGGGCCTCTTCGGAGTTCTCGACGTAGGCGTTCAGCAGGCTGGTGTCGGCGCGCCAGTCGCACAGGCCGTTGGTCATGTGCACCCACATCTTCTTGCCGGCCTCGGTGGACTTGGACTTGATGATGGCGGAGCCGCAGTTGCCCTGGCTCACCACGATGTTCTGCTTCTGCAGCAGGGCCACATGGCCGCCCAGCTCGGCTGCCCAGCCTGCTGCGGGCACACCGGCTGCACCGGCACCCACAACGACCACGTCAAAGTCCTTGGTCTCGTCCGGGGTGATGTCGCCCAGCTCCACCACAGAGGACTCCACTTCCTCGGTGGTCAGGCCGTCGGGCACCACGGTCTCGGCCTTGTTGGCCTCGGTGGGGGCAACGGCCACGCCCTTGGCCTGATTGATGCAGCTCTCGGCAGCCTTCCTGATGGCACCGGAGGTGATGGTGGCACCGGAATGGCCGTCCACCTCGCTGGACTGTGCGTCCAGGATCTTCTTCACCATCTCGTCGGCGATGTCGGCACCGTAGCCCTTGGTCTCGTTTGCAACGTCGATCTGCACATCGGTGATGGCGTCAGCGCTGAAGGTCATGGTCACGGTGACGGGGGTGGCGGTGTTGATGCCGGTGGCGGTGGCGCTGTAGGTACCGGCGGTGTAGGTACCGGCGGCGGCTGCGCTGGAAGCCACGCTGCCGGAAGCAGCCTTTTCGCCGCAGGCGGTCAGCAGACCGGCAGCAGCAGCGCCCAGGGTGCCCAGACCTGCAGTGTGCAGGAAGTTGCGGCGGGAGATCTTGTTGCTCATAATTCTTCGCTCCTTCTGGTTTTCTTCTCTTTTTTTTTTTCTTCGTTGGCAAAGCCCCATCTGCACAAAAAAGACGGGCTTTGTCAATTTCCAGTCAAAGTATAGAGCTTCGAGCAACGCGAAGGTCAACGGTCATTCTGACAAAAAAATCACAAGATTTTGGACAGTCTGCTCAGGTGTAGATCTTCGTCCGGGTCAGGTGGTAGTTGATGATGCTGCCGTCCGGCTGCTCCCGGCTGGCCAGGATGCTGCTGAAGGTGTCGCCCACCGCGCGGAAGCCCCGCCGCAGGATCTCGGCGTGCAGCACTTCCAGCGAGTCCCACCCGAAGGAGCCCCGGTAGTCCTTTTTTCCACACGGTGGTCAGGTAGTCGCCGCCGCACACCAGCTCTACATGGTCGGTGCGGCGCAGGCCCAGCTGCCGGGCGGCATCGGCCTCCACCAGCAGGCCGTAATCGTACTCGTTGCGCCCCACCCGAAACTGCTCCATCACCCGGCTGGGCAAGCGGCTGACCCAGTGCACCGCCGGCATGCACTCCAGCCACTCGGCCTTTTCGGCCTGCAGGGCGGGGTCATTGCGGGCTTCTTCCTCCTGCGAGAGCACCAGCCGCCACATTTCCGGGAAGTTCTGCACCCACACCCGCCCGGCGTCCTGCTCCAGCGTGTGGTAATACTCCCGCGTATTTTGCAAAAAGCGGATGCTCATCCGGTTGAGCACCTGCCGGCGCTCCAGCTGCCGGATCTGCCGGTCGAGCATGGCATCCGTCACGGCGGTGGAAGGTTCGTCGAGAAAGTCCTTGCATTCCTCCAGCGTAAAGCCCGCCGCCCGCAGCTCCCGGCACAGGTTGAACCGCCGGGTGTCGGTGACCGTATAATAGCGGTAGCCGGTCTCCCGGTTCGCTTCGGGCTGGATAAGGCCCATCTTCTCGTAGTAGCGCAGCGTGTGGGTGGTAACACCCAGCAGCGCCGCCATTTCACTGATGGTATAACGCATGGCACCGTGCTCCTTTGGCCTGTAGTCACCTCCGCCTGGGCAAACCTTAGAGCCCCTCGAAGGTCTTTGCTTCTATTATACCGGATGCGCCGCCCGGCGCAAGGGCAAAAAAACACCCGCAGCAGGCCGGTCCGGCCCAATGCGGGTGCTGTTGTTTTTCAGGGATCAGCCCTCGTAGCCCAGGGTGGCGGCCATCACGGCCTTGATGGTGTGCATGCGGTTCTCGGCCTCGTCGAACACGATGCTCCGGGGGCCTTCAAACACTTCGTCGGTCACCTCCATGGCGTCGCGGCCAAAGCGCTCGCCCATCTCCCTGCCCACGGTGGTCTTGTGGTCGTGGTAGGCGGGCAGGCAGTGCATGAACACGGCGTGGGGGCCTGCAATGTCCATCAGCTGCTGGTTGATCTGGTACGGTGCCAGGTCGTGGATGCGCTCGGCCCACACCTCCACCGGCTCGCCCATGGACACCCAGACGTCGGTGTACAGCACGCACGTCGGCGGCCTTGGCGGCCTTGGCGGGGTCCTCTTCAAAGGAGATGGTGGCACCGGTCTCGGCGGCGATCTTCTCACACTCGGCCACCAGCTCCGGGTCCGGCTGGTACTTCTTGGGGGCGCAGGCGGTGAAGTGCAGGCCCATCTTGGCGCAGCCCACCATCAGGCTGTTGCCCATGTTGTAGCGGGCGTCGCCGAAGTAGACGAAGTGGATGCCCTTCAGCTTGCCGAAGTGCTCCCGGATGGTGAGGAAGTCGGCCAGGATCTGGGTGGGGTGGAACTCGTTGGTCAGGCCGTTCCACACCGGCACGCCGGCGTAGCGGGCCAGGTCTTCCACGATCTGCTGGCCGAAGCCGCGGTATTCGATGCCGTCATAGAAGCCGGCCAGCACGCGGGCCGTATCGGCCATGGATTCCTTTTTGCCGATCTGGCTGCCCGACGGGTCCAGATAAGTCACCTGCATGCCCAGGTCGTGGGCGGCCACTTCAAAGCTGCAGCGGGTGCGGGTGGAGGTCTTTTCAAAGATCAGGGCAATGTTCTTGCCGTGGAGCTGGTCGTGGGCGATGCCGGCCTTCTTTTTGGCCTTGAGGTCTGCGGCCAGGTCGAGCAGCTGTTCGATCTCGGCGGGGGTATAGTCCAATAGTTTCAGGAAGCTGCGATTTTTCAGGCTCATTGTATATTTCCCTCTCTATGCAAACATTTATGAATATTTATGCGAACTATAATCCTATTATAGTACGTTGCCCCGGCAAGGTCAAGAGGGAAAGGGCGTTACAGTTCCAGCTCGGCTTTGCGGCCGCTGGGCGGTGTAGGGGGTCAGTTTCACGCCCGCCTTCTGGAACATGAACCGCGCCGCAATGCTGGAATCGCTGTCGTGGTACTTGTCGCTGTAGTAGACGACCTCGGCGATGCCGGACTGGATGATGGCCTTGGTACACTCGTTGCAGGGGAAGAGGGTGACGTACACCCGCGCGCCCTTGAGGTTGTTGTGGGCGCTGTTGAGGATGGCGTTCAGCTCGGCATGGCAGACGTACATATACTTGGTCTGCAGGGGTGCACCCTCCCGCTCCCAAGGCATCTCGTCATCGCTGCAGCCCATGGGCATCCCGTTGTAGCCCAGGGAAAGGATCTTGTTTTCCGGGCTTACGATGCACGCACCCACCTGACTGTTGGGGTCCTTGGAGCGCATGGCGGTGAGCAGGGCAATGCCCATGAAATATTCGTCCCAGTTGATGTAATCGTTGCGTTTCATACGATAGCGCTCCTTCTTGTTCTGAATGATATTCTTTCCCGCTTATTATAACGTATCGCTGTAGCGTTTACAAGAAAAAGCAGACCCGCAATGTCAATTTGCACAAAAAAACAGGGCCGTGAAGTTTGGCGGCGGATTCGCCCGAAATTTCAAACGGAATATTTAAAAATCGTTTTGAGTGTGGTATTATCTTTGTAAAATATGCCACAAAAGCGGAGAGAATGCTCCGTGCGGCGGAAATGAGGGAAAAACCGATATGAAATACGCAAGCAACAACATCCGCAATATCCTGATTGCCGGTCATGCCGGCAGCGGCAAGACCACGCTCACCGAGGCGCTGGTCTATTTTTCGGGCGCTGCCGAGCGTATGGGCCGGGTCGAGGACGGCACCACGATTTCGGACTTTGACCCCGAGGAAGCAAAGCGCAAGGCCAGCCTGTCGGCATCCGTGGTGCCGGTGGAGTACGAGGGCATCAAGTACAACCTGATCGACGCCCCGGGCCTGTTCGACTTCGAGGCCGGCGAATACGAGGGCATCCGCGCCGCCGAGAGCGTGCTGGTGGTGGTGTCCGGCCGCAGCGGCGTCACCGTGGGTGCCGAAAAAGCCTTCCAGCTGGCCCGCAAGAACAACAAGGCCACCATGGTCTTCGTTTCCAAGTGCGACCTGGAGAACGCCAACTACTTCAAGATCCTGGAGGACATGAAGATCAAGTTCGGCTCCACCGTCTGCCCCTGCGTGGTGCCCGCCAAGCTGGACGACGGCACCCCCGTGTACATCAACCTGTTCAGCCAGAAGGCCTTCAAGTACGAGAGCGGCAAGCAGATCCAGGTGGACCTGCCGGACATCGGCCACCGCTTCCAGGGCCTGATCGAGGCCATGAGCGAAGCCATTGCAGAAACTGACGATGCCCTGATGGAAAAATTCTTCGGCGGCGAGCCCTTTACCACCGAGGAGATCGTGGAAGGCATGCGCAAGGGCGTCAAGGACGGCCTGATCACCCCTGTGTTCTGCGGCAGTGCTGTGAACCAGCAGGCTCTGGATATGCTGCTGTTCAACATGCACAAGCTGCTGCCCAGCCCGGAGCACGACGGTGCTACCCTGGCCGAGGACGCCAACGGCGAGCCTGTGGAGCTCCACTGCACCGAGGCAGAGCCCACCGCCGCCTATGTGTTCAAGACCGTGGCCGACCCGTTCGTGGGCAAACTGAGCTACCTGCGGGTGGTCAGCGGCAAAGTGACCGCCGGTGAGCCGCTGGTCAACGCCCGCACCGGTGAGACCGAGAAGATGGGCAAGCCCCTCACTGTTATGGGCAAGAAGCAGGTGGACGCCGACGGCATCGGTGCCGGTGACATCGGTGCAGTGGCCAAGCTGGTGACCGCCAGGACCGGCGACACCCTGTGCGACGCTTCCCGCGTGGTGAAGCTGCCCGCCCCCGTGTTCCCGCAGCCCAGCCTGTTCATGGCCGTCACCGTGGCCAAAAAGGGCGACGAGGGCAAGATCAGCAGCGCGCTGGCCCGCCTGATGGAAGAGGACCCCACCCTGAGCTACCAGAACAACGCCGAGACCCATCAGCAGGTGATCGGCGGCCTGGGCGAGCAGCACCTGGACGTGGTCAAGGCCAAGCTGAAGAACAAGTTCGGCGTGGAGATCGGCCTGGAAGCTCCCCGCATCGCCTATCGTGAATCCATCCGCAAGGCCTGCCAGAAACAGGGCCGCCACAAGAAGTAGACCGGCGGCCACGGCCAGTTCGGTGACGTCATCATCAACTTTGAGCCCTGCGACAGCGAGCAGGTGGTGTTTGAGGAAAAGGTGTTCGGCGGCAGCGTGCCCAAGAACTTCTTCCCCGCCGTGGAAAAGGGCGTGCGCCTTGCCGCCGAAAAGGGCGTGCTGGCCGGGTACCCCGTAGTGGGCCTGAAAGCCACCCTGCTGGACGGCAGCTACCACCCTGTGGACAGCTCCGAGATGGCCTTCATCATGGCCGCAAAGCTGGCCTACAAGGCCGCGATGCCTGAGGCCGGCCCTGTCATCCTCGAGCCGATCCACACCCTGAAGGCCCACGTTCCCAATGACAACACCGGCGACATCATGGGCGACGTCACCAAGCGCCGCGGCCGCGTGCTGGGCATGGAGCCGGACGAGGACGGCCTGCAGACCATCATCGCCGAGGTGCCTCTGGCTGAGCTGGCCAACTTCACCACCTTCATCCGTCAGACCACCCAGGGCCGCGGCTGGTTCACTACTGAGTTCGCCCGCTACGAGATCCTGCCCGAGATGCTGGTGCCCGCCGTGGTGGAGCAGGCCAAGAAGCTGGGCAACCTGGATGAGAGCGCCGACGACTGAGCCGCTTTCTGACCGTTCCTGAATAACGACATTCCCGCAAGCCCCGTTGACACCTTTCCCTCTGTCGGCGGGGCTTTTTGCTGCGGGTGCGGTTTGTGCCGCCCCTTGACAAGCGCCACAAAAATCCCGTCCGAAGCAGTTCAGACGGGATTTTTTCGTGCACATTTTACGTTCTGGAAACGGAGATCAGCCCTTCATGGGCACAAAGCCCACCAGGTCCTTGATGACCTCCCCGGCAATGATCAGCCCTGCCACCGAGGGCACAAAAGCGTTGGAACCCGGCACCGAACGGCGCTGGGTGCACTTGCGCTGGGTGCCCGGGGGGCAGATGCAGTGGTACTTGCAGCTGATGGAGTCATCCTCGATGGGGGTCATGACGGGCTCCTTGGAGTAGACCACCTTCAGGTGCTTGATCTTGCGCTTGCGGCACTCGGTGCGCATCACCTTGGCCAGCGGGCAGACCGAGGTCTTGTAGATGTCGGTCACCTCAAAGCGGGTGGGGTCCATCTTGTTGCCGGCGCCCATGGAGCAGATGATGGGCACCCCGGCTTCCTTGCACTTCATCACCAGAGCCAGCTTGCCGGTGACGGTGTCGATGGCGTCCACCACATAGTCGAACTGGGAGAAGTCGAAGCTGTCCTGGGTCTCCGGGCCGAAGAAGGTCTTGTAGGTAGTGACCTTGATGTCCGGGTCAATGTCGTGGACGCGCTCCTCGGCCACATCCACCTTGAATTTGCCCACGGTCTTGCGGGTGGCAATGATCTGGCGGTTGAGGTTGGTCAGGCAGACCTTATCATCGTCGATGAGGTCCAGTGCGCCCACACCGCTGCGGGCCAGTGCCTCCACCGTGTAGCCGCCCACACCGCCGATGCCGAACACGGCCACGCGGGAATTGTGCAGCTTTTCCATTGCCTCTGCGCCCAGCAGCATCTGGGTGCGGGAATACTGATCCTGCATTTTGTTCTCCTTACTTTTCCACGCGCGTAATGGTGCCGCCGCCCAGCACCACATCCCCCTGATACAGCACCACCGACTGGCCGGGCGTGGGGGCGCGCTGAGGCTGCTCAAACTCCAGCCGAAAGCCGTTTTCCGCCGGGTAAACGGTGGCGGCCTGCTCGGTCTGGTGGTAGCGGGTGCGGGCCGTGACCCGCAGCGATCCGGTCAGCGCCGGGATGGCGATCCAGTTCACATCCTCTGCGTAGACGATGCGGTCGAACACAGCGCTCTCCGGCCCGACGGTGACGGTATTGGCCTGCATATCCTTGGCGCAGACGTACACCGGTGCGCCCAGCGCAAGACCAAGCCCCTTGCGCTGTCCCAGCGTGTAGCGCACCGCGCCGCTGTGGGTGCCCACCACCTTGCCGCTCTCGTCCAGAAAATCACCGGCGGGGTAGTGCTTGCCGGTAAAGCCCTCCATAAAGCGGGCATAGTCGCCGTCGGGCACAAAGCAGATGTCCTGGCTGTCGTGTTTGCGGGCATTGATGAAATGATGCTGCTCGGCAATGGCACGCACCTCGGTCTTGTGCAGGGCCCCCAGCGGCAGGCGCACATGAGCCAATTGCTGCTGGGTGAGGTTGTACAGCACATAGCTCTGATCCTTGCCCTCATCCAGCCCCTTTTTGAGCAGCCAGCGGCCGGTGTCCGGGTCCTGTTCCACCCGGGCATAGTGGCCGGTGACCACATATTCCATGCCGTGGGCCTGCGCCCAGTTCAACAGATGGTTGAACTTCATGTATTTATTACAATCAATGCAGGGGTTTGGGGTGCCGCCGGCCTCATACACCCGGACAAACTTCTCGATGATCTGTTCCCGGAAGTCGGCGGTGAAGTCCAGCACCTCGTAAGGGATATCCAGGGCAAAGGCCACCTCGGCGGCGTCCTCGATGTCCTTTTCCGAGCAGCAGGTGTGGAAACCGGACTGCCCCAGCATCTCGTTGTGGGTCAGGCGCATGGTGATGCCGGTGCAGTCGTACCCGTCCCGCTGCATCAGCCAGGCAGCCACCGAGCTGTCCACGCCGCCGCTCATGGCAATGAGGGCGCGCGGGGGCCGGGGCGCAGAGTTCTGTGTGGTCATAGCTTCTCCTTTGGCGTGTTCAACACACTAAAATAGTAGTATAATAGTAACGCGGTAAAAACCAGTTGTCAAGACGCAGAATTTTCTCTTACAGCGTCCAGCAGGCGCTGCCGCTCGTTGAGCAGCTGCCCCCGGATGACCGCGTCCAGCAGGGCTTCCAGCGTCCTGCGCAGGCCGGGCCCTGCCGGGATGCCCGCCGCCATCAGGTCGCGGCCGTTCACGGCCAGCTGGCTGACCCGGCAGCACACGCCGTCGGCGTCCAGCTGTGCGGCCAATTCTGCCTGCGCGGCAAAATCAGCCGCCCGTTCCGGCTCCATAGCAGCGCCCAGCGCCGCCAGCCGCTGCACGGTGTGCAGGTCGTACCGGCCCAGCAGTTTCCGGATGCGGATGACCGTATCGGGGGCAGCGGGAGCTTGTCCGGGAGCGGTGGAAGTTTCTCCAAGGACCGTCCGCTGGGGAGGGACCCTGCTGCCGCAGGCAGTAGGGAGGGCGATGGAATGGCCCTTCTCGTGTCCGAGGAGGAATCTTCCACCGCTCCCGCCCATCCCCCTCACCAGCACCGCCGTCTGCTCGATGCAGGTGTTGGAGCAGCGCAGGCGTTTCAGGGCCTTGCGGGTGCCGTCCTCGCCAAGGCTCATCAGCAATGCGGCCCACCGCACGGGCAGATCCTCTGTGCCCGCCGGGCAGGCATCCACCACCGGCTTTGCGGCCTGCAATGCCGGGGCGGAAAGCTCCGGAATAATAACTTTTAGTATTTTTTCATCAAGATATGCCGCCGGGGCGGGTGCTGCCAGCAATTTAGACAGCTCTTCTTCGATCCGCTCCACCGACACGCAGTCCAGATGGGCACACAGCGCCCGGGCCGCCTGCCCGGTGGGCGGGTCGATGGCAAAGCCGAACCGCGCCGCGAACCGGTACAGCCGCAGGATGCGCAGGGCATCCTCTTCAAAGCGGGTGGCGGGGCCGCCCACGGCCCGCAGGATACCCTGCTGCAGGTCCTGCTGCCCTCCAAAGGGGTCGATGAGCCCCTCAGCATCGTTGTAGGCCATGGCATTGATGGTAAAGTCCCGCCGGGCCAGGTCCTGCCGCACATCCGGCACAAAGTGTACCTCGTCCGGGTGGCGGCCGTCGGTATAGGCCCCCTCGGTGCGGAAGGTAGTGGTCTCGTACAGCTGCCCGCCGTATTTGATGGTCACGGTGCCGTGCTGCAGCCCGGTGGGGATGCACTGCCCCTCCCCGAACAATGCCAGCACCTGCTCCGGCCGGGCGCTGGTACAAAGGTCCCAGTCCTGCGGGGTGCGCCCCAGCAGACTGTCCCGTACACAGCCGCCCACCGCGTAGGCCGCATATCCGGCCCCGTGCAGCCGGGCCAGCAGAGCCGCCGCACCGGCGTCCAATCGGATGTTTTGCATGGGTCACGCCTCCTCGTACTGCAGGGTGATCTGCATCCCGTCTGCGCCGCACACTGCCGCCGGGAAGATGCTCTGCGCCTGGGGCAGATCTGCTTCCGGGTCGGTGATCATGGGGGAATAATGGGTCAGCCAGAGGCGATGCGCCCCGGCGCGGGCCGCCAACGCGGCGCTCTGCCCAAAGGTGCTGTGCCCCCACTGAGCTGCCTGGGCTTCCTGTTCCGGAAGCGCATAGGTGGCGTCGCAAATCAGCAGGTCAGCGCCCTGTGCGGCCTGCTCCAGCGCGGCGCAGGGGGCCGTGTCGCCGGAGAATACCATGCTCAGCCCCCGGCGCGGCGCGCCCAGCACCTCCGCTGGGGCCACGGTGCGGCCCTTCACGAGAACGCTCTGCCCCTGCTGCAGAAGTTTCCATTGCTGCACCGGCACCCCCAGCGCCCGGGCCTGGGCCGGGTCGAACCGGCCTGCCCGGGGCAGCTCCAACCGATAACCCACGCTGGGCACCCGGTGCCGGGTGGCAAAGGGGCGCAGCACAGCACCCGCCGGCCAGCCCTCCGACAGCGCATCCAGTGCCAGCGGCCCGTCTGCTTCCTGCAGGCGCACGGCATAGGGCAGCGGCCCGGTGAGGGCACGCACGGCGCTCCAGATGCCGGCAAGCCCTTTCGGCCCCACCAGCGGCAGCGGCCGGGTGCGGCCCTGGGCCCCCAGCGTCTGCAGCAGACCCGGCAGGCCGAAGATGTGGTCGCCGTGATAATGGGTCAGACAGACGGTGTCCGCACGCATCAGGTTGACCCCGGCACGGCGGGCCGCCGCCTGGGTGCCCTCGCCGCAGTCGAACAGCAGGCCGTGGCCGCCGCAGGCTGCAAAGGCCGTACTGAGGGCGCGGTCCGGCAGCGGCATGGTGGCGGCAGTGCCCAGTAAGGTGATGGTCAGCATAAAAACTCCTTCAGCTCAGATGGTTCTCTTGTTATGATACCACAGCGGCCCCGGCTGCACAATCGTCTGCGGCCCTGCATAGGATGGGCAAATGCAAAAAAGGAGGCGCAGACCATGCGATACCGGCCCGGAGCACACCGTTCCTTCCGCCCACGGCACCGGCACTGGCTGCGCGGGCTGCTGCTGGCCGTGCTGGTGCTGGCGGTGCTGTTTCTGTTGTACGGCTGCGCCGTGCAGCGGCTGATCTATTCTTCCCGCGGGACAATGATCTTTCTGCCGGAACGGCCGCTGCTCTGAACAGCAAAAGAGGGACGACTGCCGTCGTCCCTCTGGGGTGGGTCACATCAGTAATTGATCTTCTTCAGCTCAAAGTAGCTCTGGGGGTGTGCGCACACCGGGCACTTGAGCGGAGCCGACTTGCCGATGAAGGTGTAGCCACAGTTCCGGCACTGCCACAGCTGCTGCTCTTCGCGAGCGAACACCTTCTGGTTCTTCAGGTTCTCGGCCAGGGCGCGGTAGCGCTCCTCGTGCTCCTTCTCGATCTGTGCCACCATGGTGAACAGGGCTGCGATCTGGTTGAAGCCCTCTTCCTTGGCCTCCTTGGCCATGCGGGGGTACATCTCGGTCCACTCGTCGTGCTCGCCGCCGGCGGCCATGTCCAGGCAGGTGAGCGTGTCGGGGATGGCACCGCCGCACAGCAGTTTGAACCAGAGCTTGGCATGCTCCTTCTCGTTGCCGGCGGTCTCCTCAAAGATGGCAGCCAGCTGCTCATAGCCTTCCTTCTTGGCCATGCTGGCAAAGTAGGTGTACTTGTTGCGTGCCTGGCTCTCGCCTGCAAAGGCTTCCCACAGGTTTTTCTCGGTCTTGGTACCCTTGAGTTCCATACTCTCTTCTCCTTTTGTTCTTCGGTGTCTGTATCGGCAGCCCCACTGCGGGGCTTCAGGTCCTTGTCTCTGAACAGAGTATACCACAAACGGTGAAGAAAATCAAGAATCATTCCTATTTATTTTGAGAATCATTTTCAGTTATGCTGTTTCAGGGCGCACACAGCGATGCTCAGGGCGCTCCATGCCGCCTGATACATCAGCACATAGGTCACCGGCAGCTGCCAGATGCTGCGGGCGCTGGTGAGCAGCACCGCAATGGCCACTGAGAACAGCACCGACACCATCTGCACCGTGGTGGCCGTGGTCTCGGCGTTCTGGGCCTTGTCGGCTGCGCGCAGGCCGCCGGTCAGGCTGGCAAAGCCTTTCTGATGGTACATGCAGCAGGGCGCATCCTCGGCCGGGGCGGCCTCGAGGGCGGCGCACTGCTCCTGATCCAGCAGGGTGACCATGCCCTCCGGCAGGCGGTAGGCCTCGGTGATGTGCTTTGCGGTCAGGCTGGGGTCCAGACTGGTGACCAGCAGACGGATGTTCTCCTGCTGCAGGGCGGCAAGGCTGCGGGCGATGTTGCGGCCGCCCACATAGCGGATCACGAACATGGCATGCACGTTGCCGGACACCGCCAGATACAGGATCTGCAGCTCCCCGTTTTTGGAGTGCTGGTTCTCGTAGTCCTCGTCCGGCAGGGCCACGCCCTCCTGCTCCAGGAAACGGCGGGTGCCGATCTGGATGTGGTTGTTGTCGCACCAGGCGGCAAAGCCCAGCCCGCGGTGGATCTCCAGATCCTTGACCGGGAACAGGATGTCGGTGCGGTCCTCAATGATCTGACGGAACAGCCCCTGCAGAGTACCGCCGCTCTGGTTGAGCACGCTGGCCGCGTACAGGATGGCGCGGTCGATGCGGCCACCCTTGAAGATGCGGATATCCTCCAGCACCACGCTGTCGGCGGCAAACAAGTCCTCGGCATCCACCTGAAGGGTGTCGATGCCGCCCAGTTCCTGAATGGCCGCCCAACCGGGCACCACGGCCCCCACGGCACCGGCGGCACGCTGCAGGCGCAGCGCGGCCATGCCGGCGATGAGGGTGGAGGACAGGGGTGCGCCCATGCACAGCACCGCCGTCAGGGCGGCAGCGGCCAGCTTCACGTCACGGCCTACCACCAGACACAGCAGGGCGCTGAGCAGGGCCACGCCCAGCAGGATGTACCCGTTCTTCTGTGCACGGCGTTCCCCGGCGCGCTCGTCCAGGCTCTGTGCCACAAAGCCTTCGTCCGCCGTCCGGGGGCGGCTCAGCAGCACCCAGGGGTCCTTCTGTTCCAGATCCCGTGCCAGTGCCCGGATCAGGTCCTTGTCCCGGGTGCGATACGCACCCTGCAGGTCGGTGGCTTCGCCCAGCAGTTCATAGCCGCCGCGCACGGCAGACAGCATCACCCGGCTGCCCAGCAGCGCCAGGAACAGCCCCAGGGCTGCAACGCCGGTGAGGATGGACAGGCCCTCGGTGGTGCGGTAGGAGTTGGCCGTGAGCAGGGCCGTCACGGCCTGCAGCAGCGCCGCCGCTGCGGCCAGCGCCGGCATCGTATCGGCCGAGGGACGCCCCCGCAGGCCGTTCAAGCCGTCGCGCAGGACCGGGAAGCTCACCACCAGGCTGGCGGCATACAGCAGCAGATTGGCGGCGTAGAAGGCCGCCGGGGCGGCATCCGGGTCCAGTGCGGCCAGCGGCGGCAGCAGCCGGTCGGCCACCAGGCCCACATGCAGCAGCACCACGGCCAGGATCCCGGCCAGTACACAGCGCAGGGTAAGCTCTGCACTCATGCGGCGCAGCTTCTCGCCCACGCTCTCGGGGGCTTCGTCCTCCGCCGGCAGGGCGTCCTCCGCCTCGGTTTTCAGCTCCGTCTCTCCGGCACGTTCCGCTTCGGCAGTGTCTGCGGCGGGCGCAGCCACCGGCGTTTCGGTCGGTTCCGTCTCCGGAGCGTCCAGCGGTTCCAGCGGCAGGCTCATGGTATCTTCGTCCGGTTTGGTTTCCGGCTCTGCCTCGGGGGCTTTCACCGGCGCGGCGGGAGATGTTTTCTCCGGGGCTGCCGGTTCTTCCGGGACTTCCGGCTTTTTCTCGTCATCGGCGTCGCCGAACATCCGGAACACCGATTTCTTTTCCGGCAGCGGCTTGTCGGCTGCAAACACCATGGTGGGCCGGGGCGGCTCCGGAGCCTTTTCCGGGGTCTCCGGCTCTTCCGGGTCATCCAGCGGCACATCCACGCTGCGGATGGGCTCCAGCGTTTCCTCCACCGGCTTCGGTTTTGCAGCCATGCCGTTCAGCATGTCCTTGAGCTGCTGCATCTCCTGCTGCTCCTGCTGTTCCTGCGGCAGCAGCACGTCCGGGGCGTTCTTGGGGTTCTGTGTAGCCTTCTTCCGGGGCTTTTCCGGCTGCGGAGCCGGGGCGGCAGGAGCCTTGGGCGGCTCCGGCTTGTTCTCCGGGGCAGGCTGCGGGGCCGGTCTGTCCGGCACGGCAGGTTTTTCCGGGGCAGCAGGCACTTCGGCTTTGGGCTGGGGAAATCCGTGCCCGGGTCTGCGGTGCGCAGGGTCAGGTCCAGATCCAGCGGTTCCTCCCCGTCGTGCTTTGCCAGGGCATCTGCGCCCAGCAGCACCTCACCGGTAGGCAGTTCCAGGTCCGTCCCGGCCTGCGGAGCCTGCTTCGGTTTTGCATGGCCGAACAGCCGCCCGAACAGCCCCTTTGTGCTCTTCCGCCGCTTCTTCCTCCCGGCGCACCATCTCGGCCGGGATATCCGCCACGGTGGTGGTGAAGAAATCGCGGAATTTCTCATCGCTTGCGGCGGCACTCTTGTGTTGATTTTTTTCCTTAGGCATCCTTGTTCCTCCCGTTCTTCAGATTGGGGTTACGGATCACGCCTGTCACGCATTCTGTGCTGCGCGCTGCGACTGGATCTCATACAGAATGATGCCCGCCGCCACCGAGACGTTGAAGCTGTCCACTCCGGTGCCCTGTGCAGCCATATCCAGCCGCACCACACCGTCGCACAACTTCTTGACCAGCTGCGACACGCCGCTGCCCTCGCTGCCCAGCACCAGCGCGATGGGGCCGGTGAGGTTGTTCTTGCGCAGGGGCACGCCGTCCATGTCGGCACAGTACACGAACACGCCCTGCTCCTTGAGGCGGCGGATCGTCTCGCCGATGTTGGCCACGCGGGCCACCGGCAGCCGCTCAGCGGCACCTGCGCTGGACTTGATGACCGTGGGGGTGACCGATGCGCCGCCCCGCTTGGGGATCACGATGCCGTGGGCACCGCACAGCAGCGCGCTGCGCAGGATTGCGCCCAGGTTGTGGGGGTCCTCAATACCGTCACACAGCACGAGGAACGGCGGTTCGCCCTTGGCTTTGGCCGCCGCCAGCAGGTCCTCCACGGTGGCATACGCGATCTCGCTGGCAAAGGCGGCCACACCCTGATGGCTCTCGGTGCCGGTCATCAGGCGCAGCTTGTTGGGGTTCACCCGCTTGACGGCTGCCCCGGCCTCCTTGGCCAGTGCGGTATAGTAGGCCGCCACGGCGGGGGCCATGCTCTCCGAAATGAGCACCGTATCCACGCCGGAACCGCTCTTCAGCAGCTCGGTCACCGGATTCTTGCCGTAGACCAGGCTCTCATTCCGGGTCTGCTCTTCCGGTGCACGGCGCGGGCGGCGGGGCTGATTTTTCTCTTCCATTCTATGTTCTCCTTCCGTTTCTATCGGAACGATGCAGCGCATGTTCCCCAGGGCGCACCGCACCGCTTGCGCAGGCAGCCAGCCCGACGATTTTATCCGATGATAATCCAAGGTAAAGTATAGCATAAGCTGACCGGGTTTGCCAGCAAATTGCCGCTTTTTTGTCGGCTCGACCGGATTTTTTTTCGCAGCTTGCCAGCGCCCCGGCCCGGTTTTGCAGAATTGTCCCTTGCTGCTGCGCCTTCTGCCCCTGCCGGGACCTGCCGTTTTGCCGGTCCGAAAAGTTTTCCACAAAAAGAGGGCTATACATTCCGTAGAAGGACCCGATTTTTTCCACATGTTGAAAACCCGGTGGAGAAAGTTCAAAAGTCCTGCTGCAAAGCCTGTTTTTCCTGTGGAATTTAACATTCTCCACTGAGTTTTCCACAATCTGGTTCGACATTCCCCCGCAGGGTGCGTACAATTTGTAATTTTCAAGTCGGAAATATGACAATTTTTTGATGCGGAACCACGCACCTTTTGCAATTTTCTCCAATATCAAATTGACGAATGTGGATTTGTGTTGAAAATCCCACGTTTTCTCCCATCCCGGGGACATTCTGCAAAAGTGGTGCAGGACCTTCAAAATTGTTGCAGATTCCCGCATTTCGGACCTTTTCCGCCCGCAAATGCCGCATTCCGCCCGGCGTTTGAAGAGAAAAACCGCCTGTTTGGATTGATTTTAAGCAGGGTTTGGGGTATACTAGTTTTGTAGGTTTGTTAAGCCGTGCACAATACGGCGCGGCATGACCGAAAACCCCGATCATATTTGGAGGTAATGAATAATGTTGGTAAATGCAACCGAGATGCTGCTCAAAGCACGCGATGGCCACTACGGTGTGCCGCAGTTCAACATCAATAACCTGGAGTGGACCAAGGCAGTCCTGACCGCCTGCGAGGAAATGAAGAGCCCCGTCATTCTGGGTGTTTCCGAGGGTGCAGGTAAATATATGACCGGTTTCAAGACCGTTGCCGCCATGGTCAGCGCAATGGATGAATCTCTCGGCATCACGGTTCCCGTTGCCCTGCACCTGGACCACGGCACCTATGAGGGCGCAAAGGCCTGCATTGAGGCCGGCTTCACCTCCATCATGTTCGATGGCAGCCACTACTCCATCGAGGAGAACGTGGAAAAGACCAAGGAGCTGGTCGCTCTGGCACATGCAAAGGGCCTGAGCATCGAGGCCGAAGTTGGTTCCATCGGCGGCGTTGAGGACGGCGTAGTCGGCAACGGCGAAATCGCTGACCCCGAAGAGTGCGCCAAGATCACCGCTCTGGGCGTTGACTTCCTGGCTGCCGGCATCGGCAACATCCACGGCATTTACCCCGCCAACTGGAAGGGCCTGGACTTTGAAGCTCTGGACCGCATCCACAAGGCCACCAACAACATTCCTCTGGTCCTGCATGGCGGCACCGGCATCCCCGACGAGATGATCGCAAAGGCCATCAGTCTGGGTGTCTCCAAGATCAACATCAACACCGAGTGCCAGCTGGTCTTTGCTGAGGCTACCCGTAAGTACATCGAGGCCGGCAAGGATCTGCAGGGCAAGGGCTTCGACCCCCGCAAGCTGCTGGCTCCTGGTGCAAAGGCCATCGAGGCCAAGTGCAAGGAGAAGATCGAGCTGTTCGGCTGCGCCGGCAAGGGCTAAGCAGAAGCTCGTATCCTGACCGGTACACCACCCAATAAAGTATGCGCCCCCGCTGCACGGTTATGCACAGTGCAGCGGGGGCGCTTTTTACTTTATATGCGAGCACTCAGACGCGGGTCTTTTCCATATCTCCAAAAATGTATTGCATACAGTCCTGCACCCAGAAGCAGGCAAAAAATCGAATAGCTAAGGATCGGAAGCCGCAGCAGTACGATCTTACCCGCGATCTGGGTAAAGAACCAGCCCGTTCCATACGGGTCACGATATAAAGCACCAGCCATGTAGCATATTTCAGCCAATGCTCTCGTGGCGGAAATCCTACCTGTTCCATCATCCGGCGGAACAGTGCACAAAAAGCCGTCACTGCAACAACAAGCTGCATCAGGTAGCCTACAGAAAGTTCAAAAACCCAATCGCCAATTACCGGGTAAAGCAGCAGCCCTTCCACGCCCCACCCAAAGAAGAAATACAGCGGTGCAACAAACCAGAAGTAATCCGCAGCTCTCAGTGTTTTCAAACTTGGCTTGACCTCCTCTACAAAGATTTTTGCATCCGAAATCGAATCGAACAGTTCCTGATTTTCCGCATTGGCTTGGATGGAAATATCAAGCAGATCGTTGCGCACAAGTTCAATGCCGCAGAAGTCCCAGCTGACCCGGCGAAGATACCGGATCACTTCTTTCAGCTGCTCCTGACTTTTTTTTCTGTCAGCAGTCTGGTACGCATCCGGTTCGCTTTTCGCAGTGCAAAATACTTATTCATCTGGCTCCTCCTTAAAAATTTTTTCCACCAGCTGGCATAGCCGGCTCCAATCTTGCCGGAACTCAAGAAGCGCCTGCCGCCCTTCTTCCGTTACAATGTAGTATTTTCGGCTCGGCCCCTTGGGAGAAGGTCTGCGTTCTACCGTAACCTTTCCCTGCTGTTCCAGCCGCAGTAGCAGCGGATAGAGTGTACTTTCACTCAAGTCAGAAAACCCGACCTGTTTCAGATGCATCACGATCTCATAGCCATAGGTCGGCTCTCTGCTAATGAATTTCAGAACACAGAATTCCAAAACGCCCTTGAGCAATTGTGTGTTGTTTTCCACTGGATACCTCCTTTTGCCTATTATGTAATACATAGTAGCTTATCTATATTGTATTGCATAGTAGTATTTTTGTCAAGTCTTGTCCTGTTATCATTTCGACCAAAATCCGCTCCATATTTTTGTACAATAAAAAAGCCCTGAGATTTCTCTCAGAGCTTTCTGTTCAGGTCGGCGACTACCTATTTTCACAAGCCGTTTCCAGCTAACTATCTTCGGCACAAGTGAGCTTAACTTCTGTGTTCGGAATGGGAACAGGTGGGACCTCACCGTCATCGACACCGACCGATCTGACTGGATCAGTATAGCACATTTCTGGGTTACTGTCCAGTGTTTGTAGAAGGACGTGCCTTCAAAACTGAATAATCACTGCTAACATTTTTTCGTTGACTTAAAAAGTCTCAAGCGAATTGTGGACAAGCCCTCGATCTATTAGTACACGCTTGCTGAATGGATCACTCCACTTACACATTGTGCCTATCAACCTTGTAGTCTTCAAGGGATCTTACCTGATCAAATCAGTGGGATATCTTATCTTTGGGTCGGCTTCACGCTTAGATGCTTTCAGCGTTTATCCGATCCGTACATAGTTGCCCAGCTATGCTCTTGGCAGAACAACTGGTGCGCCAGAGGTACGTCCGCTCCGGTCCTCTCGTACTAGGAACAGCTCCCCATCAAATATCCTGCGCCCACGACAGATAGGGACCGAACTGTCTCACGACGTTCTGAACCCAGCTCGCGTACCGCTTTAATTGGCGAACAGCCAAACCCTTGGGACCGAATACAGCCCCAGGATGCGATGAGCCGACATCGAGGTGCCAAACCTCCCCGTCGATGTGGACTCTTGGGGGAGATCAGCCTGTTATCCCCAGGGTAACTTTTATCCGTTGAGCGATGGCATTTCCACTCACATACCACCGGATCACTAACTCCAACTTTCGTTACTGCTCGACCCGTCAGTCTCGCAGTTAGGCTCGCTTCTGCGTTTGCACTCTTTTGCTTGATTTCCGTTCAAGCTGAGCGAACCTTTGAACGCCTCCGTTACTCTTTAGGAGGCGACCGCCCCAGTCAAACTGCCCACCTAACAATGTCCCCCGCCTTGATTCAAAGGCGCAGGTTAGAATTCCAATATCGCAAGGATGGTATCCCAACGGCCACTCCATGACCGCCAAAGCGATCACTTCCCAGTGTCCCATCTATCCTGTGCATGCAACATCGAAACCCAATATTAGACTACAGTAAAGCTCCATGGGGTCTTTCCGTCTTGTCGCGGGTAACCGGCATCTTCACCGGTACTACAATTTCGCCGGGCGGGCTGTCGAGACAGCGTCCAGATCATTACGCCTTTCGTGCGGGTCAGAACTTACCTGACAAGGAATTTCGCTACCTTAGGACCGTTATAGTTACGGCCGCCGTTTACCGGGGCTTCGATTCAATGCTTGCACATCTCCTCTTAACCTTCCAGCACCGGGCAGGCGTCAGCCCGTATACGTCATCTTTCGATTTAGCACAAACCTGTGTTTTTGGTAAACAGTTGCTTGGGCCGATTCTCTGCGGCTCCATCGCTGGAGCACCCCTTCTCCCGAAGTTACGGGGTCAATTTGCCGAGTTCCTTAACAACCCTTCTCCCGTTGGCCTTAGAATCTTCTTCCTACCTACCTGTGTCGGTTTGCGGTACGGGCACCGCAGAAATACACACAGCTTTTCTCGCCATCTTCCATCCCGGACTTCGGTACTAACTTCCCTCGATCGCTACCGGAACCAACACCCGGCTCCGAGACTTCAAATGTGTCCCTGTGCTTAACTCTTTTGGTGGTGACGGAATCTCTACCGTCTGTGCATCGGCTACGCCGTTAGGCCTCACCTTAGCTCCCGACTAACCTGGAGCGGACGAACCTTCCTCCAGAAACCTGAGGCTTTCGGCCATGCAGATTCTCACTGCATTCGCGCTACTCATTCCGGCATTCTCACTTCTATACACTCCACAGCCGCTTGCGCTACTGTTTCACCGCGTATACAACGCTCCCCTACCCAATGTATTACTACATTGCCTAAGCTTCGGTGTCAGGTTTAGCCCCGTTAAATTCTCCGCGCAGAGACGCTCGACCAGTGAGCTATTACGCACTCTTTGAATGAGTGGCTGCTTCTGAGCCAACATCCTGGTTGTCTGCGTATCTCCACATCGTTTTCCACTTAACCTGACTTTGGGACCTTAGCTGTAGATCTGGGCTGTTTCCCTTTTGACAATGACATTTATCTGACACTGTCTGACTCCCAACCATCAATATTCTGGCATTCTGAGTTTGATAAGCTTCGCTAACCTCTCGGCCGCTAGGCTATTCAGTGCTTTACCTCCAGATATCTAAGTTGAGGCTAGTCCTAAAACTATTTCGGGGAGAACCAGCTATCTCCGGGTTCGATTGGAATTTCTCCGCTACCCACAGTTCATCCGCCGCCTTTTCAACGGAGGTCGGTTCGGTCCTCCATGGAATTTTACTTCCACTTCAACCTGACCATGGGTAGGTCACCCGGTTTCGGGCCCATTGTATGCAACTTAACGCCCTTTTCAAACTCGCTTTCGCTTCGGCTCCAGACCTTAAGTCCTTAACCTTGCTGCATACAATCGCTCGCCGGACCGTTCTACAAAAAGTACCCTATCACACATTGACGTGCTCTAGGTGCTTGTAGGCACAGGGTTTCAGGTTCTATTTTCCCCTCCCGGGGTGCTTTTCACCTTTCCTTCACAGTACTATACGCTATCGGTCACTGGGTAGTATTTAGGGTTGGAGGGTGGTCCCCCCCCATCTTCCGACCAGGTTTCACGTGTCTGGCCGTACTCTGGAACTTGCTCGGCTCTTATCGTTTTCACCTACGTGGTTCTCACACTCTCTGACCGGCCTTCCCATGCCGTTCGGTTAACAACTTAAGTCCTAAATGCAGTCCGTACCCCGCAAGTATTTCTACTCCCGGTTTGCCCTTCTTCCGCGTTCGCTCGCCACTACTTACGGAATCTCGTTTGATGTCTCTTCCTCGCCCTACTTAGATGTTTCAGTTCAGGCGGTTCCCCCGATGCACCTATTTTAAAGTTCAGTGTAACGTACCTGAGTATGAACCCAGGTGAGTTTCCTCATTCAGAGATCTCCGGATCAATGCTTATTTGCAGCTCCCCGAAGCTTATCGCAGCTTATCACGTCTTTCATCGGCTCCCAGTGCCAAGGCATTCGCCCTGCGCCCTTGTTCGCTTGACCATTCAAACTATTGTCTCTCGAGAATGGCTTGTATTTCCTCTTGATTCTTTTTTGCCAACGAAGATTATTGTTACCCTTCCTTTTGAAATTGTAATATTTCTTAAAAAAGAACTTACTATAATCTTTGTTTCGCAGTTAGTTATTCAGTTTTAAGGTACGTCTTGGTGATGTTTTCAAACCCGGTCTCCCGAAACGATTTTCATCACATTGGGCCAAAATGGACTCGAACCATCGACCTCACGATTATCAGTCGTGGCTCTAGCCCTGAGCTAAAATTAAGGGAATCGAACCCTTGACCCCCTGCTTGCAAAGCAGGTGCTCTCCCAGCTGAGCTAAACCCCCACATAAGGTTTTGAGTAACCCCTTTTCAGGGCCCTCAAAATCGAACAATATCTACTTCACTTCTAACAATCACCTGTTCCAATGACCGACCATCTTCGATGCTCTGTCATTGCCTGACTCCTTAGAAAGGAGGTGATCCAGCCGCAGGTTCTCCTACGGCTACCTTGTTACGACTTCACCCCAATCACCAGTTTTACCTTCGGCGGCGTCCTCCTTACGGTTAGACTACCGACTTCGGGTCCCCCCGGCTCTCATGGTGTGACGGGCGGTGTGTACAAGGCCCGGGAACGTATTCACCGTGGCATGCTGATCCACGATTACTAGCAATTCCGACTTCGTGCAGGCGAGTTGCAGCCTGCAGTCCGAACTGGGACGTTGTTTCTGAGTTTTGCTCCACCTCGCGGTCTTGCTTCTCTTTGTTTAACGCCATTGTAGTACGTGTGTAGCCCAAGTCATAAAGGGCATGATGATTTGACGTCATCCCCACCTTCCTCCGTTTTGTCAACGGCAGTCTGGCCAGAGTCCTCTTGCGTAGTAACTGACCATAAGGGTTGCGCTCGTTGCGGGACTTAACCCAACATCTCACGACACGAGCTGACGACAACCATGCACCACCTGTCTCTGCGTCCCGAAGGAAAGTTCTGTTTCCAGAACCGTCGCAGGATGTCAAGACTTGGTAAGGTTCTTCGCGTTGCGTCGAATTAAACCACATACTCCACTGCTTGTGCGGGCCCCCGTCAATTCCTTTGAGTTTCAACCTTGCGGTCGTACTCCCCAGGTGGATTACTTATTGTGTTAACTGCGGCACTGAAGGGGTCAATCCTCCAACACCTAGTAATCATCGTTTACGGTGTGGACTACCAGGGTATCTAATCCTGTTTGCTACCCACACTTTCGAGCCTCAGCGTCAGTTGGTGCCCAGTAGGCCGCCTTCGCCACTGGTGTTCCTCCCGATATCTACGCATTCCACCGCTACACCGGGAATTCCGCCTACCTCTGCACTACTCAAGAAAAACAGTTTTGAAAGCAGTTCATGGGTTGAGCCCATGGATTTCACTTCCAACTTGTCTTCCCGCCTGCCTGCGCTCCCTTTACACCCAGTAATTCCGGACAACGCTTGTGACCTACGTTTTACCGCGGCTGCTGGCACGTAGTTAGCCGTCACTTCCTTGTTGAGTACCGTCATTATCTTCCTCAACAACAGGAGTTTACAATCCGAAGACCTTCTTCCTCCACGCGGCGTCGCTGCATCAGGGTTTCCCCATTGTGCAATATTCCCCACTGCTGCCTCCCGTAGGAGTCTGGGCCGTGTCTCAGTCCCAATGTGGCCGTTCAACCTCTCAGTCCGGCTACCGATCGTTGCCTTGGTGGGCCGTTACCTCACCAACTAGCTAATCGGACGCGAGGCCATCTCAAAGCGGATTGCTCCTTTTCCCTCTTCCCGATGCCGGGTCGTGGGCTTATGCGGTATTAGCAGTCGTTTCCAACTGTTGTCCCCCTCTTTGAGGCAGGTTCCTCACGCGTTACTCACCCGTTCGCCACTCGCTCGAGAAAGCAAGCTCTCTCTCACTCGTTCGACTTGCATGTGTTAGGCGCGCCGCCAGCGTTCGTCCTGAGCCAGGATCAAACTCTTTATAAATGATATTTATCACTTAAAAAGTGTTAAATCTTGTTCGCTCAGCACGCAATCGCTTGCGTCCTGTGTGAATTACTTTGTTTGGAATTGTTTAACGTGTTTTTCCAACACGAAAATAGGTTCCGTTACAAGTTTTTCGATATTGTTCAATTTTCAAGGTCCTGTGCGCCTCAGCCTTGCGGCTTACGACTTGACTATTTTACCACAGAAGCGGTTTTTTGTCAAGCTCTTTTTTTCGGAATCTTTTCGTTTTTCTGAACTTGGATCATTCTCAACATCTCAGTGTCAGCTGGTGTTTTTGAACGTCTATTGGTTTTTCTTTTCAAAGGCTTCGTACTGAGGCTTCAGAAGTCATTCTTTTGTCTCAGCGCTTGGCGCTCACATATAGTACCACATTCAAGGGGGTTTGGCAAGCCTTTTTTCAAAGTTTTTTTTGCCTTTTTTCGCATTTGTATACAGGAGCCAGTTTTTTGCTCCAAACTTCCGGGGATTTTTCGGGCAGGTTTGCCCGGTTTCTTCTTATTTATATAGTAAAAAGGGGCCGCCGTGCAGAAGGATGCAACAGCCCCTTTGGTTCAGTTCTTTTCTTCCCGCTTCATCTGCCGCAGGGTCAGCCAGACGGCCACGGCCAGCATTGGCAGGATGCCGATCAGACCGATGGGCATAGGCCCAAGCACATTATAATAGGGCATCTGCCGGGTGGTGAGCACCACCGGCATGGATGCGATGGCATTGAACGCACCATGTGCAATGGCCGGCACCCAGATGCAGCCGGTTTTTTCGTAGAGCCATATCCAGCAGAGTGTTGAGGGCACAGCAGACCACGCACCACACTACCAGACCCAGCAGGGGTGCGCCCAAGTAGTTGGTGCCGTACTCGTAGCCCACCAGCAGCATCAGCGGCCAGTGCCAGATGCCCCAGATCACAACGCCGCCCAGCAGACGGCCATTCAGCAGACCGAACCGCTCCTTCAGGCGGGGCATCATATAGCCGCGCCAGCCGACCTCCTCGCCCAGCGCGGGGAACATATTGAAGCGGGGCCAGCGTGCACCGCAAACAGCCCGTTTTGCAGCAGATAACTGAGGTGTGGTCACCCCCAGCTGGCTGCGCAGGGCGTCCATGTCGCCGCCGTAGGCGGCGTGGCCAGCCAGCTGCCGGAAAAGTCCAGCCGGGAGGGGAACACCGCAAAATACAGCACCGCGCCCAGCAGGGTGAGCACCGCCGGGCCGAACCATGCCGCCAGCACAGAACCGCCGCTTGCCCTGCACGGGGCTTCCAGCCGATGCCGGTGGGCTGGCGCAGCCAGAACTTTTTGCACCAGCAAACCGCCGCCAGCGGGCAGAACATACATACCGACCAGCAATGCAGCTGATATTGCCAGCATTGCCATTATTCTGCAAAAGTGCCACGCAGCCCGCCCATCTGACACAGCCATGCCAGCCCGAATGCAAACAGGAAGTAAAGGCCGAAGCCCTGTTTTTCTTTTGCCGTCATACAAACTTCACCGCCGTTCCGTAAGCAATGACCTCTGCCGCGCCCTGCATGACGCTGGCAGAAGCGTACCGCATCCCCACAATGGCATCTGCGCCAGGCTTCCGCGTCCTTGACCATACGCCCGGTGGCGATCTGCCGCGCTTCGGTGAGCATATCGGCGTAGTCGGTCACCTCGCCGCCCACAAGGGTGCGGAAGCCGGCCATCATGTCGTGGCCAAGGTTGCGGCTCTGCACTGTGCTGCCACGCACCACGCCCAGTGCCTCCAGCTTTTTGCCCGGGATCTCGTTAATAGTTACGATAAGCATCTTCTTCTCCCTTTCCGATCTCTTCGATCCGATCCAGCAGCACCTTCAGGGTGCCCACGATGCAGCCCGCCGGGATGCCGAACATCACCACCAGCAGCGGCAGCGGGGGGCGTCTTGCGGGTCGGTGTAGATCGCCCAGCCCATGATCGCCATTACAAAAGCCATCATGGCCACAAAAAAAAGGGCAGCACCAATGCAGACGCCCCGGATGCGGCGGGTCTTTTGGTCTGTACGTTCAATGTTCACAAAGGTCACTCCCTGTTCTTCCCGTGCGGTCAAGCGCGCAAGCGTCTGCTCCACATCCAGTTGTTCCAGAGGGCCGTTCTCCTGTTGCAGCAGCGTGCAGAAACCGATTGCCTCCTCCAAGTCGGCGCGGCGGCTGCGCAGACGTTCCAGCTGCTGACTCATACCCTCAGCCAGCGTGCGCTGCCCTTCCAACATCTCCCGGATCTCTGCCAGCGGCACGTCCAGCTTGCGCAGCAGCTTGATGCGGCGCAGACGCTCCACATCCGCCTGCGAGTAGCTGCGGTAGCCGTTGCCCGGCTCCCGACTGGGACTGATAAGCCCCTCTTCCTCATAAAAGCGGATGTTCTTTTTGGTCACGCCGACGGCGGCTTCCACTTCGTTGATCTTCATGGGTCACGCCCCCCTCCTTACGGGAGTATTCTACACCTTCCACAAAGGGGAAGGTCAAGCCTTTTTGCAAAAAGAGCCGCCGCACAAAGTCGTACAGCAGCTCCTTCCTTTAAAAATATCACTTGATCTGGAAACGATCGGCGTTGTCCTGCTTTTTCTCCACCACGATATGCTCATGGTTGAAGTCGAAGTGCACCGGCGTGCATAAATCGGTGTTACGGGTCAGGCGCAGCAGCTCCTGCACCCGCTTCTTCTCCTCCGGCACATAGAACAGATAGCTCACGCCCTCCTTCTTTGCGCGGCCTGTGCGGCCGATGCGGTGAGTGTAGTGCTCATTGTCACCGGGGACATCGTAATTGATGACAGCATCCACATCTGAGACGTCGATGCCGCGGGCCGCCACATCGGTGGCTACCAGCACATTCAGCTTGCCGTCCCGGAAATTCTGCATGATGCGGTTGCGCTCGCTCTGGGAGAGGTCGCCGTGAAGGCAGTCCACCGAGAAGTTCAGACGGGCCAGCTGGTTCGCCAGAGCCGCCGTATTGAATTTAGTATCACAGAAGACCATGACCCGTTTGTAGCCCCTCTCCAATGATGATCTGGGCCAGATCGGACAGTTTGTTGCGTCCGGAGGTCTCCAGCATATACTGGGTGATCTTGGGCTGGCTCTCCTCTTTGGGCTGGACAGTGATCTCCTCGGCGTCCTTCTGATACATCCAGCCGATGTCCATCACCTCGCGGCTGATGGTGGCCGAGAACATCATTTTCCTGCACTGCAGCTCTGTGCAAATCAGCATTACTCCGTTCTTTTTTTCTGTTGAAATCAGTATATCACGAAACAGCGGTGGGATCACCCTGTTGGCGGGTTCCAGCTATGCAGGTGGGCAGGCGTTCCTTCGGCAGCCTTGGCCTTGCCGGCCTCCAGCTTTGCTTGAAGCGGCCGCTGGCCTTGAAGCCG
>VOFC01002097.1_pt1 | contig 39404 bp, 66 predicted proteins | sample 5384161 | NCBI WGS metagenome assembly VOFC01 (sample SAMN12384722, study PRJNA508395) | human gut metagenome | isolation source: healthy gut B | host: Homo sapiens
TCGAAGCACCTGAACTTTTCAACTCAAGAAGTTCCATAACTGCACTTCTTCCAAAGATCCCATCAAAACCAAACTTCTCAAAAAGTCTATGGATATGAACCATCGTTTTTACTGTGAAATCGCTGACATCAAACATAAGAAGAAGGCACATATTTTCCTTGACATCCCAATAAAAATGTTCAAAATCTCCACCATATACTGCGATATCTATATCACTTCTTTCTGTATTTGTGCCTCGTGCACGGGAACCAAACAGTATAATTTTTGTGACAGAATACTTCTTCGCAAAAAAGAAAGTTCCCTCAATATTCGATCTGGAAGATTATATTTCATATTTATCATCATATAAAAATCTCCTTGCAAATAAAATCAACACTCTATATAATGTATCGTCATAATTTTAGGAAACTAAACAAATCAATTTTCCTTTTATTATATCTTTACATACTCTGCTTCATTCCCGTGTTTTTTGAATCAAACCCATCAAATCATCCGCCTGCATCCAAATGGTTTGCTGTATTGTCGTTTGGATGAACACCAATTTTATTTCCAATAAATTCTTCATCCAGATAGAAATGAACTCTGCTTTCTGTATCATTTAAAATACCAAGAGGAGTTACCGCCCCCGGCGTCAGTTCCATAATAGAAAACAACTCTTCTGTCGAGGCAAAGGAAAGTGCACGAAGTCCATGCTGTCTGCGAAATCCCTTTAAATCAACTCTTTTATTTGCTCTTTTCCTCCACACACTTCGATTTATATTTTTTCTCTATAACATTTTATTTATCGGAATTTATCAATTCGTTTAATGCTGTATACTCTCTCAAATACATGCCACTTCGCATCTCATGAATTCCCTTATACGAATCATACTGTGAGAAAATATTTTTGATTTCCGATATCTCAAGCCACCTTGGTTCCATACCAACTTGTATTTCTCTTTCGGTCTGTTTTATTTCCGTTGTGCCTATTGCTTTGCAGATAAAATACCGATTAACCCATTTCCAGTCCCCATAATATTCATCAATTTCTAACAAGCACTGTGAGGTTTTACTACTATACCTGTTTCTTCAGCAATTTCGAATGCAGCACTCTTCATCACTTTCATTTCTTTTCCAAACCTCCGCCGGGAATCATCCACTGATTTGTCTTTGCTTCATATGAAAGTAAAAAGATACGTTCTCCATCTATAACTATACCTCTGCAGGCAGTTCTGGTTTTATCCCAATTACCACAATAATTTTCTCCGACAAATTTCTATCGTTTTCATTTTCGTTCATCCTCAATCACTTTTTCGTGTATACGTTTCGTCATCTGTTTTATATAAAAACCATTTTTAACACAATGATTTATTAGTCTTACAGCATTGCTATCATTAGCATATTTTTTTCAATGTCTTTATCAGGTTTATCGTATATAAAATTAACTGAAATGAATGCCATCTTAGATTAATATATGGATACAAATAATGCCCAAACTTCTTTTTTTAGCATAAAGTTCTCAAAATTAGATTCTTTTTATACTTCCATCCTCATTTTCCTCATAAATAATCTTGTTTAAATATTTCATTATTACCTCCTTAATAAAACGAAATTTATCATCACATAATATGTATTCATACATTTTTCTTTTCACATCATCATTATATCAATACCCCTCCCATACCGCAAGAAAAAGTTCTTTCCCCTTATCTATACTTTCTTTCAAATTTTATTTGTATAAAGAAAGCACCAAATAATTATAATTTCATTGGTGCTTGTCTTATAAATTCAACCTTGATATTGTATTGTTACCACATAAACAGTTTTGTTCGGTTCATCAATACGAAAATGGCAATATAGTTATCAATCAATAACTGATGATAGCCTTTTGCAGCATATCTACCCTCATTTCACTCTTGGTGAGACGGAAAAGTCTCTAAACCTAAAATAGCTTTCTTAATTCTGTCAACTTGTCCTTTAGCATTTTCAGGAGCCAATTTCTCATTTGCAATATATTCGTAAATGTGATTAATTTACGTATTGCTCTTGCTGACCTTTACTTTGTATTTATCAAAATGTTTTTTCTCCAAATCTGCAAAAACTTTTTCTGCGTCCAACGGTCTCTGCTCCATTATCAATTTCCTGCTTATTGAATACTCCATTATAATAATTACAGCACTGTGGATCTGTACCTATTTCATTACGGCTTTGACTGTTCGAGGTGACTCAGACCACAGCTTTTCGTCTACTACTGGTAATTAGTTTGTTAACGCATGACGTTTGTATTTACGTGATTACGCAGCCGAATTCTCTGTGGAAGACAGCAGTGCTAAATATTATATAAGGAGGTATATTTCTATGTCCATGTACTTTGTTGGACTCGATATTTCCAAGTACAAACATGATTTCTGCATCATTTCTGCAGCCGACCAGCAGATTGTTTCCAAATTTACTGTCAAAAACGATAAAGATGGGTTTGAACATCTGCTTACTACTCTCAACTCTCTCTCCAATCCTGAGGATATAAAAATAGGGTTTGAATCAACTGCTCATTATGCCCTCAATCTTGAACTCTTCCTTGAAAACGCTCACCACAGCTTCATGGAAGTTAATCCAGTTCTTATCAAGGAATATAAAAAGTCTACAACTTTAAGGCGAACCAAAACCGATTCTATCGACTGCGAGTTAATAGCCCGTTGGTTAATGACTGTTGAATACAAACCCCATTCAAAAGGATTTTACCACGCTTATTCCTTAAAGTCATTAACTCGTTTACGGGACAGGCTGGTTCGCCAGCGTTCTTTTTATCTTGTTAAAATTACAAACGTTCTTGACCACACCTTTCCAGAGTTCAAACCTTTTTTCAATGAGCGGCGCTATCTGGGCATGTGTTTCTTCTTTTGTATATATCGCATTAAATGCAATTAGTAGCGGGGACAGGATTTGAACCTATGACCTTCGGGTTATGAGCCCGACGAGCTTCCAGACTGCTCCACCCCGCGTCATAAAATAATCCCTAACAACTACATGTTGGGGAAAGGTTTAACCTGTATATCGGTTAAAGAAATGGGCGGAGATGGATTCGAACCATCGAAGCATTACGCAGCAGATTTACAGTCTGTCCCCTTTGGCCACTCGGGAATCCACCCATTATACTAAAGCTTTCGCCTTAGCAAAAGCCGATGATCGGACTCGAACCGATAACCTGCTGATTACAAATCAGCTGCTCTGCCAATTGAGCCACATCGGCATATTAAATTGTACGTTGACATTAATCAACTCAATGACCCCAACGAGATTCGAACTCGTGTTACCGCCGTGAAAGGGCGATGTCTTAACCGCTTGACCATTCAGAATTTCATACAAACAGGAAATGCAAGCTTCCAATACTTCAAAGCAATCATCCTAACCTCTAAGGATAAGTCTTCGACCTATTAGTACTTCTCAGCTGAGTGCGTTACCGCACTTACACCCGAAGCCTATCAACCTTGTAGTCTTCAAGGGGTCTTATTCCGAAGAAGGGATATCTAATCTTGAGGGGGGCTTCACGCTTAGATGCCTTCAGCGTTTATCCCTGCCGAACTTGGCTACTCTGCCATGCTGTTGGTACAACAACAGATACACCAGCGGTTCGTCCATCCCGGTCCTCTCGTACTAAGGACAGCTCCTCTCAAATATCCTACGCCCACGCCGGATAGGGACCGAACTGTCTCACGACGTTCTGAACCCAGCTCGCGTACCGCTTTAATGGGCGAACAGCCCAACCCTTGGAACCTGCTACAGCTCCAGGATGCGATGAGCCGACATCGAGGTGCCAAACCACTCCGTCGATGTGAACTCTTGGGAGTGATAAGCCTGTTATCCCCAGGGTAGCTTTTATCCGTTGAGCGATGGCAATCCCACTTTATACCACCGGATCACTAAGTCCTACTTTCGTACCTGCTCCACCCGTCGGTGTCGCAGTCAAGCTCCCTTCTGCCTTTGCACTCTTCGAACGGTTTCCAACCGTTCTGAGGGAACCTTTGAGCGCCTCCGATACTCTTTCGGAGGCGACCGCCCCAGTCAAACTCCCCGTCAGACATTGTCCCCCGGCCGGTTCACGGCCGCAGGTTAGAAACCCAGTACTGTAAGGGTGGTATCCCAAGGTCAGCTCCATGACAACTGGCGTCATCATTTCCTAGCTTCCCACCTATCCTGTACAGACAGTACCGAATCCCAGTATCAAACTGGAGTAAAGCTCCATGGGGTCTTTCCGTCCTGGCGCAGGTAACCAGCATCTTCACTGGTATTTCAATTTCACCGGGTGTGTTGTTGAGACAGTGCCCAAATCATTACGCCTTTCGTGCGGGTCGGAACTTACCCGACAAGGAATTTCGCTACCTTAGGACCGTTATAGTTACGGCCGCCGTTTACTGGGGCTTAAATTCAAACCTTCGCTTGCGCTAAGCTCTCCTCTTAACCTTCCAGCACCGGGCAGGCGTCAGCCCATATACCTCACCTTTCGGTTTTGCATAGACCTGTGTTTTTGCTAAACAGTTGCTTGGGCCATTTCTCTGCGGCCACATCTCTGTGGCACTCCTTCTCCCGAAGTTACGGAGTCATTTTGCCGAGTTCCTTAACAACACTTCTCCCGCCGGCCTTAGGATACTCTCCTCATCCACCTGTGTCGGTTTACGGTACGGGCACATATAAAACAATAGCGGCTTTTCTTGGCAGCTAGCTCACCAGCTTCTCTACTCTAGTTCGATCCACATCACGTATTCTCCTTAAGTGACGGATTTGCCTGTCACTCGGATACCTCGCTTGTACCGGCTTTTCCATTTCCGGCTCTGGCTTTCTCTCTGCGTCCCCACAGTTCTGTTTATATGCGGTACAGGAATTTCAACCTGTTATCCATCGACTACGACTTTCGTCCTCGCCTTAGGCCCCGACTTACCCAGGGAAGATCAGCTTTACCCTGGAAACCTTAGATATTCGGCCTTTAAGATTCTCACTTAAATCTCGCTACTCATTCCGGCATTCTCTCTTCTTACAGATCCACTGCTCTTTCCAGTACAGCTTCGTCTCTGTAACAATGCTCCTCTACCAATGTATTTAATACATTCCATAGCTTCGGTGGTGTGTTTTAGCCCCGGACATTTTCGGCGCAGGACCTCTCGACTAGTGAGCTATTACGCACTCTTTGAATGTATGGCTGCTTCTGAGCCAACATCCTAGTTGTCTTCGAAATCCCACATCCTTTACCACTTAACACACACTTTGGGACCTTAGCTGATGGTCTGGGCTCTTTCCCTTTTGACTACCCAACTTATCTCGTGCAGTCTGACTCCCGTACATCATCTACGCGGCATTCGGAGTTTGATAATCTTCGGTAAGCTTTGACGCCCCCTAGGATATTCAGTGCTCTACCTCCGCAAGACTAATACGAGGCTAGCCCTAAAGCTATTTCGAGGAGAACCAGCTATCTCCGGGTTCGATTGGAATTTCTCCCCTACCCACACCTCATCGCCACCCTTTTCAACGGATGTGCGTTCGGTCCTCCATTGCCTTTTACGGCAACTTCAACCTGGACATGGGTAGATCACCCGGTTTCGGGTCTTCTTCTACTGACTAGACGTGCTGTTAACACTTGCTTTCACTTCGGCTCCGTACCTTAAGTACTTAACCTTGCCAGTAAAAGAAACTCGCCGGACCGTTCTACAAAAAGTACGCGGTTCTACCTGAAATGTAGTTCCGCAGCTTGTAAACACAGGGTTTCAGGTTCTCTTTCACTCCCCTCCCGGGGTTCTTTTCACCTTTCCTTCACAGTACTATGCTCTATCGGTCACTGAGTAGTATTTAGCCTTGGAGGGTGGTCCCTCCGCCTTCCCACAAGGTTTCTCGTGTCTCGTGGTACTCCGGATACTGCTAGGCGTGTTCATGATTTCGTGTACGAGGCTTTCACTCTCTATGGCGGGACTTCCCAGACCCTTCTACTACCATTCTCACTGCCATGTCGCAGTCCATACCCCGGAATGCACGCACTCCGGTTTGGGCTCTTCCGCGTTCGCTCGCCGCTACTTACGGAATCGATGTTTCTTTCTCTTCCTCTCCCTACTTAGATGTTTCAGTTCAGGAGGTTCCCGACATATACCTATGTATTCAGTATATGACGACTGAGGTTTGCTCAGCCAGGTTTCCCCATTCAGAAATCTGCGGTTCATCGGATATTTGCTCCTTGCCGCAGCTTATCGCAGCTTATCACGTCTTTCATCGGCTCTCAGTGCCAAGGCATCCACCCTGCGCTCTTTGTAACTTAACCTTCTCAATATACGTAGCTCATATATTGATGGTTCTTCAAATTGCTTTGTTTTGTTATCAGATTTTTCATCTGATTCCTTTGGATATTAGATGTCTTGTTAATTATTAATGGCTTATTAATAATCTCATTTTCTATCTGTATGAAATCAAAGAACTATTTTGAACAAATGTTCAGTGGAGATAACGAGATTCGAAAAGAGCTAACCCCCATAGGTTTATTTAATTTGGTATCTTCTACCAGTGGGCTTAAATGGACTCGAACCATCGACCTCACGCTTATCAGGCGTGCGCTCTAACCAGCTGAGCTATAAGCCCGTTTGTTCTAATCTTCAATTAGAAACTTGAGCCGGCAGCCACCTGCTTTCCCACGCCGTCTCCAGCGTAGTATCATCGGCCGCTTACGTCTTAACCATCGTGTTCGGGATGGGTACGGGTGTGTCCCATAAGCGCATCACCACCGGCAAACTCTTCAGTTTTTAACAAATGTTTGAAAACTTAACAACCCGACAACCCTTTTCACTCTCTTCCTTAGAAAGGAGGTGATCCAGCCGCACCTTCCGATACGGCTACCTTGTTAGGACTTCACCCCAGTTATCGATCCTGCCTTCGGCAGCTCCCTCCTTACGGTTGGGTCACTGACTTCGGGCGTTACCGACTCCCATGGTGTGACGGGCGGTGTGTACAAGACCCGGGAACGTATTCACCGCAGCATTCTGATCTGCGATTACTAGCGATTCCAGCTTCATGTAGTCGAGTTGCAGACTACAATCCGAACTGAGACAGCCTTTTTGAGGTTTGCTCACCCTCACGGGGTTGCTTCTCTTTGTAACTGCCATTGTAGCACGTGTGTAGCCCAAATCATAAGGGGCATGATGATTTGACGTCATCCCCACCTTCCTCCGGGTTATCCCCGGCAGTCTCTCCAGAGTGCCCATCTTACTGCTGGCTACTGGAAATAGGGGTTGCGCTCGTTGCGGGACTTAACCCAACATCTCACGACACGAGCTGACGACAACCATGCACCACCTGTCACCGATGCTCCGAAGAGAAGTTCCCATTACGGAACGATCATCGGGATGTCAAGATTTGGTAAGGTTCTTCGCGTTGCTTCGAATTAAACCACATGCTCCACCGCTTGTGCGGGTCCCCGTCAATTCCTTTGAGTTTCATTCTTGCGAACGTACTCCCCAGGTGGAATACTTAATGCGTTTGGTACCGTCATTATCGACTTCCTAATTCACGTGTCAGGGCTTTCTTTGCCAAAAGAGCGCATTTTTCAAAAGTGCCGCCAATTCCTACACCAATTACCATAGGAGGACAGGCATTTGGACCGGCGTCTTTACTGCCCGGATAACTGCCTGTTTGACACCTTCGATTCCATCTGCCGGTTTTAACATAAAGACACGACTCATATTCTCGCTGCCAAATCCTTTTGGAGCAACTGTAATTTCAATCTGTCTCCCGGAACAATTTCATAATGAATGACACCCGGTGTATTATCCTTTGTATTTTCCCTGAGGATTGGGTCGGATACAACCGATTTACGCAGATACCCTCTGCATAGCCCTGGCGGATTCCTTCATTCACTGCATCTTCCAAAAATCTCCATCAATATGAACTTCCTGTCCGATGCGTAAAAATACAACGGTCATACCGGTATCCTGACAAATCGGAATCTGGCTTTCTTTCGCAATTTCCAAGTTTTTCTCAACTGCTCCAAAATCTGTTTTCCGATTGTCGATTCTTCTTTCTCTTTTCCGGCTAACAAAGCATCTTTTACATCCGGTGATAAATCTACATTTACCTGCATGCACATTTCTTTTATGCACTTTGTTATTTCATCTGTATGAATCGTCCTCATTTTTATTCCTCACTCTCTGATGACTCTTCTTCTGTTTCGTCCTCATCCGCCTCTTCCTCATGCACTCTGGCAATGCTGGCGATACGGATATCTTTGAACTGTCTAAATTCATCAGTTTAACGCCGGAAGTAACTCGTCCAAGCTGTGAAATATCATCCACGCCAATTCGGATAATAATTCCTTCCGTTGTAATTAACATAATTTCCGTTCCCGGTTCAACTGCTTTTTACAGCCAATTACATTTCCGGTTTTTCTGTAATTTTATAACATTTTACACCTTTACCGCCTCTAAACTGCGGAGCAAATTCATCAATACTTGTACGTTTACCCATACCAAACTCAGAAACCATTAAAAAGGTTTGGTCCCTGTATATCCATCTGCATAGCAACTACTTCGTCGCCTTCATCAATCTTCATGCCTCGCACACCGATTGATGTACGGCCTGTTGTACGCAACATCTTTTTCATTGAAACGGATACATTGTCCTCTCTTTGTTACAAGGAAAATGTCACGGTTGTTATCCGTTACTTTTACTTCAATCAATTCATTTCCATCGCGCAGAGTAATTGCCTGTAAACCGGTTTTACGGATATTTGCATACTCTAAAATCGGTGTTTTTTGACTGTACCATCTTTTTGTTGCCATGAAGAGATATTTATCCTCTTCAAATTCTTTGATGGAAATTACAGCCGAATTTTTTCATCCGAAGTAACTGCAAAAGATTAATAATTGCAGTACCTCTCTCGATGTCCGGCTCGCCTCCGGAATTTCATAGGCCTTCATACGGTACACTTTACCTAAATTGGTAAAGAACATCAGATAATGATGTGTTGTCGCCATAAACAGATTTTCAATATAATCTTCTTCTATGGTCTGCATTCCCTTGATACCTTTGCCGCCACGGTGCTGATTTTTGAAATTGTCAATCGTCATTCTCTTAATATAACCAAGGTGTGACATGGCAATTACCGTATTTTTCAACCGGAATTAAATCTTCCATGGAAATATCGAATTCATCGAATCCAATCGAAGTTCTTCTCTCATCACCGTACTTATCACGGGTATCAAAAGAATCTCTTTTTTTGATTACACCAAGTAACAGGTTTTTGTCCGCAAGAATAGCCTTATATTCAGCAATTTTTTTCTGAAGTTCGGCATACTCAGTCTCTAATTTTTCGCGCTCCAAACCGGTCAGTGCACGAAGACGCATATCAATAATTGCTTGCGCCTGCACATCATCCAGTCCAAATCTCTCAATTAAGCGTTCTTTCGCTAAAGCAGCACTTTCCGAACCGCGGATAATTTTGATCACTTCATCAATATTATCAAGCGCAATCAGTAAGCCCTCCAGAATGTGAGCGCGTTCTTCTGCTTTGTTTAAATCATATTTTGTTCTTCTTGTTACGACTTCTTCCTGATGTTTCAAATAATACTGAAGCATCTGCAAAAGATTCATGACAACCGGCTCGTTATTTACAAGTGCTAACATATTGACACCAAACGTATCCTGCATCTGCGTATGTTTGTAAAGCTGATTCAAAATTACATTTGCATTCACATCTTTTTCGTAACTCAATACAAATACGCATTCCCTCACGGCTCGATTCGTCGCGGAGTTCTGTAATTCCATCAATTCGTTTATCTTTATGAAGTTCTGCATTTTTTCTCAATCAGTCTTGCTTTATTTACCATGTAAAGGAAGTTCCGTTACGATAATCCGGTTCTTGCCATTTGCCATGGGCTCAATGTCAGTAACCGCACGCACGCGGATTTTTCCATGACCGGTACGGTACGCTTCTTCGATTCCACGGCGTCCAAGAATTGTGGCACCTGTTGGAAAATCCGGCGCCCATAAGAATGGTGAAGATTTCGTCTGCCTCTTCCGCCTCGTTGAGGTTTACCCTGAGCATAAGTCTTGTTTCCGGATTCATAGTGGTTTCCCAAAGCTGTTCGGAGTCCATCTCACCAAGACCTTTGTAACGCTGAATTTCGGTTTTGCCCTCTGTTGCGGCTAAAATCTGGTCACGCTCAATGTCCGAGTAAGCGTACTTGTGCTCCTTGCCCTTTGAAATTCTGTAAAGCGGAGGCTGTGCAATATAGATATGCCCCTCCTCAATGAGCGGACGCATAAATCTGAAAAAGAAGGTCAAAAGAAGTGTTCTGATATGCTGACCGTCAACATCGGCATCCGCCATAATAATAATTTTGCCGTAACGCAGTTTTGTAATATCAAATTCGTCGCCTATACCCGTGCCGAGTGCGGTTATAACAGGCATAAGTTTATCGTTTCCGTAAACTCTGTCAAGTCTTGCTCTTTTCTACATTGAGCATTTTACCCCAGAGCGGCAGAATAGCCTGGAATTTACGGTCACGACCGCCCTTTGCCGAACCGCCCGCAGAGTCACCCTCTACGATGTAAATTTCGGTAATCTCGCTGTCTTTTGACTGACAGTCGGCAAGTTTGCCCGGTAATTGAGCAGACTCAAGAGCAGATTTTCTTCTTACGCTCTCTCTCGCCTTTCTTGCCGCCTCTCTTGCCCTTGCAGACGCAAGCGACTTTTCAAAAATAGCCTTTGCAACCTGTGGGTTTTCCTCAAGATAAATCATAAGTTTTTCGCTTACGAGTTTATCAACCATGGTTCTTACCTCGGTATTACCGAGTTTTGCCTTAGTCTGTCCCTCAAATTGCGCCTCTTTAAGTTTTACGCTGATGATGGCGGTAATACCCTCTCGCACATCTTCACCGCTTAAGTTTTTATCGTTATCCTTAAGTTTGCCGAACTTTCTTGCGTAATCGTTCATAACCCTTGTAAGCGCACGCTTAAAGCCCTCTTCGTGAGTACCGCCGTCGGTGGTATGAATGTTGTTGGCAAATGTAAGGAGATTTTCGTTGTAGCTGTCATTATACTGCAAAGCAACTTCAACCGAGATTGTGTCCTCGTCATTCTTTGCGGCAAAATAAATAACATCGGGATGAATAACGGCAAGCGCTCTCTTTTTGTGAATATAATCGACAAAGCTCTTTATACCGCCCTCATAAACAAAGTTGTTTTTTATAATTTCGTCTTTGTTTCTCTCATCTCTAAGCTCAATATGCACGCCTGCGTTAAGAAAAGCCTGCTCACGCAAACGCTTTTCAAGCACACCGTACTCATAAACATCGGTTTCCTTGAAGATGAGCGGATCTGCCTTAAAGCGTACTTCCGTACCCTTTATGTCTGACTTGCCTATTTTGTGGAGGTCGGTAACAATCTTACCTCTTTCATAGCGCTGCATATAAATATCCTTGCCGTCGCAAACCTTTACTTCAAGCCATTCGGAAAGCGCATTTACAACAGACGCACCAACACCGTGCAAGCCGCCCGACACCTTGTAACCGCCGCCGCCGAACTTACCGCCTGCGTGAAGAACCGTAAATACAACCGTTACGGCAGGCAAGCCTGTCTTGCTGTTCACGCCGACAGGAATACCACGACCGTTATCGGTAACTCTGATGATATTGCCCTCCTCGATTACCACATCAATCTTTGTGCAGTAGCCGGCAAGCGCCTCGTCGATAGAGTTATCTACAATTTCATAAACTGCTTCCAATCGGCAGCCCGTCAATCGCAATTCCTTTGTCTTTCCCCGACGCATGTGAATTTCGATTTTATAAAGTACACTGCTTCTTTTTCTACATAATATCGAATATGAGCTTCGTCTTTTCCTTTCATAATCATGTCCGAATCTTTGCTTCCCTTGTGCGACTTTGTCGTGCCCCCAAGGTAAATGGCTTCCAGCACATTCGTTTTCCCTGTGCATTATCACCGTACAACACATTCGTTCCTTCATGAAAATGAAATTCTTCTCTTTCATAATTACGAAAATTACTCATTTCAATGGACTTTAATATCATACAGATGTTACCTTTACTTCATTTCCTTCAAATTCAAAACAGTCGCCGGGATGTAATTTTCTTCCTCTTCTTACATCCACTTCACCATTTACTTTTTACTTCACCATCCTGAATCACTACTTTTGCTTCCACCCCGGAACCGACAAGCCCCGCCAGTTTCAAAGCCTGACCCAGTTTGATAAACTCATCCTTAATCGTTATTTCCTGCATAACATCCTCATTTCTAATTCATATTTACCGGCAAAATCAAGTAAATATAGGATTCTTATTCATTCTTGATAAAGCAAGGAGCATTTGCATTAAACAAATACGAAGTCACTTCCTCATCATCAATTACTTTTAATACATCATTAATATATTTTGGATTGAAAGCAATGACTAAATCTTTTCCTTCTTTTTTTCAGCCGTCACTTCTTCATCCATCGAACCGATTTTGGTATTCATCTCCATCTGAATTTGATCTTATTTGATGTGAAGAATCACCGGTTTTTTCTCTGCTTCACGAAGAAGGAGTAGCACGGTCGATACATCCGTATAATTCATTTTTATTGATTTTAACTTTTGTCTCATAATTTGTCTTTAACATCTGGTCGATGTTGTAGAAGTTTCCTTCAATCAGGCGGGATACAACAACCGTCTCATCAAACTCGAAAAGTACGTGGTTTTTGGAAAATGAAATTGAAACCTCATCATCCATTCCACCATTTAAAACTTTTACTCACTTCACTCAATGTTTTACCCGGAATAACAACCTTAATCGGGTCATAACTTTCTTTCAGGTGAATCTTACGAATTGAAACTCTTACTAAATCAAGAGAAGCAATCTTAAATTCATCCCCATTAATCTCAAACAATTCACCGGTCAAAATCTTATTACTTTCATTATCGGAAATTGAGAAAATGGTCTGTCTTATCATTTCCTTTAAAGTAAACTGCGAAATGTGAATTGTCTTATCCGCTTCAATTTTTGGAAGCATCGGAAATTCATCATGAGGAATACCCGGAATATTAAACTTGGATTTTCCACAAAACAGGAGAATATTATTATTCTCATCAACTTCAAAATTCACATCATCATCCGGAAGACGGCGAACAATTTCAGAAATCATTTTTGCATTAACAAGAATGATACCATCCTGTTCAATCTCTGCCGGTATTTTTGTCTCAATTCCAAGCTGCATATCATTCGTAGTCAGCTTTACCATATCTCCTTTTGCTTCAATTACAACACATTCCAAAATTGGCATCGTTGTTTTTCCCCGGTACTGCTTTCAGGGCAATATTAATTCCATTGTTAAAATTCGTTTTGGTACAGGTAAACTTCATATTGTGAATAACTCCTTTCCTTCCGTAAACATAATAAATTAAAGTATTAGCTAGTAGTATATAGTATTAGGGGCTGTTTATTTTGTGGACAAGTCTTACAAGCCCTTAATTTAAGTGGTTTAACCTTTATGTGTAAGTTTTTTATAACTTGTTTGTTACTGTGAATGAACGTCTATGAAAAAAAAATGACAATTTTCACAATCAACAGGTTATTAAATAGTTATTGACATAAAAAATACAGTTATCAACAAGTTATTAAGAATTGAGCTTTTTCTTTAACACATTAATGGTTTCTTCTAATTCTTTATCAACGAGAATATCCTGTTCAATTTTGTGAACACCGTGGATAACTGTTGAATGGTTCGATCTTTTGAGCTTTACAGCAATTTCCGTAAGTGTAAGATTTGTTAATTCATTGCACAAATACATACATATCTGTCTCGGAATCGAAACAGTCTTGGTCCGCTTCTCAGAAAGAATCGCTTCCTTATCTAAGTTAAAGTGGTCGGCTACAATATCAATAATGTAATCTGCCGTAATTACCATATTTTCGTTTGGCGAGATAAAATCCTTTAATGCTTCTTTTGCCATATTTAAGTCAATCTTGTTATCTTTTGGCTTTGTAAATCTTGCAAAAAGAAGAATTTTATTATAAGCACCCTCTAAGATACGAATATTGGATTTTATGTTTGTAGCGATATAATCAAGAATTTCCTCATTCAATTGAATATCAGAATTTTCTTGTTTGTTTCTTAAAATCGCCATACTCATTTCATAATCAGGTGGCTGAATATCAATTGTCATACCGGAAGTAAATCGGGAGCGGTAACGCATGTCCAAGTGCTCCATCTGACTTGGCGGCTTATCACTGGAAATGACTAGCTGCTTTCCGGACTGGTACAAAGCTTCAAAGGTATTAAAGAACTCAATCTGCGTACTGTCTTTACCAATGATGAACTGAATATCATCGATAAGAAGCACATCAACGTTTCGGTAATTCTTTCGCAGGTTTGAAGTAGCAGCAGTATCCTGTGTCTTTCGATTCGTACGAATGGCATCGACAACATTGTTCATAAAATTCTCACTGGTTGTATACATAACGCTGTATTCCGGATGGTTCTCCAAAATGTATCTGGCAATCGAATGCATCAGGTGAGTTTTTCAAGTCCCGGACCACTATATAAGAATAATGGATTATATAACTGGCCGTTTGGATTCTCGGCAACTGCTACAGCAGCATTATAAGCAATGTTGTTACTGTTACTTACGACAAATGTATCAAAGGAATGACCTTGTTTTAAGAATGGATATTTTTCTTCCAGCATTTCCTCTTTATTATAGGAAGAAACTCCTTTCGCATCCATCTCATTTTGATAAATAAAACGGACATCCAGTTGATGATTTGTAATAACTTCGATGGATACCTGAAAAGCAACTTTGTATTTTTTTCGATTAAGCCAAGGATATCGCCCTGTTCTTTTTCATCAATTGCAAGGATAATTGTGTCATTATCACAAGAAACAATTGTAAGTGGATTAATCCATGTACGAAAAAGAACGCCGTTGATATTATAAGTATCCCTCATATATGTAATTATTTCGTTCCATTTGTCTTTAATTTCATTTTCCATTAAATTTCCTGCCTGTCCTAATAAAAAATTGAATTTGGGTAAAATCATACGTTTTTATTGTACTACAAATAAGAGGCAAAAGCAAATTTTATTGACATGATTTTAGAAAAAATTGTTGATAAACGCAAAAGAACTGCTTGACTATTGGAATATATGATAATATAATTAGGCTTGATACGGATTTCGTTATTATTTTATAAAGGAGGTGTATGCAAAATGAAGATGACATATCAGCCAAAAAAAGAGACAGCGTTCGAAAGTTCACGGTTTTCGTAAAAAGAATGAGCACTTCAAATGGTAGAAAAGTGCTTGCCAAAAAAGAAGAGCTAAGGGAAGAAAGAAATGGTCTGCATAAGGTCAGATTTTTACTGACCTTTTCTTCTCCCTGGTGAGGAAAAGAAAATGTTTGAAAAATTAGGAAAGAATCCTGAATTTCAAAAGGTCTACATGCCAAAGGTAGATCGAAAGCAAATAAGTATCTGGTTATGTATGTTAAAACAGGGAGAGTGGTCCCAGTCGTTACGGCTTTTTCTGTAAGTAAGAAAGTTGGTAACAGTGTTGTGCGTCATCACATCACCAGATTGTTAAGAGAATCCGTTCGTAAGAATGACGCATTGGTGAAAGAGGGTAACCGAATTATTATTGTTGCCCGAAAAGATGTAAAAAATAAGAATTTTAAAGAAGTAGACGGCGCAGTTTTTCATTTATTGAAAATACATGGAATATTGAAATGAAGTGATTGTGTGAAGAAAATTTTATTAGCTGTGATACACATCTATCAAAAAATATATATCACCATTGAAAAGAACACCTTCCTGTATCTATACACCGTGTTGTTCTGAGTATGCTGCTCAGGCAATCAAAAAGTATGGTGCAGGAAAAAGGTGGTTTTTTGGCTATAAAAAGAATTTTTAAGATGCCACCCTTTTCACAAAGGTGGTTATGATCCTGTGCCGTAAACAGTATTAGGAGGAAAATATGTTCCCATTAGGTTGGTTGAATCAGTTATTGGGGTTGGCTATGAATGGCATCGACTGGTGTATGTACCATTTATTAGAGTGCATAATGTTGGTTGGTGTATTGTAATATTTACATTATTTGTATATATTCTTATGTATCCTCTCAACGCAAAACAGCAGAAATCATCTCGGTTGATGAATAAGATTAACCCGGAGATTAAAGCAATTCAGAAGAAATACAAGAATAAAAAAGATCAGGCATCCCAGATGAAGATGAATCAGGAGACGCAGGATATTTATGCAAAATATGGAATTAGTCCGTTTGGTGGATGTCTTCCTCTTTTTGATAACAATGCCGATTCTTTTTTTTGCTTTGTATAATGTCATTCGTAACATTCCATATTATGTAAATGGAATTGGTTCGATGAAAGAAAATCCGGAAGCTTATAAATTTTTGGGACTTTTGGTTAATGAATTCCGATGTCTCTATTTAAAGATAGAGCAAATTATCCATATGCCGGAATTTTGGTTTTTTTGATTCCGATTTTGGCTATGGTTCTTCAGTTTATTAATACGAAACTTCTTCAGGTAAAAAACAGATGCCGGTGAACAGGATCAGATGCAGAGTTCTATGAAGATGATGAACTACATGATGCCTGTTATGTCAGGATTTTTTTCTGTCTTTCCTTTGACGTAAGTATTGGTATTTACTGGATTATCGGTAGTTTGTTTAGAATTGTACAAGCTATTTTGATTAACCGCAAAGTTGACAGCATTTCTTTGGATGAATTGATTGAAAAAGAATAAGGGTAAAGCAACGAAGAAAAGTGCAAAACGTGAAGCTATGAATCGTCAGATGGAAGAGTATGCGAAAAAGAAAACAGCAGGAATTAAATCTGCATCCGCTTATCAGAATACCGCTGCTTCATCTTCCAAAGAGGAAGAGGTTCAGACTCATGTAAATAAAGATTTTGAATCCGGCAGTATTGCGGGATATGCACACATGCTTTCTGGAAAGAAAGATAAAAAATAGGAGGAATTTAAGATGGAAGAGTGGAAAGAGTTTTCTGCAAAAACAGCAGATGAAGCTTTGACAAATGCTTTAATCCAGATGGAAACAACAAGTGACCAAATTGAATATGAAGTAGTTGAAGAAAAAAAAGTGGAATTTTAGGTTTGTTTAGTAAACCGGCAGTTATCCGCGTTCGCAAAAAAAAAGAAAATGTAGTTGATACGGTTAAGAACTTTTTAGCAAAAAACATTCCAGGCTATGAAATTAGATGTAGAGATTGAAACAGAGTTTGATGAAGTGGAAAATGAAATCCGCATCGAGTTGAAGGGTACTGAGATGGGTATGTTAATCGGAAAACGCGGACAGACTTTGGATTCCCTTCAGTATTTGACTTCTCTTGTTGCAAAATAAAAACAAAGATACTTATACGAAGATTAAGATTGATACGGAAAAATTATCGTCAGAGAAGAAAAAAGAAACAATTGAAAATCTGGCGAGAAATGTGGCAAGCAAAGTTAAGAAGACAGGACGTCCTGCTTTCTTAGAGCCGATGAATCCATATGAGAGAAGAATTATTCATGCGGAATTACAGGCTGATAAATATGTGGATACACATAGCGAAGGTGAAGAGCCACATCGTAAAGTGGTTATTACTTTGAATCGGGAATTTGCTTCGGAACTTTCCAAGAAGAAATAATTATCGGAGAAGAAACAATAATTATTCCCGTGACCGCAAGAGACCATAGCAGGGAGACAATTGCCGCAATTGCTACATCATCGAAAAAATGGAAGTATTAGTGTAATTCGAGTGAGCGGAGAAAATTTTTCCATTGTAAGCCGTATTTTTGTAATGAAAAAGGAACTTTGATTGATTTAAATGAAAAGAAAAGCCACACGATTCAGTATGGTTTTATTTTTGACGGTTCGAAAAAATAGATGAAGTTCTTGGTACTTCTTATGAAGGCTCCAAAAGTTATACGGCGGAAGATGTAGTAGAAATCCAGTGTCATGGCGGTCACTATATTTGTCAGGTGATTTTGGATTTGTTAGTTCGTCATGGTGTAAGAGTTGCAGAGCCTGGTGAGTTTACAAACGTGCCTTTTTAAATGGGCGGCTTGATTTGTCACAGGCAGAAGCCTGTAATGGATGTAATTCAGTCGAAAAGTGAGTTAGCACTTTCTAATTGATGAGTCAGTTGAGAGGGTATTAAGAATCGAATCAAAAACTTCGTGAAGTAATATTAGAAGATGTTGCTTATTTGGAAGCTGCACTTGATGATCCGGAACATATTTCTTTTTGGATTCTTTTGATGAAACAATTGAAGGTCATGTGCGGGCACTGTTAAAGGATACCAATCATTTGCTTGAAAATTGTAATAATGGAAGAATTATGAAAGAAGGAATCCAGACGGTAATTGTTGGAAAACCAAATGTAGGAAAATCCTCTTTATTAAATTGTCTGCTTCTGGGAAAAACTGTGCAATTGTAACAAATATTCCGGCACAACAAGAGATACCTTAGAAGAAGATATTGTGATAGAAAATATATTATTGCATTTAATTGATACAGCCGGAATTCGAGAGACAGAAAATGAAATTGAGAGTATTGGTATCAAAAAGACAAAAGAGTCTCTTTTGAAAAAAGCGGATTTTGTAATAATAGTCCTGGATAGCAGCAAAGAATTATCCAAGGAGGATTATGAAATTTTGATTTATGCAAAAACAGTACAGGAGTTGTTTTAGTAAATAAATCGGATTTGCAACAGACATTGAGTATGCAAGAAATCCGTAATTTGTCAGAAAAGACGTCATTTCATTTTCCGCTGCAAAAGGGAGATGGATTGATGAACTGGAATCCTATATTAAGAGACAATTTATTGAATCGAAAATAGAAGAAAAGATGATTTGTATATTACCAATGCCAGACAAAAAGAAGCTTTGGTTCAAACAAAAGACAGTCTGGAAAAAGTATTAGAAAGTATTGAACTTGGTATGCCGGAGGATTTGTATGCGATTGATTTAACAAATGCGTATGAGTCACTTGGTAAAATTATAGGAGAGACACTCGAAGAAGATATCATCAATAAAATCTTTAAAGATTTTTGTATGGGAAAATAAAGGAGAGAAAATTATGACAGAACAATTTGATGCCATCGTAATTGAGCAGGTCATGCCGGATGCAGGCTGCTCTTGCATTAGTTTGTTCTTCCTGCAAGACAGCATTGTTTACTGTCAGTGTTGACAGCATTGCGTGAGATGGGAAAAAATATTGACCGCACATTTATCCAGTCAAAAAATGCTTAATCAATCGAAAGGACCTGCCGTACATTCTTTGCGCGCACAGGCAGAATAAAAAAGAGTACAGTTATGCAATGCGAAAAGTGATTGAGGAGACAGATGGTGTATCCATCAAGCAGGGTGAAATCACAGATATTATAGTAGAAGATGGAAAAGTATATGGCGTCAAATCTTATACCGGAGCGATTTATCCATGCAAAGTTGTTGTATTATGTACCGGTACTTATTTGAATGCAAGATGTATTACAGGAGAAACTTCTGTTTACACCGGACCAAATGGACTTCAGTCAGCAACGCATCTTACCGATTCATTAAAAAACTTGGTATTTCTATGCGTCGGTTTAAGACAGGAACACCTGCCCGTATGGATGGAAGAACGATTGATTACAGTAAAATGGAACCTCAATACGGTGATGAAAAATCGTTCCTTTTTCCTTTGAAAATAAACCGGAAGATTTGGAAAGAGAGCAGGTGAAATGCTGGCTTACTTATACAAATGAAGAAACACATAAAGTAATAAGAGAAAATCTTGACCGCTCACCTTTGTATTCCGGTAATATTAAGGGAACCGGACCGAGATATTGTCCGTCCATTGAGGATAAGGTAGTGCGGTTTGCCGATAAGGAACGACATCAGGTCTTTCTGGAACCGGAAGGAAATTATACAAATGAAATGTATATTGGTGGTATGTCCAGTTCTTTGCCGGAAGATGTTCAGGAGAAAATGTACCGCTCGGTACCGGGGCTTGAACATGCAAAGATTGTAAGAAATGCGTATGCAATTGAATATGATTGTTTAGATTCTTTGGAACTTTTACCAACTTTAGAGTTAAAAAAAGTAAAAGGTCTTTTTAGTGCCGGACAGGCAAATGGAAGTTCGGGTTACGAAGAAGCGGCGGCACAGGGACTTGTTGCCGGAATTAATGCTGCAAGAAAATGTTTTGACAAAGAACCAATTATCATTGATCGTTCGCAGGGATATGTTGGTGTTTTGATTGATGACTTAGTTACCAAAGGAACAAATGAGCCATATCGTATGATGACTTCCCGTGCAGAGTACCGCCTTTTGCTTCGTCAAGATAATGCAGATGAACGTCTTACAAAACTCGGTTATGAGATTGGTTTAATTTCAGAGGAGAGATATCAGCATTTTGTAGAAAAAGAAGAACAAATTAAAAAGGAAATTAACCGTGTTCTTCATACGCATGTCGGAAATACCGAGGAAGTGCAGAAATTATTAGATGAGTATGAGAGTACCCGTTTGGTTAGTGGAATCAGTCTTGCAGAATTAATTCGAAGACCGGAATTATCTTATGATAAGTTAGCCCCGATTGACAAGGATCGTCCGGAGCTTTCGGAAGAAGTAAGAGAAGAAGTAAATATTAATTTGAAATATGAAGGATATATCAAGCGCCAGCAAAAACAAGTTGAGCAATTCCATAAGCTGGAGAGTAAGAAGATTCCTTCGGATATTGATTATGAAGATATTAAGAGTCTTCGATTGGAAGCAATTCAAAAGTTATCCGATATTCGCCCAAAATCAGTTGGACAGGCAGCGAGAATCAGTGGTGTTTCTCCATCCGATATTTCCGTGCTTACGGTATACTTAGAACAGTATCATCGAAAGAGGGTGGATTAAATGAGAGATATTTTTAAACAATTTGATATTGAATTGAGTGATCAGCAGGAAAATAAATTAAAAGAATATTACAAAATATTAGTGGAAGAAAATAAAAAAAATGAATTTGACATCAATTACAGAATATGAAGATGTCGTTTGGAAACACTTTTTAGATTCCGCTTTAATTATGAAAGATTCTTTATGGAATGGAAAAAAATAAAGTATTTGATGTTGGAACCGGTGCTGGTTTTCCGGGAATAGTGTTAGCTATTCTTAATCCGGAAAGCGAATTTGTTTTGCTTGATTCTTTAAATAAAAGAGTAGATTTTTTAAAACAGGTTTGTGATAAACTGAAAATCAACAATGTAACGGCAATTCACGGAAGAGCGGAAACTTACGGACAAAATGAAATGTATCGTAATCAATTTGATTTTGTTGTTTCACGCGCAGTAGCAGAACTTCCAATCCTTATGGAATACTGTATTCCATTTGCTAAGGTTAATGGATATTTTGTTTCTTACAAAGGAAAGAAACAGGAAGAAGAAGTGAAACTTGCAGAAAAATGCTTTTCATGAATTATCGGCTAAGTTTGATCATTTGGACAAGTTTTCTTTAAGAGAAAAAAGAGAAAAGATACTTATTATTTATCAGAAAAGTAGAGGAGACGAATAGTAAGTATCCTAGAAAAGAAGGTAAACCAAAGAAAAAACCTCTATAAAATGTTTCACGTGAAACATTTCACGGATAGGATTTACAGATGTTTCACGTGAAACATGAAAAAATATATAGCCAAACATTATACGAAATGATATAATGTTCTGTAGGATTGCGTGAGCGATAATAAAGATATAAGTTTTATGATTGGAGAAAGATAAGTATGAGCGAAATTATGGCAATTGCAAATCAGAAGGGTGGAGTTGGAAAAACAACGACAACGATAAATTTATCCGCTGCCCTTGCTGAACAAGGAAAAAAGGGTTCTTATTATAGATATGGATCCACAGGGAAATACATCTAGTGGACTTGGTATTGATAAGGATGAATTAGAGACAACAGTGTATCAGTTGATGATTGGAGATAATTCATTTGATGAATGTGTTCAGAAAGATGTTTTTGAAAATTTGGATGTTTTAGCGGCTAACGTAAATTTGGCTGGTATTGAAATTGAGACAATGGATATGGAGGACAGAAACTATATTCTTCGTGATATTATTTCAGAAGTGGAAGATAAATATGATTTTATCATTATTGACTGCCCGCCATCTTTGAATACATTGACAATTAACTCTATGACAACGGCAGATTCGGTACTGGTTCCGATTCAGTGTGAATACTATGCATTGGAGGGATTGAGCCAGCTTATTTATACAATCAATCTTGTAAAAGATCGATTGAATCCAAAACTTACGATTAATGGTGTTGTATTTACGATGTATGATGGAAGAACAAATTTGTCCATGCAGGTAATTGAAAATGTAAGAAATAATTTGAACCAGACAATTTACGATACAATTATTCCGAGAGGTGTTCGTCTGGCAGAAGCACCAAGTCACGGACTTCCGATTACACAGTATGATAACCGCTCAACCGGAGCAAAGGCATATATGGCACTTGCAAAGGAAGTAATTGAAAGGAGTGCAAAATAATTATGGCAGTCAAGAGAACAGGTTTGGGTAAAGGACTGGATTCCATGATTCCTCCGAAAGCAACGCAAAGAGCTGTAAAAGAGACAAGAATACGGTTTCAAAAACCGGAGAAACAATTTTGAAAATTAATGAAGTGGAGCCAAACAAAAAGCAGCCACGTAAATTCTTTTAATGAAGAAGCGTTACAGGAATTAAGTGATTCCATTAAGCAGCACGGAATTGTTCAGCCATTGGTAGTAGCAAAGAAAGATGATTATTTTGAAATTATTGCCGGTGAGAGAAGATGGCGTGCGGCAAAATTAGCGGGATTAAAGGAAGTTCCGGTTGTTATTAAAGATTATTCACCGCAGGAAATTATGGAAGTCGCGCTGATTGAAAATATTCAGCGTGAGGACTTGAATCCGGTGGAAGAAGCAAAAGCATATCAAAATTTGATTAAGGAATATAATTTGAAGCAGGAAGAAGTGGCAGAGAGAGTTTTCTAAGAGTCGTTCTGCTATTACCAATTCACTTCGTCTGTTAAAATTAAGTGATGATGTGTTGACACTTTTAATGGAAGAAGAAATTTCAAGCGGACATGCAAGAGCACTGCTTGGTCTGGAAGATAGTGAAAACAGCTTGAAATTGCCGAAAAGATTGCAAAAGATCACCTCAGTGTAAGAGAAGTTGAGAAATTAGTGAAAATATCAATCAGCCGGCGAAGAAAACAAAAAAAAAAAAGAACTTTCTAATGACTTTTTGTACCATGATATGGAAGAAAAGTGAAGTTGAAGACAGGAACAAAGGTAAGAATAAATCGAAAGTCCGAGAATAAAGGAAAATAGAAATTGAGTATTATTCACTGACGACTTAGAAAAGATTTTGGGATACTTCAAATAAAAAAGAACATATGTTCACAAGGAGGAAAAAAAAATGTTTCAGTTTTAGTGATTATGGATTAAGTGTTGATGTTGTTTTACTGGGTGCGATTGCAGCAATCCTGATTTTATTGATTCTTTGCCTTATTTTAATAGGAAAGAACAGCTCACTGAGAAAACGATATGATGAGTTTATGCGTGATTCCGATGGAAAAAGTCTGGAAGAAGCATTTCAGAAGAAATTTGCCAATATGGATATATCAATGGCAAAATCAAAGAAGTCGATGAGCATTTGGCTATAATTGACGAAAACCTTTTGAAGACTTATCAGAAGGTAGGCGTGGTAAAATATGATGCGTTTAAAGAAGTTGGCGGAACTTTGAGTTTTGTACTTACTTTTTGACAAAAGAAAACGATGGATTCATTATGAATTCGATGCACAGTAACAAAGAGGGATGTTACATTTATATTAAGGAAGTAAAATCCGGAGAAGTGTTTGTAACATTGTCGGAAGAAGAACGTCAGTCTTTGGAACAGGCAATGACTGCTGAATAAAGAAAAAATGAGGGCAAAAAAAAAAGCCCTCACCCAGCAGTTGCAGGTCTGCCAAACAAGGACTCGGGAGTACGCCATTGGGGGCTCGAACCCCAGACACCCTGATTAAGAGTCAGGTGCTCTACCAACTGAGCTAATGGCGCTTCATCAATCACGCAAGAAATATTATATAATATTCTATTTCAAAATGCAAGCAATAATTTAAAAAAATTATATAAACTTGGAGGAATATATGGAGAAAAAAAAAAGTAAATGCCTGGAAATTCTGAAAACATTAGTATCGAATATGTGGTATATTGTAGCTTTGGTTGCTATTATTGCCATTATCTTTTTAATGATTGCTAACTGGGGAGTTGTATTAGCAGTTATTGGAAAATTTCTGACTATTTTGATGCCGTTTATATTGGGATTCTTTTTTGCCTGCTTTATTAATCCGCTTGTAAAAAAGAGTCCATTCGCTGCTAAATCGAATGAAACCTGGTAAAGGGGCGAAAATTAAGAAAGCATTTAGTGTAATCATCAGTTATGTCGTAGTAATTGGCGTAATCACCGTTTTACTCATTTATATTATTCCTCAGATAAAGGCAAGTATTGGTGAACTCGGGAATACAATTCAAGATGGATATCAGTATATGATTACACACCAGAAGGAATTAAATGAAAAAATTCCGTTTATCGGGCTTGGTGGAGGAATTGAATACATCAAGGAATTTGCATATAAGAAAATTATGAGCAATGGCTCTGAGATTATTCCTTATGTTTATCATGTTTCATCTTCTTTATTGACGATGTCGTATAATGTATTGATGGGGCTTGTGATTTCCATTTACATTATTTTGGATATGAAAAAATTAAAAAGAAGTGCAAGAAAAGTTGTATATGCCCTGTCTCCGAAAAAAGAAAGAGCAGGAAGTTTGGGAGACAATGAAACAGTGCAGCCACATTTTTAATGGATTTTTGATTGGAAAAATGATTGATTCCCTGATTATCGGAATTCTCTGTCTGATTGCAATGTCCATTTTGAAACTGCCGTATGCGCTGCTTCTCAGTCTGATTGTATGTATTACTAATATGATACCTTATTTCGGACCGATAATTGGTGCAATTCCTGGTGTTATGATTTATCTGTTTATTGATATTCGTTATGCCTTTATCTTTGCTCTTATGATTTTGATTTTGCAGCAGTTTGACGGTCTGTATCTTGGGCCAAAAATTTTGGGTGACCAGACGGGAATTAAGCCTCTTTGGGTTATCTTTGGAATTACAGTTGGCGGTGCCTATTTTGGCGTGATGGGAATGTTCCTTGGTGTACCGGTAGTAGCTGTTATTATGTATCTTTTGCAACTGTTTTTAGATAAAAAACTGAAAAAAGAAAAATATTTCAACCTTTGATTCCAAGTAATCGTTTGATTTCTTCAATGGAGCAGAGGATACAGTGTATCTTTTTTGAGCATTTTCCATGATTTAATTTTTGACATAATATACGCTTAAAACAAGACATAAAAATAGAACCTTTTTCTTTATTCTATGAAAAAGGTTCTATTATGTTACCAACTAATTAGCGGGAAAGAACAAACCGACAGATTGGTTTTCCTTCTGCGACAAATTTGCTCTCGTACTCAGTCATAATATTGCCTTGCAAAAATTCACTGTGGTGTAAATCATAAGTAAGTTCTTTAATATTCCAAATTGGCGAATTTTCGGCTGTTTCAACTGAAAAATCAAACAAATCCCTATTATCGGTCTTAAACTGAATGTAACCATCCGGATTTAAAATCGTATGATAAAGATTTAAAAAGCCCTCGCTTGTCAGTCGGCGTTTTGCATGGCGATCTTTTGGCCATGGGTCGGAAAAATTCAAATAAATCCGGTCTACTTCGTGTTCGGCAAAAATATCAGCCAGATATTTTGCATCAAATCGCAGAAAATACAAATTTGGTTTTTCCTCTGCGGTTTGTTTTTCTAAAAGCACGGTACAAAACACTCGAATACATTTCAATGCCAATATAATTGATATTCGGATTTTCGGAAGCTAATGTATGAATAAATTGACCTTTTCCCATGCCGATTTCAATGTGCAAAGGATGATTATTGTGAAACAATTCTGACCATTTTCCTTTGTAATCTTCCGGATTCTGAACGACATAGGGACTTGCCGCAATCACTTCTTTTGAACCTTTGATATTTCGTAAACGCATAGTAATCCTCCATATAGTAAACATTTAAATTATAGCATCATAGTACCATAAATCGAAATTATGTCAAATAAGATGTTGGAAAAATTGGTAAAATCGTGTATGATAGAAGTAATAGTATGATTTTTGGAGGCATGAGATGAAAAAAAAATATGCGGCACTTATTTTTTGTGCAATTGGACTCTTATTAGGAAGCGTTACTTCAGAAGCAAAAAAAAGAAACCATCGGTTACTGCAGAATCTGCAATTGTAATGGATGTTCAGTCGGGTGCGATTTTATATGAAAAGAATATAGACAAGCGTGAGTATCCGGCGAGTATTACGAAAGTAATGACGGCTCTTGTTGCTATTGAAAATTCGTCGTTGTCGGAGACGGTTACTTATTCAAGAAATGCCGTGACAAATTTGGAGTCGGGTGCTTCTAATATTGAAATTCAGCCGGGTGAAAAATTGTCAATGGAAGACAGTTTATATGCCATTCTTCTTATGTCAGCGAATGAAGCTTGTAATGGTGTGGCGGAGCATGTCGCAGGAAGCATTGATAATTTTGTTGCGATGATGAATCAAAAGGCAAAAGAACTCGGATGTACAGGAACTAATTTTGCAAATGCAAACGGTTTGTGGATGTCAAATCATTATACGACGGCACACGATATGGCATTGATTTCACAGGAAGCCTATAAAAATCCTACATTTGCAAAAATTACCGGAACGAAACGCTATATCATTAATAAAACGAAAAACACGCAAAACGTTATCTTCATAATCATCATGGTATGCTTTATCCAAGCACATTTACCCAATATTTGTATGAATACTGCGTGGGCGGCAAAACGGGATATACATCAAAGTGTCGTTATACGCTTGTAACTTATGCAAAAGAAAAACGGAACAACATTGGTTTCTGTTATCATGCGTGCACCAAATTCCCCTTGGACGGCGCCGGATGCTAATGAGTATACCGATACGACAAGAATTTTGAATTATTGTTTTGAAAATTACAAACGCTATGAAATTGGAACAACGACAGATAATACGGTAAATACAAGTGATTTGTTTACCAAATACAGTTCCTATTATAACCAGCAGTCGGGTCCTTTATCTGTGGAACAGGGAGCCGGGGTTATGCTGCCAAAGGGTGTTACTTTGGACAAGGCACAGAAAAAAAAGTAATTTATTATGACACACCACAGCAGGTTAGTGCGACAAAGAAAGTAATTGGAAAAATTACATATACTTATAATGGAAAAGAAGCGGGTGGTGCTGAGATTTACTATGAAAATGCGAAAAATCCGACATTAAATGACAGTATTGATATGTCCGAATGGTTTGTGGATGCGGTAGAAAAAGCGAATGAGGCACCTTTCCCATGGAAAAAGGTTTTAACAATCGGTATTCTTGTAGTTGCCGCTCTTGCAATTACTATTTTGATTCTGTGGTGGATGAGAACCCATAAAGAACAGCGCACACGCCGGAATCGATACAAGAGAGAAAAGAAAAATCGAAATATCAATGAAAGAGGATACTATTATCACAAAAAATAGATAGCAAAATAATATTATGGAGGCATCATGAGAAAGACAAAAAAATCATTTGCACACTTGGTCCGGCAACTGACCGGGATGGTATTTTGGAACAATGTATCGAAAGTGGTATGAATGTGGCACGCTTGAATTTTTTCGCATGGCAGCCATGAAGAACAGCAAAAAAGAATTGACAAGCTGTATGAATTAAGAAAGAAATATCAAAAGCCAATTGCTGCTTTGTTAGATACCAAAGGTCCGGAAATCAGACTTGGTGATTTTAAAGATGGCAAAGTAAATTTGAAGCAGGGACAGAAGTTTTCTCTTGTAACAAATGAAGTATTAGGAGATGAGACGAAGGCATATGTCACATACAAACAACTTCCGGAAGATGTTGAGCCGGGAACTCGCATTTTGATGGATGACGGGCTGGTGGAAATGATTGTTGAGGCGGTTAACGAAACACAGATTGACTGCGTGGTTGTCGGTGACTGTGAATTGAAAAACCACAAAGGTGTTAATGTGCCGGGACTTCATTTGAATATGCCGTACATGAGCGAAAAAAAGATAAAAGTGATATTATCTTTGGAATCAATAACCACGTAGATTTTATTGCGGCTTCTTTTGTGCGCACTGTGAAAGATATTGAAGATATCCGCGCTTTTTCTGCATGAAAATGGGGGCGATGGAATTCATATCATTGCCAAAATCGAAAACCGTGAGGGCGTTGAAAATATTGATGGAATTATTGCAGCGTCGGATGGCATTATGGTTGCCCGCGGTGATATGGGTGTGGAACTGCCGGAAGAAGAAGTTCCTATTTTGCAGAAAATGATTATCGGTAAAGTATATGAAGCAGGCAAGCAGGTAATTACGGCAACGCAGATGCTCGATTCGATGATGAAAACCCAAGACCGACAAGAGCAGAAGTTGCCGATGTGGCAAATGCAATTTACGATGGCACAAGTGCCATTATGCTTTCAGGTGAAACTGCTGCCGGAAAATATCCGGTGGAATCGGTTCAGACGATGGTGCGGATTGCGAATCGCACGGAAGCGGATATTGATTATGAAAAACGTTTTTATCATCGTGGCCGCCATGAAAAACCGGATGTTACAGAGGCTGTTTGTCATGCAACCTGTACAACGGCATACGATTTGAATGCTTCAGCCATCGTTGCTGTGACAAAATCCGGAAGAACCGCACGAATGATTTCCAGGTACCGCCCGGCATGTCCGGTTCTCGGTGGAACGACGTCGAAAAGAGTCTGGCGTCAGATGGCAATGTCGTGGGGTGTATGTCCGATATTACTGGATGAGAAAACAGATGTATTTGCTTTGTTTGACCATGCGGTAGATAAAGGAAAAATGTTCCGGACTTTTGAAATCAGGTGATTTGGCGGTGATTACATCGGGTGTTCCAATGGGAATATCCGGAACGACAAATATGCTTAAGGTTGTGAATGTAGAGTAAAACGAATCTTCTAAAAAAAATATTTGATATGCTGGATTTATTTTATGCGAATAAGCATATGTGTGAAAAGATTCAGCACAAGATAAGTTTTAGGGGGTAAGTTTAATGCTGGATTCACGAAAGCGCGAAATTCGTATAAAAGCTGATTATTTTAGGACAAATTGTAAAAATTGGCAGATATGGTATCATTAATCTGTTCAAAGAATGTGAAAGAATGGGATATAAATTAGTTAGGTATCCGCTGGGAGAAAATGCAGATCTTGGATTTATGATGAAAAAAAGATAACGATATCGTTATCTTTACAAATAGCTGTAGCAGACTTTCTAGAGAAATATTTACACTTGCCCATGAAGTTGGACATGTGATTTTACATTTGAATGATGAAAACACATTTATTGATGATAGTGTAACAATAAATGGGAGAAGTACAGATGAAAAGAACAGGAGGCAAACTATTTTGCCGCTTGTTTGTTAATGCCATTTGATGATGTTCATAGATTTATTGATTTGGAGATTCAAAAATTTTCAGGAATGTGGATTATCGGCAATGGATATTGCCAGAATTATGTCTGAGTTTAACGTTAGTTTTGATATGGCATTAAATCGATTGGAAAGTCTAGGTGTGATTAATACAGACCAAAAGATGCGGCTTGATAATATTAAGACAGAGATGAAAGTTGGAAATTTACTTCGCGCGGTTGGTGGTAATAGCAAGCTGAATGAGCCTAGCGAAGTAATTGATATACCGCATGAGTATATTGATTATGTTATCTATAATTATAATCATAATGCAATTCCAAAAGAAACATTGGAACGCGTACTCGCTTATTATAAACTTGTCATAGATGATGTAAGTGACAAAATTGTTGAGTTCTCTGATGACGATGATGATTTGGATGATTTGATAGGAGGAATAGACGATTGAGAGCCTCTTTAGATACAAATGTTATTATTCATTTCTATAAGGCTGGTCTTGAGAATATTTTGTTTAATTTCTTTGATGAAGGGTATTTATCTACGAGCAGATTCGCAATATTGAATTATATACAGATCAGAAGTTGAAGGATTTACAGATATATAAGATTTTTGAATATAATTTTTCGGAAAATAGAAACCTGTATGGTACTGGTGATTTGGGTGAAGTATATGCGATATCATTAGCGCAAACCCTCGGTGCATACTCATTGGTAACTGATGATACAAAGCAGGGTGGACCGTATATGTCATTATTACAATTTGAAGATAATGTAATGACATTTACTTTTGCTGATGTTTTGATATTACGCTATTTGGTTGGCGATGCTGATGAAAATCAAACAGTGAATGACTTTAACATGATTAATAACTCATCAAGTTTGAATTGGTCTTTTAAGAGTCAAGTGAGTAAGTTTATCAAAAGATTTCTCAAAGATCCATATAGAAATGAAGACAAAGAATGGATTTTAGACTTAACTGCGAAAAAAGGATTTAGTATTAAAGTAAAGTTGGAAGCATTAAGTAAGTTATTGTGATTGATGTAAAATGCTATTCCTAACAAAGAAGTCACAAAACATATTTGACAAAATACAAAAATAATCATATACTAACGATAAGTAAAAATGTATTTACTTCTTGAAAGTGGGTGACAATATGTTATATGATTATTTAGTTAACAATTATGAAAAAGGCGAACCAATTTTTCTCATGGATATTGTTATTAAAGGAATGACAGAGGAAAATATAAGGTATCATTTAAAAAAAATGACAGATGAAGGGATAATTGACCGATTTGATTCAGGAATTTACTATATTCCTAGGATTAATATTTTTGGTGAAAAATCTACTATTTCTGCTGAGACAGTTGCGCTTCATAAATATGTTTATCGTAGGGGAAAGAGAGTTGGTTTTTATTCAGGCTACACTCTTGCAAACCGGCTTAAGTTATCAACTCTGGTACCAATTAAGGAGGAGATTACTAGTAATTACGCACCTGCACAGGTTAGAGAAGTTAGCATTAAAATCAAAAATATTTGATTGAAGACCTGCGGTTACAATTACGGAGGAAAATGCATATGTTCTTCAATTACTTGATTGTTTGAAGGATATTGATAAATCAGCAGAGGAAGATATGGAAAAAATGTGGAAAGATTTTGACAAACTATGTTAATGAACACAGAATTAACAAGAGAGCAGGTGGATAAGTTATTGGCATATTATCCATTGAAAATCTATAAAGCAATTTATGAAACAGGGGTGAAATATGTATCTGCATGAAGATAAAGAAACATTTAAAGAAATTATTGAACAAGTGTCAGATGATACAGGGCGTACTGCGATTGTGATAGAGAAAGATTATTATGTTACAATGATATTGCGATTGTTATCACAAAAACTTTCAAATGTAGTATTTAAGGGTGGAACTTCGTTATCAAAAGGGCTTTTAAGGCAATTAACCGTTTTTCTGAGGATATTGATATTACATTTGATGAACATATTGAGAAGCACGTAGAAAGAAATTAAAACATGTTGTTTTAAAAGGTATTGAAGCGAGGAACTTTTGTATGCCAATTTCTAATTGGAATGATACAGAGAGTGATAAAGATTATAATCCGTATTTATTTACATATCAATCGGTATGGAAAATTGAGGGTGATAGAATGTTGCCATCGGTGAAAACCTTGAGACGGCACTTGGTTCATATGCGTTTCCAACAAAAAATAAAATAACTATAGGTTATTATCGGAGACTATTTTGTAAAAAAGAAAGAGCAGATTTTGCAAATCGGTTTATGTTGGATGTTTTAATATGAAATTGCAGTCTATTGAGAACGTACTTATATTGATAAGATATTTGCTTTATGTGATTATTATGTTCAAAAGGAAAGTCAAAAGCGATATTCTAGACATTTGTACGATATTTATAAATTAACTAATAAAATTGATGTGGCAAATGCGCTTTTTCAAATCTATAATGAAAATTAAGGTACATCGTAAACAAATGAAGAATTGTCAATCTGCGATTTTGTGATGAGGATTTTTATAAGAATGATTATCAGGAAATAACAAATTATTTTTTCAGACGATTATGTTTGCATATGAAATACAACTAAAACAAATGAGAAAATTGGCAAAGATGATAAAAGAAGTCACTTGATAAATAAACTCCCCTTCGTTGTCATAACAACGTATATTTTCCTATTATTATACTATATTAACTGGTATACTAATATCACAAATATACAGGAGGAAATAAAATGGCAGGAATAAAAATATGGATATGGCGGAAGGTTTTAGTTTTAAAGGATGAAGTAGTTTACCAACCAAGGACAAGTAGTATCAAAGACATTAGCGCAGAATGAGCATTTGAGTGTAACTTTATTTGCATTTGATAAGGGCGAGGAAATCAGTAACATGAATCAGGCGGTGATGCCTTTGTTACTTGTCTTGATGGCGTTGGCAAAATCACAATTGATGGTGTTGATTAAACACCCTCATGCAGTATTTGGAAAAGAGCAGTTTAAAATGTTGTTAGTTGTAGTTTTTAATTAAGGAGATTTACCATGCCATTTCAGTACAAGGTATCAGAAGATAAAAGTCCGTGTCATTATTGACACGGATGCTGCCTGTGGTAGCAGACGACCCATTTTGCAATTGCCCACGCGTTGATGTGCCTGAGAAGTTTGACGTGAGGGCAATTTTGAGCAGTTTAATCGAGAGGGGAGTACGCGACAGAGTTACGAAAATTTTGACGGTTTTGCGTGCAATGAAAAGAAGTTCCCGTTTTTATGGGAGAGGAAGGAAACAAAAAACTTCTGAGAAAAAAAAAAAGGCGAGGAAGTTTCACCTGCGGCTGACTTTTTTGATTGAAGAAGCAATGAGGGTGGATGAAAACCATTGTTTGTGCTATGCATTGGGGCGATTACCAATGTGGCGAGTGCGATGATGAAAAAGAAGGAAATTGCAAAACACATGACGATTTGTGGATTGGTGGACAGGGGCATGCGTACAGCACGCCTGAAGTGCGTGAGTTCAATGCGGGAAATGATGTTGAGGCGATTAACTACGTGTTAAACAGTGGTGTGAATTTTTGGCAGATTCCAAATGATGTATGGAAAAATGAGAATTAGTCTTGCTGAGATTGAGAGACGGATTGCGCCATGCGGAGAAATTGGAAGACATTTATTTGAAAATATGGAAACATATAATCATTCGGAACATGCGGGATGGACAGCAGGGGAGAGCTGGACATTAGGTGATTCGCCGGCGGTTGGTGTGGTGCTTGATCCGGATTGTGGATTTTATCATGAAACTGAGGCGCCGATTGTACTTGATGACACGACCAATAAATTTGAAAAAGGAAGACCGAAAATTCGGGTGTATACATCGGTGGATTCGCGGTTTATTCTGGAAGATTTTATTATGAAACTGGAAGTTTTATATGGAAAGGGTTTTGATACAAAATAGATACATAAAAGATGTATGATAGCAGGTGGTAAGGAGGAGGATGTAAATGACAAAAACAACCAAATCTATAAAATAGACACATTTACATAAAATATCCGCCTATTACTTTTTTTTCATGGCAGATTATAATTATTGTGTCGGGGGTGAAAGAATGCTTCGAATGGAAATTGCGCTTATTATCATTTTAGGATTTATTGCGTATATGTATTATTCGGCAGAGAGAAAACATACGAAACTGCACCGGACATTTTCTGTTTTGCTGCTGGTTGTAATCGTTCATCTTGTTTTTTGATGCGGTAACGATTTATACGGTAAATCATTTGGAGCAGGTGCCAATCGCAGTAAACGATGCATTTCACCGGGTGTTTGTCGGAACGATGGCAGGTGTTTTGTACTTGTTTTACCGGTACATTGCTGCTGTTGTGGAGGAAGAGACCAAGAAAAAAATGATTTTGACTGGCCGGCGAAAATCTTTTTGATTGTGTTGGAAATCATTGCACTTGTTTTTCCGATTGCATACATACAAACGCCAAATGGAAACTATTCGGCAGGTGCTTATGTGATTGCCAGTTATGGCGGAGTCGCGATTTATCTGGCACTGTGCGCAGGAATTTTAATCTGGAACTGGAAGCAGATTGATCCGAAGAAAAAGTTTGCGATTGGAGTAGCACTTTTGGTTGAATTTTTTGGTGTGCGGCTTGCAGGGGGCATATCCAACGTGGCTAATCAGTGGAATGGGAATTACATTGATGACGTTGTCCTTTATCTGACTTTGGAAAATCCGGATATACTCAGGGCTGAATTGACGGAGCAGAAAATGTCGATGCTGTATTTGAAAAAGTCAGGTAAATCCACATTTTCTTTATAACACACTCGACACAATACGAATTCAGGCGCAGCTTAACGGGGATAAAAAAGTGGCGGATTTGTTGATGCGGGCTGGTCGATTTTTTCCGCATTAGCGTAAAAGTGGACAGACAGATGGTAGCACTGGATGATGAGCTGGAATTGTTAGAAGCTTATATGGATTTGATGTGTTACCGATATCCGAATCTTCATTGTGAATACGATATAGACCCGGATTTGGGAGGAAGTCTTGTTCCGAATTTTATTTTACAGCCACTTGTTGAAAATAGTTTGCTGCACGGCTTGAAAAACAAAGGGTACCGGGGAGGTTGTCATTACGGCAAAAAAGAGGGGAATGCAATCGAAATCCTGATTCGCGACAGCGGAAGTGGATTTACGGATGGCAGGAAAGATATCATTGATGAGATGCTTCTTCACTACGATAAGAAGCAAGCAAAACTAGAGGGAAACAGCATTGGTATTTTAAATGTGCAAAAAAGAATCAAATTGCTGTGTGGTCCAAAGTATGGACTCAGTTATATGGAAAATGAAACCGGCGGAGTGACGGCACGATTACTGCTGCCGCATGAGGAGGACGCAAAATGAAAAAACTGCGAGTGCTGCTGGTCGATGACGAGATAATGATTCGGGAAGGGTTTAAAAAGTTGTTTGACTGGGAAGCCCATGAGTGTGTCGTTGTCGGCGAGGCAGCGGATGGAATGGAAGCAATTACAAAAATTGATGAGGAGCAGCCTGATATTGTGATTATGGATATTAATATTCCGATTATTAACGGCCTGAAAGTGATTCAGTTAAGCCGGGTGAAATATCCGTCCATGGCTTTTTTGTGATTGTTTCCGGTTACGATGATTTTTCATATTGCAGGGAGGCTCTGCGGCTGCAGATTACGGACTATATTTTGAAGCCGGTCAATTACGAGGAATTTGGCTCTTGTATTGACCGGTTGAAAATTAGTCTTTACAATAACGAAGTAAAGGAAAAAACCGGTTGTGAAAAAAGAACGTGTCATAACCGGAATTACAAAAATATATGCAGGAACATCTTTCGGAAGACGTTAGTTTGCATATTCTTTCGGAAGAATTTCACTTAAATTCGCAGTACATCAGTCAGTTATTTAGAAACGAAATAGGAGTAAATTTTCTGACATACCTTACAAACATTCGGATGGAGCACGCAAAAAACTGCTGCTTTCATCCTCGCTTTCGATCGCGGAAGTTTCAGAGCAGTCCGGTTATGGTGATTACCGCGTGTTTACGAAAGTATTTAAGAAATCAGAGGAATTACACCATCGCAGTATCGGCGTGACTTCTTTCCCAATAATTATAAGGAGTGAAAGAAAATGTTAAGAATAGAGAATTTGACAAAAACGTATGGTGAAAAAAGGGCAGTAGATAATCTTTCCCTTCATATTGCGCCGGGTGAAATTTATGGTTTTAGCGGTCACAATGGAGCGGGAAAAACGACAACACTGAAAGCGGTTGTCGGGATTCTTCAATTTGATAAAGGCGAAGTTTTCATTAAAGGAGAATCCATCCGCAAAAAATCCGCTTGCCTGCAAACAAAAATTGCGTATATTCCGGATAATCCGGACCTATACGAATTTATGACAGGAGTCAAATTCTTACATTTTATTGCGGATATTTTTGGCGTGCCGGAAGAAAAACGGCAGGAGAGAATCCGCAAATATGCTGATTTATTTGAGATGACAGAAAATCTTGCGCAGCCGATTGCTTCCTACTCACATGGTATGAAGCAAAAACTTGCGATTATATCTGCATGGATTCATGAGCCAAAGTTAATTATAATGGATGAGCCGTTTGTCGGACTTGACCCGAAAGCAGCACACATTTTAAAACAGATGATGCGTGAGATATGTGATGAGGGAGGTGCTATCTTTTTCTCCACACACGTACTGGAAGTGGCAGAAAAATTGTGTGACAAAGTGGCGATTATCCGTAATGGACAATTGATTCAATCCGGTACCATGCAGGAAGTAAAGGGTGACGACAGCTTAGAAGAGGTATTTTTGGAATTGGAGGAGAATGATGTTTCGTATACTTTTGAAAAAAACAGATGACAGAAATTTTCCGTGCCTATTTTTATGATGCCAAAAGAACAAAAACGATCGGTTTTTTCTACCGTTTTGTTCTTTGGGTTTTTCATTATTCTTATGGTTGGTATTGTGGGGGAATGTTTTTTTTATTTGGCAGATTCTTTTTATGTAAGCCATTTGCCATGGTAAATATGAAATGGCTGTATTTTCTTATTATGGGAATGATTGCAATTGCACTTGGCACATTCGGAAGTGTGTTTAATACCTATTCCGGTTTGTATTTATCAAAGGATAATGATTTATTGTTGTCCATGCCAATTCCTATCCGGAGTATCTTGACGATAAGGCTTGCCAGTGTGTATTTAATGGGGCTCATGTATTCGGCAATTGTGATGCTGCCGGCAGTTATGGTTTACTGGATTGAAGTTGAGGCAACACCTTTGACTGTTGTTGGTCCGGTGTTACTGATTTTATTAATTTCTCTTTTTGGTATTAATATTATCCTGTGTGCTTGGCTGGTGTGTGGCAAAGATAAGCTTGAAGTTAAAGAATAAAAGTTTTATTACCGTGATTCTGTCACTATGTTTTTTTGCCCTGTATTATTTTGTTTATTTTAAGGCGCAGGATTTGATTCAAAATCTTCTTATGAATGCGGCTGTTTACGGGGAAAAGGTAAAGGGAAGTGCGTATCCCGTTTACCTGTTTGGGAAAATTGGAGAAGGTGACCTTTTAGCAATGCTTTCTACACGGCTGTCATTGCCGTGTTATGTGCACTGACATTTGTTGTTTTGTCGCGGAGTTTTATTAAGATTGCGACTTCGAGCGGCAGTGTGAAAAAGGTTGTTTACAAAGAGAAAAAGAAAAGAGAAAACGCCTTTTATGGCAATTTTGCAGAAGGAGTTTGGGCGGTTTTTATCGAGTCCGAATTATATGCTCAATTGCGGGCTTGGTGTGATTGCATTTCCAATTGTTGGTGTTGTCATGCTTTTTAAGGGAAATGACATTTTGATTTCATGAATATGATTTTCGGAAGCGAAAGAGAGGGCATGCTGATTGTCCTTGTTGTGACTGCACTTAGTTTATTAGCGTCGATGAATGACATGGTTGTTCCATCGGTATCGCTGGAAGGAAAAAATATTTGGATTGCACAGTCTTTGCCGGTGGATTTGTGGCAGGTGCTCCGTGCCAAACTCAGCGTGCAGCTCTTGCTTACCATTGTGCCGCTTATTGTGTGTGAAATCTGTTTTGCATTTGTGATGCCAAGTCATGGGATAGAAACTATTCTTGGTTTGATAGTGCCGATTGTGTTTGCAATCTTCCTTACATTGTTTGGATTGTTTCTCGGATTGCAGATGCCAAATCTATCCTGGACAAATGAGCTGGCACCGATTAAGCAGAGTCTTAGTGTTGTGATTTCGATGTTTGGTGGATGGGTTGTTTCCGTAGTGCTGTCGGTGCTTTATTATACGATGGCATATCCAATGGGGGTTTCTTTGTATTTTGCGGTGATTTTGGTTGCATTTGCGGTGGCAAGTGTGGTACTTTGTATATGGTTGAAAAAAGAAGGGAACAATTATTTTTGCCAATTTATCAGCATAAAGTCAGAAAGGAAAGCATTATGAGCAAAGGGTTTGTTTTGATAACGGGAGCAAGTTCCGGGATAGGAAAAGCGTTTGCTGCGCAGTTCGCAAAAAAAAAGGTTATGATTTGATTCTGGTGGCGAGACGGAAAGAACGGTTGCAGGAACTTGCGGAGGAATGGACGAAAAAGGACGCAAATGTCTTGTTCTGACGGCTGACCTTGCAAAGAAAAAAAAAGAATGCCGCAAGTTAATGGAAGATGTAGAAAAATTACCGGTAAAGGTATTTATTAATAATGCAGGATTTGGTGACTGCGGCAGTTTTCTTTGAGACTGATTTAAGCAAAAAAGTGGAAATGATTCACGTCAATATCCGTGCCATGCATTTTTCTTATGAAGCAGATGCTCTGCCAGATGGAAAAACAGGGAGAGGGCTCGATTCTAAATGTTGCATCTTCTGCAGGACTCTTCCCGGCCGGCCCCTATATGGCGACTTATTATGCGACAAAATCGTATGTCACAAGTCTGACGCGTGCCGTGGCACTTGAATTAAAGGAAAAAAAAAGTAATGTGTATGTGGGTGTACTCTGTCCGGGACCGGTTGACACCGAATTTAATAAAGTGGCAAATGTAGAATTTGCAATACCGTCTATCACACCGACATACTGCGCTGCTTATGCAATTCGTAAAATGGAAAAACGAAAAAATCGTAATTGTTCCCAAAAAATAAAATGAAAGTGCTCGCATTTATCAGTAGAGTTCTGCCGCAGAGCTTGGTTATCCGCATGACCGCACGGCAGCAGAAGAAGAAGCGGAGCTGGTAGGTTTTGGGGTTTATCAAAAAAAAAGATTTGCGTTTTGTGAGCCTCTCTCGCTAAACAAATGCGTAGGGTATCGGTAGCAAAAATACGCAATGCCTGGATACCCACGTGTTTGTACTCAATGAAACGCAAATCTTTTTTTTTTGTTACTGGCTCCCCAAATCCTGAATATTTGACACAAACCCACTTCTGACATCATTGACAGTATCTGAAAATGCTAATAAACAGGGGCGTTTGTGAGAAATCAGAGATGCAGGGAAAGAAGAATAAGGCTGGCGGAGGAGAGCCAGCAAGTTATATGAGCTTTGCATTGAAGCCAGCCAGGCGGATTGCAGGGATATGTGGAAGCTATGGCGGAGTTTAATTAAACACGAAGTGAAATGACACCGGTCAGAGAAATCTGACCGGTGTTTTTTCATCCTGATAAATTGAAGATTGCAAATTGAAATGTTCAATTTCTAATTGTGAAAAAAGAATAGAAATGGTGGTATACTGAGATATAGTTAGACATTT
>VOFC01003922.1_pt1 | contig 39376 bp, 55 predicted proteins | sample 5384161 | NCBI WGS metagenome assembly VOFC01 (sample SAMN12384722, study PRJNA508395) | human gut metagenome | isolation source: healthy gut B | host: Homo sapiens
AACGAAAGCGGGATAAGCTCTTCTTCTGAATACAGTATGTCAAAATGGGGTGACAAAGCTACTTCGAGCTCTTCCGTGAACGATAAGGAAGTCCGTTGCCGGTAAGTTCGCGTATTTTTTCATGTTTTCTTTTCCAAAAGTGCTAAAAAGCAAAATAACCCTGATTATTGAGTAGGGTATTACACCTTTCGAAAAGTTTTCCGGTGATTCGAACCATTGCAAGGCGGAGCAGGAAGTTATCAATGTACTTTCGGTGGGGAAAGAGACTGTTTCGGCATCTCCCGGAAGAAAAAGAAACCTGCTTCTTCATTAATAAGTCCTCACAGCAATATTTCATATCGGGGCAAAGGTCATTAAGTAATAACTCTTCCGGACGGAGGGCTTGGAGTAGCATACGGGGAGTAAATACCGGTTCCGCAGCCAAATTCAATTACTTTCGAGCAGGGAGAAGGTATGTGTTCTGTAAGCAAACGAATCATTTTACCTGCTATTTGCCGTTGCACGTTTGCTTCCTTTGGATAGGTAGTGATAGCTTTTTGAAAAACGTTCTGCGATTAGTCGTTTATTCATAATCAATATTTGTTTAATAGGCTGATATACTTGATAATCACTTTATTTTAAAATGATGGATGCATCAGTTCTCCGGCTGCATGAGTATCGTGTTAAAAGCTCTTGTTGGTAATGTGCCGCTTCCACTTGTTCAAGAGAGTCCACTTGGTTTTCCCATGCCAAATATTGGTTATCCGGGAGGAAAATGCGGTCGCCTTTTCCTATGATAGCTTTTTGCCATTTAAAATCAGAGGGCGGCAATGATAAATATTGTTGTTGTATAGCGGCAAGTTCTTCTTTGAGTTCTTCCATCGGACGCTGGGGGATATGGTTTGAAAAGTTTTATAGTCAGCTATTGAACCACACATTCTTCTTTGAAATTTTTGCAAGGTTTGTTCATTCAGCCCTTGAAGTGTGCCATCGAAATAGAGTGAGCGATACCTTTGGTTTCGTGTATGGGGTAGAGGGTGCCGTTGATGGCGATACTTTGGGAGACAGGCAGATGTGGGTACTGCTTCATGATTTGCGAAGCTGCCCAGACTCCCATCGACCAGGCGATAAGTGTAATCTGGGAATAGGTTTCCAATAAGTCGGTATCAAATGCTAATGAACGGTAGTCATAGCAAATCATCCAGTCCTTATCTGTAGGATGAATGGTCAGGAAAGGAGTTTCGTCCATCCCCCAACCGGCGAAGAAAAGCAATAGATGCTTCTGATTATTCTTTATGATAAAATGCTGCTTCATTCGTTTATCAATTTTATAAGTTGGTCAATTTCGTGTTCGGTGATGTCTGCTGTTAATGAGAAGCGGATGCGTGAAGTTCCGTCAGGTACGGTAGGCGGACGGACGGGCAATGCATAGAATCCTTTGCGCTGGAGTTCTTCTGCTTTCAATATGGTATCTTCACTGGCTCCTATAATCATAGGTACAATATGGCTCACCGATGGGCAATTATATCCTTTGGCTGTAAGGGCTACCTTTAGCTTTTCACTGATTTGTAGCAGGTGAGCCCTCTTATGTTGTAAAGCTGAAAGGCGTTCTAACGCCCACGAAGTCCACTGAATATTGATAGGAGGAAGTGCGGTGGTGAATATAAACGTGCGCATTTTATTAATAAGATATTCCCGAATGAGTTGCCGACAGACAATATAGGCACCTGCCGAAGCAATGGCTTTTCCGAATGTTCCTACCAAAAAGTCTATATCGTTGATACAGTCCTGTTCTTCGGCACATCCTAATCTTTTTTTCCTCGTACACCAAAAGCATGAGCCTCGTCCACGTAAAGAAGAATATTGGAATAACTTTTTTTTAATTGGACAAGGGCATGAAGGTCGGCTTCATCACCGTCCATGCTGAAGATACTTTCGGTGACAATAATAAGCTGCTCATACGCGTTATGATTTTCAGCAATCAGTCGTTGCAACTGGGAAATATCATTGTGACGATACCGAATACATTTAGCTGATGATAATTTAATTCCGTCTATCAGGCTTGCATGCACTAGCTTGTCGGCAAGAATAAGTGTGTGAGTATTGCAAATGGCAGGAAGTATTCCTGTATTGGCATGATAACCACTATTGAATATAAGTGCACTTTCCGTTCCGAACATCGTGGCTAGCTGTTGCTCCAACTTCTGATAGTCACTAAAATTGCCGGTCAGTAACCGGGAAGAGGAGGAAGTAGGCAGGAATGTTTCAGGGGTGAGTGTTTTTAAGAATTCCTTCCTCAATGAAATGTCATTGGACAGCCCGAGATAATCATTAGAAGATAGGTTCAACATTCGTTGTCCGTTCAGCAGAACATCTCGTCCTTCGTGAATAAGCGGTGGGAGAGAACGGTAGTTCTTTTTCTCTTTCAAGGTCTGGAGTTCCTGGTTTATATGTTCTAATGTCATGAATTATTGTTTTAAGTAATAAGTATTCGATATATGGATGGTTGAAAGCGTAATCAGTTGTCTATAAGATGTTTATTGTCTAAAGAAGTATCCCGAAAGTTTCTCACCGACCAAGGCATCCTTCCTCGGTGAGGAAGGCCCGTTCCTCACCGAGGAACACCCTTTGCTCACCGAGGAACAGATTCTTGGGTGAAAATCTGGTAATATTCTTCTTATCTGTCATCTTTTTTGAATAACTTTAAGTAAGCCGGAAGTCAGTTTGCTTAATTGTTCCGAAGTGATGATGAAAGGCGGCATCAGATATACCAGCCTGCCGAAGGGACGTACCCAGATTCTTTCTTCCACAAATCGTCGTTGCATATAGGCCATATTTACCGGACGTTTCATCTCAATGACTCCGATGGCTCCGAGTATTCGTACATCAGCCACTTCCGGAAATTCCGTGCAGGAGCTAGTTCTTCTTTCAGTTGAGTTTCGATTCGCTTCACATTCTCTTGCCAACCGGATTCGAGCAGCAGGCGAACGGAAGCGCAAGCCACTGCACACGCAAGTGGATTCCCCATAAATGTAGGTCCGTGCATAAAAGCTCCCGGTGCGTGGTTAGAGATTGTATCTGCTATCCGGTTGCTGGTCAATACAGCAGAAAGTGTCATATATCCTCCGGTCAGTGCTTTACCGATACACATTATATCCGGTTCTACTCCGGCATGTTCCCAAGCAAAAAGTTTACCGGTTCGTCCGAATCCCGTTGCTATCTCATCGAAAATAAGAAGAATATCGTGCTTCCGGCAAAGCTTTTCTGCTTCGCGCAGGTACTGCGGATGATAAAACCACATCCCGCCTGCTCCCTGTACCACCGGTTCCAGAATAAGCGCCGCTAACTCTTTTGAATGTTTTTCAATCATCTCTTGTAGAGGTAGTATATCTTCCGGATTCCATTCGCCGTCGAACCGGGAAGTGGGGGACGGGACAAAATAACGGACAGGAAGTGACGCACCGAAAAGGCTGTGCATCCCCGTTACAGGATCGCACACCGACATGGCATTCCATGTGTCGCCGTGATATCCGGAACGGATAGTCACAAAGTTATTTTTATCCGGTTTTCCGGCTGCATACCAATATTGTACAGCCATTTTCAGAGCCACTTCCACCGCTACCGAACCGGAATCTGCATAGAAGATTTTTTGCATGGAGGAAGGAACCAAAGGCAATAATAGTTTGCCCAGTTCGATGGCCGGTTCGTGTGTCAGCCCGCCGAACATGACATGAGACATTTTATCTAATTGTTCTTTTGCCGCCTGATTTAATACCGGGTGATTGTAACCATGCACTGCACACCACCAGGATGACATACCTTCGATGAGTGTTCGCCCGTTTTCGAGTGTGATAGTGGCTCCGTCCGCCCGCTTTACTTTGTAGACAGGCAATGGATCGGTAGTAGAAGTATAAGGATGCCACAAATGCTCGCGGTCAAACTGGGAACCGGCGAAATGATAACCTTCTTCCAGAATCATCTTCTTGTCTTCCGATACTTTGGAGCCGAGTGTTGTCAATAGGTCGCCTACGATAGCCGAGTTAATTCCGATATATAATGCCTTGCGCATCGCTTCGGAAGAAAGCTGTGAACGTCCTCCGGCAAAACGCAGAAAAGCGGTTGGATTGATAAAACGAAAGATAACGATGGTTTTAAGTATTTCTTCTTCGCTTAGAGGCTGCTCATTTTCCAGTGGAGTTCCGGGGATCGGACTTAGCAGGTTGATGGGGATGGACTGTACATTCAATTCCGCCAAAGTGAAAGCAAATTCAATCCGTTGTTCCATTGTTTCTCCCATGCCGATGATACCGCCGCAGCAAATATCCATACCTAACACGGCGGGCTGCATCGAGAGTAGCCAGTTTCTGTTCTTGCGTATGCGTAGAGCAGAGTTTGGAAAAATAAGACGGGGCAGTTTCCAGATTACAGTGATAACGGGTGATTCCTGCTTCATGCAGGGAACGCAATTCTTCTTCATTGAGCAGTCCCAGAGAAGCACAAAGTTGAATCGACGAATGTCGACGCATATAACGGACTGTATCGCAAAGTTGGGTAATCTGTTTGGGAGAGGGTTTCCGTCCGCTGGTGACAAGGGAGAAACGGTTGACATCTTGACGTTCGTTGTATTTTGCCTGTCGGAGACATTCTTCAGCGGGAAGGAGATCGTAAATCTCGGCTTTAGTCTGGTAGTGGGAGGATTGTGCGCACCATTTGCAGTTTTCCGGGCACCGGCCGGACTTGGCGTTGATGATGGAACACATATCGAATTCGTGCGAAGCACAGGTGACGGTAATCTCATGCGCGGCGGCATAAAGCGCCTCGCTGTCGGCCATGTTGGCCAGCCAAGCTGCTTGGTCGGGTGATATGTCGATACCCGCCAACACTTGGTCTTTGATTTCCTTGAAGTGTCATAAATGTATGATAAGGGATAGTTTGTGCAGCATTCTGCTTGCGAAGAGCCACATCTACCACATTGGTATGCAGATGACCGATCTGAAATTCACGTCCCATACTCGCAAAGGCGGCATAGTTCTTCCTGCCCCAGTAGCGGAAGCGGGAAAGAAGAACGTGTGGTCTGTATGTGGCGTTGTTTCTTCATTGGTTTTTTTTACTTTTGTTCGTTAGAACGTGGCAAATGTACAAAGATTCTTTGGATAAGCAAGCAAGTTGATGATTTCTAGTTTCTGTATTGGAATTATTTTTTTCCTGTATTCTTTGCGGGTGTTGAAGTTGAATCCGGCATATATTTGGAGAGTACCGAATCCATTGTCTACAGAGAAATTGTTGCGATGATAATTGTAGTTTTTCCCAACAAAAGAAGTACCTACGTAATATTTGCCTGTGTTGTAGACAATCCCTGCACGAACCAGAAAATCCAGATTGAATTTACCGTACCATGCTTTTGCCTCGTTCGTTTCTGCGTCCACATCGGAAGCTTTGTAGGCAATGGCAGGGGTGAGAGACAGGCATGCCAGACAGTTGCGGGCAAAGACCCAGTTGTAGGCGTAGCCGAAACTGATATTGGCATTGGTGTATTTAATATTCTTGACTTTCATGGCAGGATTCATCGCCTCCTGGATAAATCCCGGAAGTGCTGTATAGTCGAAGTCGAGATGATGCTTTGAAATGGAAAAACCTGCAATAAATGTACCTGCATTGCGTCGTTGATTGGTGGACTGACTGAATGCGGCAGGATAGGAGAATTTGCGGTTGTTGAAGATATAGTATAGGTTCAATCCCTTGATATCTACCTTTATTCCGCTGAAATCTTCGGAATAGTTGGAGGGGATATCGTCTGAAAATCCTCTGATTTTATGTATTTTGTAATCATTACCAGTGCGGCGATAGAAGATATCCACACCCAGTTTGGAACTGTATAGGCTAAGATCGAATTCTGTTCCTCTGTTCTTTCGGGTACCTTTTTTGAAAATATCGTTCACATCTACAGACCATCCCAGGAAAATCCATCGCCAGCCGAAATACAATCCTATCTTGTTGTGCGGGTTGGGAGAAAAACTAAGTTTCTGTGGCTGCGGCAATTCACTGGTGATAGAATAATACTCAAAGTTGCTGAAATGAGTAACCATCAGCGCATAGTTATAACGGTTGGGACTGATATAGAGCGTATCGAAATCACTGAAGTTCATAAACTTCTTGATCGCTCTTTTAAAAGCACTTGGCTTGGCGGTTGCTGTGGAGTCTACTTCTGTACTATCGTTGCCTAAAGAGACTTTCTCTTCAGTCTGTGCCTGTAAGGACAGTGAAAATAACAGAAAAAGATATAGAATAACCCGTTTCCCCATGTGGTTCTTTGTTGGTATAGATATTTTTTGTTTCACGAAAGTACTATCTTTCGCTGATTTATACTAACAATCTTCTAAAAAATGTTTCGTTTCCTAAACAAAAAGTTCAATGTACTGTTAGTTACAACAAGCAAATAAATCTTAAGCCACAAAATTATGAGAATCTATTTACGTTTATTAGTCGTGTCTCTTCTGCTTTTTGTAGGAAATATAGTATATGCGGAAGCACAGCAGGAGAAACGCGTGACAGGCACGGTGACTTCTGAAGGAGAACCTTTGCCCGGTGTTTCCGTACAAGTGAAAGGAGCCTCTTCCGGCACCATTACCGATATTGATGGAAAGTATTCGATTGAGGTTCTTGCTACCGGTACTTTAGTGTTCCGTTTTGTAGGAATGAGAACAGTAGAACAACCGGTGAATAACCGGAATGTGATTAACGTGACGCTGGACTCCGAAAGTAAGGAACTGGAAGAAGTAATGGTAGTAGCCTTATGCTACCGCTAAAAAGTATAGTTTTACCGGAGCAGCTTCGACGATGAAAGCAGGTGAGATTGAAAAGTTACAGACTTCCAGCATATCACGTATATTAGAGGGTACGGTATCCGGAGTACAGGCAAGTGCGGCAAGTGGTCAGCCGGGAACGGATGCGGAAATCCGTATTCGTGGTATCGGCTCTATTAATGCTTCCAGTGCTCCGCTGTATGTGGTGGACGGTGTTCCGTTCGATGGTAGTGTCAATTCTATCAATCCCGATGACATATCTTCGATGACAGTATTGAAAGATGCGGCCTCTGCTGCTTTGTACGGTTCCCGTGGTGCGAATGGAGTGATTATTATCACCACCAAGCAGGGGATCAAAATACCAAAGCAACGGTAAAGGTGAAAGCTTCCTTAGGAGGTTCCAACCGTGCCGTGCGTGATTATGATCGTGTCAGTACCGACCAATATTTTGAATTATATTGGGAAGCGCTTCGCAATCAGTATGCCAAGAGCTCGGATTATACTCCGGCAACTGCTGCTGCCCAAGCTTCCAAGGACTTGGTAACGAAATTAATGGGAGGTGGCCCGAACCCCTATGGTCCTCAATATGCGCAACCGGTCGGTACAGATGGAAAGCTGGTGGCAGGTGCCCGTCCGTTATGGAATTCTGACTGGAGTGACGCCATGGAGCAACAGGCACTTCCGCACAGAGTTAAATCTAAGTGTTTCCGGAGGTGGAAAAGCGAATCAGTATTTCTTTTCTGCCGGATACCTGAATGATAAAGGTATTGCACTCGAATCCGGTTACCAGCGTTTCAATCTCCGTTCCAATATCACCAGTGAGATGACTTCTTGGTTGAAAGGGTGGCGTCAATTTGAGTTTCGCACACTCCATGCAGAATTATCCGGTATCATCAGACTCCAAAACCAGTAATGTGATTACCGCAGGACGTACCATGCCGGGATTCTATCCCATTTATGAAATGAATACGGATGGTAGCTACAAATTGGATGAGAGTGGAATCTTTATGACTTCGGTTCTTATCGTCCTTCCGGTTCTATGGCTAACTGGAACTTGCCGGCTACCTTGCCTTTGGACAAATCGGAGCGGATGAAAGATGAAGTTTCCGGTCGTACTTTTCTGGAAGCTACGATTATTGAAGGATTGAAATTCAAGACAAGTTTTTAACTTTGACTTGATTAATTATAATACATTGGATTATACGAATCCGAAGTTAGGTCCGGCTAAAGAGAACGGAGGCGGTGTCAGCAGGATGAATACCCGCACTTTCTCCTGGACGTGGAACAATATCGCTACGTATGACAAGACAATTGGTGAACATCATTTTAATGTTCTTGCCGGTATGGAGTCTTACTCTTATCGGTATGATGAACTGACGGCTTCACGTTCCAAAATGGCGCAGCCTGATATGCCGGAATTGGTAGTCGGTTCACAGCTGACCGGAGGTTCGGGATATCGCATCGACTATGCATTGGTGGGTTATCTGACGCAAGCGTTATATGATTATCAGAATAAATATTTCTTCTCGGCATCTTATCGTCGCGACGGTTCTTCACGTTTTGCACCCGGAAACCCGCTGGGGAAATTTCTGGTCGCTGGGTACTTCCTGGCGTATCGACCGGGAAGAGTTTATGGCAAGCACTTCCGACTGGTTATCTGCCTTAACCCTGAAAATGAGCTATGGTGCACAGGGAAATGATAACTTGGGTACGTATTATGCGAGTAAAGGGCTTTATACCATTGTTTCCAATCTGGGAGAAAATGCGTTAGTGTCCGACCGTATGGCGACCCCGAACCTGAAATGGGAAACGAACCTCAACTTTAACGTGGGTATCGACTTCTCCCTGTTCAACAACCGTTTTTCCGGTTCGTTTGACTTCTTTACACGTCGTTCGAAAGATTTGCTTTACTCGCGTCCGATAGCTCCTTCTTTGGGATATGGCTCTATTGACGAAAACGTGGGAGCGTTAAAAAATACGGGTATTGAAATGGTTCTTTACGGAACGATTATTAATCAGAACGGTTGGGTATGGAAACTGGGAATGAACCTGACGCATTATAAGAATAAGGTGACGGAACTTCCGCTGAAGGATATGCCGCAAAGTGGCGTGAATAAATTGCAGGTAGGACGGTCAGTCTATGACTTCTATATGAAAGAATGGGCAGGAGTAGATCCGGAAAATGGTAATCCGCGGTGGTATATGGATGAGAAAGATGCCAATAAAAATCCGACCGGAAAACGTGTCACAACAAACGATTACGACTTCGGCTGACTATTATTACGTCAATAAATCTTCCCTCCCGAAAGTTTACGGCGGTTTTAATACATCGCTTTCATGGAAAGGATTCGATCTTTCGGCCATCTTTGCCTATAGCATCGGCGGATATATCTACAATCGTGATATTACGATGATTCTGCACAACGGAAGTTTGGAAGGGCGTGACTGGTCGACAGAGATTCTAAAAAGATGGACGCCCGACAATCGCTATACAGATGTCCCTGCCTTGAGTACTACTTCTAATAACTGGAACTCGGCTTCTACCCGTTTCTTACAGAATAATTCGTATATGCGATTAAAAAACCTGACACTTTCCTATAACTTGCCCAAACAATGGATCAGTAAGTTATCATTGAGCAGTGTGCAGGTATATGTACAAGGAGATAATCTGTTTACCATTCACCGGAATCAGGGACTAGACCCAGAGCAGGGAATTACCGGTATCACTTATTATCGCTATCCGGCTATGCGAACGATCTCCGGAGGTATCAATCTATCTTTCTAAATTCAGACTAAATTATGAGAAAAATAAAAATTAAATCCATTCTTGTCGCTGTTGCCGGACTTTTTCTGGCAACGAGTTGTAGCAGTAGCTTTTTGGATACGGAACCGACGGATGCGGTAAGTTCAGAAAAAGTACCTGTGCCCGAAAATGCAGCGGCACTTGTGAATGGTGCCTGGTATAATCTGTTTGATTATTCAAGTACTTATGCCAATATCGGTTATCGGGCGCTTCAGTGTCTGGATGACATGATGGCAAGTGATATTGTTTCCCGTCCGAAATACGGTTTCAACTCTTCGTATCAGTTTAACGATATAGCGTTACCTTCAAACAATAGAACAGAATTTGCTTGGTATCTGATATATAAAACGATCGATAACTGTAATACTGCCATTTCCATTCAGGGAGATTCGAGGAACTCCGGCAGGCGCAGGGACAGGCATTGGCGCTGCGTGCTTTCTGTTATCTGCATTTGGTACAGCATTATCAGTTTACATATTTGAAAGATAAAGATGCTCCCTGTGTGCCTATATAGACGGAACCGAGGAATAGTTCGACAGTTCCGAAAGGAAAATCAACAGTGGCACAGGTTTATCAGCGTATTTTTGATGATTTGAACCTGGCACAGGATTATTTGAAGAACTATGTAAGGAGTGGTGATAACCAGAAGTTCAAGCCGAATGTTGCCGTAGTGGATGGCCTCTTGGCTCGTGCTTATCTGTTGACAGGGCAGTGGGAAGAAGCAGCGAAAGCAGCTGAAGCCGCACGTACAGGATATACATTGATGACAACTACTGCCGAGTACGAAGGTCTTCAATAATATATCCAATAAGGAATGGATATGGGGATTCCCTCAAATACCTTCCCAATCGGACGCCAGCTATAATTTCTATTATTTGGATGCCACATACGTAGGAGCATATAGCAGTTTTATGGCTGATCCCCATTTGAAAGATACCTTTACCGAAGGTGATATTCGTTTGCCTTTGTTTCAGTGGATGCGTGAAGGATATTTGGGATATAAGAAATTCCATATGCGTGCAGATGATACGGCTGACTTGGTCTTGATGCGTGCTGCTGAAATGTATTTGATAGAAGCGGAGGCGAAAGTTCGTGATGGAGTAGCTTTGAATCAGGCTGTCATTCCATTGAACACGTTGCGTAATGCCCGTGGAGTAGGGGATTATGAGGTAACGGGAAAATCACAGGAAGATGTAATCAATGAGATTCTGATGTAACGTCGCCGTGAACTTTGGGGGAGAAGGATTTCGGTATTACCGATATACTTCGTACACAGGGTTCAGTAGAACGTGCTGCTTTATCGGAGGAGATGCAAAAAACAGAAGTGGATTGCTGGCAGGAAGATGGTAGCTTTGCCAAACGTAATCCATTGGGACATTGGTTTCTTAACTTCCCGAACGGAAAGCCGTTTATAGTAAATAGCACCTATTATTTGTATGCTATTCCCCAGAAAGAAATAAACGCTAACCCTAACTTATAAATAGCTCTCTTAATTTTTTTGACTTTGACCTTAACTTGTAGACCGGTATACGTCGTGACGATGCATACCGGTCGTTTTTCTTCTTTTTATAAAGAGCTTTATTTATATTTTCTGTTTCTTCAAATTAGGCAGAAAGAACGTGACTAATCCCAGCAACGGCATATAAGCACAGATATTGTAAACATACTCAATGCTCGTCTTATCCGCTAAATTACCGAGTACAGCAGATGCTACACCAGCCACCCCGAATGCAAATCCAAAGAACATCCTGATATTAATCCGAGCTTGGTCGGAAGCAATTCCTGTGCGTACAGCAATATGGCAGGAAAAGCGGAAGAAAGCATCAATCCTACACAGAAACTAAGGATAATAGTCCACAGCAGATTGGCATGTGGCATTAGTAAGCTAAATGGGGCAGCTCCTAAAATAGAAGCCCAAATCACATACTTCCGACCGATACGGTCACCGACAGGTCCGCCGAGCAATGTTCCGATAGCAGTAGCTACCAGGAAAATAAATAAATATAGCTGCGAATCTTGTACACTTACATTGAATTTATGAATCAGGTAGAAAGTATAATAACTGGTGAGACTTGCCATATAAATATATTTGGAGAAAATCAGAATCAGCAATATCGCGATTGAAAGGGCTGTCTTATCCATAGGCAAAGGAAGATGAACTGGTTTTCTGACACTGACAGTCTGTGCTTTCATCCGGTTTAGATATGATTTATACCATTTGCAAATTGGGTACATCACTCCGATAGCAGCTAAAGCCACAAATGCAAATACGATGAGATGTTGCCTGCCATAAGGAGCCACCAACAGAGCAACCAGCAAAGGGCCTAATGAACCTCCGAAGTTACCACCTACCTGAAAGAGTGATTGTGCCAGTCCACGTTTTCCGCCGGAGGCAAGGAACGTGATACGGGAGGCTTCCGGATGCAGTACGGAAGAGCCAATTCCGATTAAGAATACGGAGGCTAATATCCAGTATAGATTATCAGAGAATGCTAAGTTTATCAAACCAATCAGTGTAAAGCTCATTCCGATAGGCAATGACCATGCGACGGGATGCTTATCAAAGAAAACTCCGGTAATCGGTTGAAAAACTGAAGCGGAAAGTTGATAGACTAATGTTATCAGTCCGATTTGAGCGAAACTAAGTCCTAAATCATCTTTAAATAAAGGATAAGATGCTGATAGCACCGACTGTAAAAAGATCGTTGAGGCAATGCGAAAGACTCAATGCAATCAAAATGGAAAATGTAATTTTCCTACGGGTTGTTCCTGATTCTGTACCATAATACCTATTTACTATTGAAGTGTTCCTGAAAAAATCGGCTGCAAAGGTACGGAAACTTCCCGTTTCTCAATATATATTTGCTGTGATTAATAATAAAGCTCTAAGACTAAGGATTGTAAATTGTCGTTAATTCAGTTTTTGACTGACTGAACCATTCGCCACACCTGCTGTTGTTAAATAAAAAAGGAGGATGATATGAGCTTTATTTGGTATATTATTATTGGTATTGTGGCCGGATTCCTTGCAGGCAAAATTATGCGCGGCGGAGGTTTTGGCCTTATAATAAATTTGTTACTTGGTATTCTAGGAGGAGTGTTAGGCGGTTGGGTATTTGCCCTTTTCGGACTTGCAGCCTCGGGATTGATAGGAAGTTTGATAACTTCTACAGTGAGGAGCTATTCTTGTATTATGGATTGCTTCTTTATTCTCAAAATCTAAATAAAGATTTTATATAATTTATTTTTAATCTAAAAACAGAACTTGATTATGGAATGTAGACATGGGAATTTCTGGATTGGACTCGGAATTGGTTCTATCCTTGGTGCTGTTGCTTATCGTCTTTCACGTACAGCAAAGCTAAACAACTGGAAAGTGAAATTTATGACGCTATCCACCGCATTGGTCGTGATGCTGAAATAGCTGCTGCTCATGCTGAAAGAAAAAGCAGTGGATCTTGGACTTAAAGCAGTAGAAGCCGGTGCGGAAATTGCTGATAAAGTAGCAGATGAAGCCGATAAAGTGGCCGGAAAAGCAAAAGATAAGTGGGAAAATAAGAATTCCAAAACGGGTAATCGATTTAAATAGAATCGGTTACCTGTTTTATTTTTATACGTTTAATCTTTTATTTCTAGCCTTATCAGTCACTATTTGAATGATGTGTGCACGAACACATATTGGTGTATCTTCTCCATTATTTTCACTTCCTTCAAGAATCAAAAGCTACTTTCCCTCTGATTTCTCATCTGATAAAGCTTTTTCTCTATACTATCTTTACTTTTTCTTATGTTTAACAACATGTATACTTCCTGGTTGTTCTAGTTAACTAGTTGATTATTAATAATATGTTCTTTGTTGTATATTATGTGTGTGCGCACACACTATTGCTTAATTCAATAATTCATTTTACATTTGCCGTCGAAAAACAAGATACTTATCAGTAGATGGACAAAGAATTCTCAAATATTCGTATTGTAGACATCGCCAAAATGGCGGGAGTCTCTGTCGGTACGGTGGATAGAGTCATTCATAATCGTGGACGGGTATCTGAAGAAAACAGGAAAAAAGGTACAGGCTATTCTGGAGATGGTACATTACCAGCCCAATCTGATGGCACGTTCATTGGCGGCCTCCAAAAAGCAATATCATCTTCTAGCGATTACTCCTTCTTTTGTTCAGGGAGAGTATTGGGAAGCTATTTCGGAAGGTATAGATAAAGCAGCGTCGGAAATGGAATCGTATAACATCACCATTACCAAACTCTTTTTCGATCAATATAATAACAAGACTTTTGATGATATCATCCGTAATCTGCTGAATGAGAAAGTAGATGGTGTATTGATTGCGACTTTGTTTACGGATTCTGTTATCCGGCTTTCGCAGGAACTTGACAGGAATGAAATACCTTATGTGTATGTTGACTCCAACATTAGAGGGCAACATCAACTGGCTTATTTCGGAACGGAGTCTTATGATGCCGGAGTGATTGCTGCCAGATTGTTGATGGACCGGCTTTCTTCGTCTTCCGATATATTGATGGCGCGAATTATTCATAGTGGGAAGAATGACTCTAATCAGGGAAAGAACAGGCGGGAAGGTTTCTGCCATTATCTCACGCAAACAGGATTCAATGGAAATCTGCATGAAGTAGAGCTGAAAATAAATGATTCAGTGTATAACTTCATGAAGCTGGATGAAATATTTGAAGCTAATCCGAATATAAATGGGGCTGTTATTTTTAATTCAACTTGCTATATTTTAGGGAATTACCTGAAAGCGAGAGGAATGCAGTCTGTTAAACTGGTTGGTTATGACCTTATCGGGAGAAATACACAGTTGCTTTCCGAAGGTGTCATAACCGCATTGATTGCGCAGCGTCCGGATCGTCAGGGATATGATGGTATTAAATCATTGTGTAATCATCTGTTGTTCAAACAGGGCAGTGAAAAGGTTAATTTGATGCCTATCGATATTCTCTTTAAAGAGAATCTGAAATATTATCTGAACAATAAATTATAAACATATAAACTTGTAAGAAACTATGAATGAATTATTTAACGTAAAAGGCAAAGTAGTTGTTATCACCGGTGGAGCTGGTATTTTAGGTAAAGGTATTGCTGCGTATCTCGCAAAGGAAGGTGCAAAAGTAGTTGTGCTCGATAGAAGTGAAGAAGCAGGAAAAGCATTGGTAGACAGTATCAAAGCCGAAGGAAATGAAGCTATGTTCCTTTACACGGATGTAATGGATAAGGAAGTGCTGGAAGGTAACAAAGTAGAAATCATGAAGGCTTATGGCCGTATTGATGTATTGTTGAACGCTGCCGGAGGTAACATGGCAGGTGCAACTATCGCTCCGGATAAGACTTTCTTCGATTTGCAGATTGATGCATTCAAAAAGTGGTGGATCTGAACCTTTTCGGTACAGTATTGCCTACAATGGTATTTGCTGAAATTATGGTAGAACAGAAGAAAGGTTCTATTGTAAACTTCTGTTCTGAATCGGCTCTTCGTCCGTTGACTCGTGTAGTAGGATACGGTGCGGCAAAAGCTGCTATCGCCAACTTTACTAAATATATGGCTGGTGAACTGGCTCTGAAATTCGGTAACGGCTTGCGCGTAAACGCTATCGCTCCGGGACTTTTTCTGACAGAACAAAACCGTACATTATTAACTAATCCTGATGGTTCTTTGACTGATCGTTCAAAGACCATTCTCGCTCATACTCCATTCAACCGTTTCGGTGAACCGGAAGACCTTTATGGAACAATCCATTATTTGATTAGCGATGCTTCTAACTTCGTAACAGGTACAGTAGCTGTTATCGACGGTGGATTTGATGCATTCTCTATCTAATATTGGGATGATATCATTCTGTTTTTTAATCATAATTAGTAACTTGTAATCAGGAAAGAATAATATGTATCTATGTGAACAAACTTGGCGCTGGTATGGTCCGAATGACCCAGTAAGCTTGTGGGATATCAAAGCAGGCAGGCGCTACCGGTATAGTAAATGCTCTTCATCACATTCCGAACGGCGAAGTGTGGACAGTAGAAGAAATCATGAAGCGTAAGCAAATGATTGAAGAAGTGGGCCTGACTTGGTCTGTGGTAGAAAGTGTACCTGTACACGAGCATATCAAAACACAGACGGGCGACTTTATGAAATACATCGAAAACTATAAGGAAAGTATCCGTAATCTGGCGAAGTGTGGCGTGATGGTAGTTACTTATAACTTCATGCCTGTATTGGACTGGACACGCACAGATCTTGCCTATACAATGCCGGACGGCTCTAAAGCACTCCGCTTTGAAAAAAGCAGCTTTTTGTAGCTTTCGATCTTTTCATCTTGAAACGTCCGAATGCTGAAAAAGACTATACTCCGGAAGAAATAGCTAAAGCAAAAGCCCGTTTCGAGCAAATGAGCGAAGACGACAAGAAATTGTTGGTTCGTAATATGATTGCCGGACTTCCGGGTTCGGAAGAAAGTTTCACGGTAGAACAATTTCAGCAAGCATTAGATCGTTATGACGATATTGATGCAGAGAAGCTTCGTTCCAACCTGATTTTTTTCTTAAAAGAAATTGCGCCTGTGGCTGATGAGGTAGGAGTGAAGCTGGTGATTCATCCGGACGATCCTCCTTATACAATCTTAGGTTTACCGCGTATTCTAAGTACGGAAGAGGACTTTAAAAAACTGATTGAAGCCGTACCTAACGAATCAAATGGCCTCTGCTTGTGTACAGGCTCTTTCGGTGTGCGTGCCGACAATGATCTTGCAGGTATGATGGAGCGTTTTGGCGATCGTGTCAACTTTGTACACTTGCGTAGTACACAGCGTGACGAAGAAGGAAACTTCTATGAAGCTAACCACTTGGAAGGAAATGTAGATATGTACAACGTAATGAAGAGCCTTATTCTTCTACAACAGCGTCGTAAATGCTCTATCGCTATGCGTCCCGACCACGGACATCAAATGATTGATGACTTGAAGAAGAAGACAAATCCGGGGTATTCTTGTTTAGGACGTCTTCGCGGCTTGGCAGAACTTCGCGGCTTGGAAATGGGCATCGCTAAGTCTATCCTTTAATTTGAGTACATAATTAGCACTTTATTATCAAACACTACGGCTATTATTGATTGAAATAATAGTTGTAGTGTTTTTCATTTGCTCTTTTTCACTGGTTGAGGAATAAGTGAAGCGAATAAATCTCCAACATGTATATCTTTATCAGCTTTCTTTGTTTTTCTTTCTTTTTTCGGTTCGGGAATAATAAGTAAAGCTATTTGTGCGCAAGCCTCTGCATCTGCAAGTGCGTGGTGGTGATTCTTCAAGTTATATCCGCATCGGGCTGCCACTGTATGTAGCTGATGATTGGGCAGCTCCTTTCCGAACACTTTTCGTGAAGTGCGGCAGGTACAATAAAACTTATAATTGGGATAAGTCATTTCGTATAATTCGTGAACAGCACGGAGGCAACCTTCATCAAAAGGACTATTGTGAGCTACAAGCGGAAGTCCTTCCATCAATGGTTTGATTTCCGCCCATACTTCCGGAAATTCGTCGGCTTCCATCGTGTCGTCGTAAGTTAAGCCATGAACAGCTGTGGTCCATTGCGTATAATAGTTGGGGCAAGGACGGATCAGGCGATAGATTTTCTTCACGATTTTTCCATTCCTTACGATGACCACCCCTACGCTGCATACGCTGGTGCGCTTTCCGTTGGCTGTTTCAAAGTCGATAGCTGCAAAGTTTATCATCGTTTCTATTATTTTTTCGGATACAAATATAGCATAAAAAAAATGAGGTTGGAGAAAATATAGTAACAGGATTGGCAAATAGAAACCTTTTACTAAAAATTGAATTAAAATGGACTTTGGGGAAACATTTCCAATAAAAAACTCTTCTTTTAAAGAATTTACACTATTTTTGTTCGACATAAACCAAAGGCATGGACAAAATGGAAAATCCGGGACCATTTGCCCCCTCCTGTCCAAATCAAATTGATCCCTGAATCCAATCTAAATTGATCCCTTTTGTCCAGCTGAAAGTGACCCCTTCAAATTGAACGTACGGATATACTGGTGATGTTCCGCTTCCGGATATCACAACGAAAGAAAAAGGCGCAGCAATATATCGGTTTGGATATGGCTGCCGAAAAGGTAGGCAAAGATAAATTTCTCGAAGAAATTGTCCCTGAATGGCTTCAAAAGGCAAAGGCAAACGGACGCATCATTGATTAGAATTTATTTTCGCTATATTTGCGTACAAAATAGATCCATGTATACAGAATATCAGCCTTCTCATTTACTTGTTCCCTACATTGATAGCTATTGGGAGTTTAAGGGCAATCCGGATTATGGTATGCGCATCCATATTCTGCCGGATGGTTGTACCGATTTTATATTTACGCTGGGAGAGGTGGCTAATGCTGTTGAAGAAGGGAGTCTGATTATGCAACCCTATCGTTCCTATTTTGTAGGACCTATGACAAAATATTCGGAACTCGTCACTTATACAGAATCGATTCACATGTTTGGCGTTCGTTTTTTACCTTGTGGTTTGTCTTGCTTTACAAACCTGCCTCTACACGAATTTGTGAATAGCAGAGTCAGTACTAATGAGATGAAGGCTGTTTTTGATGACACTTTTATTGAAAAATTAGGTGAGCAGAAGCATGTCACAGATCGAATACGAGTAGTGGAAGAATATTTGCTGGCATATTTGGCGCGTCATTATCAGCCTGCCGATTCTCATGTCGCTATGGCAGTGAACATGATTAATCATTCCAAAGGAAAACGTTCTGTTCGCAGCTTGATGGATGATGTCTGTTTGTGTCAGCGTCATTTTGAGAGAAAGTTCAAGCATTATACCGGATTTACTCCTAAAGAATACAGCCGTATTGTTAAATTTAAGAATGCTGTGGAATTGTTGAGAACCACAACATCAGCCAATCTGTTGACTACGGCAGTTGATGCAGGATACTATGATTTAGCGCATTTTTCAAAAGAGATTAAGTCGATGTCCGGCAATACTCCTGCGTCTTTTCTTTCCCTAACCGTTCCGGAAGAAACCACACTTACTTTATATCGAACCACAAAAGATAGATTAGGTAAAAGTCGCTTTTTTACAATAGAATGGGAAGATATGCCGTTACCTTTGCAAGATTAATAAAAACAATCAGCTTATGACCACAAAAACAATGAAAAGAGAAAGCAACCGAGTTGTTGCAGAAATGTGAAGTTGTAACCCTTGCTTCTGTGAACAAGGAAGGCTATCCCCGCCCTGTACCAATGAGTAAAATCGCAACAGAAGGAATTTCCACTATCTGGATGTCCACCGGAGCGGATTCACTAAAAAACAATTGATTTCTTATCGAATCCTGAAAGCAGGATTATGCTTTCAGGATAAAGGAGACAGCGTAGCGTTAACGGGGAAAGTGGAAGTTGTAACAGACGAAAAACTGAAGCAGGAACTTTGGCAGGACTGGTTTATCGAACACTTTCCCGGTGGTCCTACAGATCCGGGTTATGTCTTGTTGAAATTTGAATCGAATCACGCAACTTATTGGATTGAAGGAACATTTATCCATAAGAAACTCGACTAATTCTACTCGGAAAGATAGAGGAATAGCGGCTTTAATGAGGCTGTTCTCGAACAGCCCCGTAATTCATTTAGAATTCGAACTTCCCCAGTTTCATTTCAGCTAATTCCTGAATGATACCTACATATTGAGCGAAATGAGGAGATTTTTCGTGTGCTGCCAATACTTCGGCATTCTGCCAAGTTTCGCAAATCATGAAAACATCACGGCGGGTACTGCTTTCAAAAGTATCGTAAGCAATGCATCCTTCTTTCTTTCAAAGAGCAGGCAGTCAGTTCTTTTGCTGCCTCAATTGCTTTTTCGCGGTTGGATTCGTTTACACGAACAAAAACATTTAATCTGATCATAGTCTTTTTATTTATATAATTAAAAGAATTGCTTTCTCACAGTATCTGTGAAAAGTCGGAGGCAAAAGATACTATTTTTTCTATACTTCTGGTGAGTTTATTTCAAAAAATTCATATAAACTTCATGTCATCCTAAAAAAACAATTATATTTGCATCTGAATTCTAAAAGCAATGATTTTGGGCACAATTCTTAAATTTGTTATAGCTTAATATTAGCCTCATAAACCACAGGCTAATTTCTTTCGTTTGAGTAGTTCTATACTTGAACAGGTTTTTCATTTTATCATTTTTATTATTCACTGCATCGTTTTTCAAAACTGATGCAATTAAGGTATTCAGGCTTTTAGTCGGACTTTTATGCTAATCAGATGGGAGTGGTGGGTGCGTTGAGAATGAATGGAAAATTTCGTAAGAAATAGTAAGCTGAACATAGAAGAAGAAATAAAAAGGATTGAGCTTCAGACGGTTGATCCTTTGGATAGAATCAGGCAGATCATTGGTGTCGTACAGGTTTCACTGACCTCGCTGAAAACAACTGTTGCCGGATATCAGTTTCGAAGTGCTGAAGAAGAAATTCAGTTCTTTAAAGTCTGGAAACCGCAGATTTCCGGTCTGTTGATGTTTTATGTCCGTTTGTATCAGATTGAAAAGAATCGTATCGACAAATCTCTGTCATCCCAATGCAGATATCTGAAGATTGAATTGGAGAACCTGCAAAAATCATTTTTGAATAATGAACTTTTATGAATATTACCGTGTCGGTCGGACAGAGCTTGATAGCCACTATTTCATCCGTGAGAATTATGATATTCTTTCCGATGTTCATTGTCATTTGCTGGACAGGGATTCTTCTTTTACCACCTTACACGACTCGAGCGTTGCAAAGATTTTGGCGAATAGTCGTTTGATAGAATATGTGTCGGAAGAAATAGAGCAACTGACAGAGAAACTTCATCTTAAATTCACTTCCATAGTAGACAGTAAGTTGCTGCAATGGACGGATAGTAAAGTCGCCTTGGTTGAGTTTATCTATGCGATCTATGCGGGCAAATGCTTTAATAATGGAAATACCAGTCTGAAAGACATCGCTTTTTGTTGCGAGATACTTTTCAATATCGAGATTGGGGACTTTTATCGTATCTTCTTGGAAATTAGGAATCGGAAGAAGAGCAGGACCCAATTTCTGGATAAGTTGAAAGAACAGATTATAAAGATGATGGATGAGCTTGACAGATAAATTTCAGGGCGTCTTGTGACATCTTGTGAATTATACAAATGGCTATTATCCAACTTTGCGGAGAAATATAATTGATTCACAAAGAAAGATAATCGCTTTTGTATAGTTATGGATACAACATTTACATGGGAGATAAAGGCAAAGAATTGCTCCCTTATTAATTAAGAAATGCAGTCATTGCGATAGTGACCGCTGTTTTACTGTAGTGATAAGTTTAGGATGAATGCACAGAAGAAAAACATTGATGTCTGGCTGATTTATAGATGTGTGAAATGTGATAACACTTGTAATATGACTCTGTTGTCACGAACTAAACCCGACTTGATTGATAAAAAAGCTCTTTCACAGCTTTTCTATGAATGACAGGGAAGTTGCCTGGCAATATGCCTTTTCTGCCGGAGTGGCAAGTAGGAATAATCTTCAATTAGATTATGACAGTGTTGAATATGAGGTGATAAATACCGTCTCTTTAGAAGACATCCTGAATATGAGTAGTGAGATCATAAGTATCCAAGTCAAGTGTGATTTCGACTTGAGCCTTAAATTATCCTCATTGATAAAAGATGTCTGCCTCTTTCCAGTACCCGCTTGAAGCTGCTGTTTGAAAAAGGGTATATTTCTTTACTTTCCGGCAAAACATCTTCCAAGTGTAAGGTAAAGAATGGCGATACTATTTTGATGGATCGAAAAAGCCTGATTGATTTCTTGGGATAAAATCGGTTTTACAGTTTTTTTTAATAGCTTTGTGAAATGATAATTCGCATTCTGTAAAAGAGGTTGTACTATTAAGATTGAAGATATGAAAAAGGTATGTTTATTAGCTTTTGTTTTGTTTACTTGGAGTATCGTTGTGAATGCACAGGAAAGTGATGGACGATACGTTGAAGTGACCGGTTCTTCTGAAATAGAAGTCGTTCCGGATGAGATTCATTTTCTGGTTCAGATTAAGGAGTATTGGCAAGAAGAATACACCGGTAAATCAAAAAAAGAAGAAGATTTTCATACGAAAGTGCCATTGGCAATGATAGAGAAAGATTTGCGTAAAAGTTTGCGCAAAATAGGAATAACGGATGATGCTATCCGCACACAGGAAATAGGAGATTATTGGCGTCAGAGAGGAAAGGAGTTTCTGATAGGTAAGCAATTGGATATCCGGCTTACGGATTTTGAGCAGATTAACTCTATTATTCGTTCAGTCAATACGTGGGGAATTGAGTCCATGCGCATCGGAGAACTCAAACATAAGGATTTGCCAATGTATCGGAAACAAGGTAAGATTGAAGCACTGAAGGCTGCCCGTGAGAAAGCATCTTATCTGGTGGAAGCGATGGGGCAGCAGTTGGGTGAAGTGATTCGTATCATCGAACCTGCCGATAATAACATAAGCCGTTATCTTCCTTTCGAAGCGCAGAGCAATGTAAGCATGGGTGCGGCAGCTACCGAGCAGTACCGGGTTATCAAGCTACGGTATGAAATGACGGCTCGTTTTGCCATTAAATAAAAATAGTCTATCTTTGTCGCATGACAAGAAATAATAAATCGGATTTGGTTTAGTAAACAATCTGTGTTTCTGATACAGATTGTCCTTTCGTTTGCTCTCGGATGATTCCTTCTGGGAGTACTCTTTATGTCTTTATAATTTCAATTTTTAACTTGCGTACAAGGGTGCTAAAAGTATCGTGGTGCTTTGTAACGTGTACGCTGTATACATTAAGATCATGAATAACGAAAATCAAACAATTCACAAATTCGACTTTAATTTAAACTGGTATGGCTGGAATGATAAACTAAGCCAACTAAAACAAGAATCACTCTACAGCACTCTTCCTCATGGACGTATATCCATAGTACACCGTACCTGCTACGAGGTCGTTTCCGAAAACGGATTGTTTCAGTGTGAACTCACGGGAAACATGATGTATGGGAAATCTGATGCTGAATTACCCTGTACGGGTGATTGGGTGCTTTTTCAACCATTTGATGAGAATAAAGGGATTATTGTCTATATGCTACCTCGTGAGCGGACATTGTATCGCAAAGAAAAGTGGTACAGTTGCCGATAAGCAGGCCATTGCTTCTTACGTCGATAAAGCATTTATTGTGCAAAGTCTTGATGATAATTTCAATGTTCGCAGAGCGGAACGTTTCATAGCCCAGATAATAGAAGAAAATATCAAACCGGTATTGGTGTTTAATAAAGCCGATTTAGGTTGTGACAGGCAGAGTGTTGAAGAACAAATAAATCATATCTCAATCAGATACCCGTATTTTTTACGAGCATTCATCACCCCCAAACGATTCTCCGGCTGCGGGAATCCATAACAAAAGGCGAAACGGTCGTGTTTGTCGGCTCTTCGGGTGTCGGGAAAAGTTCTCTGGTAAATGCACTCTGTGAAAAAATCGGTGTTGCTTACCTCCGATATAAGCCTGTCTACAGGGAAGGGCCGGCATACATCGACCCGTCGGGAAATGGTATTGATGAATGATTCGGGTGTTTTAATCGATACTCCGGGTGTGCGTGAATTTGGCTTGGTTATCGACAATCCGGATTCACTGGCCGAAGTGCTTGAAATTTCTGACTATGCAGAATCGTGCCGTTTCAAAGATTGCAAGCATATCAACGAACCGGGTTGTGCTGTTTTAGAAGCAGTCAATAGCGGTGTGTTAGATTATAAAGTTTATGCAAGCTATCTGAAACTTCGCCGGGAAGCGTGGCACTTTTCAGCTTCCGAACATGAGAAACGTAAAAAGGAGAAGTCCTTTACAAAAATTGTAGAAGAAGTAAAGAATCGTAAGGCAAATCGCTGATTTCTATTTAAACGATGCAGTTATTGGAATTTATGTTTTTCTTTAAAAGAGCAAAAAAGTTTTAGTTGCGCAAAAGGCTGCGCACCACTGCATCTATCTTTGTCGAAGAAACAAGAAAACAGGTCAAGTACGGGTTACTTCCATACATCCTGTTAAGATATTGACTCATACGATTATCTGTTTTCCTGTTTCGTAAAGGGGCAGTAGCTCAGTGGGTAGAGCATCATCTTTAATCTTGAGATTATCCTGATGAAAAAGGTCAATTGAGATTTACTTCTATCCTGTGACGGTCGTCGGTTCGACTCCGGCCTGCTCCACAAAAAATAAATATAGAGGTAGGACAGCAGCTTCGGGATTATCTGAAATGAGGTCAACCGGGGCTTACTTCTTAACGGTGGATAACGCTGGTTCGAATCCGGCCTGTTCTACCTCTTTTTTATCAACTAAGGTCAAGGAAGACTTACTTCAAAACCGCAGGAATGCTCCATTGATTCATAGTCTTCCGATTACCTTACTTAAAAAAAACAAAGTTATGAATAAAGATTTATTGAAAGTGTCTATCAGGCAGAATGCAATCTATTTGCCTTTGATAGAAGAAGAGAAAAAGCAGGAAGAGTTGACTTCGACTACCATTGCATTGGTAGCCCAACTCCGTAAAGTAGGATATAGCTTGTCCGAAGAACTGCTGCATGCCGTTAATCAGTTATATCCGGCTCAACAGATGATGATTCTTCAGGTGATGAAAGAAGCATTGGGCGTGACGCTAAACTGGGCTCCATTGGTGAAAGGGTGGGATGTACCTACCGGAGAAACGCGCTTGGATCATCTGGTTACATGGATTGCTAACCTGTTTAATAGCCAAAAGGCGTTAAATTACCTTGCGGACACGTGATCCCTGATAATACATTCCCTATGGAACGATACAATGGTTGTCCGTTCTGCGGAACCCCGTTCCAAACGGCTGCTACGGAATACTTCGGACAGGGAAGTAAACTGAAAGTGCTGGAACTTTGGCAGGACAAGGAGCTGAATGCTTTTTTCTGTGATTTGCTTGAATCGCGTACGGCTCTTGATGCCACACAAGCGGATAGCTTGAAAATAATGCTTGGCGAACTTCCGTTACCGGCAGTCGGAATCAAAATGAAGGAGACATTGATGTTGGTGATAGATACATTGGTGGAACAGGATAGAGCGCAGGAAGCGCAAATCTATTTCTCTACTCCGAATGATATATTGCGTTATCTGTGGTATAAGAAAACCGGATTCCTGCAAATCATAGAGCCTAAGACTATTATCCGTAAAACAGGTAGAAACAACACACGTATGTGTGGAGTTTTGGATAAAAGTCGTTCGGCAGCTCAAGCGAAGCGTGAGGAGTTGAAGTTGAAATATACGCGTCGTGAATGTAAAATGGTAGCTCTTTGGTTGAACAACCTGACAATGGTTCCGGAGAAGGCTTGCGAAATCATGCATCCGAAAAAGAGATGTGGGTACGTATGATACGTGCGTTGCGTCTGGCGGAATATGCCCGTAAGCCGGAATTCGGAAATTTGAAGGAATTGATGGATATATTTTACCGCGAGGCATATACCGTGTGGCAGGGAGAAGTGGAGCGCAACCGTTTGAAGGCGGATGCGGAACAGACATTTGCTTTGTTAAAGCAGCGACCGGGTATGTTTGCACGTTCTTTATTTGCGAATATGCTTTGGTTCGGAGCGGAAGAGACGTTGGCTGCATTTAAAGAAGTGGTTCATTTGTTGCCGGCACGTTTGGTAGTTACTTTGGGTATGTATGCGGAGAGCTACTTTGAACCGGGACGTAAGAGAATGGTTAAACCTTTAGGGGGCAATGCTCTTTTGATAGAACCACATTATTTGGTGGGGCTGTATATGGAGGATCAGCTAAAAGCGATGGTGAAGGATGTACAGGATTTGTGTAAGAAAGTCGTAGCTGCCCGTTTCGCCAATGCAGCTACCGAAAGTGAAAACAAAAGTATGTATATTGACCCTATGTTGTTCCATATTCCGTTGGCTATCGGCGATCGTAGCGAAACAATTCAGGATACTTCCTGTGCTTTGCAGGGAACGCGTTTCCCGGTAGAGGGGGATAAAGTGCGATTGTTTATGCAGTGGGGAAAAGGGCTTCCGGCACAGCATCTTGATATGGACTTAAGTTGTCATATCACTTTGCCTACCACAACAGAAGTTTGCTCCTTCTTCAACTTGCAAGCTATTGGCGCTAAACATAGCGGGGATATCCGAAGTATTCCTAATAAGAAAGGTACTGCCGAATATATCGAGCTGGATTTGAAATGAACTGAACCGTGTAGGTGCGGAATATGTCGCTTTCACTTGCAATGCATATAGCAACGGGACTATCTCTCCTAATCTGGTGGTAGGTTGGATGAACTCTGCCTATCCAATGAAGATATCGGAAAGAACAGGAGTAGCTTACGATCCTTCTTGCGTACAACATCAGGTACGTATTTCCCAAAGTTTGCAGAAAGGGCTTGTTTTCGGAGTTCTGAAAGTGAAAGAACGGGAAATTGTTTGGCTGGAAATACCTTTTGGTGGACAGACGATTCTTTCTTTGGATACACAGACCATTGAAAAGTATCTGGATAAGCTGGAAGCGAAAACAACTGTTGGTGAACTGTTAGCTGTCAAAGCACAGGCGCAGGGATTGAAGTTAGTTGATATTCCGGAAGCGGCCGAGATATATACTCGTGAATGGGCATTGAATACTGCCGCTGTGACTAAATTACTGTTGGGTGATTAAATTCTTGGGAGGAATTGTCTTTTTCCTCTTAAGATTTAAAGGTCGCATCGCATAAAGTTATACCTTTGTATGCGATAGATTAATCGTCTGACAGTTGTTGAACTTGCGTCTGACAGCTGTTATTTTTCGTCTGACAACTGTCAGACGAAAAGAAACAGTTGTCAGACGATTATTTTTATATGAACTGAAGATTAAAGTTCAATGAACAGGCGATTAAATATACGTAGTGAAAGTAATAAATGTATGAACTAATAAAAAGATATACTTATGAGTGCTCAATATGATTTGTATGAAACACCGGATCCTGATTGTACCGGAGAACAAAAGCCTTTGCATGCCCGTATCGTTCCAAAATGGAACTTACTCGAAAAAGAATTCCTGGAACGTGTATCTCGTTCTTCCCAGACTTTAACTATAACGTGATAGATGCGGTGGTAGGAGTTGTATTGGATGAACTAGCCGAAACGTTAGCAGAGGGATATATCGTAGAACTTGGCGAACTCGGGCATTTTAGCATCTCTTTGAAATGTACGCATAAAGTAATGACTAAACGGGAGATTCGTGCCGAATCAATCTGTTTTGATAACGTGCATTTGCGTACTTCCAAAAGAGTTCAAAAGGAAGATTAAGCGTGAGATAGAGTTGGAACGTGTGGACAAATCCAAACACTCTTCTCAAAAGTGGAATTTTCTATGGAGCAACGCCAACAGCTTTTACAGGAATTTCTAAAGAAAAATGGTGGTATTACTCGATTGGAATATAGTAGCCTGACCGGACTTTCCCGGACTGAAAGCAATAGATGATTTGAATACTTTCATTGAGAAAGGGATTCTTCGTAAACGTGGAGCTGGAAGAACCGTGTTTTTTATGTCTGGCAACAGGAAGAATGATAATCAATTCGAAAATTTCAACAACCGTGTCCTGAATAGATAGGACAAGTGAAAAGATGCGAAGAAGATGGAAATGTTGGGAGTGAGGTAAAATATAAGAGGTTTCATTATATGATCAGACTGAATAAATGCAGAAAAAGACGGGGATAAAAGTTCTAAAACCTTTATCCCCGTCTTTTTATTGGATGGAACATTTATCTCTTGAAAATCAGAGTCTCATCTTTCGGATGTTTGTACCAGTCCTTGGCTCTGGGTGCATCAAACGGATAAAACCGTTGAGATATTTTTTCCTTCTATACACCAGCAGAAAGGAATGGAATTGTCACTGATGGGAATATCCAATACGTATGGATAAGCGTCCGTATTGTATATATCATCAAAGATATAACCTTTTCCGTTGTTGAGGTAAGGCCTTACGTCACCTACCAAAGTCTTGGTTATTGTCTGGCAGAATGATTCATCAAATATTTTATTGTTCACATTATTGTATCCATTAATATCTTCAAAGAACTTTTGGTATCCATTATTATCGTAGAATCCGAATTCATTTGTATATGAGCATCCGCTGGCAAGCAATTTCGCTGTTATTGTTTTGTTCTTATTGCTACCGATGTAGGGAAACAATTTTATATTCTATAACTACATCGTTGAAATCGAAATCACCTTGATAAGGGTAGTTATCCTCAAACAACAGGTAGTACCCTTTCTTCGTGCTGTATTCCGTTACGGATGGCGGAGTGATCGGCTCTTCTGGCTCAATGGTGATAGGATTGGTTTCGATTAAGCAAAGCATATCGTTATAGTCACCGTCATAAGACCTAAAAACCTGGAGTGCGGTTCTCCATTCCGAGGATATTACCTTCAAAATCACTTACCTTTACATGCTGGATAAAACCGTTAGACGTTGGTTGTGTTATCTTGAACGACGTAGATTGCTGATTCTTATCCTTGTAAGAGATCGTTCTGCCGATATAATTATAGTCCTTTTTCGACATATTCATTCTGTGTGGCAGATTTGTTCAGATTAGGCGTAGAGAACTGGGGACGTTCATTTGTGCCCCGGAACACAAAAAACCAATACTCTGTCCTTTCTCAAATTCGCCCAAATAAATTTTCGTATAAACACCTTTCTTTTACATTTGCATTTTCCTCTTTACTCCAAAAAGATGTACGTCCCGTTTCCTTTATTGTAGTTGTTTTCATTAATATTAATATCGCTGAAAGGAACCTCTACGATTTCTCCTGTCGACTGGTCTTTCCCGTAGAACGTACAGTCTTCAATTTCCCGATTTTTTCTTTTTGCTTGATGGGTAAGTATAAAACCACAACTTACCATATTGGTTGGAATGATAGAATGTCCCGTCATGCAGATACGTAATCCACACGTCTGCTTTCTCAAAGTTTTCACCTTCTACCTCGTCAATCTTAAGATCGGTACACTTGTACAAGTCTTCTCCCACCACATTGTTGGACTGTTCAGGGAAGTATTTGCTGTTTACGGCATTCATCAATTCGTCTGTAATACCAGAATGGCTGGTTGAGGCACGTGTCCCGGAAGTGGCGTCCGTAATTGTGATATCAGTCACCTCGGATGTGATGACTTTACCATTTCCGATGATATAGAGCTCATCTACATCTTTCGGCACTTCTAAACTGACATTTATCGGCGTTTTTCCCACTAAAAAGGGCTCTTTACCAGATCACCGTCTTCGTAAGGGTCTCCATAGAATAGGGAATACATCGTTCCCTCAAATTGTGAGGTGATGTTCACATTGATAGATGAAAAATTGCGAAATTGCTCGGCGTACGATTTACCGCCTTTTGAGTCTTCTTCTTGATACAAACTGTCATGATTTATGCATGAACACATAAATAAAAGCACATGTGTAAATGGCAAATTGTTGTTTTGTTACTTTCATTTTATTTGTTTTAATTGTTTTGTTTAAAAAAACTATAACAAAAGTAAGAGATTTAGTGCATGAACTTTGTTTTTATTAGATATTATTAATATATTTAACAATGCTATTATGCTGCTTGACAATGAATCATCTAAAATAGATGATGAAAAAATGTCTTCCATTTGATAATATTAAGTCAGATAATTTGCTTCTTCTTTTTCGTGTAGCTATATTTGTTCCGTTATTCTAAAGAGGGAGAATGTATCACAAGAGAAAAATAAGAGCATACATAGCATGGATGTTATTCATGACATTCATTCCCTTCTTTGTAGTGAAAACCTTTCACTATCATGGAAGTGAAGATGAAAAGTCGTGTTCCCATGCAAAGCATTCTCACCAATCATCTGATGATTGTGCGATCTGCCAATACTCCCTTTCTTTCTTTACTGAACCTCAGCCGGTAGAATTTCATTGTATACTGACGCTCGTGCCCTACGAGACGATTATTTACCAGGATAAGGTTGTTTGCAAACGAACTTATTCGCATCACCTACGCGCGCCTCCGGTCGCATAATTACATACTCATATTTTTCAATGGAGATAGATTGGCATTTTCAATCTATCCTCACATTCATTTTACACATTAAATAAAAGATTGTAATTGATGCGTATCGGAATTATTTCGGGCGTAATAGGGCTATTTGTAACCTTATCCGTCCATGCACAGAAATCTGATTCAATCAAGAGCATGCTTTTTGCCTGATGTTGTGGTAACCGAAACGTACCAGCAACGTCAAGCGAAAAAGTCTGCCCTTACGGTTGATGTAGCCGATCAGGATTTTTTGCGCAAACATTTTACAGGAAACTTCATGCAGGCGATGGAGAATATTCCCGGAGTACAGGCAATGGATATTGGTTCGGGCTTCTCCAAACCGATGATTCGCGGAATGGGATTCAACCGGATTGCTGTATTGGAAAACGGAATCAAGCAGGAAGGACAGCAATGGGGAGCCGACCACGGACTGGAACTGGATGCCTTTAATATCGAAGCAGTCAATGTATTGAAAGGTCCTTCCTCACTGCTCTATGGCAGTGATGCAATGGGAGGAGTGATTGATGTTGTTCCGTCGGCTGTTCCTGCTGATAATCGTGTATTCGGAGATGTCACACTGCTGGGTAAATCAGTCAATGGAACCATCGGAGGATCACTGATGCTGGGAATCAGGAAGAATGCCTGGTACTCCCATATTCGTTATTCGGAACAACATTTCGGTGACTATCGTATTCCGACGGATTCTATTGTCTACCTGACACAAAGAATTCCCATATATGGGCGTAAACTCAAGAATACAGCAGGCATTGAACGCAATATCGGACTTTTTACCCAATATCAACGAAGAGCCTATAAAGCGAATTATGCTGTGAGTAATGTATATCAAAAGACGGGATTCTTTCCGGGGGCACATGGCATACCCGATGCGTCACGTGTGGAAGATGATGGAGACAGCCGTAATATTGAATTGCCATTCAGTAAAGTGAATCACCTGAAAGTGACCACCCACCAGCAATATGCATGGGAGAAACTGATTTTGTCAGGCGATTTAGGTTTCCAGAACAATCACCGTGAAGAGTGGAGTGCTTTCCATACTCACTACGGTTCGCAACCCGCACCGGAGAAAGACCCCGACAAGGAACTTGCTTTTTAATCTGAACACTTTCAGTGCTTCGGTGAAAGCTCGTTTTATTGGTTCTTCTTCGTGGGAACATACATTGGGGTGGGATGGACAACATCAACGGAACGACATTTCCGGCTATTCGTTTTTATTGCCTGAATATCGCCGTTCCACTACCGGATTGCTTTGGCTTACGACATACAGACCCAACAATGTGTTTTCCGTCAGCGGAGGAGTGCGATATGACTACGGATATATGAATATCTCTTCGCATGAAGATACTTACCTTGCCGATTATCTTCGGAAACAGGGCTATGATCCGGAACAGATAGACTTCTACAAGTGGAACAGTCACTCTGTGAATAAGCACTACGGTGATTATTCTCTTTCTCTGGGATTGGTATGGACTCCCTCCGACAAACATCTGGTAAAGGTGAATATCGGGCGTAGTTTCCGCCTGCCCGGTGCGAATGAGTTGGCTGCCAACGGTGTACATCACGGCACTTTCCGCCATGAACAGGGAGATGCAAACCTAAAGTCCGAACAAGGTTGGCAACTGGACGCTTCTTATCATCTGAAGTACCGGAGAATTTCTTTCTCCGTCTCTCCATTTGTCAGTTGGTTCAGCAATTACATCTTTCTGCGTCCTACCGGAGAGTGGTCTGTATTGCCTCATGCCGGACAAATCTATCGCTATACCGGAGCAGAAGCGCTATTTGCAGGAACTGAAGCTACCGTAGATGTTGATTTTCTGCGCAACTTCAATTATCGGATTTCCGCTGAATACGTTTACACCTATAATTGTGATGAACATATTCCATTGAGTTTTCTCGCCACCTCCTGTTATGCGCAATACATTAACCTGGCAAAAGAATCGGTATATGTTGTATGCAGAATGGCAGAGGATTGCCCGGCAAAATAGAGTGGACCGTAACGAAGACCGTACAGCCGGAGCAAATCTCTTTCATCTGGGTGGTTCATTGAATATTCCGATAGGTGGAAACAATGAGATTGAAATAACCCTGACCGCTCGGAATATATTCGATACCCGATATTACAATCATCTTAGTTTTTACAGGAAAGTTGAAATCCCCGAACCGGGACGTAACTTCCAGATATTAATCAAAGTTCCATTTAAAAAATTACTGAAATGAAAAATAAATTTTATCTCCCAATGATTAGCCTTTTGGCAACAGTTACTTTCATGTTTTCCTCTTGTGATAATGATGACTCAGCGATACGACCAAACCTCTGATTGAACTTCACGAACCGGAAGAAGGTCAGGCTTTGGAGATTGGAAACGAACATGGGGTTCATTTTGAAATGGATTTGTCGGATGATGTCATGCTGAAATCCTATAAGATTGAAATACATAGTAATTTCGACCACCATTCACACGGAGGTAATAGCAGGGCTGCACAGGAAACAGTAGATTTTAGTTTCAACAGATCTTACGATGTGTCCGGACAGAAAACCGCCCATATTCATCATCATGATATTGTAATACCGGCCAATGCTACTGCAGGAGATTATCATTTGATGGTTTATTGCACGGATGCCGCAGGAAACGAATCTTATATCGCACGCAATATCAAATTGAGTAATGAGGTGGAAGACGAAGACCATCACCATGATGAATAAGACAACTTCCTGAACACGGAGAAATCCCCTTTATTTTAGCCTGACTTGTAAGTCGGAAAGGCTGAAATAAAGGGGAATTCTTTATATGGAAACCGTCGTATATCAAAAAAGTCTTCCGTACTTCTCTTGGAGACATCCCAAAATGGGCTCTCACATACTTTCCGAAGAAAGAAATATTGGGGAAATTCAGTTCGTCAGAAATCTCTTTGATCGATTTCTCGGAGTGTTTCAACATATACCTGATATTTTCCGTTGTGTAGTCATGTATCCATTTCAAAGCTGTTTTCTGACTGGCAACTTTACAGGCATAAGATAAATATTTAGGAGTGACACACAGCTCTTTGGCATAGTATGCCACCGAACGTTCTTTTTTCCTTTAGTCTGCTCCAGTAATTTCATAAAGTTCTTGAACAGAATATCTCCCTGTCTCATCAAATTGTCTTCGTCAGATGATATGAGCTTATCCAAATCCACCAGCAATTCGTAAAGGGCAGCTTGCAGGAGAGAACGCATAATCTCTTTATGATAGATGTGTGGCGGTTGGTTGACTTTCAGTTTAATCAATTCATAGTAATGTTCAAAACTGCTCTGTTTTTCTTCATTCAGATGTATAATGGGGTTTTTGCTGATATATAAGGCTTTGTTCCAGATATTCCTGCTGTTGAAAAGAAATGTTGGAGAATGCGTTCGGAGAATCCCACTATTTTTCCTTCAAAATCCGGACTAAGCATGTAATTGTTGCATAAAAATATTGGGACGGCAAAACAAAAGATCGTTCGAATGAACCACATACGTATTACTGTTGACATCCAGTTGCAACTTACCTTTGATACACATGATAATAATCAGCATATTCAGTTGTATGGTAGAATTATCATTGTAGGGCAGTTCCCTGATATCATCTGCAATAGCAATGTCTCCGTCCATATAATTCAGTAGACCAACCAAGGCTTCCTCATTTTTGATATTATCCATATTTATCTCATGGATAATATTGCTCTCTTTCATTTCCATTGTTCCATTCTTACTTATTATTTCTGCAAATATGGTCATTATTTCCAAAGATGATGCGTCCGATTTGGCGGAGATAGTGTTCTGTTTTTCTTATTAGGCATATCTTCTTGAAAAAATGGAACACTTGCTGGCTTTTAAAGAACACTGCAACTGTTCGAAAAATCTACATCTTCGCAGGCGAAAAAAGAAAAATGATGTAATCAGTAAAATGAAAACTAAAATGAAACAGAGCTATTATTGGGTAACATTAGTGTTCGGCATGCTATTGATGGGATGCAAACAAACAGGAGAGACGACAGAGATGGAACCTGTGAAGGTAAAAAGTAGTGACGATGGAAGAAATTCCGTTGAATGGCACGCAGGGATTTTCGGGGACTATCGAAGAAATGACAGGTTCTACTTTGAGTTTCCCGGTGGGAGGAACGATAGGGCAGATAGCGGTAACAGTTGGTCAGCGGGTCGCGAAAGGAGCAATCATTGCTACGGTAGACGAGTCTACTTTGCAGAACACTTATAATGCATCTGCCGCGTTGCTTGCTCAAGCCGAAGATGCTTATCAGCGGTTGAAACAGTTGCACGACAATGGCAGTCTGCCTGAAATACAGTGGGTGGAGGCACAGAGTAAATTGAAACAGGCGGCTGCTTCCGAACAGATTGCCAGAAAGAGCCTGGACGATTGCCGGTTGTGTGCACCGTTTAGCGGTATTATTTCAGAAAAGAGTGTGGAAACCGGACAGAATGTGATGCCGGGAATGCCGGTTGTAAAACTGGTCACTATTCATCAGGTGAAAGTCAAAGTGGCTGTACCCGAGAATGAAATAGCACAAGTCAGAATTGGACAGACTGCTCGGATTATGGTTCCTGCGTTGGATAATCGGGTGTTTGAAGGCAGTATCATTGAGAAAGGAGTAGCGGCAAATGCTTTGTCCCGTTCGTATGAAGTAAAAGTTTTGGTAGATAATCCGGAACAGGTATTGATGCCGGGTATGATTTGTCAGATGTATATGAATAAATCGGAGGGAGAAGCGAAGGCATTTGTGCTGCCGGTTCAGGTTGTTCAGCTGGATGAAAATAACCGTTCGTTTGTGTGGGTGAATACACACGGGAGAGCAGAAAAAAGAATGGTGCAGACAGGAGAACTGACCGATCGGGGAGTAGTGATTAAAAACGGACTGACTTCCGGAGATGAAGTGATTGTTGAAGGACAGCAGAAAGTAAGTGTGCAGACACGGATTACAACGGAAAAATGAAAAAGGAAATGAAGACAAAGAAGCGTAGCGTCGTTGAGTGGGCGATGCATTACCGACAGGTTATTATTTTGATTACCTGTTGTTTGATGGCATTTGGAGTCTACGGACTGTCCGAGATGAAAAAAAGAATGAGTTTCCCGATTTTACGATCCGGCAGGGGAGTTGTTGCCGCTGTGTATCCGGGAGCTACTGCTGCGGAAATGGAAGAGCAGGTGGCCAAGCCTTTGGAAAACTACATATTCAGTTATAAAGAGGTGAAGAAAGCAAAAACTCATTCTACCTGTAAGGATGGCATGGTGATTATTCAGGTACAGTTGAATGATGACTTGAATAATAAAGATGAGTTTTGGAGCAAGTTTAAACATGGAGTCGGGCAGTTTAAGAGTGAATTGCCGCAAGGAGTGTTGGCTGTTCAGGTGATGGATGATTTTGGCGATTCGTCGGCGTTGCTGGTTACGATGGAGAGCGGGGACAAAACCTATCGCGAACTGAACACCTATATGGACGGGCTGAAAGACAGATTGAGAAGGATAGAAAGTGTAGGACGGCTGAACACGTACGGTATGCAGCAAAGAGCAGATTTCGATCTATCTCGATAGTGACCGCCTGTCTCATTACGGAATTAACGACCAGACCCTTGCAATAACCCTGTTTACCAAAGGGTTTACGACCACTGCCGGACGGATAAAAACTGACGACTACATCTCTCCCGTTTATATTGCTAAATCTCTGAATACACTGCGGGATGTGCAGGAGATGATTGTTTATTCCGATCCGATGGGAAATACGGTTCGCCTGAAAGATATAGCAAGAGTTGTAAAAAAGAATACCCTGTACCGGAATCGGTAATTACGAACAATGGTAAAAAATGCCTGCTTCTTAGTGTGGAAATGAAGAAGGATAAGAATATTGTCCGTATGGGCAATGAGGTGAAAGAAGTGTTGGCGGAATATGAGAAAACCTTACCGTCGGATGTGCAACTGTTTAAGATTACCGACCAAAGTAAGGTAGTGAACGACAGTGTAATCACTTTTCTGAAAGAACTGTTGATTGCCGTTATTGCTGTGATTATTGTAGTAATGCTGTTGATGCCGTTCAGAGTGGCGATGGTAGCGGCATCCACCATCCCCGTCACTATATTTATTTCTCTGGGCTTATTCTACGCTTTTGGCATTGAATTGAATACGGTAACATTGGCAGCACTGATCGTTACATTGGGAATGATTGTGGATAACTCTATTGTGATAATCGATAGCTATCTGGAAAAAATATCGGAAGGAATGTCCCGTTGGCATGCCTCTATTGAGAGTGCCACTCATTTCTTCAAATCCATATTTTCGGCAACTTTAGCTATCAGTATTACTTTCTTCCCGTTCCTGTTTACAATGACGGGCATGACGCATGACTTCCTGATGAGCTTTCCGTGGGCTACTACCTTGATACTGATGATTTCATTGCTGGTTGCCGAACTGTTGGTTCCTTTTCTGCAGTTTTACTTTATCCGGAAGCCTGTTAAAAGTGAGTTCCCGAAGGGCGGAAAGAAGAAATTTTCTTTTTTGGACAGCTTGCAGACTGGATACAACTGGCTCTTGGATAAATGTTTCGCTTATCCACGGATAACGATTGGTTTAGGGGTACTTTCTGTTGTTGTAGGCATTGTGCTGGTGGGAAGTTTGCCGCAAAAGCTGATGCCTACCGCAGAACGGGATCAGTTTGCCGTAGAGATTTATATGCCAACCGGCACGGCCGTAGAGAAAACGACACAGGTAGCAGATAGCCTGGAGCATATTCTCCGTCAGGATTCCCGGGTGTTATCGGTAGCTTCTTTTAAAGGTACTTCTTCACCCCGTTTCCAAAACTCGTATGCACCACAAATGGGAGGAAGCAACTTTGCCCAATTTATCGTGAATACGACCGGGTAGATGCCACACTGGAACTTCTGGATGAATATACTCCCCGATATTCGGGTTATTTCCCGGAAGCCGTAGTGCGTTTCAAACAATTAGGATATAGTGAGGCGGTCAATCCTGTGGAAGTGCGTATCAGCGGCGACAGTCTTTCCGTATTGAAGAATGAGGCTGACAGAATTGTGGAGATCCTGCGTACAATGCCGGAACTGGAACTGGTACGGACTAACTTCAATGAACCGTTGGCAGCTACCCGGATTGAACTGGATGAAGATGAATCCATCCGGCTGGGAATAACGAACGCTTCATTGGAAACGGCACTTGCTATGCGCTACGGAAGTGGTTTCCCCGTTGCCACTACCTGGGAAGGCGATTATGATATCAATATTGTGCTGAAAAGCACCAAGGCAGACTCTGCCCGCTATCAGGACCTCGGAGACGAGCGGATTGCCGCATCCGGCGGACTCGCAACTGTACCTTTACGACAGATTGCAAAGATTGTTCCTGTATGGAACGATGGACAGATTGTACGCCGCAATGGAATCAGGACCATTACTGTAATGGCGGAAGTAGGCCGTGAAATAAACGTGATGAATGCAACCGCCAAAGTGCAGGAGAAGTTGTCCGGTTTATCTTTGCCGGAGGAGTGACATTGACTTATGGCGGTGAGCTGGAAGAAAATGAAGAGCAGATGCCTAATATCATGGCCGGACTCTGCATTGCTGTTGTGATTATCTTCTTCATTCTTCTTTGGCACTTTAAACGTATCAGTACGGCAGTTATGATGTTGATGTGCCTGACGCTTTGCCTATTCGGTACGGCTGTCGGTATTCTGATACAGGGTGTCGACTTTGGTGTGACTTGCGTGTTGGGAATTGTCAGCCTGATGGGAATCCTGGTACGTAACGGCATCATTATGATCGACTATGCCGAAGAACTTCGGAATAATGAAAGAATGACGGCGCATCAGGCTATTTATCATTCGGCACAACGGCGTATGCGCCCTATCTTCCTGACATCGGCAGCTGCTTCTATGGGAGTCATTCCGATGATATTGGGAGGCAGCGGACTGTGGATGCCTATGGGAACCGTTATTTTCTATGGCACACTGATTACAATGGTGTTTATTCTGACTGTGATGCCGGTATGTTACTGGTTGATGATGAGCGGAACAACGCGGAAACGCAGTCGGTCTGCCAAACTGGAATTGGAATAATTAAATGAAGAACAAAAGACAATGAGACAGGATAAATATAAAAAAGTAGTGATTTTCGCTTTGTGCGGATTCATGATGTTTCCTTTGTGTGCGCAAAAAGACTTATACGCTTGAGCAATGCCGCTCTATGGCATTGGCACACAATATAAAATGAAGAAAGCTCACACAGACTTGAAGGCTGCGGAGCAGACAAAGAAAGAAGCATTTACCGGTTATTTCCCTACGGTGGGAGCTACGGGAGCCGGATTTAATGCAAATAAAGGTTTGCTTGAAATGGAATTGGCTCCAGGGATGGGAATGTCTATGTTGAAGAATGGAATTGTGGGCAGCATTACGGCTACACAGCCTTTGTTTACGGGCGGACAGATTGTGAATAGCAACAAACTGGCGAAAGTGAGCGTGGAAGTGAGTAAATGGCAGTTGCGTCAGTCGGAAAATGAAGTGAGGTTATACCACGGAACAATATTACTGGCAGGTAGTCACTTTGCAGGAGAAGTTGACCACGCTCACTACGGTGCAGAAAATGCTGGACCGTCTGTATCAGGATGTAGAAGTGGCGGTCAAAGCAGGAATGACCACAAGAAACGAACTGCTTCAGGTGGAACTGAAAAGGAATGAAGTAGCCAGCAACCGGATAAAGTTAGAGAATGCGTTGTCTCTTAGCAAAATGGTATTGGCACAATATATCGGTGAAACAGGAGACGGCTTTGAAATAGAGACGGATATTCCAGTGGAAGACATTCCGGTTTTTCCCGAACAACTTCGCAGGGACCATCATGCTTCATTAGTGCTGACTCCTGAATATCATCTGTTAGAGAAAAATGTGGAAGCTAACCGGCTGCAGAAAAATCTGGCAATTGGAAAGAATCTGCCTACGATTGCCATTGGCGCAGGATATATGTATGATGACCTGATGGATAAATCTCATCCTTTTGGTATTGCTTTTGCCACCGTTTCTATTCCCATATCTAACTGGTGGGGTGGTTCTCATGCCATTAAAAAGCAGAAGTTACAATTAAAGTATGCGGAATATGAACGGGATGATACGGGAGAATTGTTGATGATTAAGATGCAGAAAGCATGGAATGATGTCGATGATGCTTACAAACAAATTCTGATTGCCCGGAAGTCCATTGAACAGGCAACGGAGAATCTGAAATTGAATGAAGATTATTACAAGGCAGGCACCACAAGTATGAGTGATTTATTGGATGCACAGTCTATGTTTCAACAAAGTAGGGATACTTATGTGGATGCCTATTCTCAATATCAGATAAAAAAACTGGAATATCTGCTTTGGCTACAGGACGATAGATATACTGTTTTTTATGTAATAGTAATATTTTTTTTTCGAAAGGTGTAATAGATATTACACCTTTTTTTTTTCAATCCTTTACTTTTTGTGAAAAATACTTTTTCGTATGATGAAGTTTCCAATAATAAATCGACTTTTCCTTCTTATAAATGGAAGGTAGCGGCTGTCATCATTGGCGGTGTTATTGTGGGTGGAGGAGCACTGTTTATG
>VOFC01001283.1_pt1 | contig 39366 bp, 85 predicted proteins | sample 5384161 | NCBI WGS metagenome assembly VOFC01 (sample SAMN12384722, study PRJNA508395) | human gut metagenome | isolation source: healthy gut B | host: Homo sapiens
ATTTAATTAATTCTTCAATTACTTTTTTCAATATCTGCTAAATCTGTTTCTCTCATTATATGCATCAACTAATTTATTAAATTTAGTTGAAAATTTTTCTTGTAATGTTATATTAATTTTACCAATATCACTTATAGTTGTTTTTATTGCTCTTGATAAAATTTCAGCAGCTATATTCTTATCCTTTAGACCTCTTAGTTTAGATAACATTGCATCACTTAATAATTCTAAACTATTACCTCTTGATAATTCACCTAAATTTATAAGTTCATCTTCTTTAATAGATTCCTCTAACATTTTTTCCAACATTCTTATTTATTTCACTTACATCCAATTTATTTTCATTAGTTATTTTAGAAATAAATGAACGAATTGAAATAAAATATAATACTTTTTCTTTATATTCATTTCCTAATATACCATTACACAATGTATAAAGATTTTTAGCATCTAAACTATGTTTCATGAATCTCTTCTTTTTTTTCTTCAGAATATAACTGTATCAATCCGCCTTTTTTTTGTCTTTATATACTCTATTTACTCTTGCTATTGCTTGCATCAAATTATGTGCTTTCATAGGTTTATCAATATACATTGTTCCAAGTCCTGGTACATCAAATCCTGCCTTTAAGCCAATACATATCTACTACTATTGCTATTTTAAATTCTGAATCCATATCTTTAAATTCAATTTCTAATTGTTTCTTATCTTTTTAGAACCTATTGCCTTTTGCATTTTTTTTCATCATCTTTATTATTAGATGTTATTACCATATGTACTTTGTTTTTCCAGTCTGATCTTAATTCAATAAAAACTTTTTTATACATTGTATATGCTGCTTTTTTCTTGAATATGCAACTACCATTCGCATGATCGGCAACCATATCTTTTCTTTCTTCAAAATGTTTTAATTATATCCTTAACAATTATTTCTAATCTATCAGAATCTTCTATAATTTGAGAAATTTTTGCCATCATTTGTTTTGACCTGTTAATTGCATATTCATCAGCACTTCCAGATTCCTCAATATAACTATAATAATTATCTATTTCATCCAGTATTTTTGATTAAGTCCTACTCTTGCCATTCTTGCTTCATACATAATAGGAACAGTAGAACCATCAAGAATTGCTTGTGTCATATCATAAGTATCAATAACTTCACCAAATATCGAAGAAGTTAGATTTATCTTTAGTTTCTACTGGAGTTCCTGTAAATCCAATATAAATAGCATTTGGGAAAAGCATTATGTAAGTATTTTGCTGTTCCAAATTTTTCCTTAGCTGTATTTGTTTCATAATCTATTTTCATTGATGCTTCTAATCCGTAATGACTTCTATGACACTCATCAACCAAAACTAAAATATCATTTCTATCAGTAAATAATCCTGTTTCTTCTTCAAATTTTTGTAATGTCGTAAAAGAATATACCACCAGAGATTCTATTTTTTAACATTTCATCAAGTGATTGTCTTGATTCTGCTTTTTTGTGGTTTTTGTTTTAAATAATAATCACACTTTACAAATGTTTCATATAATTGATTATCCAAATCATTTCTATCTGTTACTACAACTATTGTAGGATTATTTAATAGTTTTATCATATTTCCAGAATAAAATACCATACTAAATGATTTACCTGATCCTTGAGTATGCCATACAATACCAGCTTTACCTGTTTTTGTTCCATTTGTTACTGTTGATAAAATTGCTTTCTTAACTCCAAAGTATTGATGATATTGAGCAAGTATCTTTTTATCATCACTAAATAATATAAAATTTTGAATTATATCTAATAATCTATCCTTTTTAAACATTCCATTAAATAATGTTTCATGTGTTGGCATATTCTCATAAACTTCATCATTAGCTTCAACTTTCTTCCAATCACTAAATCTTGAATATGGACTTGTAATAGTTCCAGCTTTTTGCTGTTACACCATCACTAATAACTAAAAATTGATTGTACTTAAATAATGATGGAATATAAACATTTCTATATCCTGTTAGTTGTGTATAGGCACCTTCTAATTTAACATCTTCATTAGTAGCTGTTTTTAATTCAATCACTACTAAAGGAATACCATTTATAAATACAATTATATCTGGTCTTTTTGTATCAAATTCAATAATAGTATATTGATTAATTGCTTGGAAGTGATTAGCATTAATATTATCAAAATCTATTAATTTAACATTCTTATATTGATATCCATTATTAGTTTTTACCTGAACAGGAACACCCTCTAAAAGATATCTAGTAAAGATTTTATTATCTTCAACTGGATTACCATACGACAATGTCTTTTATAGTCTTTATGGCATCTTGAATTTGGGAATCATTAAAATCTTTATTAATTCTACATAAATCATCAAAAAGATCATTTTCCATAAAAACATTATGATAATCCCTATCAATGTTATATCCATTTAACCTTTCATAACCCAATTTTTCAAATATATTTAATGTAGCATCTTCTAATTGTTCTTCATTAAACACCTTAATCACTTCCTTTATAATTTAATAGATTTTTCTATTTTATTGATTACTTTTTTACTTACTGCTTCATGATAACTTTTCTTCAAATCATCAATAGCATCATATAATCTATGTCTATGTTTTAATTCTCCATACTCATTTTGTAATTCATTGTATGTAGGTTTATTTTTTCTAGGTATTTCATCATTTTAATTAAATCTAATACAATTTGATACTTATACAATTCCATCAGAGTGTCTTGATATTTCATAATAAAATTGCTTAATAATAATCCACTCTTGTTTGGGAAAAGGAATCTAACTTCATTTGATAATTGTTTTAATTCTTCGATTTTAACCAAGAAGTTATTCTTAAATTCATTATTTTTTGGTTCATTTATTATACAAGTAACATCTTTTAAATAATTATTATTGGTTAAATTTATAAATTGATAATCAACTATTATAGCTTCATCATCAGGATCATCAGTATAATCAAGCAAACTTTCATTATCATTATATAGTTCTAATAATCCTTTAGCTAAAAGATACTTACTAAGTCTTTTATCAAACAAATATTGTTTGTTACTAATCTTGATCTGTTTGTGAGTTTGCCATAATGCAATTAAGGTTGCTATGACAGTAATAATAGGTAGCAAATTATCACAAATACATTCTAATATATTTTTCATAAGTTAAATCTCCTTGTATAACTAAATTTCTAATATTTTTTATCATTATGATATAAACATAATTTTCCATTCTCGCGTTTGGTTTCTAATGGATAATTAAAGAACCCATCATTTTTATCAATAATATTATTAAATGGTCCACATTTCATTAGGCAAACTCATTAAGCTATCACTTTTTCCTTCAGTTGTTACCAACAATAAATTTTTACCACCATCTATAAATGATTCTACTTTTCCTATAATAACATCTTTGTCGTAATATTTTGTGTCTTGTGCTAATGAAATTATGCATATAGTTATTTGCTTTAATAGTTCTTCTTTGTCTTTACTAAAATCAAAATCAATTTGCTTACCTAATCTATTCCACTCATTTAGCCATGCATCCCATTTAGCACCATTGTAGCCTATTACATGGCCTTTAGCATTACATGAATAATTACTACCTATTGATTTAACAATATTTTCTCTAATTATTCCTTGATTTCTAGATCTGTGAGCAATTAAATCAGCAAATTCCTGTATAAACTGACAAGTAGAGGAATCAATTTGCTCCCTAATAAAAAATTTAAAAATCCTAAAACATCATATTCATCAAATAAGTAATTGTCAAACAAATGCTTATAATGATCTAATATTTTTTATCTTTCATTTGAACCTCCAAATCACAATTTGTATGATTAAATTTCTATATTATCTAAATCTATTTCACCATTCATTAATTTTGGTAATAATGTATCTCTTAATTCTGATAATTTTTCATTAGATTTTTTCATTTTCTTGAATCATTTTTTATATTACCGCTTACTAAATTTGAAAATCTATCAAATTCAACTTTGTTATATTTTAATTTATAATCTGTCAAATCTGATAACACAATATATGGTATAGCTGATCCATGAGTTCCACCCATCTTATCTGGTTCAAAAATAGTTTTCATAAATACATATAAACCATATATATTATTTTTTCAAAGCCATCTTTCAATGTTAATCCATAAGTTCTTTGGTAAAGTTCAAACTTACCATCATAAAATCTTGTTCTTCCTGTATATGCACCATTACCAGCAACTATTATTGCAGCACTATCACATAAATATGTATCAGATAATAAACTTTCTGGTGCACAAGAGAAAAATTTATATTTACCAGTTGGAGATGTTTCATTAGCATTTTTCTTTCCAGTAAATATATTTAGAAATTTGGACTTATATTAATTTCATCAGAGCCCTTATTTTTTATCTAAATATTTTAATAACAATTGTTTTGATATCTCGTACAAATTATTATTTTATTTACTAACTAGGTTATATAACACAAATTATTATTTATCTCATTATTTAATTCTATCTTTTTATCTATATCAAATAATATTTTTGAGATCTTTTTTTGATCATTTTATATTTTTGGGAATAGACAATTCAATTCCTTTCATAACACTTCCAGAAACTTCTTTGAAAGTTGAGCCACTTCCTTTAGAAGCAATATAATTTTTATTGTGTTTCAGTAAGTAATATAAAAATTTATAATCTATTTTATTGTTTGGTATAATTGATTTAAACCCCTGATTCGTGCACAAATCATTTTTCAGAAATTGCAACATAACCAATTGGAGCTCTTGAAGAAAATAAGACACTATTTTTGGGCAAAAATTTTTGTTGAACAACTTTTAAATCCCATTTCAGTTATGTTTCTTTCACCTTTTGAGATATAAACTTTATTATATCCTGCTAAATCTTTTGGAGTAATCCAAGTAATATTGCCATCATAATTATCTGGATTCTTTGTAGAAGGGGTTGCTCCACCTACAACTTCTCCAATATCAGATAATTTAACATTAATAAATTCCATTTTTTCACTATCCTTTCTTACAAATCACAATTTGTATGATTAAATCTCTATATTATCTAAATCTATTTCACCATTCATTAATTTTGGTAATAATGTATCCCTTAACTCAACTAGTTTTTTGTTTTCCAATGTATTACTTGATATTTTTTCCATAATTGGTTTAACACTATTTTCAAAATTTATTATTTCTTTTTCATCACATATATTAACTTCAACACTTTTTAATTCAATTTGATTTAGTCCAGGTTGAGCAGCCTTTGAACACGCTAATCTATGAATCATTTCCTTATTATCTTTATTATATAAGGTAAAATATAAATAGTTTTGTGCCCAATTATTTTTGGTATTTAATATAAATACATGTTCATTTACAGCAGCTTTTTATGTGGAAAACCATTTAAACACATTGATACTTTTCCAGTATAAGCTCCATCTTTATACAAAAGAACATCACCAGAATTTAATTTACCATTTTTAACTTTTCATAGTATTCTTCCGATATATACTTTTCAGAAGAATAATTATATACTCCAAATTTTTCTATTTTTTTTTGCTCCAATACTTGGAACACCACAATCTTGAGCACCACCTTTTGGTCTTGATCCAGTAGATATATTAACCAATAATTCTCTAATTTTTTTTGGAGAACCCTTTTAAGTAAATCTCATTAAATTGTTGTTCTGCTAAATCATGCAAATTATTATTTATCTTACTATTTAATCTAATTTTCTCATCTATAGCAGACAATATCTTTATCATTTTTATTTGATCATGAACAGATGATATATAAAATTTTTCTTCTTTTAAAGGATCTAATTGAACCCTTTGTCTGCCAGATGTTCCTGTCATTAATGAAATTGCTCTTTCCCTAAATTTTGGACTAATTGACAAATAATAAACATATTCAGGTATAGTTACATTTTCTTTATTTCTCATCACGATAAATTCAGTTGAACCAAATGCAATCTCACCATCATCTAGCAAATCTATATAAGCAGTTTTACCATTTTCTAAACAAGGCGTAATTCTTGCAACAATTGTATCACCATTTCTAAATTTTGCCCCTCCAGAATATTTTTCATATTCAAAAGAATCAATATATTTGTAAAATGGGGACAATTTATCCATTCCTATTTTTTGGCAAATGTTTTTTTTGCTAATTTTTCAGTAGGATTAAAATATATTGCATCTTCTAATTTCATATTCGTTACTCCTTTCTTTTTCATGCTATATATCTTCTATGTGATATTTTAACATTACTTTGATTAACTAAAGCATAGTTCATTGTAGTTTCTATTTTTACATGACCTAGCAATTTTTGAACTTGTTCGACTGGCATACCTTTATCTATTGCCATTGTCGCTAAAGTTCTTCTAAATTTGTGTGGATGAACTTTGTTTATATTTGAATTTATTCCTAATGTTCTAATTATTAATTCAATACCCGAAATAGATAATCTCTGATGAGGTTCTCTCATTGATACAAATAGTGCATCATTTGCATCAGTTCTTTTTTTGAAATATATTCTTTTAAATGCAACTTTGTTTTGCATCAAAATATACTTCTCTTTCTTTATTACCTTTACCTAATACAATACAAGAACGATCTTCAAAATTAAGACTATTAATATTTAAATTAACAAGTTCTCCAACTCTCATTCCTGTTGAAATTAATAATTCTATTAGTGATAAATCTCTTATGTTTTTCACATTCATCTCTTAACCTTTCTAAATTTTCATCAGTTAAAACTTCTTTAACAACCACTGCTGTTTTTATTTTATGTATTCTTCTAACTGGACTCTTTATAATATAATCCTCATCTTCTAACCAAGAGAAGAATGATGATAATACTCTTCTTATATTATCTATAGTTGTAGATCCACAAGAACTATTATCTTTATAATTAGATAAATAATTTCTTATTTCATTTGTTGATATTTGTTTAATACTTTTATCAAAACTATTAACAAATTTTTCAATAATTTTTATAGTATTTAATTGTTCGTTCTGAACAACCTTCAACTTGTTTTGATGAAATAAACGAATCAATCATATTCTTATTTTCATCTAACTCTTCTTGATGTTTTAATTCATCTGTTTTAATAATAAACTCTACTCCTTCAAAGTTTATTATTAAGCTCTCTTTAAGCTTATTTAGTTGATAATCAGTAAGACTATCTTCCATGTCTTTTGTAATATTAGATATTACTTCCGTTTTCATAATAATTTCCCCCTTTAAGACGGTAATTATTATACTACAAACGATTATTCTAACTCAAAACCAATAGCTTTCATATTTTTTCTAATTTCTTCCTCTAATCTATGTGATTCTTCAAATTGCTTTGATAATTCTGAAGTAATATTATTCATTTTCTCTTCAAATGGAACATCATCACATTGATTTTCTTCAACTCCAACATATCTACCAGGTGTCAATACATTATCATTGGCACTTATTTCTTCTGTAGTTGCCGAATAACAAAATCCTTTAACATTTTCATAATTATCATCATTTTTTGATATCTATGATATGTATCTGCAATTTTTCTTAATATCTGTTTCTGATAACTCTCTTAGTCTTCTAGTTACCATTGAACCCAAATTATTTGCATTAATAAATAATGTTTTTCCTTTTTGTTTCTTATTTCTGTTAATTATCCATATAGAGCATGGAACGGTAACTGTATAGAATAAGTTAGTAGGCATTGATAAGATACAATCTACTAAATCATTTTCAATTAGTTTTTTTCTTATTTCGCCCTCTTGGCTACCTGCTGATAATGAACCATTTGCTAAAATACAAGCCATCTTACCATTCTGTGATAACTTAGATATCATGTGTTGTAACCAAGCAAAATTGGCATTGTTTTTGGTGCTAAACCATATCTCCATCTTGGATCATTTTTCGACTTTATCTCTATCCCACTCGAGATTAAATGGTGGATTGGCAATATAAAATCAGCTTTTAAATCTTTATGTAAATCTTCAGTAAAAGTATCAGCTGCATATTTTCCTAAATCACCATACATAGACCTTATAGCTAAGTTCATTTTTGCAAGTCGCCATGTGGTAGGATTTTTCTCTTGACCATAGATTCCAATATTATATATATTACCTTGATTTTCTTCTACAAACTTCATTGATTGAATAAACATACCACCTGACCCACAAGCAGGATCATATACTTTACCTTTAAACGGTTCAATACATTCAACCATTGTTCTAACTAAGCAAGCTGGAGTGTAAAATTCTCCACCTTTTTGTAATTCATTTTTTGGCAAATTGACCTAAAAAAATATTCATATATTCTTCCCAAAATATCTTTTTTGAATTCTTCTTTAGTTCCAACTTTAATATTGGTAAATAAATCTAGTAGTTCACCTAAATTGACATTTTTCTCATGGTTGGAGAGTTATAATTTTTTGGCAAAACGTTCTTTAATGAGACATTTTTCTTTTTCTATTAAAGTTAAAGCATCATCTATAATTTCACCAATATTAGGATCCTTTGAATGCGATACTAAAATTCCCACCTAGCATTTTTAGGAACATAAAATATGTTTTCTGCCGTATAACAATCTCTTTCTTCTTCCAATCCAGCACCTTCATTTACAAGATCGTTATATTTTTCCTCAAAAGAATCAGAAATATATTTTAAGAATATTAACCCCAAAATTATAAATTTATAATCTGCTACAGAAAACAGCACCCTCATTTTATCAGCAGCTGCCCATAGTTTGTCTTCTAATTTTTTAAATCTTGTTCATTCATATTACATACCTCCTTTTGCTTTATACGTAAAATATAGAAGTATAGCATACTTAACTGAATCATCTAAATTATCATTATTTAATTTAAATAAATCATCTATGATTTCTTTTCCTTTATTAAAATCCTTCAAATTTTTATCAACAAATGAATTTTTATCCATTTCATTCTTAATTTGTTCAACAGTAGTGCTTTGCATCATATAAATTAAATTATTAAACATAAAAAATACCTCCCACAAGATCTTTCATTTAAAATTATACCATGTTTTTCGACAAATTTTGATATTTTACAATATATTCGTGTAAGAAGTAATTAGTTCTATATAATATACTAAATAATTTTAAATCGCTCTAATTTCTAATCAACTGTAAAGGTTTTTCTTATATATTTATATTTTTATTTAACAACTATATAAAATTTTTAATAATTTAAAATTATATATTCCGGTAAAATAGTATAATGATATTTCTTTCGGTTATTTATTATATTTAAAAAGTTTTCATAAATTGGAAATGATTTTAACTTTGCATCGGCATTAAAATTTTCAAACACTAGTTCATCTATTTGTTTAAAAGCTTTTTATTTATATAATAAATGACACTACCAAAGGATATAGTATTTATACTTAATATTTTACTTTTTTTGTACTTAAATTTCATGAAACATGAAGTATTTGAACCCATTGATGAAAGGAAATGAATATTGTGTGGCTCATGAATAAATTTATTTCTAATTTTTGCAATATCATCCAATACTTCTAAATAACATAGATTTGAACAAATTTTATTATATTTTTCTAAAATAAATGGTATATTTTTATCTAACAATAAAATTCCATCAGTTGGAGATAACTCCAATTGTTCTGTTTCCTTATTTCTTTTTAATGGAAAAAAGTCTCATTAACTCTGAAGAAATGTAAAGAAACCATTTTTCAGTTTGATAAGGATCCCCATTATAATTACTATCTATTATTTTATTTAAATATATATTTATATTATCCAACATTTTATAATATACGTATATTTGTTCTAAAAACAATCTATTTTCACTCATATTTATTTTTTCCTCTTTCTTATATTATTTTTTTCTATTATTAATCTCCTCACAAAAAAAAGAGAGCACATAAAAATCAAATTTTATATATCTCTCATCGTTATAATTAAAGTATCATACTTATGGTGAATTGTAAATGATTCTCATCAATATTGTTAAATATTCTTTAAAATTGATAAATTAAAAGTAATACTAAAAAATATTGAGAATTGTTTTATATTTGCTAAAGTAATTATCTGTGTCTATTAAAACTATCAATATATCTTCTAAATACTTTATCTAATTTAATCATATTCTCAGTCAAAAACATAATCATATTATCCCAATCTTCTTTATTAAATATACTAACATTTTCTAGTTTATAAGAAATGCGACTCATTTTTTATCATCAAGTCGCTCCCAATATAAATTATTGTCATACGCCTTTTCTATTTCATCTTTATTACTATATAAATAATCAAACAATTTTTTTGTTAAACTCTTTTTCAGAACTACTTAGTGCAAATTCAACACTACAATAATTTTTAGTAATTACAAAACTAAATGGGCATCCAGAAATACCTGAACCTGTACTTAACCAATGATCGTATTGATTTAATTCTATATTTCTACCAGAAAATAAATCTGATTTGGTATTAAAATAAGGTAATAATTTATGCCAAAACTCATTTCTATATATTTGACAATTTGCTAAATCTTCTTTTGTTTTAATATTTTCAAGAGATTTTTCATCATATCCTATCATAATCTCTTCTATGTCTTTTACTGGGATTATTTGATCTGTATCAACAATTAATTGATCACCTATCATGAAAGGTTTTACTTTAATACATTGAATTCTTATACCAAACTTTCTAACCCAAATTACTGTATTTGTTACTTCCTTTCTAAACTCTTTAGCAACTAATATGATTCTTTGAGTCAAATCTTGATTTAATTGTACTTCCGAAAAATCAGGTTTATTTAGGAAATCCGTTATTAATGTCTCTGCATTTTCTGCAGATCCCGTTTTAGCTAAATATTGTTGAAATATTGAACGAATATCTTCCTTTTTAAGGATGAACAATACCCTGCATATTTTAAAGATTGCCATACAACATTTTTACCGCTATCATCTAACTTGTTTTCAATTACTACTATATTACCTTCCTTATCTAAAGCAAGTAAATCCAATCTTTCATTTGTATCATTAAATCCATCAAATTCTTTTTTTGAATAATGAGTAATTCTTCTCCTAGCATATTTGGATTACTGGCAATCCACTCTTGTAAATCCTTCCTCTCTTTTAATCCCACTTCTTTAAAAAGATATCTCTCTTATCTCCTTAGTTGTTTTATTTTTTTACTATCTACTAAAAACACTTTTATCCTCCTCAAAATTATCTAATTATATCTAAATTTAAACTACTGTAATTAATTTTTTTATTTTTAAATTAAAATGACATATTTAAAAAAAATTTTACGATTTTATTACTCTTGATACTTACTTATATCATCAATTCTAGCTGCAAAATATGGTTTATCTTTATTTGCTTCTTTTAAGAAATATTGCAAATGTTGAATCAATGTTAAAGTTTCTTGATTCATCTTTAGGATTTAAAGATGAGAATTTTACAACATCCATTCCTGCTTCACTCTTTATTTTTCCTCCGGTTTCATTTAATTCAAATTTTATAGTTTGTATTGCTTTATCTATAACCAATTTATTATTATCTATATCATAAAATTCTTGGTTTTGTAATTCTTTATATTCTTTTAAAACATTTAAATTTATATATGGCATTTTAAAGGTATCTTGTTTACTAAACTCTTTATTTCCTTTATATTTTGAACCATTATCAATAACGTTATTATAAATATCTCTAAAACTATTTTCTTTTGGATTTTTATTTAAAATAATTTCATCATTACTAGTTGTTGTTAATTTTATTTGCAAAATCATCTTCATTATTATAGTAAATTACATTTATTTGATTCTTATAAGATTCTTTATTATCTTTAACACCAAAATATTTAATATTCTTTGTATCATTAAATTTGTCTTCATTTAACTTCACAAACTTTGTTTTATATTTAAATTCACGATATAACATAGTGTAGAAAATGTACCTTTCAAGACTATTGCTATTATTATTGTCTAAAAGCATCTTCACTCCAATCAAATCTATCTAATATGTCACTTGTTTGATTAAACTTATCTTTAATATTTTTTCTATTTCACTTTTTTAATTCTAAAGTCTTCTTTCCATATACTTTATAATAGTAATCATTTGAAATATCGCTTTCTTTAAAAAGTTCTTTATTTAAATTGTTAACATAAGTATTATTCTTATTAAATTTAATATCTTGTTTCACTAGATTATCTTTTAAGTCATTCCATATTAAATTAAAGGTTGCACACCAAGCAACATCATTATCTATTTTGTCAATAAATGTTGGGACTACTAAAACTCCAGTGGTTTCTGTATTGTCTTGTTGTTTTTTTTGAAATAAAAGTTAAAAAAATACCTCCAAATAAAATTATTAAAACTATAATTATTATTAAAATTTTCTTTTTCATATTTTACCTTTCTTTATATTCAATATTATCATTAACTTTTATTACCATGTTTGTATAACGATTCTTAAATCCAACTCGTTCGTATAATTTCTTTGCTTCATTTTTTTCAAATACATCTAATGAAATATCTTTGTTTTCACACCTTGCGCGATCAATTATTAAATTTAATACTTCGGTGCCAATACCTTTTCCTCTAAACTTTTCATCAATAAGAAAACGATATATATAAATCTCATCATCATATACTTTTAAACCTATAAACCCAATTTCTTGTTTCTCATATACGATTTTATAATACTCTTCATTATCATTAAAAGTTAAATCCTGTGGTTTTATTATTTTTAATTGATAAAATGGATCAACCGTATTATGATGTTTCCACTCATCGATAATCCAATTCCTGAAATTATCATTTGGCTCTTTCTTTAATTCGACACTTTTCATTTGTGATTCTCCTTTTGTAATTAGAGTATATCATAAAAATATAAAAAAATTAGCGATTAAGCTAATTTTAGTAATAATATGGATATTCTCCTTTTTCTTCTGACCATTTATAGAAAACTACTCCATACCAAGTATCTCCACAGTCATCTTTAACAGCTTCACATCCATATGAGAAAACACTATCATCAACATTATCAGTCATATTATTAAAGTCATTGTTTCCTTGCTTTTTTACATTCTTCTTTTTTTGTTTTATAAGCATATGTAAATTTCTTTTTAAACTTTTTACTTACACATTTAGATGTTGTTTTTCTGTAGTTGTTTTGGTTGTAGTTGGTGTTGTAGAAGTCGTTTCTATCAAACTACTTTCATCAATATTCTTTTGATAGTTATAACCTATTTCAACACTTTTAGTTGTTGTTAAATTATCTAATACCCTTTTTGTTAAATCTTCTTTATCAAATTCATAAGTTGAAGTAACAGTTACTTTACTAATATCTTTATTGTTTTGATCTGCAATATCTATTAATGATGCAACTACTAATTCTAAACTTTTATCCTTATATTCTAAATTAGAATATATGTTTTTAGCATCATTGTTTAGTAAATCAATGTTAGTTATTTTATTATCTACTGTTTCACATTTGTTTTCTTTATTACACTTATAATTCACATCAAATGTGAGTTTTACAAGTGGATTGATTTTTATATATGCAACATATGTTTCTTGTTTTGTTTCTTGCTTATTATCATTTTTATTTCTTATTAAAACGAATATAATTGAAGTCAAAACAACTATAATTATTAATAAAACTATTGTTTCTAAATTTTTTTTTTATTCATATAAACTCTCTCTTTCATTATTTTGTTAATTCACTATAGTAAAGAATTTCTTTATTAAGTGATTTAGCATATTCTATCTCTTTACTTGTACTGCTACCAATATAACCATCAACATCTACAACTAAAATTGCATCGGATAGTTTTATTTTTTCATAATGCATCTTTGAAATCATTTTCATTTCTTCATCAGTAAATGCATCTTTGTCCGTATTATACGGATTGTATATTGGAACTAACATACAATTTCCTTCTAATTCCATTTTTAAAGCTGTTTCCACAATCTCTTGATAAAATCTTAAACTTCCACATACTGTAATTGTTTTCATTTTTTTTTCCTCTTTATTTAGCTACACTTTTTAATATCTTGAAGTTCAAATCTATATTTTTGTTTAACATCTGGATATTTTTCATGATCAACTTCACTTAAAAAAAAACATTTCAAGCGGTCTAATCCATAAAGATCCATCTCCATATAATCGTCTATAGACAACATATTGTTCTTTAGTTTCTGAATGAGTTGCTATATCCACAACTAAGTAATAATCTCCTTTAAAATGTTTATAAACTCTGTTAATTTGTATTTCTCTCATAATAACCAACTTTCTAAGTTTATTATACTATACTCAAATATAATTTTATTTAAAGATTTTCTATCTTCTTATATTTCCACCATGACAGTGTAAAGTATAAACTTTTTTCATCATTTTTATGTATTTCCTCTGTGCCTTCAAAATTGTCTATTGTTCCATTAACTTCAAAGGTATATTTATACTCGCCATTAATATAAACTTTAGGTCCTCTTAAAGGTAGAATATCATCCTCGCCAACTTGCATTAAAGCGGGTCTTAATGCTTTATCAACAGCTTCTTCACTTAATGATTCATCCAATGTAATACCATAATAATTCATTCCCCAAAATGGTGTAGAATCATCATCATATACAACTTCTTCTCCCATAAATTTAGTTCCACCAAAAAATATGTGTCATGATACGTAAGTTTTCCATTACTATATTCATAATCATGTGAACCAAGTCTTGAAGAAGCTTCTTTTTGGTGCATTTGAGTTAGCATATGTTTGTTTTTTTGCTTCAATTAAAAATTCTATTAATTTTTTTCTATCATACTTTTTTACCTCTATATCTCTATCGTCTCTTCTATATCTAATAATTTATATTTTATGTTAAACTTTTCAAAATTTTCTTTTAAATAATTTACATCTGTTGGATACATGTCATTATCCATATGTACTGGCAATACTAGTTTAGCCCCTAGTTCTCTTGCAAACAAAGCTGCTTCATAGGAAGACATTGTAAGTCCATGTGCAGTAACAGGTAAAGCAACAATATCAGCTTTATAATCATTCTTAAAACATATTGTATCACTTGTTGAATAAAAGCGATGATTGCCGTCATCAATTATATATCCAACGTTTTCAAATACTTCTTTTCCATCTTTTAAATTTGGATTATAACCATGTACCGCTTTTACTACTTCAATTTTTAAATTATCAAATGTAATAATGTCATTTTTTCTTTAACAATATTAATATTTAATTCTGGAAATTCTTCTTGTACTTCTTGTGTTGAATAAATTGGAATATTTAACCATTTTAAAGTATCTGCATTTATATGATCTATATGTTTGTGGGTAATTAAAACTATATCAGCTTTTTTCCATGCTTCTAAATATTTTTTCTTGATATTTTAAGCTTCCAGCATCAATTAATATTTTTTTATTATTTACTTCAATCATTACGCATGATTGTGGGTATTTAGTTATTTTCATATATTTTCCTTTCTATTTTTATTATTATATCATTACAACAAAAAGTGCCATCCATAAAGGATGGCCAGGGGGTTTTGGTTGATATACTAACATTGTTAAAATCGTTAGATATATCGGCACGATAGGGAGACTATCATGCTATATATAATGATATACAAATTTTAAAAATCTGTCAATATGTTTAATAACTATTTTATTCTTATTGACGTTAAGCTTCTAAACTTTCTTCTATCTCTTTTAATTTTTCTTCGCTTATTTTATTTGGATTATATCCAAGTTTAGCATGAACATCGAAGTAACCATTATCTTGATCAAACGAAAATGAACCTATTCCATCTATTTTAGATAAACTTTCTGCATTACCTTTCATACAATATTCACAACATCCATCTTCAATAACTATTTCTTTTATTACCTCATTATCTTCAAATTTGTTAAATGATACAATCACTGGAACATTTAAGCTATCGACATATAACAAGATTTCTTTTTCTATTCTTTCAATAAATATTTTTCTTTCATCATAAGTAACTGTAATAAAAAGTTATATCCTCTTTCTTCTTTTTTTTACATCTGTTATTCCATCAATTGATAGTAAATATTCCTCTAATTGATACCTATAAGTTTCTATTTCTAATTCTATCTTCTTCATAAGTCCTCCTAATCATTATTATTCATTAAACTATTTAATATCGTGTTGTAGTATTTATAATTTCTAAAACTATTTTCAATGTTATCTAAAATAAAGGCATCGACGTCTTTTTTACATTGAACAAGAATTTTGTAATCTTTTTTAATATCAGCTATTTTAAATATCATATCTCCACTTTGTCTTATACCAAATAAATCTCCACTTCCACGCATTTTAAAATCCATTTCAGATACATAAAAGCCATCATTACTCTCTTCTAGTACATGAAGTCTTTCCTTCTCTTGATCACTTATTAAAATACACTTTGATTCCAAATTGTTTCTTCCAACTCTTCCTCTTAATTGGTGTAAAGTTGCAAGACCAAAACGTTCAGCATTAAATATAACCATTAATGTTGCATTTTTAACATCTACCCCTACTTCAATTACCGTTGTAGAAATTATTAGATCTAAGTTTCCTTCTTTAAAATTGTTAATAACTTTATCCTTATCAACATTTTTCATCTTACCATGTAATATATCAATTCTTATGTCTTTTAAATTTTTACTTAATAAATCATATATTGTGTTTACATCATTAAGATCTGATTCACTTTCTTCAATTAAAGGAGCTACAACATATACCTGATGTCCATTTTTACTTCTTCTTCTATTGAAGATATAACTTTATCTAACTCACTAAATTTTAAAACAATAGTTTTTTATTTCTTTTTCTTCCTGCTGGTTTTTCTTTTATTATAGATATATCCATATCTCCATATATAGTTAAAGCATATGTCCTTGGTATTGGTGTTGCAGAAAGATAAAGCACATCAACAAACTCACCCTTATTTTGTAAACTTTTTCTTTGATTAACTCCAAAACGATGTTGTTCATCTGTTACAACTAATCCTATATTTTCAAACTCTACATCATCTTCTAACATAGCATGAGTTCCAATAAGAACATCTATTTTCTCCATTTTTAAGTTTTTCTTTTATTACTTCTTTTTTGTTTCTTTTGTTTTACTTCCAACAAGCAATTCAGTTCTTACATTTGGAAACAAATTTTTAAAGTTATCATAATGTTGAACTGCTAATACTTCTGTAGGAGCTAAAATAGCGCTTTGATACCCGCATTCTAGATTTAAAATAACTGCTATAAAAGCAACTATAGTCTTACCACAACCTACATCACCCATAACAAGTCTATTCATTCTTTTAAAACTATTAAAGTCCTTTACTATTTCATTTAATGTTTCTTCTTGATCTTTTGTTAAACTAAAAGGTATCATTTTTTTTTACATTTTCAATCATTTCATCATCAACGTGTTTTATCACATAATCATTAAATAGTTGATCACGATATTTGATAATATTTATTTTAAATAAGAATTCAAATAATTCTTCGTATTTCAATTTCAAATTCGCTTTCTTTGTTTCTTCTAAACTTGTTGGAAAGTGTAATTCCCTAATTGCATCTTTACTTGAAATAAAATTATATTCTTCATTTATATATTCAGGTATTATTTCATTTATTTTTATATCACTTTGAAGAATTGATTTTATACTATTTTCAAGTGTAGATGTTTTTAATCCGCTTATTAAATGATATACTGGTTCTACTTCAGTTTTTTATATATTGGTGTAAGTTTTTTATATCACTGGCAATAAATTGATTTTTTATCTTTTTTTATATTTACCTACTAAAGTAATAGGCTTTCCAACTGTTAAAAATCTATTTATAAAGGCTCGATTAAAAATTACAACATTACATCTAATATTTGAAGTTAAAAATGTGAATCCAATTTTATTTAAGTTTTTTTTATGTAACTTAACTTTGGAACGCTTTCAATAATACCAGTTACACATATTTGTTCATCTTCATGATCAAGTATATTAGTTGGACTATAAACGTTATAACGATAAGGATAATATCTTACTAATTCATCCACATTATATATGTTTAATTTGTTCAATAATTCTTTTGTTTTTGGACCAATTCCTTTAACATTTTCTAGTTCCATATTTCCTCCATAAAATTTTTTAAAAAAGTCAAAAAAAGTGTTGACAAAAATACCCAAATCGATTAGTATATGTAGTACCAATTCACTTACAGGCGAATTGGTGCTAGTATCACACTAGCCAACCCCTTTTTATTCTTTGAAGCAGTTCTCAGGGGGACTGCTTTTTTTTTTGTTTATAATTATTATACCAAAAAAAAAAGATAATATTTATAAATAATTAAATATTACCAATTCTTCATGCTCATATTTATATATGGGCTTTTTTATTTTAGTTGAAATATTTGTATCTCAATCATTAAAATATAATCTTTATCCAAACTATTTATTACATTAGTATTATATTTATTTACAACTACTTCATCTTTTAATTTAAAACAATAATTTATAGAACTAGACCAATTCATAATTATTATATTATTATCTGTTACATGATTTTTTATTATATCTAAGTCATTTATTATTTTATAGTTAATTAATCCCATTGATTCAAATACATATTTAAAAAGTGAAAAAGATCACTGTTGGAAAGAAGAGTATCTAAAATAAAAGTATATTTTTATCTTAAAGATGTTTTTTCTAATATTTTGTTTAAATAGTCTATTAATTTAAATACGTTATCAACAGTTCCATTTTTAATGTATTTAGAATCATATCTTTTCAATTTATCGGGTATGTATATATGTATTTATCAGTTAATTTTACATATATATTTTTTATATTAGTTCATCTCTTCAATTTTAGTATTGAAATATTTTTCTGGATTTACATACTCACCATTATATATTAATTCACATAATAACATATTTTGACTTACTGAAACGATTTTATTGTTTCCGCTTTTTACCTATTACTTCGCCTACTTGTACAGTATCTCCTACATTAACATTTACACTTGAAAGACTTGAATATTTACTAGTTAAATTATTTTTTTATGTTTGATTTCAACTGTTTTACCAAACATTTCGTCTTCATCAACTTTTATTACTTCACCTTCAAATACGGCAAGTACATCGAATGATTGCTCACTTCCATATAGTACACCGGTATTTGGTAAATATGTTCTTTCATATTTTATTAAAGATTTGCTTTTAGTTTCTTCATCACTATTTTGCATCATAGAAATTGATGTGTATCTTTACACTTTCATCACTGAATGGACGCTTTATTATATTTTCGATTTCTGAATTTACTGGTAGATAGTAGTTAGCAATATCTCTTAAAACATATGAATTATTATCGACATTCATTGATTTGATAATACTTTTTGATACTCCTATAGTTATTCCTACTAATCCTGCAATAAGTAAAATAAATAAGCTAGTTACAACCCAAGATTTTAATCTTCTTCTCTTCATATTTTCACCTTCCTAATAGAAAGTGTTCGCGAATATTTAAAAAATTATACATAAATATTGGAAAATTCTTGAGTATTATAATAATAACTTAAAAAATATACTTGTAATCTTTATTTTGTTTAGCAAGTTCATTAGCTCAGTTTGACTCATACCAACTCCATGGCCATAACCATAGGTAGTAATACTTATCCTATCTTCACTTAAGTCAATCGTAAAATCAGTACTTCTTAAGCCAAGCAGTTTTCTGAATTCAATACCAGTATAAGTTTTAGAATCAACAGATACTTGTTCAACATGATTAGTTTTATTTCTTTTTTGAATAGTTATTGCATTAAATGATCCTAGTTTTTTAGTTAATTCTTCTTTAGTAAATATTGTTACCTTTTTATATCCACTTGTATCTTTATCCCATGGAGATGAAACTGATGTAATATCATTATTTTTAAATACAGTTAATGCATCTTCTGTATAGCCATTTGATGTTGAAAAGTAATATGTTTTAAACAATTCATTGTTTTTCTTTATAATCTCTCCTTCAGTTGCTTTCACAGCTGATGAAACTATTTCTTTATACTTATCGTAAGTGTTTCCCCATTTTCTTTCATTGCATTTTTCATCGATATAGCATTGGTCGGTTGCTGTTGTTAGGTTTGCTTCATTAAAATTTTCTTTATTTATTTTATAATAAGCAAATGTTCTTGCAGCAACTGCTTGGAGGCTTTAAAGCTTCGATATTGAAAGATGCTGGCATTTCACAAGAAACTACGCCAATGATATAGTTTTCTAATATATCATCCACCACTGGATTTTTTTCTGTGTCTTTTACTTTTTCTTCTAGTTTTGGCATACTTTCAAAAAAATCATTTTTTTATAAATGAAGCGTTGTAATTATAAAAAAACAACCCTAGATATACTACTAAGATTGGTACTGACGCATAAGTTAATATCTTCATAATATCCTCCCTATATAATTGATATACTCATTAAATCATATAAAAAAGATGCTAAAATATAACTTAAACATAGGATAAAAATGATCGACAAAAATCTTGCTTCCCAAATATGGTTCTTTTTTTATTATGGGATCAAAGTTAATTCCTGATACCGCAAAAGTGGATGCAAGAATAGAAATAGCATAAATCATTAATTTAATCATGATCAATATCCTCAATCATTTTTATTCTTCTAATATGTCTTTCTTCACCGGCAAAATCCGTTTTTATGAATTCATCTATCATATCTAAAATGTTTGCCATTGGTTCTTTGTAACTCATTGCGATTATATTGGCATTGTTATGGAATTTTGCTAAATGAGCATCACTTACAGAACAAACTCTAGCGCAGCGAATTCCATGTATTTTATTGGCAGCAATGCTCATACCTATTCCTGTTCCACATAATAAAATACCTAAATCAACTTCCTTTTTCTTTAACAGCGTTTGCTACTTTAAAAGCAAAAACAGGATAATCGTCAGTTGGATAATTTTCTTTACTATAATCAACGACATCTATTCCAAAACTCTTTAAGTGATCTATTATTACTTTTTTTTCATTTACTCCATTATGATCTGTGGCAATTCCTATTTTCATTATTTTTTCCTCCATTGCTTTTTTAAATACTGGTAATAGTCCAATATTACCATCTCTGTGAACTGGTAATTGATATAAATCGTGTCCTGAAAATCATTTCCTTCTATTAAACAAGGTTTATCCTCTCCTAAACAAACGTCCCAAGCTATATATCCTACTTCTGGAACTTTTCACAAGCATCCACACATAGTTTTTTACGTCTTCCCACATCGGTATCTTTACTCCAACAATTTTCTTATTGGTATATGGATGAATCGAAAAAACATTTTTACTTTTATCGATTGCTTCATAATTTATTACACCAGTTTCTACATCAACCGCTGTAACCATTCCACCATGATTGAAGTTATCCACTACATTACCAGCATTTCCGATTCTAAGGTATGCAGTAACCACTTTCTTATTTAATGTTACCACTCTTAAAGTATAACTGAAAGTGGATATAAATCATTTAAAACTTTGTTTTGCTTAGCTACTTCTTCAACTAATATTTGATTTTTTTTTAATAAGTTATTGTATAGTTCTTCAGCACTAAACTTGGTAGTATCAATTTTTTCAACACCTTTACCACAAGAAAGTCCAACAGGTTTTACAATGATAGTTGAGTGTTTTCTTATGAACTTTTTAAATTCACTTAAGTTTTCTCCTGTTAGTTTTAACCAATCACGATTTAAGTATTCATTAAATATTTCATTAAATACACATTTATCCTCAAATTTATAGATTGATGCTGGGTCATTATATTTTTTACAAATGGCATTGTTGATTCCTCTAGTAATAATTGTTTTTTCTTTCTTTTTCATTCATTTTGTACATCTCAAATTGATAATAATCTACATATCCAGCTTGATACTTTAAACCACACCAAACAACATCAAAAAAGATAAATGGTTTAAACTTATGATTCTTTTCATGAACCATATCAATTGTTTTAAACATATTGCCAAAGTTCATTTTACCTATTCTTTTCATTAAATATGTTACTTTGCTCATGCATATCACCTATTCATATTTTACCATACAATAAAAAAATAGACACATAAGTGTCTAATTCTTTACAATTAATCTTTATTAATATTATATTTTCTGTTGAATTGCTCAATTTTACCAGTTTTTTACGTTTTCCTTGAGCTCCTGTATAGAATGGATGACATTCAGAACATACTTCTAGTAATTGTTCTTCTTTGTTACTCATTGCTTCAAATGTAGCTCCACATGCACATTTAAAAGTACATTTAACTTGTTTTGGATGTAAATTTGCTTTCATTTAAATCCTCCTTCCGCCATAACTAAATATAGTTATAGAAATTCACTAGTTAATAGTATAACATAAATGGAATAATTTTCAACTATTTTTTACTCATCTATAAGTTTTATATTTACACCAACGCTTTCAAGTTTTTTCAACTATTCTTTCATATCCTCTTAAAAGGTGTTCAATATTTTGAATTTCGGTTGTTCCAGTAGCAATAAGTCCAGCAACTAACATACTTGCTCCTGCGCGTAAATCTGTTGCTTTTACTTTTTTTCCTACAAGTGGTGTTTTACCCATAATTATTGCTTTTTATCAAATGCTTGGATATTTGCTCCCATAGAATTTAAATGAGGTACATGTCTTAATCTATTTTCATAGATTGTTTCTTCAAATAAAGATTCTCCTTCACATTGCGTTAAGAAGGTTGACATTGGTTGACCTAAATCAGTTGGAAAACCTGGATAAACTGTTGTTTTTATATTAACCGGTTTTAAATGTTCTACTTTTGATAAAATAATTGAATTATTATTTATTTCGTATTTTACTCCGGCTTCTTTTAATTTGTAAAGCAATGATTCTAAGTGTTTTTCAACAATATTTTCTATTTTTAGATTATTTCCAATTAAAGCACCAATCATGATATATGTTCCAGCTTCTATTCTATCAGGGATTACTTCAACAAAACCATCATGCAATTCTTCTACTCCAATTATTTCAATAGTAGATGTTCCAGCTCCAAATACTTTAGCTCCCATAGAATTTAAAAATGAGGCGACGTTTGCAATTTCCGGCTCTTTAGCCGCATTATAAATAATTGTTTTTCCTTTTGCTAATATAGCTGCCAACATAATGTTTATTGTTGCTCCAACTGATGGAAAGTCAAAATAGAATTCATTTCCCTTCAATTCATCTGTTTTCATTATATAGTGATCAGCAACATTTTTAACGTTTATTCCCATTTTTTTAAAAGATTCTATATGATAATTTATCGGTCTTGATCCAATTACACATCCACCAGGGTAAGCAATTTCTGCTTCATGATATTTACCTATTAAGGACCCCATAAAATAATAAGACGCACGTAGTTTACCAGCATATTCCTCATTTATTTTTTTGTTTTGTACGTTACTGTTATCAATTGTAAGAACTTCATTTTCAAATGTAATAATAGAACCTAATTCTTTCATCATGTCGATAAGTATTCTAACATCGGATATATCTGGAACATTCGTGATAACACATACCCCACTTGTTAGTATACTTGCAGGTATAAGAGCGACTATCGAATTTTTTGCTCCGCTTATCTTTATTGTACCACTTATGTCACGACCACCTTCAATAACTAATTTTTTCAATATTTTCACCTAATTTCATCTTAATATAATTATATTATTAATATATTTATTATTCAAGACGAATATGATGGATGAATTTGTCAATTATAAACGATTTTTGTACTTTTCCATTACTTCTTTAATTAAAGATGTATATTCAATATCTTTATTGTTTTCTTCATCTATTAAACAAAGCGGTGGATAAATTACACACCACCAATTCATTCCACTTGATTCTCCTAATTTTACTACAATAGAATCATAATAACCAGCATTATATTTTATTCTTTTATAATATTTTGTTGGAAAATAATTTTCTCCAATTGATAATTCGTATCCATAATCTATTCTGTTATTCAATAAATATTCATCGATAATTGATGATATTTTAGTTTTATTTGCAGTTAAAGTTTGTTTAGCTTCAGTTGCTGAAGTACTATTTTTAATAAATTCAAATATTTTAAAATCTAAATAATTACTTAATTTATTTTTTCAGTTATATCCTCTAAAGTATTGCTATTGGCAATTACTCTAAAACGTATCGATGCATCTGGTATTATTAATTCATCTTTGGATTTATTATTTACAACTATAATCATTAATGTAGCTACTATAACTAATATTTTTTTTTCATTGTTTCCACCTCTACTATCTATATGAGGTCAAATAAAAAAAAAATTTATTCACTTATAATGAATAAATATCTATTTTTTCGGATAAATCTTTTTCTATAGAAATAATCGCATCTGGGAAATAATTTTTTTAGCAAACATTTGGAGTTCTTCACCTTGTTTATATCCAATTTCAAAAAGCAATTATAAAACTTTCATTTAAATACATTCTTGCATTCTTTATTATTTCTTTGTAATAATACATTCCATGATCTAAAGCAAATAATGCTAAATTTGGTTCATTATCATAACAATATCCATAATTTCTTCTTCTGGATCAATATATGGTGGATTTGAAATAATGACATCATATTTTTTAGTTAAAGGCTTTAGCATATCACCTTCAATAAAATTGATATCGGTATTATTCTTTTTAGCATTTGACTTAGCTACCTTTAAAGCAGAGGAAGAAATATCAACGGCATCTACATTGCAATTAATCTTTTCTTTAAAAAGTAATTGCAATACATCCTGAACCAGTTCTAAATCAACAATATCTACTTTCCTATTAAAATATTTTTTTATATAATTAATTGTTTTTTTCCACTAATGTTTCAGTTTCAAATCTTGGAATCAAAACATCTTCGTTAACATCAAAAAATGTAACCATAAAAATCAACATTTCCAATAACATATTGAATTGGTTTTCCGTTTTTTATTTCTTCTATTTTGCTATTTAAAAAGTTATATCTTCTTTTGTTAACTCATAGTTCTCATCTTTTTTATAAAAAAAGCAGAAATAAGTGTATTTAACAAAGTTAAACTTATTTCTTTTTCTTTTAATTTTTTATATTCACTTATTTTCAAAGTTATCAGCCCCAACAAAATTAATTATTTTCTAGTTTTCTTCTTTGATCTTCAGTTATTAATGCATCAATAATTGCATCTAAATCTCCGTCCATTACACGATCAAGATTCATAACAGAAAAGCCTATTCTATGATCAGTTACACGATTTTGTGGATAATTATATGTTCTTATCTTTTCAGAACGATCTCCAGTTCCGATTTTATTTCTTCTATCTTGACCTTCAGCCTCTTCTTTTTCACGAAGTTTTTAAGTCATATAAACGAGTTTTCATAATTTGGATGGCTTTTTTCTTTATTTCTAATTTGACTTCTCTCTGTTTGGCTATAAACAATTATACCTGTTGGAATATGTGTAAGTCTAACGGCAGAGTCAGTAGTATTTACTCCTTGTCCACCACATCCACTTGAACGAGTTATATCAATTCTAATCTCATTCATATCTAATTCATAATCAAATTCTTCAGCTTCTGGCATGACAGCAACTGTAGCAGTTGAAGTTTGAATTCTCCCTTGAGATTCCGTTTCAGGAACTCTTTGAACACGATGAGAACCACTTTCAAATTTTAACTTGAATATACGTTTTCACCCTTAATCATAAATTCAATTTGTGAGTATCCTCCGGCAGTACCTTCAACTTCATTTGTTACTTCAATTTTCCAACCTTGTTTTTCAGCATATCTAGAATACATTCTAAATAAATCTCCGGCGAATATATTAGCTTCGTCTCCTCCAGCTGCTCCACGGATTTCCATGATAATGTTTTTCCCATCATTTTCATCTTTAGGAATTAAAAGGATTTCTAGTTCGTGAGTGATAGTTTTTAAACTTTCAGTTGCTTCATCTAATTCCATTTCAGCTAAATCATGCATCTCTGGATCATTTATTAATGCTTTGGCATCATCTATTCTTTTTTGTGTTTCTTTATATTCATCATATTTTTTACAATTTCTTCAAGATCACTTTTTTCTTTAGATAATGTTTTCATTTTAGAGTAATCTCCTAATATTTCAGGTTTTAATAACTCTTCTTGAATTTCATTATATCTACTAACTATTATATTTAATCTATCTATCATATACCCACCTAAATTTTTTTCTACATTGCTTCTGTTTCTTCTACATCATCTATTATAACTAAATCCTTTTAAATCATCATCGTCATCATCGTCGTCAACTACTGCTTCATCATAGTTAACATCATCGTCATCTAAGCATTCATCATCATCGTCATCAGCAACGACTTCTTCTTCATCATCATCAGATTCGATTACTACTTTTTTAGAATGATTATCTGAAAGATCCCAATAACCTTTTTCTAACATTATAAATCTTTTATCAGTTGTAAGAAGACCAAAGAAGTCAGCTATTTTACTTTCAAAATAAGATTCAGGAAGATGCATTAATTCAATAACTGATTTAAATAAGTCTTGAATAGTCATTTTACTTCCGTTTTCTTTTAATATCATATATGCTACATCAGTATGTGACATAGTTTCTAATTCTTCATCACTTAATTTTATTGTCTTCATATTTTCCTCCTTATATTCACTTGCATTATATGCATGAATAAAATAATTTGTCATTAATACTTAAAACAATAATAATTTTATCATATAATTATTGCTTGTCAATATAAATAATTAATATTCTATAATTATACGTTTATTAGTCATTTTATCCTCTTCTATATCATAACTAATTTTTATTATGTGCTCCTCTTTTTCAATTAAAACATTAAATATAGGAATATCGAAACTATAGTTGTTTTCTTTTAAAGTTAACATGATTAAAGGATTTAAAAAATCCATTGTTAACAAGTTTTCATCACTTTTTTTAAGTACATCTTTATTTAAATCGTATTCATATAAAGTTTTATCTATTTTAAATTTAATAACATTATCTTTTATATAATAATTTACTTCACGATTAATGGCATCTACTCCATCACTTTGAAGAATAAATTTTAGTTTTTCCATAAAATCTTCCTTACTTGCCGATATTTTATCATATTTTTTTATTTTGTCTCATTATAATAAAAGGTGATGAAATGAAACATATAAAAAACCTATTTAAAATATCTATTCTTCTTTTCATCAGTACTTTAGTTATAATTATTGGAATATATGTTTATTCATATTTTATGCCAGCAATGTCTTTAAATTCGGCTAATTCTTATTACTTGTATGATAATAAAGATAATGTTGTTTATCAAAGGAAGTAATAAAAGTGCTTGGGTTTCTTTAAAAAGAAATAGATCCTAAATTTTTAAATTATATTATTTCTATAGAAGATCAACATTTTTATCATCATTTAGATTTGATATTCCAAGAATTTTAAAAACTCTATTTACCAATATAAAGTCAGGGAAAATACTGGCAGGAGCCTCTTCTATAAGCCAGCAATATGTAAAAAACTTGTATTTAACCTTTGATCAAACCTGGGAAAGAAAAATTGAAGAAGCGTTTTTAACAATAAAATTAGAAACTCATTATTCTAAAGATGAAATTTTAGAGGGATATTTAAATACAATTTATTTTGGAGAAGGAGTTTATGGAATAAAAAATGCAGCTAACTATTATTTTAATAAAGAACCTAATGATTTAACTGATGAGGAAGCAATTATTTTAGCAGGTATTCCTAAAAGTCCAAATAACTATAATCCTATTTCTAATATGGATGCTTGTATGAAAAGAGTAAATGTGGTAAAAAGTGTGTTAAAAGAAAATGGCACTATAACAGATGACGCATATAATAATCTTAATTTTGATAACTTGAATTTATATGGAAAAAAGAGTACAAATAACTTGAATACTTTAATGTATTATCAAGATGCGGTTATGGATGAACTTTCTAAAATCAATTCAATTCCGGAAAAGTTGATAAATTCCGGAGGAATTAGAATCTATACTAATTTAGATTTAGATACTCAAAAAGCGATGGATGAAGAAATAGAAGCTAAAACACTTGATGATGATAATCAAGTTGCTGGGATTGTTGTTAATCCAAGAAATGGTAAAGTTGTTGCTTTAGCTGGTGGTAAAAACTATTCTAAAAGCCAATATAATCGTGTGTTAAAATCAAAACGTCAAGTTGGATCAACAATAAAACCTTTTCTATATTATGCGGCTTTAAATAGTGGTATGACAGAAGCATCAACATTTAAATCAGAAAAACTTCTTTTGTATTTCAAGAAAATAAGGTTTATAATCCAACTAATTATGGAAATAAATACGCGAATAAAGATATATCTATGGCTTTAGCTCTTGCTTATTCTGATAATATATATGCGGTTAAAAACACATTTATTTTTAGGAGAAAATACTTTAGTTGATACATTAAAACTTGTGGGTTAAAGAAAATCTTGCTCCTAATCCATCTCTTGCTTTAGGTGCAAGTGAAATCAATATGTTAGATTATGCAACTGCTTATACAACACTTGCGAGCAATGGATACAAAAGAGAACTTTATTTTATAAATAAAATTGAAGATGTTGATGGTAATGTCCTATATATTCACAAAAATAAAGAAGAAAAAAGTTTTAAATGATGATGCTTTTATATATTTTAAATGAAATGATGAGAAATACATATAATTATAATTACGTTGATTATAATTCACCTACCGTTATTTATCTAAATGGAAAATTAAATCAAAAAGTATGCTTTAAAAAGTGGAACTACCGATAATGATTACTGGATAAGCGGTTATAACAATAATGTTTTATCAATATTTTGGGCAGGAAATGATCAAAATGAAGATACACCTAAAAGCATATTCTAAAATAATAAAAGATATATGGCTTCGAAGCGTTAATGCATTTACTGAAGATATAATAGATGATGAATGGTATTCCCTACCAAAAATGTTATCGCGATTCCTGTAAATCCTAAAACAGGAAAATATACTGCAAAATCAAAGGAATTATTTTACTTTATTGATGGAACTCAAACCCCTTACATAAAATGAAAACGACCTTAATGGTCGTTTTTTTGTCTACTTTAATAACTATTTGATACATGTCTCCAAAATCAAATTCTTCAAATCTTACCTTTTGAGTTTTTTTTATTAGCAAGGTTAATAATTTTCTTTAATTCATTTTCAATTTCGTCGGTTGTTTCGACTATTGGTTCACCATATACTATATTTTTGGTGATTCTTGAGGTTTGGATTCATTATCCTCTTCTTCATCAATATCAATAACGTCTAATTCACTTAAAGAGGATTTGTGCTAACTCCACTTGTTTTTAAATGGATTAAATCCAATTGATGCTTCTGGATTCATATTAACTGATTCATTTTCTAAATTATTAAAGAAAAGAGATTTTTTTTCAGATGGTTGATTACTGAAATCATTTGTATATGAATAGTTTACTTCATTAGATGTACCAATATCAGTAGAATTATTTAAAATATTGTTAACATTAACATCAAGTTGGCTGTTAGCATGAACTTCGCCAGTTATGTTTTTGTTATTTTGATAACTAGATAAGATATCTTGGATTTCATCATCAAGTCTTTTTACTGTCCATCTCTCATTAATGATTTTATTTAACAATTCAACTTGTTTTAATTTATCGGTTACTTTAAGTAAACTTCTCGCATGTCTTTCACTTATCTTTTCATTCATCAAGGCATCTTGAACTTCTGGAGCTAGACTTAAAAGACGAATTTTATTAGCTAAAGTTGATTGACTTGTACCTAAACGCTTTGCAAGTTGATCTTGTGTTACATATTTTCTATCTAAAAGTTTTTTATAAGATCTTGCTTCTTCTATTGCTGAAAGATTTCTTCTATGCGTATTTTCAATTATAGCTACTTCAGCTGATTCATTGTCATCTAGATCTGTTATTATTGCAGGAACTGCTGTTAATCCTGCTAATTCAGATGCTTTAAATCTTCTCTCACCTGCTATTATTTCAAATTTATTTCCAACTCTTCTTAAAACAAGTGGTTGAATAATTCCATGTTCTTTTATAGATTCAGCAAGTTCATCTAATCCTTCTTCAGAAAATCGAAGTCTTGGTTGAAATCTATTAGGAATTATATCTTCCATATTAATAAGTTGTATTTGTGATTCCATTTTCATGTTCTTCACCCCAATTATTCTATACTAATATTACTTTATTTTACTACTTTTTTTCAACATCATTTTAATTTTTGAATATGCACGAGGATACTTATCAGAGTTTTCTTTATCTTTTTTATTAAAATAATATTTCTAAGGGAGTCCTCTTTATTAATTTATAAGTAAATGTTTTTTCGATGTTTCCACCTAACTCAGCAATGATTTTTTTGCTTCTTATTAATTCATCATCGACATTACCTTTAAGAGGTATAAAATATCCATTTATCTTACAAAAAAGGTATACTTAGTTCTGATAAAATTTGTAAATCACTTACAGCACGGGATGTGGTAACGTCATAATATTCTCTTCTTTTATTTGCAAACTCTTCAGCTCTTTTCGTGAACTATTTTCAACATTGTTTATTCCCAATTTCATTGTTAATAACTCTAGAAATTTCAACTTTTTATTATTAGAATCCAATAAAGTTACTTTAATATTTGATGCATTATGGCTAAACCATACCTGGAAAACCAGCACCGGTTCCAATATCAAGTAAGGTTTTACTGATGAAAAGTCATAAAATCTTTCTATCATAAGAGAAAAAAAGTGTTTTAGCAAAACTGAATCATAATCTCTTATTGCTGTTAAGTTTGTATGTTCATTATATTTTAAGAGTTCTTCTATATAAATATTAAATTTTTCTAATGTGGCATCTTCTATTTTGATATCAAATTTGGATAATTCATTTACAAATTCTTCTTTATTCATCTTTTAAATCCTTACTATAATGTTTTTTAGATAAACTGAAAGTACGGATATATCCGTTAAATTTACTCCACTTATACGTGTTGCTTGAGCTAAAGTTTGAGGACGAATTTGTTTTAATTTTTGTTTAGCCTCACTGGCAATATTAGATACTTTGTCATAATCAATATCATCAGGAATTTGTTTACTTTCTAATTTTAACATTTTTTCTATTTCACGATTTGTTTTTTCAATGTAACCAGCATATTTAATTTCTACTTCAACAATTTCAAAAAACTTCATCTGTATAGGTGTTTTCTAAATATGGTTTTAGCATACTTATTTTTTATTTGTGGTCTTTTAGTAAATTTAGAAGGCTCATTCCTACTTCAAAAGTATCCGTTTCTAAAGATTCTAGTATTTCTTTTTTGTAACATTATGAGCATTAACTTTAATGCTTTGCAAGTTCATCTTTTAAACAAGCAATACTTTCTTTCTTTCGATTTAAGTTATTCATTTGTTCTTCGGTTACAGAACCATATTTATAACCAATGCTTCTTAATCTTAAATCAGCATTATCATGTCTTAAAACTAAACGATATTCAGCACGGCTAGTTAATAATCTATAAGGTTCTTTTGTTCCCTTTGTTACTAAATCGTCAATTAATACACCGATATAAGCTTCATTTCTTTTTAAAATTAGTGGTTCTTCACCTTTTACCTTTTGACTTGCATTAATTCCAGCAATAATACCTTGACCTGCGGCTTCTTCATATCCACTTGTTCCATTTATTTGACCAGCAGTAAATAATCCATTTATAACCTTTGATTCCAAAGATGGTTTCATTTGTAACGGATTAATGGCATCATATTCAATGGCATAAGCATATTTTAATATTTTGGCATGTTCTAATCCTTTTAAACTATGAACCATTTTTTCTTGAACGTCTATTGGCATAGATGTTGAAAAACCTTGTAAATATAAATCTGGATAAAAGTCACTTTCTGGTTCTAGAAATAATTGATGTCTTTCTTTATCTTTAAGAACTACTTTATCCTCAATACTTGGGCAGTAACGTGGACCTATTCCTTCAGCATAACCACCATACATTGCTGATTTATCCAAATTATCTCTTATTATTTTATGAGTTTCTTCATTTGTATAAACTAAATAACATTTTCTTTGTTTTTTAGGATCATAATCCGGCTTTCTATCAAATGAGAATGCAAGCAATTCATCATCACCTAATTCAGGAGTTAAAACTGAATAATCAACTGTTGTGGGATCTATTCTTTGAGGAGTTCCGGTTTTTTAATCTTTGAATTTCTAATCCAAGGTCTCTTAATTTATCAGAAAGATGTTTGCTACTAACTTCTCCATGAGGTCCTTCATATTTATGAGTATCCCCTACTAATATCTTACTTTTTAAGTATGTTCCAGTAGTTAATACTAAAAAGTACAATAGTATTTATCTCCATTATCTAAGATTACCCCTTTAATAGAATTATCTTCAACAATTAAATCTTCAACCATTCCTTCTATTATTTCAAGGTTTTCTAATTTTTTAATTCATTTACCATATTTTTAGGATAAGTAATTTTATCTCCTTGAGCACGAAGGCTTTTAACAGCTGGACCTTTACTAGAATTTAGCATTTTTATTTGTAAATGAGACATATCAGCTACACGTCCCATTAAACCACCTAAAGCATCTACTTCTCTTACAACAATTCCTTTTGCTGTTCCACCAATACTTGGATTACAAGGCATATCAGCTATATTTTTTTAAATTGGAAGTGATAAGTGCAGTAAAACATCCACATCTTTGCAGCTGCTGCTGCAGCTTCACAACCGGCATGTCCGCCTCCAACTACTATTACATCATATTTCATAAGTCATTCCTACTTTCCTAGACAAAATTTAGAAAATAAAGTGTCTAACAATTCATCTTTATAAACTGCTCCAATTATTTCTCCTAAAAGATCATATGCTTCATTTATATCAACTGAAATCATTTCAAATGGAAGTCCATTTTCTGCAGATTCGATTCCATTTTCCACAGCAGAAACGGCTTCTTTTTACTAAAGCAATATGTCTTGCATTTGATAAATAATTATAGTTTTTACTTTTTAATTCATCAAGATTAAACAATTCTATTATAGTTTGTTTTAATGAATCCAAACCATTTGCTTCTACTGTATTTCCATAGCAAATCGTATAATTATTCAATTTATATAAATTGATTTTCTCCTCAAGATCACACTTGTTGATAAAAAAATTATTTTTTTTAGCAGAAGTTTCGGTGTTAATAACATCTAATTCTTCTTGAGTTATTGGTTCATTGTTGTTTAAAACAAAAACAACTAAATCTGAAGACATGATTGCTTCTTTACTACGTGTTACACCTATTTGTTCTACTAAATCATCACTTTCTCTTATTCCAGCGGTGTCAATTAAGTTGAATTTAACTCCATTTAAAAATATAGATCCATACACAACATCTCTTGTTGTTCCAGCAATACTCGTAACTATTGCTTTATTTTATTAGTTAAATGATTTAAAATACTACTTTTTCCGACATTTGGTTTTCCAATGATTGCTAAATCAATTCCATTTGAGACAAATTGAACGTTTTCTGTTGAGCTCACTAGAGATTTTAAAGACGTATCAATATCTTTTAATTTAGTGCTTAATAAATCATAAGTCATTTCTGGGTTATCAGTTTCTTCAGGATAATCATAGTTAACTTCAAGAACAGCGCTTAAATTAACAAGTTCTTCTCTGATGGATTTTATAATATTTTTAGATTTCCTTCTACTTTATTCATGGCATATTTTCTAGCTTCTTCTCCTTCTGAAGAAATAAGTTCTTGAATTCCTTCAGCCTCAGTTAAATCAATTCTACCATTTAAAAAGCTTTTTTAGTAAATTCACCAGGAGTAGCCATACGACAACCACTTACAAGTAATAATTCTAATACCTTGTTTGTTGTAGAAATTCCGCCATGACAGTTTATCTCTACTACATCTTCCATAGTAAAAGTTTTAGGAGCACGCATTACACTTACAAGTACTTCATCAATTACATCATTCCCGTCAACTATATGTCCATAATGAATAGTATGACTAGACACATTTTCTAAATTTGTTCCCTTAAATATTTTATTTACAATATTTATTACATCTGGTCCAGAACATCTTACGATGGAAATTGCTCCAACACCTAAAGCAGTGGATATTGCACATATATTTTCGTTCATAACTTGGCCTCCTTCAAACACACTCATATTTTAAACACTTAGAAAAAAAAAAAGAGAATTTATTTACTCTCCTTAGGTTTAATTACTACGTGTCTATTTGGTTCTTCTCCAGTACTTTCAGTATAAACATATTTATCATCAGTTAAAATATTATGAATTACTCTTCTTTCATAAGAATTCATATTTTCAAGTTCAACTGGTTCATGAGTTGATTTAACTTCACGGGCAATATTTTTAGCAAGTCTTTCTAAGTATTTAACTTGTTTTTCTTTATAGTTTTCGACATCTAATATTAAATATGGATAACTTTTTTTTTATTTCATTCATAACTACTTGTTTACAAATGGTTGTTAAAGCATTTAATGTTTGACCATTATGACCGATAAGTATTTTATTGTTATCAGAGTACATCTTTATAGTAATTTGTTCATCTCTAATCTTTGATTCAAAAGTAACTTTTATTCCCATACCACTTATAATTGATTCAAGGTATTCCTTTAAATAATCAACTATATCAGTTAGTTTGTAGACATATAACTTAACTGATTCTTTTTTTAGAAGTCCTGTATGTATTTTTTTCTACATGAGTTAAACATTCATTTTCACTTATATTTAATTCAGTTAATGCTTTTTCTTTTGCTTCTTCTTCTGTTTTTCCTTCAAATACTTCATACTTCATAATTTTAACCTACTTTCTTAAACAATATTGTTTGGAATACATTAAATGCATTTGTTACTACCCAATATAGTGCAATAGCAGATGGCAGTTGAATTGATGCTATTCCAATAAATACTGTCATGAATATCATCATATATTTTGCTTGAATACCACTTTCTGTAGTAACGCTTGTTTGAGACATTGTCATTTTAAATGATAAAGCCGTAAACAATACAATTAAAACTATTAAAATTATGTAATAATAATTTCCCTCTTTGATACCAACAAGTGGTGTTGTTCCTAATTGGAATTTCCAAAAGTTATTTTCAAATATTGCAGGTACTCGATTAATTGCTTCTAGGAATGCAAAGAATAAAGGCAATTGAATAAATGATATTAAACAGCTACTCATTGGATTTATATTATATTTTTATAAACAGCTAAAGTATCTTGACTCTTTTGCATCATAGCTTCTTGATCTGTGCGATCTTTATATTTTTTTCAATTCTTTCTAGTTCTGGTTGAGCTTTCTTTAAGCTTTCTTGTTGTTTAATTGTTTTAGCACTGAATGGCATCATTATTAATCTTATGATAATACCAATTACCATAACAGATACACCATAATTTCCTAAAAGCTTACCTAAATTAATTATTACCCATGCAAGTGGACGGACAAATAATTGTACCCCAAAGTCCGTTATAAGATTTTTTATCGTAAACCTTCATAGCTGAACATTTAGGTAAATCACTTAATTTAACATCCATGTATTTTTCATATTTTTGATAATTTGCTAAAATTTCTTCATCCTCTGGTAAACATAGAATATTTGCTGATAAACTTTGACCTGTTTTTTCATCAATTACTCTTTTCTTGTCTCCATCTACTAAAGTTTTATTACAACCAGTCAATGTTACTAACACGATTGCAACTATAATAAATATCTTCTTTTTTTCATATTCCCACCTATCTTAATGTCTTAATCAATTCATCAGTTAATTCTTTATAAGATAAATCAAGAAGACCTTTTTAATTATTATAATATAATCTTTATTATTTTTAAATAACTTTTTGTTATTATGAATTAATTCCCTAACTACCCTTTTTAGCTCGATTACGTGTAACCGCATTTCCAAGTTTCTTCTTTTTTTTTTTGATACTGCTATACCAAATCGTGGATAATTAAAATCACTTTCCTTATTATATATAATAAAACTATTACTTTTTTGTAAGGGCATTTATGGATTATATAATCAAATTCCTTATGTTCCTTTATTGTTTCATATTTTTTCATAATTACCCTCCTTTTTTCATATAGAATAAAAAGCCACAAAGTGGCTTATATTATCTACTTAAAAATTTTTCTTCCTTTTGCTCTTCTAGTTTTTAGAATCTTAGAATTTTTACGTGCAAAAGAATCCATGTTTTTTTTGATTTTTTACGATTATTTGGTTGAAATGTTCTTTTCATTCTTGTTCCACCTCCACATCTCAAAAAGCAAGGTTATTATATAATAATAGGTTGTATAAGTCAATTATTTTTGCGTTATTTTCGGTAAATTTAGTAGTTTTCAACTTTTCAACGTTAATTGTTTAAAACTTTTTAACCGTTTGAAAACTTTTTAAATAATTTGTTGAAAGTGTTGAAAAGTAGATTTTTTACGTTATTATAGTACATAAATTGTTAATAAGTTTGTTGATAACGTGTTGATAACATAAATTTTAAATATTGTACTTTTATTTTTCAACAAAAGTGATTTACAATTTACTTAGTTAAACAAAATCGAATTTGAATTAGGGTGGTTAAATGGAGAAGGAGAATTTTTTGGAACAATTTTTGAATGTCCTTAGCAGTAAGTTAAATAATATTTCATTTAACACTTGGTTTAAAGATGCTGAGATTATAAGTTTGGATAACCATAATTTGGTGATATGTGCAGCAAATAAGTATAAAAAAGGACTATATTAATAATTATTATGAAAATATTATTAAAGATGTCTTAAAAAGAAATAAGTGATGATGAATTTGATTTTGAAGTAATTTGTAAGGATGATATTAAAGAAGAAGAGGTTATTATTGAAGAACCAGTTATCGATATTCCAAAGTTTAAAGATAATAATAGTAATTTAAATCCAAACTATACTTTTGATAACTTTGTGGTAGGAAATTCAAATAGACTTGCTCAAACGGTTGGTTTATCTGTTGCTGAGCAGCCTGGAAAACTTTATAATCCACTTTTATATATGGAAAGAGTGGGTTGGGTAAAACTCATTTAATGCATGCAATTGGTAATTTTGTTAAAGAAAATCTTAATAAAACTGTACTTTACGTTACGAGTGAACGCTTTATTACCGATTTTACACAGATAAATCGAAAAGATGATAATAATTTAGATCTGATTGCCCATTTTAAGGAAAAATATCGAAGTGTTGATGTTTTAATCATAGACGATATTCAATTCCTCGGTGGTGCAAATAAAACTCAAGATGAATTTTTTAATACTTTTAATGAATTATATAGTTTAAATAAACAGATAATTATATCTTCTGATAGAAGCCCTGATGACTTAAAAGTACTAGAAGAGCGTTTGAGAACAAGATTTACTTGGGGACTTACAGTTAATATAATGCCTCCAGATTATGAACTTAGATTAAAGATAGTTAAAAAATAAGATTGCTGGGCACGAAGTTAGTAAACTTATAGCTCCGGAAGTTTTAGAGTATATTGCAAATAACTGTGAAAATGACGTAAGACACTTGGAAGGCGCGATTAACCGTTTATATGCTGTAACAGCAATGTACTCACCAAAAGAAATCAACTTAGAGTTTGCAAAAGATGCTTTAAAAGATTATATCGGTTCTTCCGTGTATATCACGAATAATATACAAAAGATTCAAAAAGCTGTTGCTGAGTATTATGACTTGACAGTTGAATCATTAAAAAGCAAGAAAAGAACGGCGATTATCAATCATGCAAGACAAGTTGCTATTTACTTATGTAAAATGACAACTGAAGAAACACTGGATAAAATAGGACTTGAATTCAACCGAGATCATGCAACAGTTATCCATGCATGTGATAAGATAGGGGAATCATTTAAAAAAGATGAAGAACTGAGAGAAGAAATTAATAAAATTAAAGATAAAATCATGAATTAATGTTAATAAGTTGTAAGTTATTAACACTTAAAAGTGAAAAATAATGTGTAAAATGTATGGAAATAAAAGGTGTAAACATAGTTTTCAACATTTTCAACACTAATAATAAAAATAATATAAAAAAAGAAAGAAGGAATATTATATGAAATTTAAAATTAAGAAAAATATTATTTTAGACCAATTAGTGAATGTAAGTAAAGCAATATCAAGTAGAAACATTATCCCAATACTTAATGGAATAAAATTTGAACTTACTAGTGAAGGACTTACATTAATGGCAAGTGATACAGATTTAACTATTAAATCATTTATCCCAAGCAATAAAATAGAAAGCATTGATTCAACAGGAACAATCATTATTCAAAGTAAATTTTTTAATAGATATCATTAGAAAAATGCCAAGTGATGTTGTAAACTTTGAAGTTATTGACGATTTAAAGATAATGATTTACACTGAATATAGTAAATATAATTTAAATTGTTTAAATAGTTTAGATTATCCACAAATAGATATAGAAACAAAGAATGAATATATTAATTTAAAGGCAACAGATTTAAAAACATTAATTAAACAAGTAATATTTGCTATATCAACTCAAGAATCTCGTCCATTACTTACAGGTATTAATATTAAAGTTAATGGTAATGTATTAGAAGCAATTGCAACTGATTCATATCGTTTAGCTAAAAAAGACAATTATATTAGATCAAACTATAAGTGAACCAGTGGATATCGTTATTCCTGGAAAAAATGTTGATAATTTAGATAAAATATTAGAAGATAACGAAGAAAATGTTGAAATCCATGTATTTAATAACAAAATATTGTTTAGATATGAGCATGTTGACTTCCAATCTAACTTATTAAATGGTACTTATCCAAATACTTCATCATTTATTCCAAATGATTTCATATTTATAATTACTACTAAACTTAATGATTTATTTTCATCTATTGATCGTGCTGCTTTACTTGCTCAAAGCAAAGAAAAAATATTATAAAGATGTTAGAAATATCATCATTGCTTCTGAAATTGGAAAAGTTGAGGATTATATTGAAATAGATAAGAATACTTCTGAGGATATTTCAATATCTTTCAGTGCTAAATATATGATGGATGCATTAAAAACTTTCTCAAGTGATGATATAACAATATTTATGAATGGAGATTCAAAATAATCAGGTTAAAATCAGCTACTGAGAGTCATTAATTCAATTAATATTACCTATAAAGACTTATTAAGATGAGTAAATTTAGAGAAAATTGCAATTATTTGTAATTTTCTTTTTTTTTCGACAATTTTTTTGAAAAACGTATGCTAGTATACAACCTCGTCAGG
>VOFC01002769.1_pt1 | contig 39365 bp, 71 predicted proteins | sample 5384161 | NCBI WGS metagenome assembly VOFC01 (sample SAMN12384722, study PRJNA508395) | human gut metagenome | isolation source: healthy gut B | host: Homo sapiens
ATCCTTTAGTTCAATATCCGGTGTCATTCCCGGAAATACCAAATGAGAACCATCATACTCTCTCGGTCTGGTGGAATTGAACAGCACGTTGTACTTATTCACCAAAACCTCTCTTCGTTCCTGGTCACGAAATACCCAGTCCCGAAAGGCTTCTCTCATGGCATCCTGTTTCTGCGCCACAATCATTGTTTCCTTTTTGTTTAGGACACGCTTTTCCTTTCCATCCTCGATGACCGTATCAAATACCGGCTGTCCTTCAGATTCAAAGAATCCTCTAAAATCTGATAGGCATTTCTACGGTTCGTTCCATACGTCATATTGACAAGAGTATTGCCGTAGTCTGCATTTTTCCCCTTTTACATTCCACTGTCCGGTTACGTCAGAATACTGGATTTTAATAACATCCCTTTCCAAAAGGTGGGACGGCGTTTCAAACACTTCCCGCATAAAATCTTCGATAAATCTTGGTTCAATCCATGTTGCACCGATTCTGACTTCAATTTCACTGGCATCCAAATCTCTTGGCTGGACTCGTTTCAGTGCCTCCACGTTGATGGCATACGTTGCATCATTTTCGGCAAAAGCCCCGGCTACCTGCAGCTTATCTCTGACATTTCCACTCAGATACGCATCTGCCGTTTCCCAGATTTCACGAACCGGATTTTTGAAAAATAACTCCTGTGAGTTCCTCGATTAGCTCCTCCTCACTCTTATCCGTGAGTTCTGACATATAGGCAAAATCAATCGCTGCCTTTTCCGACAAGGACACCGCCAACGCTTCACTGGCTGTATCAACACTGGTAACCACTTCCGTTTTCTTGATGGTCCGCTTGGAAAACATATCCGCTTTATCAAGGAAGTTGCCTTCCTCATCCAGTTTCTCCAACGAACACAAAAGACAATAACTGCTGTCCTGATGAAATGCCCGTTTATTCGTTTTGGAAACAATTCTGCCATTCTCTTTTACAAAAGCATCATACAAATCATTTAACCGTTTTCTGCTCTGCCTTAATATCTTCTTCCGGATATTCTTCCAACTGGAGCCGTATCAGTTCCTGGGTGCAGTCCCGAATGGCAACCATCCCATGGATTCGACGAATCATTCCTTCGGAGGCTTCCACTGGTTTCATAACGGAGTTCTCACGATAATATAATTTCTCATCCACCAAGGTGTAGCTGAAATTCTTTACTTCCGGAATGGCAGGAATCACTTCATCCATCGTACTTTCTTCCGATAATTCCAACTCAATTTCTTCATACTCACCGGATATCTGACTAAAGGCAGCCTCCAACTGCTCGTTGAATGGCAAAGAGGTATCTGCCACACAAGTACTTTCCATACCATAAGGACCACTGACCATTTCCATCGACCCAACAATCATGTCCGGGTTTTCAGTAAAATAATGATTCATGACAATTCCATTATCATCTTCTGACAAATGAACCCAATCCGGTTCAATGTCAATGACACGGTCTCTTTTTTTCAGGAAAATAATATCCGACGTCACTTCTGTTCCGGCATTTTCCTTAAATGCCGTATTGGGAAGTCTTACTGCTCCTAACAATTCTGCCCGTTGTGCAATATACTTACGAACTTTCGGATTTTCCTTATCCATCGTTCCCTTACTGGTGATAAACGCAATAAGACCGCCCGGTCGCACCTGATCGATGGCTTTCGCAAAAAAGTAATCATGGATAAGGAACCCTGTTCCTCCAAAATTTTCCTTATCATACTTTTTATCCGGCACCTTATACTGCCCAAATGGTACGTTTCCAATCACCACATCAAAAAAGTCATTGGGATACCCGGTTTCTCAAATCCATCTACCGTGATATTGGCTTTCGGATATAACTGCTTTTGCCATACGTCCGGTCAAAGAATCCAGTTCTACGCCGTAAAGTTTGCTGTCTCTCATCATCTCCGGTAACATGCCAAAGAAATTTCCGATGCCCATGGAAGGCTCTAAGATATTTCCTTTGGCAAATCCCATTTTTTCAAGCGTGTGATAAATTCCTCGAATAATAGTAGGACTTGTATAATAAGCATTTAAGGTACTTTCTCTCGCTGAAACATATTCTTCATCCGATAAAAGTTCTTTTTAGTTCCTGATACTCATTTGCCCATGCACTTTTCGTTTCATCAAAAGCATCTGCAAGTCCGCCCCATCCAACATATCGTGCCAAAATTTCCTGTTCCTCTGCGGTAGCCATTCGTTTCTCTGCTTCTATTTTTTGCAATGTCTGAATTGCTTCCACATTCCAACGGAACTTTTCTTTTGGTGTTCCTATTCCCAGTTCATCTGAGGTAATCACATAGTTTTCTGCAGAAATCTCTTCTGGCTGAATACTCTCTTCTTCATCCGGAGTATCTACGCCACTTAATTCCTCTTTTGCCTGTTCCAGTGCCTTCTTTTCCTGTTCTTGTTTGTAGGCTGCATATTCGATCTTCTTTTTGTCCGATAAATACCGTCCTTCCTGCATCAGTTTTTCAATTCGCTTTGCAACCACATTCCATGATAAAAGCACTTCCGCATCCGGTGTAAAGATGTTTCCCTTTTTTCAGACTGATACCTTTTGCGTCATAATCCTTATGACTCTTATCTGAACCCGCTAACGCATGACTGGAACCACCGGTTCCATATTCCTTTTTCAGAAAATCAGCCGCTTCTTTCAATGTATGATCCTTTTGATAAAAAGTCATAAATCCGAAAACTTCCCTGGGCAAATCCGCTGCCACTACTTAGCACATAATCAATTTCATCCGATGTAATAAAATCTTCGGTGAGAACATCCACTTTTTCCGCAAGTGGATAGGAAATCCGTTCTTTCAATAAATCTGCAACATCATCCCGAAGTTCATAGGATTCTTTGCTAACCGAAAGCGTATGGATATCTCCTCGGATTCAATCTTTTGCAGCGTTTCATCCAGACAGGCTACAATATTTTTGAATCTTATCCGGTTTTGTAAGCAAATCCATCAGATATTCTTCTTCACCCGGATAATTATATCCGCTTATCTCCAACCCTTTGGGAAACTCACCAATGGAATCCCGATAGAAAAGTACAGTTGATTGGTGATACGCTTTCTCTCATAATAATCAACCATATATGCCTCCGTCGAATCCATATAGGTCCCGGACTCCACTTGGCTTCGGATGATTTTTTCAATTTCTTCCCAGGAAAGTTTCAATTCCGTATGTTCCAGTGCCGAATTGCCATGGGCTGCCGACATTCCGTTTTCATCAAACCACACGGAAATCTGTTCTTCACCAAAGTTAAATCCCTTTCCGGTAGAACCATACTCGCGGCGTAAAAAAATCCGACATCTCTTCCGGTGTTTTCCCCTGTTCATACTTTGCAAAGATTCTCTTTCTGCTGTTTTCCAACCCTCCTCCTGTGCAAAGAATCTTCGCAACCTTTTCAACGGAAATAGTTCCGGGGAAAGAGAGCTGGTTCGGCTTTTCCACCTGTGCCACAGCAATATTGCCTAACTGCTCCGACATCAAAGAGAATAAATCCATCTGCCGGTAGGACTGTTTTCCGGCGGGCATAACCTTCCAGTTCTTCTACTGATAAACCAGTTCCTGAAGAATCACTTCCTCCGCCTGCTGATAAATCATGTTCATCTTTCTTGTCCACCTCCAAGGGATTGGTCGCTTTCAACTGCTCTGTCACTCCCTGTGATTTTCATGAGTTTCTCCGTCAGATTGTCTAACCTTTGTTCTGCCTGTTCCTGAATCTCCAGACAATGCGCCATCAATTCTCCGTTCAGAAGCAGACCGCTGTAAATCCTCTGTTTGTGGTTTTTTCAGATAATTCCTCCGCAGGATTCCGTACTTGGTCAACATGCTTTTCTTCTCCTCGTCTGGTATCAGATTCGGAATCCGGTAATCTCCGTTCTTCTCGTATGTCAGGTTCATTCTCTTTTTCCATCCTTTCGTTTTTATTTACCTTGTTATGTTGAATTTGTGATTCTCTGCTCTGTCTCTTGCGTTCATACCGTGCAATGCTTCTCCCAATCTGAATCAGCATCGGCTCACATAACTCCGATGTGGCACTTCCTAACACCGACAGGGTACGCAGTGTATTGAACTCATGGATATAATCAAAGGGAAACTCGCCCTCATACTCTGCCATATCAAAGCCACATCGCTTTAAGACGGTATAACATACGCTTTGTTCTAATGTTTCCCGCAAGCGAAGTGACACGGTATCTCCATCCAAGTCCTCCAGATAGCTTCCTGCCGAAACATCAATCAAATCATCCACAATCTCTTCATAATAATCGTCTGCTATTCTTTTGAAATCTGATAAATCCTGTCTTCAAACGATGAGTCCTGATTGGTAGCTCCATATATCCTTTCCAGTGCGGCAAGAATACCTTCTTCATGTTCTTCTCTAATATTCCAGATAAAGGGAGATTTTCCAATCTGTCTTTGCCTTATGCACATCGGATACATCAAACACATAACGCAACCTTGGATAATCACTTTCCTGATCAATAAGAGCAATACCCTTTGCACCACGATTTACCCAGCAAAACATTTTCTCATTCCACATTTCCAATGGGGCACAGGCGGTGGCATCCGGACGCTGTGCATATATGAGAATCTGGTCCTCAAATGGATACTTGTATAACCTCGACGCAACATCAAGGTAATTCATCCAGCTTTTTTATTCTCTCCGATGCTTCTGGCAGTTTCTTTTGCCAGAACAGAGATTTTTTCATATTTCGTCATAGGTTGATTTCCTCCTGTACCCAATCTTTACGTTTGGACATTTTGTCCAAACGCTATTTCTGTTTCAGTTCTGCACTGGCTTTTGCGTATGCCATTAGTCGTTTGTTGCTGTTTCTTTTTTTGTTCAATCTCATAATCTACGTTTACCTGCTTTTTCTTTTTTTGTTCCTTTTTCTTCATCTTCTGCCTCCCATTCTTTCAAACAGTTTCTCGTTTTCATATACATAAGGCTTTTTGAAACATAAGCCTTATGGTGCTTCTTACAAGCTGAACCAATGTCATTCCATTTTGTGGTAAAACCACACAATCCGATAATTCCAATGACCGGCATACAGATTGTGATGGCTGAATTGATTCCCATGCCAAAAAAAAAATGCAGAAGTAAGATTCCTCCTACTCCTACAAGTAATGCACTGCCTCCGAAGATGCACTCTCTGAAGGATAATCCCTTGAAGAAATCATCCTTAAAGGCTGCAACATCCGGATTGATTGTTTTTGTCATCTCCACGCTAGCTGCAAGCCGTGCGAGGATGCATTGAATTGTCTATTGGGAGTTTACTCACAATCAGACAATTTCATATGCAGACTCATAAGGCGCCAGCCGTGACCGAGTAAGTTTTGCTTACGAGGTGTGGCTTGCAGCTTCTACCTCCTTGTTTCTTTATCTTCTACAAACCAAATGCTTTTTGCATGACACTATCCGACATTTTTACAGAGGAGGCGATGACCCCATCTTTCAAACAATACTCCAGTAATCGTACCAATGCATTTTCCGTATCTATGGAAACCGTATCAATAAAACTTCCACTAATCGCAATCACTACGGCGATTAATAATGCGGAAAAACACGTATCCAAAGAAGGTACGAATATAGGAATATCCCACTTGTGCTGTCTGTCCTCCTGCCGCCAAAGTAGACAATGCCACCCCGGCAAACGGTGCAATCATATAAATCTTTAAGATACGATTTAAGACGGTCAGAACTACAATAAAGCCACAGACCACTGTAAACAAAAAGAACAGGATACTGGTTAAAAAGCTGTCATCGTTCCGAAGTCTGCACTGGATATGTTTTCGTATACTTTCGCACCATCAAAGTCATATACCATATACAAACCGTTCTCTCCTGAGAATTGCCTGTGTCAGACTCTTTCCCCAGGAGAAAAACTTTGGCATATAGCTTAGTGCCATGCTGAGAACATTGGATGATAATCAGCCGGATAAACATTTTAATCGTCTTATCAAAGGTCAAATCCGTATGCAAATCGCAACTGTCCCGGCAAAAGCCATAAAGAAAAAAAGACACATAACAAAGATACTGCTACTACATTTAAGGTTGTGTATATCGTAGATATACTTTCCCCAGACATCTTTGTATGTCCTTTGCCGGATTCTTCGTCAGCACATCGGATGCCAACTGCATCATGTCATTCCATGCATACCCTGCACACTCAAAGAAATCTTTTCCACTGAAAAATCTCCCAAATCTTCAAAAAATCCTGTAACGGAATCCCATAATCCCACTGTCATCACCCCTTTGCAGGATTCCTTTCCTTTTCTTACGAAACACCCAGTAACTTAAGAATTGCCGGTACTGCAATCATAATCAAACCGCCAATCACTTTCTTTATCGCCTGACTTTGCTGCGTTGTTTCATGCGCCGCATACGCTGTGCCAAAGTCCAACAAGCCCCATGCCAGAAAGATAACTCCGACACCACCAACACAGCCAAGCACCAAATCTTTGATAACATCAATTCCATCGAGTTACATCCGACACTCCGGTATCCGTCGTGTCACTCTTTTTATCTGCTGCTTTTGCTATCAGCGGTGTAATCGATAATACTCGAAAATACATCCCCTGCTATGAGAGCAGAACACTTTTTCCACAACCCCTTACAGCGGGGTTTCATAACTTCTAATTCCTTGTGCATTTTTAATCCTCCTAGTTTTTGCGAAGCAAAAATCTGAACTCCTATGTGAGGAGAGGATTTTCCTCCTTTGTTTTTGCGAAGCAAAATCCGAACGCCCATGTGAGGAGAGGATTTTCCTCCTTGTTATCTGCCAAAATATCACATCCCGGCATTATCGTTTTCTGCAGCCGATTACCATAAGCCGCTTATCCTTTCCATCCATTGTCCGGCAAGTAGAAAGCGTCACAAACTGGTAGTTCCGAAAGAATGCTTCCGCACCGCTTTCCTCAATTTCATTTTTCATCTTTTTTGCCGCTTCACTTTGAAACTTGCTGTGACTTAGAATCTTTCTACCATCCTGCAGTAATCCCTCTTCATTTCCGTAGTCCGTGAAAGAATAATACTCGGCATACTTATCTGTCTCTAACACAGACACGACGCAGTATTCCTTTTCTTTTTTCACCAACTGCAGTAAAGGAAAACTTGGGATGCTCCTTAAAAATGTTTCCTCCCGGAAATTTTGCAGATAGCCAAAGTATCGTCTTCCGTTGATGTTGTGGCCATAAATAATCAAGTTGTCACTGTCCGTCGTACAGCGAACATCCAAAAAGGGCGTTCCATAAAAGCTGTACTCTCCATGCACATCCCGGTGAAGATAATACTGCCAGTCATCCTTATGATGACCTTCGATGCCTGTCTGCATAACCGGATAAGAAAAAGCCGGTGCCTTTGATTTCTAGCCACCCAATCATATCTTTTGTACTTTTGTGGAGGTTCCCGACACCATCCTTTTTTTTCCGTGGTAATCTCTTCTTCTATCTTGTCCTGCTTTCTCTCCTGATCCACAGTTCTTTTCAGATATAGGGCCAGAATCGAAGCAATGACTGCTAAAATCAAAAAAAAAGGAAGAAAAGTATTCTTCTTGTAAATACTTTTCTTCCCTTTGGGGTTGAACTGTTATTTAGTTGTTTCATATGTTCCTTTTCCTTGTAACTTAATTCAGTGATACAAATAATTTTTCATGGACATAATTTCCTCTTTCAAAAAAGAACACTTGTTCTATAATGTTATATACGATGAAGACAGGAGGTGCCGATGATGGGAGTTATACAAGAAAAATACACCTTAGCAGATGTCATTTGCCAACATAAAATCGATGGAAGCATTATTCCGCTGAAAATACGCATCACTGATGAAGACGGCGAATATCAGGTTTATAACATCAAATCCTACAAAGATGTATCGAATCGCACAGCATATACTATGCCCAACGGAACATCGGTTACCCCTGGCCAACCATCTTTGGAAATTTGAATGTAAGATTAGTGTATTTAACACGTTGAAACGACTATATGCAGAACTTTCTTTGTCTCGCTCAAGTTGCTCTCTCGGAAATGCTGAATCATGTATTTCCCATTTCTTCCTGACTTGTTACAGTCATACCCTCTTCATTCTTTACAACATCCCTTTGTACATCTCTCCAACCTTCTTTTGCTTGCCCAATCATTTACTAACTGCATCTGATTCACAGCGTTTCGTATTGTACCTGCAATCATAGCACACCTCAATTCCCGGTTAATGCTACGATTAAATAGTGATATCAAACTTCATACCCTGTGTTGCCTTTTCTTCTGTTATCTTACTCCAATCCAGTTCAGAAATCTTTTCAAGTAATTCTTCTTTTGAATTTGCCTGAATTGTAGTCCGCTTAACAGTTACATCCTTCTTTTCCTGCTTTTTCTCCTCTGCACGTTTTTCCTTTAATTCTTCAAGCCGTTCTTTCTGCTTTTCTGTAATCTTCTCCAAATCAGCAAAAAGTGTCATCTTTCCATCATCATCAAAGGACATAGTTAACTTATTTAATACAGTTCCACTATTGTCTGTCGTTCCCCAAGCACGTTCAAACCCAAACTGTTCATTGATTTTATCTGACATCTCAACTGCAGTTTTTACCGTAGACAATTTTTCCCGTGCATATTTCTCATCGGATGCCATTCTTTCAAGTTCAGCACTTGAAAAACAACTGTAAATTCCTTTATCGCTTTGGTCTACTAATCCTCTGAAATCATCGCCTTTATCAGCAATAATAAAATCGAAATCCGCATTATCCTTACGCAATGTTTCCAGATATTTCTGTGCCTTAGAAGATAACTTATCTTCGCTGGATTTTATTTTCTGTGCATTGGGCTGCACATCTTTTGCTTTCTCTGTGTTATTTTGCTTACTAACAGTATTGCTCTTATAATAATCTGTTAACAATTCCTTGTCCCCTGCACCATAATTATACCAAACAAACTCCCAGGCATCTACAAAAATCTTAATTTATAATGGTCTGCAAAGTTAAAATGGCGATTTTTTATATTATTGGCGAATTCACACAACCATGATATAATTAAGCATAGCAATAATGCAATTGAAAAAGGACCAGCAAAAACCGGTCCTAATTCTCCCCCCACGTGCATTTATATTCTTATTTTTACTTTGACCGTTTTACTCCATTTACCATAAACTTTCCGTCTGCCCGAGTTTTTATAAGTTCTCACACGGAAATAATATGTTTTTTCCTTAAATTTTGTTATTATCCGGAAAGCCGAAGTTCTGGATGCAGATAACTTCTTTTTCCCTTTCGTAAATTTCTTATTTTTGCATACTGTATCTGATATCCGGACATTCCCTGCTGTTTGGACCATGATACTACAACTTTTTTACCTTTTAAATTTGAAACCTTTACACCCTTTACCTTTTTAGGGGTTGCTGCAGAAGTTCCTGTACCCTTGATTATAACCGCACCTGTACCGGTTCTCACTGTCTTTGTACTCGGTTTCCTTGTTGCTGTTGGTTTCTTCGTTGCCGTTGGTTTCTTGGTTGCGGTCGGCTTGCTTGTCGCCTGACCGCCATTTCCCCACCACGATGGTTCCTGATATGGCGGGTCTTCTTCCGGCGGCAGTATCTCAAACGAAACTCTCTGCGTTCCTACAAAGAAATCTTTTCCCGTAACATCCACATAGGCAGTTCCCTGTGTATAATTATCTTCATACCTATAAGTGTAATCCTGTCCATTTACTAACTTTTTCCTTTAAAATATACCGTCACGTCCGGCTTATATGCATGCATTCTTGATGGATCATTAATTTCTGTATATGTATACTGCGAAAGTTTTATTTCAAACGCGTCTGCAAATATACGTCCGTTAAAATCATAGTCATCCAGCCTGTTCATATCAAGAGAATAAAATGTCGGTGCATTTTCATTCATCGTTGTATACCAGAACAAATGATTATCCGATGTTACAATCGGTTTACAGTCTGACAAATATGCACGAATCTTGTGAATTTTTCCATCGAGACTTCCATCCTCGTTGAGTTTTGCAACTCTTGTCACCCAGAGATCTGTCTCCCGTTCTACATAATATTCCTGCCAGAACATATAATATCCATCTTCTACCTTTACTAACTGTGGATTCAAAATGGTAATTCCATCTTCTTGTTTATAATCGGTAATCCAATTTAATTTAGGTGACTCATTAAATTTTTATTCATGGTAATTACAAAGATGTTTCTGTGTGCTTTTTCCATCGACGTTTTTGTGACAGAGGAATCCTGAACAATAGAAGAACCGGCAGTAATAAGTGTATCGCCATCGTTCATAAGTTCAAAACCTCCCAGCGATACACCGGTTACATTATCGCCATAGCTTCCTATAATATCTAAGAGGGAACGGGTCTCTGTCTTCCCATACCATGTCCATACATCGTCCGGCTCCTTGTAAACAACCGATTTTGCCAGATTAACAGCACGGGGATTCGCATCTCCAAGATCTAAACGGTATACAGACTCTCCATCTGAAAGAATAAACTGGGCAAAAAAGAGTGGGAAACCCAGTCACCCGGAGCTTCATTCATGACACATTCCATACTGTCTTCATCCACCGCATAAGTTAGATTTACTTCATGATGAATCTCTTCCGGCTCCGCTGCAGCATCCCAGTAAATATACCTTGATGTATGGATATAAAGGATTCCGTCATTTTCTGTCATACGCAAAGGACCTTTTGCGAAAGGCTCATATACATTTTTGCTTGTTATACTGCACTGTCCAAGTTTATTCCAGTCATCATCATATTTGACAACCCGGACAACTTTTTTTGTATTATCCGATTCATGGTTATTCTGTCCAAACACGATATACCGTGCATCTTTACCTTTAAAAAATATCCTCCAAATTTAGGCAGTTCATACTTAATTTTTTTTGTAGAAAGCAGCTTATAATCTGCACTATAAGTCTCAATGTAAACTTTTCCTTTTAACGCCTCAATTCGAAAAAGCCGCCTTCTTCTATTTCTTCCACATAAGAAGAAGTGTTTGAGCCATAATTCGGAAGTATAAGACCTGTTGCCTCTGCGTTGGATGACGCTACTCCTTCCGTAGTCTTTATTCTGTAACTTTTGTCTATCGGAAGATTTTTTATCAATTTTAGTTTCTGAGTGCTCTTCAACTTTTAATTCTTTCAGTCGGTCAACAACATCTTCTGTATCATAATCAAGATCTGACAATGTATAACTTATGCAAAATTATTATGATTTTTCTCCACACTGACGGTGAAACTCCCTCTTGTTTTTTAAACACTTTTGAGAAAGTGAAGGGGTCATTATACCCAACAGAGTAAGAGACATATTTTACCGACAAATCGGTATCTTTTAACAACTGTTTTGCCCGTTTTATCCGAAATTGTATCAGGTATTCCTGCAACGTTTTACCGGTCGCATATTTAAAAATTTTACTTAAGTATGCCCGATCCACACCGCAATGATCCGCTATCTGCTGCACCATGATCGATTCACAATACTTCGTATTTATATATTGAATTGCTTCTCTCATATAATTCATTGTCCGCAGATTCGTTCCTGCTTTCTTCTCAACATGCCGCGTCCACCGATTCATTTTATCAAACAAGATATACATATACCCTATACATGCATATTCATTTTCTTTATACATAATTAAATTTATAACAGCATCCTTTAATTGGCTGTTCTCTTCTATCGGTACATAAACTGGTTCTTTTCTTGTCATCCCAATACTTCTCACAATTTCTGTTGACTTAAATCCATGAAAATGAATCCATGCATACTGCCATGGTTTTTTCATCCGCCTGATACTGAACAAGCACATCCGGCGGTAGCAAAAAAAGCTGTTACTTTTTTACCTTAAACTCTTTATCATCAATTCGGAGCACCCCTTCTCCTTCAAATACATAATGCAATATATACCGATCGCGTATGATCGGTCCAAATGAATATGAAGGGAGCACATCTCTGAATTCCTACTTCATAAAGACGTAAGTCTTCATATTGGCTGTAATTCAACCACCAAACGCCATCTTCTGGCATCTCCATAAGTATCATCTCCTCTTCCTAAAATAACAATACCATTTCAAAAGTATCATTGTCAACTCTTGAAATGGTATATTGTTTTATTAAAGATTATTTTATTTTTACCTTTTTTCTTAGCACTCCATGCTCCATACAATGTTTTTCTGTTTGTTTTTGCGTATAGCACGAACGCGTACATAGTACATTTTTTCGATTTCAGTTTTTAATTGTCTTTGAATTAGAAGAAACTGTAACCTTCTTAGCCTTCTTAAATGTTTTATTTGTGCTATATGATATCTGATACCCCTTTACATTTTTAATCTTCGCAAATTTTACAAACATCTTCCTTTTAGAAGTGCTCTTCACTGACAGACCTTTTACTTTGCCAGGTTTTGTTACTTTCTGAGTTACTTTCTGAGTTGATTTCTGAACTGGTACCTGTGTTGGAACTGCTGTCGGTGCAGGAGTTTGAGTTACAACAGGCGCTGTCGTAGGCACAGGTGTTGCAGCAGGTTCGGAGTAGATGTAGTTCCTGGATAATCCGCATATAATTCGGATAATCTGTAGCTATCTTAGGAACTGCAGCATCTGCTGTTTTTGTCTTTGATATAGCAATACGATCAAGTCCCGGACCAAGAGCTGTCGGATTATATACATAAATTGTATTCTTTTTCCTTTGTCTAAATAAACCTGGGTGGACACACACCCTACTGCAGAACTATTACCGGAAATACCCACAATATCAGTTACTTGTACTGATTCATATTGGTTTATACGAATACTAAGTTTCTTTTTGCTTCCACTTACCACGTAGAGCTTCAGGTCATACATACCAGCTTCCGGAGCTTCGATATTTTCAAATTTAACACGGTTTTGCACTCCACGTATTTTTTCCGATATGTCTTTATTGGAAACATACTGAGCAGTTGTCGGTGTTTTTGTTGCCAAGACCAAGATTTGCATTCTCTGCCTCAAAATAGTTGTAATTATCATAAGATGTTAATCTCAAATCATCTTTCTTGCTGAAAAATGACAGCTGCACCACCGTTTTCTTTAAGTGGCAGTGTGAGTTTATCCTTGAAGTTACTTTTTTTCTCCATCTGAATGTTGGAACTATCAGAATTATCCGTATAAACATACGCATAATATTTTGCACCTGCATCCAAGAAAGAAAGGTCTGCTTCATAATTATCTTCTTTAGCTGTCATAGCACCGAGGTACCAACGCTCACCACTCCTTCTTGCACGAATTGCTGCTTTTGCGTGGTTCAGACCCCTCCAACAAAACAGACTCATCCCAGGATGATGGAATATCTGTAAGGAATGACAAACCACCATACCCCGGATATACGTGGCAGGAATGTGCCAGCGTCTGCATTGCCGATTCATAGACAACTGTCATTCCAAGCATGAAACCATTCGTCGCCTTACAATTTTTCACACTCATTCCAACCGGTGTAAATTCCATGGAACCGATTACATTACGCGTATAAGGCAAAGTAAGAAGAGTCTCTATAGGCGAACCACTTCCCCACTTGAAGTACTCACTTCCTTGTACAGCCTCACTCGATAAAATGTTCGGGAATGTTCTGTTCTCGCCATTTGGATCTGTGCAACCATGATAATTTACAACTAATTTATGTTTCGCCGCAATGGATGCAATATCATACATATCTTTCATCGCCCACTGACTGTCGCTCTCAAGATAATCAACTTTAACACCTTTAACGCCAAGACTTTCGCACCATGCAAATTCTTTTTTCAATAGTTTCAGGATTATCAAGGTCTACCCGATGTGCACCGTCTCGTTTCTTTACTCCATACCAGACAAGTATTCCTACGTTTTCTTTCATTGGCATACTTACATAATTTCTTTAACTTTTCTTCATAATCCAATTTTCCGGAACTGTCCTTCCAGTTTTCCCACCCAAAATCAACAAGACAATACTTCTGTCCTGTTTCTTCCGCATAGTCAATATAATCATACAAAGACTGATATTCAATCGGATCTCCTGTTGACCACCAGGACCAAGATGCTGTACCTGGTTCTACCCAGCTAAAGTCTCCCTCTGCTGCCGGATTGAGGTCAGAAACCAACGAACTGTTCGTCAAATCATTTAATGTATCCGTCATAATGCATACACGCCATGGTGTATGAAATTCATTCTCCATTGTAACACTCTCAATTGGCAGGTATTCCGCCTTAAAAAGTCTTACCAACATACTCTGGGTCCTGCTCCTGCTTTAAATATTTACTAAACTGAACTTTATAGGCAGCACTTCCCTGATTTGTATGAAAAATAGTTGCACAATAAGGTTTTTCCTCGTTATACACATTTGCCTCAGTTAAAAGCATATAGCAGGAACCATTCCCATTCGCCACTTGAGAGAATTGCAGGTGGAACATCTCCATTTGCATTCTTTACCTGGGTCATTGTCCTTGTCGAATAAGAGCCCGGCTCGTAAGTTGAACTGTACCAGTCGGCATTCCATACTCTTCCATCCATAGGAAATTCAAAAGAACTTACCTCACTGGTAATCACTGTTTTTCTCATTTTGTGTTGTCGTGTCTCCATCCACAACATAACGGAATCAATACCATCTTCAAAAATACGGAAAATCACCTGCATTTTTGCATTTTTTCTTTTGTTACCACAAATGACATTTCCTGATATTCTTTATTTACATGTTTTTTACTTCCCTGGTACCAATCATACTCTTCTTTTTCCCTTTTTAAGTTCATATGACTCCTCATCCACCTGCAGACCAGTAGATAAATCAACACTTTTCGCCACAATGCCAAGTGGTACGCATTTCAACGTAACATGTCCATTCCGGTATGCAGAATAAAAAATTTTTTCCCTCCTCATTCTTCCATATGCGAACTTCTATTTTATTATCTACCGATGCTGCATGCAATTCTGTGATTTCTGTCAGCCCATCTGAACCATCCTCATCAACTGCAGTTGCCGTAACATTCTTTTTTCACCATTTCAGCATTAGAAACTTTGTTTCCATAACACATAGGGGCAATCAACGATGCCGTCAGCAATGTCGCCACAACTCTCTTTATCTGTCTCCTCATAACCATACCCTCCATTTTTTTTATTTGATTAATGCTATATATAATGCTATCATAAATACAAAAATAGAGAATATCTTTTTATAAGTAATACATGTGAAAATATTTACACAACTTGAATACACAGTGTCCTTAATGTTACCTTCTACTGATTTGCTATCTTTTCCGCCAGTTCCTCCAAATACTCCCAGCGTTCCATTTTCTCCATCAACTGTTCCTCTGCTTCATCTTTTTTCTCAGATAACTCACGAGAAGTTTGACATAGTCTGTCCCATTCTCCGCCATTTCTTGATCAAGTGTTTCAATGGTCGTCTCTAATACAGAAATATCCTCTTCGATTGTTTCATATTCACGCTGTTCCTGATAAGAAAATTTAAGTTTCTTTTCACGGTTTTTATACACCATCCGCGCCTCTTTTTGTTACCGGTATGGCTCTTCGTTTTTCCGTCAAAAGAATTTTCCGTACTCGCCGAACGCTTTTTCACATAATCTGTGTAACCGCCTTCGTACTGGCGAATTGCACCATTCTCTTCAAAAGCAAAAATGCGGGTTACAATACGGTCAAAAAAATACCGGTCATGTGAAACTGTGATAACAATTCCGTCAAAGTCATCCAAATAATCCTCTAAAATTGTCATCGTTTCGATATCCAAATCATTTGTCGGCTCGTCAAGAATAAGTACGTTTGGCGCCTCCATCAGCACGCGGAGAAGATTTAACCTTCTTTTTCACCACCGGATAATTTACCAATGGCACTATACTGTTGCGAAGGCGGAAACAAAAAGCGCTCCAGCATGGCAGATGCCGAGACCAGCCCATCACTGGTGCGCACAAATTCTGCCGTGTTTTTAATATAATCAATCACCTTTTCATCCGCATCCATATAAGCAATTCCCTGCGGATTCTTCCTTTTCGATTTCCTGTGTATAATAACCAATCCGAATCGTCTGTCCAACTTTAATACTGCCGGCATCCGGCTCAATCCGGCCGGCAATCATTTTCACTAATGTCGTCTTGCCGCAGCCGTTTTTCCCAACAAAACCAATCCGGTCATGTTTGAGAAATATATAAGAAAAATCACGTATCAATGTATTCTCACCATAAGCTTTTGATACATTTTCAATTTCGATTGTCGTTTTTCCCATACGGGATGAAATACTGCTTTAACTGGAGTTTTTCATCAACTTCCGGTGCCTTTTTGATTTTTCAGTGCTTCGTATCGCTGGATGTGTGCCTTCTGTTTCGTCGAACGAGCTCTGGCACCACGCGAAATCCACTCAATCTCCTTGCGCAAAATACTCTGACGTTTTCTCTCACTGGCACGCACACTTTCTTCCCTGCTCTGCCTTTCGCTGCAGAAACCCCCGAATATTTTTCGTCGTAACTGTATATTTTCCCTTTGTCAAGCTCTATGATTTTATTTGTCACGGAATCCAGAAAATACCTGTCATGCGTCACCATAACCAAGGCCCCACGGAACGCTTGCAGCTTATTTTCCAGCCAATCCGCCATCTCACTGTCCAAATGGTTTGTCGGCTCATCCAATATGAGCACATCACATGGAGTAATCAACACGGAAACAAGTGCAAGACGCTTTCTCTGTCCACCGGAAAGCTCTCTTGTCTTCTGTTCAAAGTCTGTAATACCAAGCCTTGTAAAAGCATTGCCTTAGCTGCTATCAATTCATTTTCATTGGCATGGTGATGCACCATATTCTGAACACTCTGTAAAACCGTGTCCTCCTCCGAAAATTCCGGATTCTGAGGCAGATAATGAATCATCAGATTCGATGCCTGTATAACCTGTCCTTCATCCGGAGTCTCCAGCCCCTGCCATAATTTTTAGCAAAGTCGACTTGCCGGTTCCATTGATTCCGATTACACCTACCTTATCCCCTTCATGAAGATAAAAATCGGCGTCATCAAAAAGTTTTTCCTTTCCGTAAATGAATGTGTCAAATGTTCCAGTGATAAAATATTCAAATCAATCGTCCTTCTTCTTTGTTATGCAATTTTCCACCCTTTTTTAACCACATAAAAACTATTTTATAGTTTATCATTTTTCGCCACATGTATCAACTCATTTTTTCGGATTGTTACAGCAAAATGCACAGCCTGTCTGCTGCCCGATACAGTTTGCACAATCCCTGCAGTCTGACAAAATATCTTTTCTGCTAATCAGGTACACACCTGCCACACTCATTTGTGGTTTCATTTTTCCACCATCCCATGAAACTCCAATTTTTTCAGCATCCATTAATTGCAGCATTTTCTCTGATGCAGATAACTCCATTCCATAAAAACCTGCGCCAAAAGCAGGGCTGCAAAACCGTTTTTCATACATGCTGTGCTTCCGCTGCAAATACTCCCGCAGCCACTCTCTTACCACATCCAATATAATTAAGCCAACTTATCGAAATTTTGTTGATTTTATGGCATGAAAAACAGGCTACTGGAATTCGGTGTGTCAGACTAAATTCCACCGGCCACATTCAAAAAATGTGAAATGTTTACTTCCAGTCTGACAGCAGATTTCGATCAGTTAATTAGTTACTTCTTAAAGCGTATCAGCTTAGGCGTTAAATTGACTTCATCTGGTGAAATCGGCTTGAGCTGAAATGCTTTGAGAACATCTTCTCCAAGTGTTTCCAGGGCAGCATCATACGGCGTTTTGCCGTCAAGGCTTTTCTCTTGGAGTAGAGTTTATGTGATTCACAATAAGATTGACATCCCATTGGGTTAGAAATTCAAAGGATGTTCCTTTTAGGCAATATCATGCGGAGCATGGTATGCGCCTGTTCGATGGTTCCTTTTTGTCCGCTACGCATTGGATCACAGTAATAAATGCTGCTTCTTTGTATGCCGGTAATTCCAGTTTCTAATTCTTCTGGGTTCCCAAATTCAGAGCCACGGTCGGTTAAGATATTTTCAAAAACAGATGTAAATTCATACGTTCCCATACGTTTTTCCAAACGGTCAAATACAGCACGGACGGCACCTTTTGTGCACCGGTTAATAAGAAATGCAAGAAACAGTTTTTCCTCTGTAAAGATCATGGTTAACAGCGTTTTCTGGGAGTCCCTTGATGACTTTACTGTGTCCATTTGTACATAAGAATTTAATTCCAAAGAACAGAAGTCTGCATAGGTTCTGTTGGTAAATACTTCGCGGTCTTTGATCTGTGTTTTGTGGCACTTTCTTGGTTTGAATTTTGCCTGCCTTTTCAGATCCACATTTCTGGCTGTGAACAGTCCCTTATCGATGTATGTGTACATGGAGCGGACAGACATATCCAGTTCCGGATGATTGATCAGGATCTGATAGGGTGACTGTCCCTGAGCGATCAACGGAGTAATGATCTGATCTTTTTGGTGCAGCTGATGCCTGGTCATATTTATTCCGGCACGGGAACTGCTTAATAATTCACGGTACTTACGGTCTGCAAAGCGGGCATCATAGCGATATTTATGGGCAATGGTACAATGATTGATTTTCATTGGACAGCCATTGCATACATAAGGTGCCTTATCAAGTCTGCTGCACCGTTCCTTTTCGAAATCCTTACAGGTTTGGTTGCAGGTTGGACAGGATGTGCATTTGACACCGCAGAGAATGATTTTTCCACAGGCGTTTGTTTTTTACAGTGATAGCGGTGTACACAAAAGTTTTTGGCATTATAGAAAGTTCCTTTGTGGTACCAGTCAGAAAGACGTCGTGATTTAACCTCTTTTTGAGATGGTTGTAGGATCTTTACAAAGGAATGCCGCAATGTCTTTAAAAGTTGCACCTTTGGATAATTCGTTTTCGATGTAGATACGGTCATTAAGTGTCAAATGTTTTTGGTTTCCAGGGATATATTTACTCATGATAATTCTCCTTCTACTGCTGTCAGAAGGAATTATTACAATAACACGGATGTATGAAAGAGTAAATATCTGCAGGACTCAATTCCACCACCCTGTCGGGCAGTGGAATTTAAAACATTTTAGGTGAACGTTGCAACTTGTATGATGCTTGTAGAACCTAGATACGATATAGTATAAAAGTAATGCTATTTTAACAAAAAAGAGGAAGGATAAAACGAATTGAAAACAATCGCTATTCTAGTTTATTGGCATGGCGACCAAATTTGCCGGCGGTATTTTATTAACCGTGCGTCTTGGCTGCAGTTTAAAATACCGCTTGCCCCTAAAATGGATGGTCGGCGAGGGGAGAAAAAAAGACGGTCAGCCCAGCCGATTGGAACCGGTCCGTTTTGTTTACATGGAGAACTTTTTGGAATTGTCGGCCTTTTTTCGGCATGGGAAAAATGGAAATGGCTTGCCAAAATATTTGCGGTTCCGTCTTTGGCGTATGGACTTTTCGGAATTGGAACTTTCAGTCAGGTAAATGGTATTTCCAGTGCTGTTCACGGCTTTTTTGATTCAGCCAATGCACACTGTGTAAATCTGCCATTCTTAGGCGAGTATTCCTGGTCCGTTGTGATTTCATCATTAGTTTTGGCGTTTTGCGTTGCTTCCGTTTTGATTGGTGGAATCAAACGAATTGCTAGTGTTAGTCAGGTTATCGTGCCATTTATGGCAATAATTTATTTCCTGTTTGCAGGCATTTTAATTGTTACCAATATCACTGCTGTGCCAAGTGCCATTGCTGTAATTGTAGAAGCGGCATTTTCTCGCCAAGAGCAATTACCGGTGGTGCCGTTGAAGTATGTTTGTCGCTATGCAAAAAGGTGTCGCCCGCGGTATTTTCTCTAATGAGGCCGGTCTTGGTAGTGCACCTATTGCCGCAGCTGCTGCACAGACAAAAAGAACCTGTCCGTCAGGGACTTGTCAGCATGACCGGAACTTTTATTGATACCATTGTTATTTGTACACTTACCGGCTTATCCATTGTATTAACCGGTGCATGGCAGGTAAAGGACTTGAGGGTGTCGGCGTTACGACCCATGCTTTTCAGAAAGGACTTCCGTTCCCTCCTGAAGTTTCCGCATTTGTATTAATGCTCTGCCTTGTATTTTTTGCATTTACAACAATTCTCGGCTGGGATTATTACAGCGAACGCTGTCTTGAATATTTAAGCGGCGGTAATTTAAAACATGTGAAAGTCTACCGCTGGATTTATATTTTTGCAGTATTTATCGGACCATATATGACCGTCAGCGCTGTGTGGACGATTGCTGATATTTTCAACGGTTTGATGGCAATTCAAATATGATTGCTATTTTTGCCCTAAGTGGTGTCGTGGCAAAAGAAACAAGGGATTTCTTCAAACGTCATAAAGAAGGAAAAATTAAATAACGAAAACAAAAAACTGCCATCCACTTGGATGGCAGCCTTATTTTATTACTCTATTTTACAGAAGACTTTCATATAATTTTGTAATATCTTCTACACTTGTTTCTTTTCGGATTTCCCGGACGGCACGCATCATCATAAGCCGATTGTGCGAGGAACGGAATGTCCTCTTTCTTTTTACAATTTCTTTCAAATCTGCCGGAATTCCAACATCCTGTGAAAGTTTTCTTACGGCATCAACAGCCGCTTTGCGATATTCTTCCTGTGACATATTTTTTCCGTGCCCTCAACGCCCATTGCTTTTGCAATATCACGATATTTTTCACCGGTTGCTTCTGCATTGTATTCCATAACAGTAGGCAGAATAATTGCATTTGCAATTCCGTGTGGTGTATCATATAAAGCACCAAGAGGATGTGCCATTGAGTGAACAATTCCAAGTCCTACATTAGAAAATCCCATTCCTGCAACATACTGGCCAAGCGCCATTCCTTCTCTGCCCTCCGGTGTATTTTCCACTGCGCCACGCAGAGAACGTGAAATAATTTCGATTGCTTTCAAATGGAACATATCGGACAATTCCCATGCTCCTGCTGTAATATATCCTTCAATCGCATGTGTCAATGCATCCATTCCTGTTGCAGCTGTCAAGCCCTTTGGCATAGACGACATCATATCCGGATCAATAAATGCAACAACCGGAATATCATGCGGGTCTACACAAACCATTTTACGATTTTTCGCCGCATCGGTAATTACATAGTTAATCGTAACCTCGGCAGCCGTTCCCGCTGTCGTAGGTACTGCGAAAAATCGGTACACTCTTATTCTTTGTATCTACCGCACCTTCAAGACTTATCACATCTTCATGCTCCGGGTTATTAATAATAATTCCAATTGCTTTTGCTGTATCCATCGAAGAACCACCGCCTATCGCAATCAAATAATCCGTTTTTGCATCCTTAAATGCCTGCACACCAGTCTGTACATTCTCAATGGTTGGATTTGGTTTAATATTTGAATATAACTCATACGCCATACCATTTTTATCCAGCACATCAAGCACCTTCTGTGTTACACCGAATTTTACCAAATCCGGATCTGAACATACAAACGCTTTCTTGAAGCCGCGGCTTCTCGTCTCCGTTGCAATTTCCGCAATTGCTCCTGCACCATGATATGATGTCTCATTCAATACAAATCTGTTTGCCATAGATTAAGTCCCCCTTTATTCTTTTGTTGAATTTGCACAAATATATGCGAATTCATTTCATTTTATAGTGTATATTATACTAAGTTTTCCAGGAAATTCAAGGGGTGATTCGAATTTAATCTAAATATTGGTGGAATTTTTTATTTTTTCTTCTCCTTCCCAGTTTGTTAATCTCTGTAAAATTTCCTGCTTTTTTTTCTTCCATATATTCTTTCGTATAGGCACGCATATTCCCCCAGCTGGCGTTTTGGAAATTTGACCTCTTCACCTTCATCGCCAAGCACCATCTGATAGTAACCATAATGCTTCTGCATACCTTCTTTTAATTCATTCCAATGAAGGGCTGCCCGCTCATAATTTTCTTCACGCAAATCAGCATGAATCATATACATATAAATGTCACGAAAAAATCCACGGCAATACGGCAAAAGTTCTCTTTTTCCTGCTAAATACATCCATAATATCAGTACTCCACCTGCCATACGCAACTGCCTCATCCGCAGACACTTCCCACGCAAGTGATTCCATAGCATAAAGATTTTCTTTATTTATCGCTCTTACAAAATTTTGAAGATTTTCGCAGACAACTTTCTTCATTTCATCCACGCCACCCTCAAAAATCAGCAATTTGTGCCATAATACTTTCCTGCATACGATTCGATTTTACACTGGGAAGTGCTCTGACGTGGTCTTTGGCACTGACATAATCCCTATCATGAATATACACCCACGCGACTGCATAATGTGCACGTTCCACCCATTCTGTTTTCTGACAAAACCGAATCACCTGAGCGGCACACTGAATCGCCTTCTTGCGGTATTTGTCCCAAATGAATTCCTGCCCTTAAAAGATCCTTTTTTCATCTACATAACGGCTTAAATTAGCCACACGCTCAACCATGCAGGTTGCCAGAACAAAATCCGAAGGATTTACCTCAAGACGTCCAGCGATGTATTCACATTCTTTTTTCGCCGCATCCGCAGGTGTTTTTCATCGCTTTCAATCTTCTCATACTCGCGTTTAATCTCCATATACATGGCATCTTCCTGCTTCATTTGGTCCATTCCAAATAAAGTATCCGTAGAAATCTGCAGCGCCTGTACTAACGGCACAATAAGCGATGTATCCGGCAGCCCTGCCTCTGATTCCCATCGACTTACCGCCTGGGCAGTCACTCCAATCTGCATTGCCAGTTCCTCCTGTGTCAATCCCATTCGTTTTCTGGCAATTCGAATATTGTTTCCCAACATCATATTCAATTCCTCCTAATTTTCATTATTCGGTACCGTGATTTCACTATATCATTACGAAAAAAGAAGAAAACAATCAATGCATCCTTGAATTTATTTAAAGTCAGATTAAAAGGGTCCAAAACACTTTAGATTTCATAATCCCTCAATTTTTTCCTACATTCCCGATATGTCTTGCAATATTTCTCTACTTCCTGCCAAAATTCTGCCGAATGGTTCATATGACGTCTGTGCGAAAGTTCATGAATAATGACATAATCCATAAGTTCTCGTGGCATATAATACAACTGATAATTAAAATTCACATTGCCCTTTGAGCTGCAGCTCCCCCATCTTGTCTTCTGATTGCGGATGGTGATTCTGCCAACGGTGACATCCATAACTTTACAAAAATGGTTTACCCTCTCTGTAAATTCTCCCAAGATACTTTTCCACTCTACATCCGAAATTTCATCAACGGCAGGCGCCCGCAAAATCACACTTTCATCTGCGCGCACCTCAAGTCCGATTGTTTTCGATTAGAACGAATCACCTGTACTTTCATCCTATAAAAATCCTCAGTTTTTTTATTTGCTCATCTCTCCACGTTAGATTAATCCCGTGCTAAAATATCTCTCCGCACGGTCTGCAAGAACCGTTGCAATCACTTTATCTTTTCCGTATTTTTTTCTGCCATCTGCATTGCCGCAAACACATTTGCCCCGGATGAAGTTCTACCAAAAGCCCCTGCTCTTTTGCAAGTTTTCTCGCTGTATTTATCGCATCCTCGTCCGATACCTCAACAACATCGGTAATCAAACCAGTGTCTAATACATCCGGAATAAATCCATCTCAATTCCTTGTATCTGGTGGATTCCCGGTCCATCTCCGTGAAGTGCCGAAACTCCTTTTGGCTCTACCGCCACAATTTTCGTATCTGGATTTTGCTCAAGCAAATACTTGGCAATCCCTGTAAGGTACCTCCGCTTCCCACACCGGAAACATAAATATCAATTTTCTTTCCCAGCTGCTCACTAAGTTCGACTGCCGTTTTCCGATAATGTGCTTCCGGATTTGCCGGATTCACAAACTGCTGTGGCATATAATATTTCTCAGGATTTGTACTTGCTATCTCATTTGCCTTATCCACTGCACCGCCAATACTAAGTTTCGGCTCTGTGAGGACAAGCTTGGGACCAAATGCCTGAATTACCTTTTTTCGCTCCTCACTCATATTTTCCGGCATCACAATAATAACCTCGTACCCTTTTCTCACTCCAACAAGAGCCAGACCAATTCCTGTGTTTCCACTCGTAGGTTCAATAATTGTCATCCCCGGTTTTAATTTTCCTTCCGCCTCTGCCGTCTCAATCATATTTTTTGCGATGCGGTCTTTAATACTTCCGCCGGGATTCAAAAACTCTGCCTTTGCAAATATATTGTAACCTGTGCTCTCCTGCAGGCACATAAGCGGTGTGTTTCCAATTAAATCAAGTACGTTATTATAATACATAAAATGACTTTGCCTCCTTAAATAAGCGACCTCTAAAAATCATATCATTTCTCCTTTATTCGCCACTATTGTATTTTTTCAGCAAGACCTTGGACAAATCATTTAAATGAATCATATAGATATATCCTTTTCCTGCCATTTCTTTGTACGCAGGAATATATTCTTCCTTAACTCCGCGAACCAAAATCGCATCATGAAACACCTGAAAATTGTCCACATAGGAACTAATGCCGGTTCCAAAATCAGCCAAAACCGTTGTCTCATTTGTCGTTTTGTCCACACACACTACGCGATTTCCTGCAATATAATATTGCTTGTTTCCTACGGTACTTCTTAAGTTGTAAGACGGACTGCAAAAGATGACTCCATTTTTTATAAGCACCCAGTCTTTTGCCCTTTTTCCTCATATAGCGAAGCGATAATTTCCCTTTTTGTTATAATAACTATAGACAAAATTTTTCCATCCGTTCCCGGCTCATAAAGCCCGGAAACCGGCATTTTACAGACCTTCTTTATTTCTTTGCCGGAAAGGTTCATAACATAAATTTCCATATCTTTATCACTGTCGTATTCTTTGTTATAAGCAGTCTTAATAAAATATATTTTTTTACCAATCAAAACCGGATTTCTTCCCTTGGTAAGTAATTTTTTCGTTTTTTTCTTGCTGTCAATCCGGCATATATAACTATCCGATGCTCCTGTTCCACATACTAAATCATATGCTGCATAAATGGCATTGCCCTTCACATTCAAATTTTCAAAGGCATTCGTATCTCTCCCTTTGTTTTTGTAGGAAACAATTTTTTGTAACCTTATTTGTTTTCTTATTTATCTTCATCAAATTCATGCGCAGACCGCCCATGGTATAACAATAATAAATATCATTTCCTTTTTGGCACGCCGGTCCCGGAATACGGAGCGCTTTCCCAGCAGCTTCTGCTTTCACCGGCAGGCAGAAAAATGCAGCCAACATAATCAGGGCTACTAATAATCTTTTTCATACTTTTTCTCCAATCCATATAAAATTAGTCCCTCCTCGAACAAGGAACCTGTTTCTATTTTACCACGATAAATAATAAATGCAATTCAAAATCGTGAATCCATACAACATCATACCAACAAAGAATAATACTCCCATGGCCAAATCACACTGTCGAAACAATTATCCATATATTCCCAAATATCGTCATCTGCATAACCCATCATACGAAATACAACACATACGCTTTTCTGTATTTTTTATCCGTTAATTCTCCCTTTTCGCTGCTGCAAAAAATAATGCCTGTGACAACACAGCATATTCCATTGCCATCCATTCCAATTTTACAAGGATATCCACAACCTGACCGGTTCCCGGCGTAATAATGGCTGATGAAATTTCTTCCGCAAAAAGATTCCGAAGTTCTTTTTTCCCATTTCTTTATCTTGTGCTGATACGTCTTAAAACACTCGATTTCTTTACCATTAATCTTCTCTGCCTCCTCTGCCAGCGGCACCAAAAATCTCCATAAATATTTTGTTCCCGATAAATCTGTGAAACATCCAAAAACAGCAAATTATATTCTTCCAGACGTTCTTCTGTTATTGTTCCATTTTTCCAATTGCATCTTGAATTTTCCAAATATCTGTGGTGTTTTTGTAACTTTGGAATTCATCTTCAAGAACGCCCTTTTGTTCCAATTCATATAAATCCAGCGCAATTAAAAACAGATTTCCAGCGTGGTATTTAATTTAATTTCCCGCGTATTTACAATATCCAGAAACCAATCCGGATTTCAAACAACACCGGATTTATCTCATAAATTTCTTCTGCTATTCCTTCCATTTGTTCCTCTTTTTTCTGAATCTGAAAACACTCCTGCTTCCATAACAAATCCAGCACAGCCGGGCATCCGGGCGTCAATGCACGCTCAACTCTCCCAATATACTCATGTTCTTCCCGCGGAAAAAGTATGGCATGTTTCAGAAATTGCCCCTCACCATCCCGCAATACAATTTTGCACAATTTCTTTCTCATTCAGAAATGGACACATACCATCATTTTTCAATTCGATTATGCGCCCTTCTTCAACTTCCTTTACTTTCTCTTTCCATTCGTCATCCCACTTATGGAATGTTTCGTCATCCACCGCAATACGCCACTGCATGCAGCACGTCATTGGACATTTGGATGCCGCACACTGAAATTTGTCATAATAATCCGGCTGATATATTTTATCTTACTCTTCCATTTCCTCCAAAGCGTCTAAGTAATCTTCTAACCATTCTCCCTGCAAATCGGCCTTGGTATCGTTTTCACCGTCATCGACTTCATTGCAAAACATCCCCGGCGGAAACAATCCTCCATCGAGCCCAATTACCGCTTCGTCCCCTCATCAAGGTTTCTGCGATACATAATTTCATCTTCCATCATTATAATTCTTTCTGGAAAATCGCCAAAGTCATCCGGCTCGATTGCTTTTTACCAAACACTTACCATAGGAACATAGTCATCCGGTCGTTCCTCACATCCATAATCTTCTTCGTCAATACGAATGATTTTATATCTGGTTTCCTGCACCTTTTTGTCCTCTCTTGTCTGGTATTATTTGTTTTATATTTTATTGAGTGCAAATATATATGTCAATCACTTTTCTTGCTTTCCTATTCGCATAAACCTATCCTTTTTTATAAATAACCTTCCGCAACGCCGGTCCGCAATACTCATGTGGAATAAGCTTAAATCCTTGTTTTTTATATAAAACTGTTCTTTGTCTGGCTCAGATATAAGTTGTACACTAACACGACTTCCAACACACATATTTTTTCTCAATATGTTCCAAAAGCATATGTATAATTGTACTTCAATTCCCATTCTTTGATATTCAGGCTTAACAACAATATCCATAATCATAAAATAAATACCATCACCGACAGCTCTCCCCATTCAATGGGAACTTTGTTATCAAAAACAGTAACTTTGTATAATGAATGAATTTACCAAAGCAATTTCTGCCTGTTCCCTGCTCCAATTATTCCACTTAACTGACTTTCTTAATATGTAATATGTTTCATAATCAAGTTGATTTTCTTTAAATGTATAGTTCATATTGTCGTCCTCCCCATAAAATTATAATACACTAAACTCCACCTTTTTTTTTAATCATTTGATTTTTATATTCAAGAACAAACGCATTGGCATTCACCTCACAACCAAGTTTTTCATACTCATTTGTAAATGTGTGAATATATTCCTGCTGCGCATCATGGCTCGCTGTTCCAATAAAAAGGACTCTCGGATTTTGTTTCTTCGATAATTTAATTGCATACTTATTTAATGGTCTGGTTGTTAATAAATTTCCACCGGATATTGCTTCACAATCCTTCCCATAATCATCCCCCTCTCACTTCTTACCTTCGTGTACCCTGTCACCTTAACACTATAATCACAGTCCAAATATTCAAGCATCTTATTGTTACTTAAATCCAAACTGCTAATGCTATTATCATAACACTCCAAATACGTCAATGCAGTATTTTTTGCTTACATCCAGTGTACTTTAGGTTATTGCCATCGCACTTCAAGCGTTGCAAACCTGTATCGCTAGCAATATCCAAACTTGATAACTTGTTTTTTGTCACATTGCAAAACTGTCAATTTGGGATTTACGCCCATAACTAAGGTGTTCATATTATTTGATGAACACGCCAATGATTCCAAGTCCGCATTTTTGCTGGCATCCAATTCGCTAATTTTATTAAAATACAACTTAAGGTTATTAACCCGGTATTACTATCACATCCAAACTTTCTATTTCATTTCTATCGCAGAATAAATTCAACAACTTCGTATTTTTTGCTTACATCTAAACTGTTCAGCTTTATTATTTTGACAGTCTAAAGTCGTTAGATTTCTATTGTTTGTTACATTTAAATCACTTAATTTGTTATCGTAACAATACAACGTATCCAACTTTGGATTATGGCTGACATTTAAACTGCTTAATTGATTGTTATTGCATTTGAGCACCTGTAGTTCCGCATTATTGCTGATATCCAGGTACTTTAATTTACACCCTGGCAATCTAACTCTGTCAAGGCATCATTCCCCACTCACATCAATTCTATCCAGTTCACTTCCTCCACAGGTCAAAGAAGTCAATGCCGGTAATTCCTCAAAATGAAGCACGCCTGACAAATCGCAATACCACCAAGTAATACGGCTCAATCTGCCTTTTCATCCCATCCGTAGGAACTGTCATCCAAATTGGTTGAAACTTTTGCGCCACTTTCCTTTTGTTCATTAATTATCTTTTTCAAGGCTGTTACATCATCCGCATTCTTTTTCCACCTTTATCGTCGGCGTTGGTGTTGGAGCCTTTGTGTCATTTGTTGGTGTTGCCGGCTTTGATGTTGCTGGTTTTGATGTTGCCTTCAAAACAGTTGTCTTCGGTGTCGCGGTAGAATTTTTGCTGATTTTTTTCTTTACCGTAATTTTGCAGATATATTTCTTACCTGCTACTTTCGCTGTGATATTTGCTTTTCCTGCTTTTTTTCGCAGTTACAACTCCCTTTTTATTGACTGTTGCAACTTTTTTCTTGTTACTGCTCCATGTGACTTTTTTACCTTTTGGCGCATTCTTTACTTTTATGGTTACTTTTTTCCAACTACTAACGTTACTGACTTTTTGCTAATTTTTATCTTCTTTTTTGCCGCCTGTACGTTACTTGCCGGACTGATAAGCATTGTCATCACAAGGCATATCATAAGTAAAATCATCGTAGGTTTTTGTAAATTTCTCATTTGGGAGTTCCTCCATCATTTGTATTATTTTTATGTTTCCAACATATCATATCCAAAATATAATGTAAATAAAAACTAGAAAATATTATATGAATTCAACTACTAGTCAAAACCATCAATTGATAGCAAACTTCCATCATAAAACTTAGTAATTGCATCCTTAAGCCCATCAAAAGCATCATAATAATTTGAAATAATTGCCCGAAAGTTTTTCTTTGCTATAATACCATCATAATCATGTGCTAATAAATTTCTTGTTTTAGCATTTTTAGCCATATATCATCACTAATTAATCCATTTGTAAATGCTGATTGCAAAACTTCTCTTGAGAACCAATAGCAAAATCTGTTATTTCCAGCTGTTTAACCAAAAATATCCTTCATAACTTTCCAAGCCAAGTCAAATGTCAGTATATAATTCCGAATAGTCCCTCTAAAACAAACTCCGCTGTCGGGTCTGCAAACTTACTCTTCTCTAAATTTCTTAGACTTCTGCAAAATGAACGGTAACGATTAAAATATTTTTCTTCCATGTAACTCCATCCTCCAATAAATACTCAGCCGTATCCCTTCAAATTATTTTTCATCCACTCATATATTGTCTGCCTGTCTTTAAGTGTTATTTTTGAGTTTTGTTTCTGTCATAATGATGTCCAAATTCCTCATCCACATATTGATTACCATTAATTACAATTGATTTTTAAATCTTGGTCTGACATGTAAATGCAAATGAGGGTTTGCTGGAGATTCTTTGTAAAAACTGTTCATCAAACAACTCCAATTGCACATCGTTGCGCCAAGAACTGATTTAAAAACAACTTTCCATGCACTTTACAACACATCTCAAATCAAGCCATTCCTTATCCGTAAGCTCTGATAGAGAACCACAATGTCTTTTTAAAACCAAAACGCATCGCCCAACATAATCTTGTTCATCTGCTAAATAAGCAGACCAAAAAATCAGTGGTAAACAGTAAATACTCCTTTTTCTTTTTCTGTCAAATTACACCAGTCACATTCTTCCCCATCCAAAACCGTCTCCTCTAATGCCATGATGTCTCCTCTCTCTTAAAATGGTGTTCTTCGTCACTTCAACGGAAAACAAAGATCAATTTCCATGTACCCATCTTCTTACAAAATATATTCCATTTGTCTCTTTTGTTTTCAGTCCCATTTTCTCATAAAATTTTTTCTGCCGATGTATTTCCGGCCCACACATTGAGCGTTACCTCATAACAGCCAAGGCGCTTTGCCTCCTCTTTCACATATTCAAATAAAAGCTCTCCGATATGCTGGCCTCTGGTTTTCGCATCCACGCACAAATCATCAATAAAAAGCGCCGTAAACGGTATCATATTCTCTGAAAACGGCTGTTTCCTCAATTGACAAAATGCATAGCCAAGGCAATCATCCTTTTCATCCACCGCCACATAAATTGGCTTTGTATCGTCCTTTATCATTTCTGCCAGCTCATCTTTTGTATATTTTGTTGTCCCCGGAATAAAAATATCAGGGCGTATGTCCGCATGGATTTGAAGTACCTGTCCTAATAATTCCATCACTCGTTCGATATCTTTTTCTTTTGCCCTTCTAATATTCATTCCTGCTAACCTCCATTTTTTATATCCACATTGTAACATAGGATATCCTTTCAAACCAGTTTTTTTCTCACTGCGGCATCTATTTATTTCCAGTAAATTATTGTAATTTTATTTAAGTATACTATGAGATTCCTACGGAAATTCAACGAAAATAGAAAGCCGTGAAGGGCAGCAAATGAAAGAATATAAAGTACGTTTCAAATCTTACAATGGTTTTGCTAAAAAACAAGTCCCCTTCAGAGGGCTCAATCTCTGAAGGGGACTTGTTGAATGATTATCCTTCAATTGCGATATAATTTTTACCAGCAACTGCTTTGTCTGTCTTTTTTCGGAATCTTCAATTGCAAGATACCATTTTCATACTTCGCCGAAATCTCATCCTGGGTAATTCCCTCACCGATGTAAAAAAACTTCGGCTCATGCTGCCGGCATAACGTTCTTTACGAATGTACTTACCGGTCTTTTATCTTTTTTCATCTTTGTCCAAACCTTTTGCTGCCGAAATGGTGATATAACCATCATTCAGTTCAGCGGTTACTTCATCTTTCTTGAAGCCAGGCAGATCAATGTCAACCTCATACGCATCATCTGTCTCGCGGACATCTGTCTTCATCATGTTCTTTGCATGTTTTCCATAAAGAGGATCTTTCGCCGGAAACATAGCCTTCTCAAATTCCTTACCAAATGGAAAATCATCCATCCAATCATCAAACAAACTCTCTCCAAAAATACTAGGTCTTAACATAAGTCATTTCTCCTTTCCTTCTTGTAACAAGTGTCGGAAATATGGGTTCCTGCAAAACACCATAGGCACTTAGACTTTTGTATTATTAGCACCATCAGAGAAATCTGAAGTGTCGATTGTTAAATTTCGATTCGGATCCGGGTTCCTTTTCGTAACCCCTTTCCTTATCGTTAACTATGTTATACCACTAATTGTTAGCACTGTCAATAGATGAGTGCTAATTTTTTTTGTGTTTTTTTGTGTCCTCTTATAAATGCCGAAATTTCGTTGTGCTCACATTACATTACTTTCAAAGTAACCGATCTCTTGCAATATAGCATCTAGTATTTTTGCATTTTTAATCGAAAAATCAGCTGTCACAACAGGGGTCTCGCCTTCGATTATGCATCTTCCCAGCTGCTCTATTTCTAATTGATAATTATGTGGGCAGTATACATTTCGAATCTGCTCTTTTCCTTCAATAATCAACGTATAGGAAGCATTTCCCTCTTGGTTAAATTTCGTATCGGATTTGATGTCGCCTTTTGTTCCGTGAATATACAATCTATCATAACGATGCGGCTTATCTTTTTCAAAAATCATCCGCATGTTATCGATGCACGTACATCATTTTCATAATTTAACAATGCAGCTGTATATACATCAACGCCATTTTCATCATACTGTGCCATTGCTTTTTACCCGGGATGGCATATCTTCCAAAAGTTTTAACAGCATACTTGTATTATAACAGCCAAGATCATAAACTGCACCCCCATAATTTTCTTTTTGTGCAGACGAAATGTTGCTCTTATCATAATATGAAGTCAAAAACTGAGATTCAATATAACGGATTTCTCCAATTGTTCCTTCTTCAATTTCTTTTTTAAGTGCTGTAACAAAAGGACTGTGAAGGTAGGCATATGCTTCCATTAAAAATACCCCCTTCTCTTTTGCTGCCTCAAAAAGTTCTACTGTTTGTTTGGGTGTCGGCGCCAATGGTTTTCGCACAGCACATGCTTTCCTGCTGCAATAGCCTTTTTACCCATTCATAATGAAGATTATTTGGAAGCGGAATATAAACTGCCTGCACTTTGGGGTCTGACAAAGTGCTTCATACCCTTCGTATGCTTTTTTTCAAACCCAAACATATCTTTATAATCTTCTGCTTTTTTCAAGCTGCGCCCTGCAATTCCATACCGTTCACAATTTTCTGCCTTCTGCATTCCCGGTATGCTGCAATCTCTGGCAATTCCTGCTGTTCCTAAACTCCCCATCTTATCTTTTCCATTTTTTTCCTCCTTAGCATTTCAATCCCGCTTTTTTCAGCCATTTTCGATAGCTTTTCATTTTTCCGGCCGGCACATAAACCGATGCTTTTCTCGGAATTCCACGAAAAGCATTCTTCCCAATATTCTTTTTCTTGAGATACATACTCTGAATCTTTACCGTTTTTACTTTGCGGCAGCCGGCAAACGCGTTCTTGCCGATTCCCGTGACACGATAATGGATTCCTTTGTATTTTACATAATTTGGCACTGTTATTTTTTTGATCTTCTTTGAGTTGTTGCCCATGCAGGTGACATCAAAGATGCCCTTTTTCGCATTGACGGCATTGACCCGGTAACGAAGTCCTTTTTGCCTTAAATAAAGAACCTTTTAACAGATACGAATACGTTATCTTTCTACCATATTCTGTGTCCTCATTGTCATTGGAACTATTCTTTTCATCTTCCAGCGAATATTTTACGATGCGGGAACGTTCTCCACACCGACGGCAGTGAATGGACTTTTCGCCCTGCGTCGTCGCCGTCGCCGGGATATCAATCGTGAAATCCGACTCCCATTCATGTCCCAGTGGCTGCAAGTAAGTTTCTGTGAGCAAAATGCATTCTTTGCCATCCTCATCTGCATACATCTTGTCACAGTCCCGGCAAATGTAATATTCGATAGTTCCCGGCTGAGTACATGTCGGTGCCTTTGCTTCAAATTTCTGCATATCGTGTTCATGTTCTGCATCCGTTTCCGGACGAACTGTCGCTCGGATATTTTTTAATGTTGTAATAATCCCTCGCATTTTTCGGAGTTAGTATCGTGAAATCTTCGGTTCCAGCTCCTTTCCAAGCGTCCTCTGCTGCCTCTGGTGCTATCTTTGCCTTAAATTTCATTCCTTCCAGGGCGGTACAGCCGGCAAATGCTTTGTTTCCAATATTGGTAATTGTTTTTGGCAATGTCACATAGGTAAGTTCTGTCTGATCAGCAAATGCATTGGCGTCAATAACCGTAACTGTATAAGCCATATCTCCCATCGCAACCTTTGCCGGAATGTTCACTTTACCGGAAATCTTCTCCCCCGGTTTCGCACAAACATGTATCGTCACATTACCGGAAAGGTCTTCTTCCTTTGTATAACGCACTCCATCTATTTCGATGTAAAGAATGTCTCCGCACCTTTTCGCACGTTCCTCCGGCATACTGATGTCCCATCGCCGGAATGACTGTCTGTTTCTCCAGCACCTCACCACACTTCGAGCAATGACTTCCCTCTGTCACACCGTCTCTGGTACAAGTAGCTGCAACTGCTTCATCAATAACCACCTCATGGATGTGGGATTCTTCTCCTGTTTTCTGAATCGTAAAATCTTTTCGGATTTTTCCATAGAACAGTCCTTTTCCGGAAATAACAGCTGTCGCCGTTCCGGCATTGACATTCTTTCATAGGAAATCGTATAATCAATACCCTGCTCCAGCACCGTGTCTTTTCGGTAAGATACCGTAACTTCCGGCTTACAGGCATTTCCATCATAGATAAAGGTGTCTTTTTGACAAGCTGACATCCATATCCGAAATGTCCTGACTTCCTTCGCCACCGACACGCAGCATAAAGGTCTCTTAATGCGTGGATTGTACTTCGGATATACACTCAATTTCGTGATTCCTTCCGCCAAAATCTCAAAATGGTCGTATGGTGCATTATTGCTCGCCTTTTCCGGTGCTGCTGCCACTTCTTCATTTATTGATTCCATTACCATATCCTGATAATCCGGGTCTCCATCACCGCCTGAATCCAACAGTATAACAAGGATCCTACCGGGTTGCTCGTCTGAAAAACCGGCGAATAACTGGAGATAGAACTTGTGCTGTTTTGCCAATACAATTTCATATTTGTCGGCGGAGTAATACGTATCGTATCGCCGCACACGGAACATTTTCCGGTGCTTTTTCCCTCGGAATCTGCCTCTCCATAAACATAATCATGTGCTTTTTTTCGCCACGACTTCTTCTATCGTATTCTGGCAAATGGCACAATAATATTGTTTTTTTCCTTCTTTCGTACATGTAGATTCCGTATACGATGTCATTTTTTCTCGGATGATTACATTTTACTGTGATTTCTTTTTTTGCGCTACGATCGTGTCCCCGGATTTTGCCGTAATGGTAACCGTTCCATTGGTAATTCCTGTCACCTGACCATCCTGCGTCACCGTCGCCACCGCCGGATCCGATGAAGTATAGGTAACATCTTCCATTGACCACACATTACGAATTGCATTGTTTCTTCGAAGTTTCACACGCGGCGTCACCGTCGTCGTTCCATTTGTAAAAATCTGGTCATCCCCGTCCAGATACGTTTCCTGTATATAGTCATTTGATACTTCGATCTTCTGCATCACATCTTCCGGTGCTTCCATCATTGTCTCATCCAAACTCCGATTTTGCGGAAAACTCTCCTGCCATTGTTGCCGGATACGGAGCAGCCTCTGAATAAAACCGCCAAAACCAACATAGGTATACTTCGGGTTGATCATACTTTGTATAATGACCGGTTTCCTCACTGAAATCCTGTTTTACCCAATATTGTTTTTCACTGTACCAAAGCAAAAAACTCCTTCAAGCATATCCTTTACATAATAATAAGCAAGATCTTCAGAAGAAGAAGTTATCCCATTACTGCCAATGGAAAAGTACCCTTTTCATTCAAACGGTCATGTCCGAATCCATAAACCGGAATGCAATTCCCGCTTCTGCCGCACGGATACGTGCAATATACTCCAGATCACTCGACCATTTCAAGGGAACATAATCCGATGGCTGAAGATATCTGCCGGAATTTCTCGGATCTCGTATATTTCCTGCTTCACATGCTTCTTTTTCGAATTTCATTGATCTTAGCAAGGGCTTCCTTCGCCTGTGCAAAATAGGAACCATATACACCAAGCATTGTACAGCCTTCCGATGCCTCTGTCACATTTGTTTCCAATACCGTCTGCGTTTTTGCTCCTGCCACATTTGCCGGCACAATAAGTGCAAATGCCAGCAATCCGGCAAGAATCCTCTTCTTAATTATTTTCTTTTTCATTTTCATCACTCCATTCATATGTACTAGTTCTGTTCCTTGTCCCCCAGCACCTGCATGATGTCTTCTAAAAACTCTGTCTGGTCACGCCAGCAACCAAGCGAGTGGAAATTATTTCCACTTGTTTTTTCAGATTTTCAATGTCTCTCTTCTTTTGAACCAGAAAATGACAGAAATCCTCGTTTTCTTTCTGCTGCTCATAGTTTTTCTGAATCCTTGCCTTCCAATCCGAATACTCCGTCACATAGAGGATTCCCCGTTCCTTGAAAAAAACGCTGTGCTTTTTTTTGTGTCGTTGTCTTTTTGCTGCCAAAGATTTGATGTTCATACCTACCTCCTATATCGGATTATTTCACGATAACAATAACTGTCTTCGTTATTCCATAACACTTTACTTTTTATTTTTGTCCGCCCCTTCTTCATGCCTTTTAGCATTCCCTTTTTGGTAACTGCTGCAATCTTTTTTTTATTCGCGGAAGCAAACACAACTTTCGTTGTTGGACGGACTTTTAACAATAATACGAGCCTTTTTTCCTTTTTTGACCTTTATCATCTTTTTTCGCCACTTTAAATGTTGGTTTCTTTACAACAATCCTGCACGTGCTCTGATAACCATCTGCACTCGCAGTAATCAAAGCAGTTCCTGCTTTTTTGCTGTTACCCGGCCATTTTCATCTACAACTGCCACTTTTTTCATTGTCAGATGTATATTTCACTACACTTTCTGTATCAGCACTAAGCTGTATGATTTTTTCCCTTTTGTATACAATGTGACAGATGTCTTATTCAATGTAAATGCCCGCGGTTCACTAGTTGGCGGCAATGGTGTTACCGTTGGTGGCGTTGGAAGTATTACAGGTGTGGCATCGGGTGTTGAATTTGGTACTTCTGTCGCAGCCGGAGTTGGAACCGTCGGCGTCGGCACCTGCGTTGGTGTTGTTGTCGGCGCTACGGTTGGCGTTACTGTCGGAATCGGCTGTTCTGCACCCACCAAAAGCACTCGCGATATACTCTTGCCGGTTTTCGAATGGGTCAGCGTCAATGTCAGTTCACCCCTTACAGTTCTCCCAGTCGTATATAGATACAATCACCTGATTATATTGGCTTTGCCCCTCGTTAATACACTCCTCATCCCAACTGCAGAAAGCCGCTTCCTCTAAATCAACCGCTTCCCCTGTTTTCCTTCGTCAATGCCAAATCGTAATCATAAAAAGTTTCTCAAACGTTGGCTTATAAACCGTACCATCTGCCTTTTTAAATTCAACCGGATAATAATATTCTTTTCCCTGCTGACTGATCACAGATTTTTATCTGCATCTCCAATCCAATAAAAGTCATCTGCGTCCTCATTTTCCAGTTTTCCAATAATCCAGGAATATATTTCTTCGGTTTTCTTTTATTTAATTGAAAATTTGTATACTGCGTGCCCTCAATTGTAAAATTCCCACTCGAAGAGGCCTTTGCCTGTATGTAACAATGATTCTCCACAAATCTCGCCATATATTCTGAGCCATTTACGTTTAATTTTGTTAGACCATAGACTTCTCCTTTTATCTCAAGTGTAGTATCATTTCCAACCAAAAACGGAGCCACATGTTTGATCTCGCCGGATACCGTTACACCGGTAAAATTGTTTGCAACACTCGGATTCGTTGACATTTGTCTGAGATCAAGCACCGCATTTTTCTCGCAAAAGACGTTATTTACGTTAAAATCCGCCTCCTTAGGAAGCGTGATCCGCGACTTTTCTGCCATCGTGAGATTATTGATACCGGAAAATGACAAGGTATCAATATGAGCCCCCGCTTTCACATTAACATTCAACTCACCTATCAGATCCGTCTTGTCAAAATCCGTTACATTACTATCTTTTCCCCAGTGTAACATTTACATTTCCTGTCAATGTATGACCATCGGCACCCGCTGCATGAATCTCCGTGTCTACCAATTTGGAATCCAGTTCTATATCCACTTTGTCTTGTTCGGAATCGCGATAATAATCTCCTGCATAAATTGCAGCTATCTTAGTCTGGGATATGGGATTGACCACTTTAATCGTTGTGTGGCTTCCCATCTTTCCTTCCTCTCCCTGGTACGCGCCACCGCTGATCAATGGCCTCACATCGTCCTGCAATGTACTGGTTCCTACTCGTATCTACCGCATCCAACACCAGCGTATGTCCCGCCGCATAAATTGTTGTCCCACGTGCATTCCCTGCCTGCGGCACCATTTTGCAGCCACATATCACGAAACGTAACATCCGCTCCCAGCTGAATCATACTGCGTATTTTCAAACCTGCTGACGTATCTGAACCAACAATCGTGATATCTTTATCAATAAATAATGGTTTCGAGATCCATCTTCGCACGCCTCGTATTTGGTGTAGGAGACTTCACCCACAAGTACAAGTGTCTGTCCTGTCTGAATCTGCTTCAAGGCCGTACGTATATTTTGATACGGTCTTTGAGCGGTTCCGTCACCTTCCGTAAGACTGCCTTCTCCATTTTCCACATAAACCTTAACTTCATCTGCTGCATCCGCCGCCTTAATGCCCATTGGAGCAGCTTGGTTCATAATTAACGCTAAAATCAATAATAATACACTTAATTTTTTTTCTCATATCACACTTCCTTTTCTGGGGTTATAAGTTTACTTTTGCTTCAATGTATCAATAAGACTTCCCACCTTGATTTTGGTATCAAGTTCTTCCTGTATTTCTCGTTTGAGTGCCTCTTGCGGCGTTTCTCCCGGCTCAATTTTTTCCACCGGGGAATTCCCAGCCGCCTTTCATATCTCCGTACCCTCTTTGGGTAGCCAAAAGTATTTCTTTTCCTTGTTCATCGACAACTTCTATAACCGCCGCCACTACACGTATCGTCTTCATATCGTACCTCTATTCATTTACAAAATACTGATAAATATCTTCTCTCACCGGATGACTCATTTGAAGTTGAAAATTCATAATGGGAAGAAATCTTCCTTTGTCATCATACATTGTACTCTTTGCAATATCTTCTTTTTGTGATACTTCACTATATCTTCAATTTCTTCCCTGTCCGTCATTTCTCCGCTATACTCCTTATCAATCATTTTCAAAAAAAAAAATGATAATATTTCCCCCTGCGTATTGAATCAAAATGAATCGTATTTCTTGCAGCCCGGGAATAATTTTCTTTCGCGGTTGCCTTCCCTCAAATATCTTCAGATATTATCTTTATTGTAACTTCTGTCTCCGAATAGTGCAATTGGAATCATGAAATTATTTTTATAATTTCCAATAAAATCGAGAATTACAACATATTCCTTCCCCTCTGCTTTTCGGAGGCCACGCCCCCAGCTGCTGAATAAATACGATCGGCGATTGAGTTGGGCGAAGCATAATTACTTGATTTACTTCAACAATATCGGTTCCTTCCGAAAAAAATATCAACGGTAATCAAATAATCAGGTAGTCATCGTCTTCCGACTGCACATCCATCGTCAAGCGTTCAACCGCACGTGCTATTTTTGCGTTTTTGTTTCGGCACTTAAAACTTTATACAAAG